>JAEEGK010001150.1_pt1 | contig 66204 bp, 63 predicted proteins | sample 8958771 | NCBI WGS metagenome assembly JAEEGK01 (sample SAMN16246547, study PRJNA631951) | gut metagenome | biome: gut microbiome; feature: rumen; material: SC-attached | host: Bos | place: Iran: Karaj | collected 2018-10
ATAATTGTATCTTATGCCTTTGCGTCATATAAAAATCAAGCTTATACAAATATAACGATTATTCTCCGCAATTATTGTCCTACGAAGCAATAATCCAGCAAAGCTTATTTCCTCATTTACACACATTTTTCAGGCACATAAAAGCGTGTATAGAAGTTCCTGTCCCCCTGATTCCCATAGCCTCTATATCAAGAAAACCGTTATTCCTAAAACTTACTATAAGATCTCTAACGTTTTCTTGCCCCTTGCCAAGAAGCAAATTACGTGTACGCTGCTGTACACGCACATCCACTACATCCTCTAGCGCTACGGGGACATAGTTCTCGGCATCAACAAATCTGTAGTTATTGGGATCTAACAACAGTTGTGTCAGATTTACTTTTTTATTGTCGGTATCCATCTTTTTTATCACTTTATCTTGCTAAAATAACGATTTTGCCTCGTTCTAATTGCATTTCTTATTAATTATTATCGTTTATTAACTGTCTGATAGCCGTTTTTACTTCATTTTACTCTCTAACCATAAACCCTTAACCAACGATGCACAATTTCACTTCTTCTTTGCATCCTCAATCTTCTGCTTCATTGTCTTAACAATCGAAGTCAGTATTTTTAGGATGCGGTCATTATCTATCATTAGCGAGTGAAATTGATCATCGTTAATGTATCCATTGTCATGCAGCAAATTTAACCAATAATCCGTTTCATCCGCCTCTTTATAAGCTATTGACATCTTAGAAAGGAAATCAGCATCACTTTGTGCATGCTTACTTTCCCTAACATTGGCTCCTACTGATGTACCACTCCTATATATCTGTTTTGACTGAACAAACTCCTTGTATCCTGCATCTTCAGTCAAATACTGAAACAACCTCGTAATACGGCAACCGAAGTCATAAGAAAGTTCATGTATCCCCGCCTTCTGCTTCTCCTCTTCGGACATCAGCTTGGATAAAGGGCCTCGTTTTGGCTTATAAGTAGGTTTCTTATCAGTGGTATACTTCCTCCCAGCTTTGCTATACTCCTTCTTGTATGCCATAGAATTAGTTTTTAATCATTCATCATGAACCATGATCCGAAAGTTGCCATGAACCATAAGAATTCCTTCATCCTCATGCTCCACAAACAGCCCACCCTCCTCACGATAACTTTCAGCGAGTCCCCATTCCGACACAATCAGTACCCTCAGAGCACCGGCATTTTCTCCAGGGCAGAAAGCAACTGGACATTGTCTAGATAGCAAAACGACTGAGGAGGTCTGAAATTTTGAGCAACAGTACCAGGATCCACTGGAGTAAGAAGTTCCTTGAAATCACTAAACACAATTGCATAGCCTTGATTCGAAGAGTCGTAATACTTCTGATATTCCTCTCGAGTCACACCAGCACATTCAGAAAACCTATACCAAATATTGTCTGGCGAATTATGCACAATTTCCTGAACATCAAAAAAACCAACTATTTTTTTATTCGGCGCGGTTTCATACACGTACACCCTCCTGACTGTATTTGCAAATATCGTTTTTCTAAACTCCACCCGCTTGGAGCCATCCTGCATACGCTGTACATAAGGCTTCTTGATTGACATCAGGACATTTCGGTGCTCATACGGTTGATTAAAGAAATATTCTTTCTTTCCCCAATAATACATCGACTCCACATAGCCCAAATACTTTGCACCATTTTGTTTCAAGAATGGCATGTATTCTTTTATATGCTCTTCGTTTACAGTCATCAGCGGAGTACTTGTCCCTAACAGTTTATACGACTCCTGTAGGAGACGTGTGCCAATTTTCCCATTTCGGCACTTTTCGTCAACTCGCAAAGTGCATATTTTTTTCTCCTCAATGGTATTTTTCAATATAGCTAAACCTCTAATCACTCCGTCTTCCTCATCCAGGACCATTATCCTTTTGCCACTCGGCAACTCCTCAAAAGACCGTTCTAGCCATCTCTCAAAATCGGGATATTTACAGTACAAACAAGATAGGAAATCGTTTATTTTGGACTTCCAATCGTCCAAACTACCGCTGTTTTGGAGTGAAATAACGACCAATGACATCTCCATATTATTATTTGATTCACAACAGATTACAAACAAACGAACCCAAAACAGATCCAATAGTTCCTAATGCAATTACAATCAGGAAATATAGCAACAACAATCCTACATGAATGCTATGATTATCACCCTTGAAGAAATTGCAATACTTATCATACACCTCTTTTTCTTCTTTCTTACTCTTCCAATGATAAGCAATCTTTCTTGATCTGTCATTCAAAGCTTTCAAATAATCACACCATGTCTCCGGCTCCAGTATCCTCGTATCCTTCAATGGGAGCAACCCTCCATGGATTCGTTCCCGCACATCAGTGATATAAAAGAAATGGACCTTTTCAAACATCAACAATTGGTGAGTCCCCCCATAACTCAATGCCTCCATTTCCTTATCGGAAACGAGTCTCTTGTCATTTACCCTGATATCAAACAAATCTGTTTTCTCAAATACTCCACGTATCACATCATTATTCAATCTCTCTGAGGTAATCAATGATTTCACCCCATCGTGCTTCCCATCAGTCTTGATTCGGAATCTAATGTATACCATATCCTCTGAGACAGGATTGGAGCCGTTTCCCGCATCATTCTCAGATCTTTTTGTGGAATTATCTGCTAATCCCCTCAACGAATTCAAATCAATAACAGGAATTTTTATTTTAACAAGAGTACCTTTGTCCGATGGATCCAATTCTATTTTTTCAAAGTTTGTCCGATTTAAAACATACAATATTTTAAACGGAATCGAATATCCACCTGTTTGTTTTTCTAACTGATAAAAAGCAGGAGCTTGAGGTATCTCCTTGACACTTAAATCCTCGTTGAAAAGCGAAGATGCCAGAGCCCTGTCTTTGGACAATATATTTCCTAAATCAGAAATACCACAATTTCCTTGAGACCATTCGATAGCAAACGGGACATACAAAAGAATATTTATTTCCTTGCCAGTCAACTTTAGGCTTATTCCCATGTCAATGCAGACATCCGATTTCGCATATTTCCTACAACATCCTGTACTGTATCTAATCATATTGATATGCAACTCACCTACAGAAGGCGAGACGCCATCACGATTGACAGAAATATAGAAACTTTTACTACTCATATCCTATCTTTCTTTCGTAATTATCATATTTTATTTATCCCGGTTCGATTCATTCCTTTTAGTTTGCAAAATTACAAAAAAATATTCATTTGACTAATATCATTTGATTCACGATTATTCTTCGTCGATGATTGGATCAACTTCTTCGACCAAGATTGTTCCTGCATTCAGAGTGATTTCTTTCTCTTCATCTTTCAAAGAAGTGTTATCAGATGCACACATGGGCACAATATAAATCTTTCCATTGTATTTTACATGAGCGCCGTGTGCTTCACGCTGATTGTAGGTTTCTTCGCTTTTGTCGGTATCGGGATAATACATCAGTTCAAAAGGGCGATTCTTCTTCCTGCAAATCCGGCATGATTCCTCAACACCTTTTACCCATATTGGTTCACCGTCAACGGAACAAACGAAAATAGATGACTTTCCAGAAAAGGTCATCCAGTATTTCATCCACGAATTGCTAAAATCGCCATTAGGATGTCTATTTGAGGTATTACTCTTGTTGGTTACTTTGATATCGCCTTCAAGAGTAATTACTTCTGGAGAAGTGTGATTCTTCTCAAAAACTTTCTTTGCTATAAAAAGCGAAAATGATAACATATTCAGAGAGTACTAAAACTACTTTATCTCCATTAAATAATCATTTGGAGAGTTCATCCACACCTCCACATCAAAAAAATATTGTGTATAAACATTCCTTTCCCATAATTCTCTATTGGGCAATTTAAAATGTTTCTAGTCCGTATCTATGCTCTGAAAGTCGACATTGATAAAACTTGGTTGATTTGTATCCATTGTCTTTAAACGATGCTAATAGTTTCTCCTTATCATCCTTTGAAATTTTTGCTCCAAATATAACCTTTGTCACATCGTTTTTGTCAAAGCTTTTCAATCCAAACCCATCATCCACTATCACGCGCCATTCTTTTTCATATTGCCATAATACGGATTTCGTACAAATTGCCTGCTGATGCATTGTAAACATCATATTATCCTCCTTTTGATAATCTGATAATTCAAATTTCGGATAACGCTTTTTGTATTGTACTGGAAGAAGGTTGTTGTAAAAGAAGCCTCCTCTTTTGATGTCAAATTCTATACATATACCCTTGTGTGAATTTGCATAATGCGACCACATTAATATATTTTTCGGATCTTCCGACAAGCAATATACACCTATATTCTGATCAATATAATATTTATGAACTTCATTTATAATTCTTTTAAGCACACGAGGTTTGCTGATCATTCTTGCACCAGCAATTTTTACATCATCATCTTTTTGAGACAGCTCCTCTTTCAGTAGTTGCAGCATGGAGCTTTTCTCCATATTATCTATTATTTCCTCATCGTTCTTCCCTATACTAACATCAATGTTACAATCGAAAGGGTCATTAAAATCAGACGGTTTCGAAAACCAACAGGAATGGCTGTTGATAACCTTGTACAAGTTATCATTTACAGAATAGTATTTGTAAAGCTTTCGGGGAATAATAAATTTGGTGTTTTGAGGATTGGCTCGCATATATTCATCAACCTTTCTTATATGCATAATTGCACTGAAACCACGAGATCAAATTCAATAATACAATTGTTTCAAAGTATTTGAATAATTGTCAATTCGTTCTTTCAACTTGTCATAAGCAACTTTGTCAGATGGATTGTTATTTCCTTCTCTCCATTTCAAAATATATTTTTCGGAGTTTGGTAAATCTTCAACCAATTGCACAAGCCTCTCGAACACATCCTCCTTAGAGTATTCATAGGGGTCAAACAAAGCAGTAATAGTCTTTAGAAAACCAAGTCTAATGGACAAAGCGTTTGAATAACGACTGGAATCACTGATACCATCAATAAAATTGCGATATGATGTTATCGTATGAATATAATTAATTGCACCAAATACAGATTTTACAACCAACTCGCTTGAAAAACCGGTTCTTGAAGGAAGTGAGTTCAACAATATAAACGAAGCAAAGAGGTCTGCAACGCTTTCATCTACATTGCTTTGCTCATTCATATAGGAGGCTATACGGCTTTTATAATCGAACTTGTCAAAGTAATCTTGAAGAAAAGTCACATCATTAACAACCTTTTTTGACATCTCTATCATTTGTGATTTTTCTTTTTCCACCGCTTCCGTATCTTCATGAAATTCATCCAAAATTTTGCAATACTCTGAGAAATAATCTATAAAGATGCTCGGCTTTTCTTCGTTTTTATAATAATAATGCCCCAGTTCATGAAGTAAAATGAAAACCTGTTTAACAAGAATACTTTTATATAAAACTTCAGCATTAGCACATTCTATCTTTCCATTTGCAGCTAAAGTATCCATTAATTCATTTCCAAAGTCATAATCATCGTTTTGGAGCATTAGTAATGACAAGTAAAAGCTCCTAAATTGATTTGCCGTACCGATTTCATCAAGTATTAATAAGGGTTCCTGAAAATAAGGGAATATGATGGTTTTCTTCTTAAAATCGATACTCGGTAAAAACGCGTTCTCATCTCCCGAAACAATTGTAACGTCAATATTGTTATCAACAATTATACGATTTACTATTTTTTCACACTCCCTGTAAGTGTCCATTATTTTTCTTTTTTCAACTTTTTAAAGAAATCAACTATGCCTTTTAATTTGATGTTTTGTTTTATTGGTTTATTATTACCATCGTATATTTTAACCCTTTTCTCGCATAAACAAGCTATTGAAGCCAAAGCACCTAGTAAATTTATCAGTTCTTTAATCTGTCCAACAATATTACAAACATTATTTCCATCAATATTCTTTGTATCATCCCATGAGATGTCTATCCCCCCATAGTTATCTACTGTTTTTTTTATTTGTTTTTCTTCTTCTACACCATCATAGGGCAGAACTACTTTATACTTTTCCATAATTTGAACACTATTGTTTTTATACTTTTTATTAGCTATTTGTCTTTGTTCTATCTCTTTCATAAGATTAAGTCTATAAGTCTTGGCTTTTTCCTCTCCTAATTTGGAGGATATTTCAATTGCATTTTCAATATGACCCATAGCCATTTTATACTTTTGTAACTTAAGATAATACTTTGCTAAATTGGAATGGCATATTCCCACTCCATCAATATAACCTTCCCGTTTAAGTATTCTCAATGCATCTCTCACACACTCTATTGCTTTCTTAAGTTTTTGTTCATCTTCATATAAAACAGCAAAGTTGATTAATGCATAACCTTCTTCTCTTTTTAACCCGAATTCTCTACAAAAGTCCAAGGACAAATTATAATAACTCTCCGCTTTTTCATGATCAGTAAAAGTATAACAGACTCCTAAGTTAGAGAAAATATTAGCATAATGGACACCATTTTCCTTCATTATATCCACCCCTAAATCCGACAACGGCAATAATAATTGCAAAGCGTCCTCATACTTTTCATCACAAATCAGTGTCCAGGCAATACTCCTTTGGCATGCTATACTGTCACTTATACAACGCGAGACTTCATGAGCTCTATTCAAATAATCAATGGATTTTTCATTCTCATTTATCTTAAAGTACAGATTGCCACACGTTTTCATTTTTTGATATAAATCAAATTGATTTAAACAGTTGTCTATCGTCTGTTTCCAATTCGTCTCATATCTTGATTTCGGCTCTGGAGATAGGCCTCGAAGCCTTAGGAGTTCATTAATAAATAATTGGGTTTCGCATCGAAGAATTGTCAGATCATAGCCGTCAAACATATCGTACACCTTACGGTAATAAGAATCTCTCTTGTTTTTCACAACTTCCGGTTTACAACTTTTTTCATGACTAATATAAATGATCTTTTTTCTTGATTTATCACCAAAAGTTTGAAAGACGGGCGTGAGATCAAAAATATCGGAACAACTATAACCACATACTATTATGCAATCAGAACCCTCAATAAAATCATCAATAACCGATTTTCTTTTGTCAAATCCAATCTTGTTAGTTATTCTCTTAATACTAATCACAAGGTCTTGAGAATGGTTCAATGAGCCATGAAATTTTCTAATAAGGACTTTTGACTTTTTCCTTGTCCTACGATTACACACATCAACGCCATAGTCCTGATTTAGTTCATTAAGAGATTTCTCAATACATTGGTCAAAATTAGTCGTCCCGATAGAAAAAGTGAATCCTGTTTGAACAAGTTTGGCAATAGCTTTATGAAACCCCGACGGTTTAGATTCGAAAATATGGATAAATGCATCCACATTCATCCCATTATCGATCAGCACCTCAAAGAACATTTCAAAAGGAATTGTATTCAACACCTTTGAGATGTCTTCCGGAGGGAAGCCTAATTTTACCAAAATATAAGTTTCAATCCCATCAACAATATAATTATTATTGACGCTGCCAACCATGGGAATTCCTGAATCTATCGAAATGCCCGAACCAAGTAGAAAGGAAACGTTTTTTTTATCTATTTCGCCGAACAGCTTTTCTATTATTTCTCTCATAAATGCAAGGGGTATATTCCGTGTTTTGCCCATGAAGTTCATAAGATTGGCTGCTTTATCTGCGCCTCAGCGTCGGCATACGTTGTGGACACATCGCCAGGTTGCATAGGTACCAACTGTTTATGGGCTGGAGCAATCTTCTCCTGTTCCTGCAGTTTGTTTTTCTTGAGGCTAACATCGTAATACAAGTTCAATCAGTCACTTTATCAAGTTCGAGCCTATGAAACTGGCTGCGAGCCGTCGAACGTCGGCGTGTATCTCGTTGTGTTTTATCCAATTACAGTATTTATATCGTTCTTCGGGGTTGTGCTTTGAGGGATTACGCTTATTGGTTTCAATAAACGTGATTATCTCTGGATACTTTGAAAGCAAAGGTTCGTCTTGGGTCATTTCATAGAATCATTAATCTACACTGCAGGCACACACTAATCCTTTTCATTCAATGCTTTCTCCATTGCCTGCCTGTACCCATACCATGTATCCGCATCTATACCTTCCATGTACTTTTTCTCGAGATACTTCAAGCTAGTTTTAGCCTCTTCTGCAGTCAAGCCAATAGACGCATCATAGTATGGATATATTATTTCAATACTTCCGTTTTCTTCTTTATTGCACTTAAAGAATACCAATGATTCGGTGTGCCCCTGGAGCGCCTGTGCCAAATCATACAATTCATGATAGTCTAACTCATCCACATTCTCCAAGAACGCTTCAAAGTCAGCAGGACGGTTCATATTCGCAATATAATCATCCAAATCCAACCTCGAAACCGCATCTATAATAATACCTGCCAAAACTTTCTGATTTTGTTCGCCTCCACCAGGGAAGTCTCTACTAGTCAATGTTAAGTATTCTTCTTCAAGTAGTTTCTTAAATGCAGAGAAACATAACACGAAATAGTCTTTCGTCAACACCTTCTCTCTACGTCCTTTTCTTATCATACTTGGTAAAGCATATATCACAGCCCTAAAACCAGTTGTCTTCCACAGGATATTCCTTTGTGGTTCTTTCCACTCCTCTGGGAAAACATCTTTTAAGGCACTAAAGCAATTTATTAGAATTTTAGTTATGACATCGTCCTTCTCTTCAATAAAATACTCCCTCAACGGACACCTGTTATCATAATCAAGTTTTACTCCTCTTTTAATCCGTCTGGCGTCTTCGTCCGGATTCTTGGAAATTAGTTGTAAAACCGACTTTGCAAAAGTTCCTTGCGACAGTGTGGCATTCTCCTGTGTTTCGCTTTTCTTGCCAAGCATCTTAAGACGGTTGTGAAAAGGTGAAACTTCTGAATTATTCATCACCCTTGCAATCTGGTGAACTGTCTTGTGAGGGCTTCGCTCCTTGGCAACATCAAACAGGTCATAGATGAGACTTGGCGACACTTTCACCTGATTACTATTGATGGTAGAAAACACGTAGGCCTTTTGTTCGGTTGTAAGCCCAAACATAAAAACCACTGGAAGAGCAAAAGAATCCGCATAACTTGACCTTTCAATTCCCCATAGTCGATGCTGTCCGTCAATGACATCACCGATAATAGAATCCTCATTCCCAATAACGATTTTGTTCTTCTCCTCGTCAATTATCACATTGGCATTCAAATTAATGCTCACCACAATTGGCGTGGGGAAAATAGCATCTGGGTCTGAGCAGTATTCACCTATTTTCTTAATACGTGGTTCGCTCAATTCTCGTTGAACACCGTCCGACTGCTGTCCGCGTCTACTCACGCTAACTATTTTCAGCAACGTCTTTGCTTGTACAGAACACAAATAAAACGTGCCTATCGGTTGCTTTACTTCTATATAGTCAAGTGTTATCATAGAGCTGTGTCCTTTCCGTCATTATTAACATCAGTACTCTTTTCTTCCATATCTTCCAACTGTTTATGCTCTTCTGTCAAGTAGGTATCATCCAACTCTGATCCCTCATTATTTTGTGCCATGAGTGATAACCCAAATGCATACCAGGCAAAAACAATAGCAAGGATAAAGAAAACCAATTGTTTAACATCTACGCATAAATCGAGAGGTGAAAAATCTTCATATTTCACACTCCTAATTTCTTGCGATGCAAATGAAAAGAATACAGCACATAGGATGAGGGAGAAAATCAAAAGAGTGGTAAACACAATGGTCATTGAACGAAACTCTGGTTTCTTACCATTCTTGATACGTGTAAACAAAGGAGCAATCAAAGAGGCTATCATAACAAGTGCGTATGTATAGAAACTACCAAACACGCTATCAGGATATACCGCCTGAGCAAAACTCCAGTCTGGCGTCTGAAATAGGGTGCGGTTAACCACGTTGATGATTGTCCCCAATTGGCCAGCAATAACTACGAACATCCCCCACAAGAAGAACTCCACCTTATGCTTGAAACACACTATAAATGGAACAAGTACTGAACCCCAGAACTTGTTTTCTTTCTTAGCAAAGTATTCCATAGCCTTGTCTGGCCATTTCTTTCTCGCTTTATAATCTGCTGCCATAATTAATAGTTTCTATATTCAACTATGATATAACTCTTTGTGGCAAAAACAGGAAACTACAGAATTGCCATACAGTACTCAGTATCACTTTCATTCCTTTGGCAATTCTAAGATTCCATCAATCTCATGCTCCACAAACGGGCCTTCTTTTACTTCAAAGATTACGCTGTTTGATTCGAGTGATTGTAATGTATGCCAGACATTCTTAGGGATATTCACACCATAGCGGCCCTCGGCTGGATTGAGCACTACGCTCTCTATTACAGACCCATCGTCGTTATATGTCGTGGAACGCACCTTTCCCCTTAACACAACAAACGATTCATCTTTTGTAGGATGACGATGAATGGGAACTACAGTTCCTGGTTCAACTGCATTAAGCATCCTGTGACATTTGTCCTCCAACGATTGATGAAAGTTATAGTTCATCCGCAAGCGAGGCGAAGCCTTGGCTTGAGCAGAAACCCCATTCAGTAAAGATTCATTGATGATTTTCATATTGTGTCTTCTTACATCATCCGTCTTACCTCAGACATCGCTCTCTCGATTTCTTCGAGAGAAGCGCTTCCACCCCACATCCTGTAAACATATTATGGAGTTATGCATCCAAAAAACATAGAGTACGAGCGGGCTTCGTTCTCCATAAAAAACTCTAAACGTTACGAAACCTTTCTGCCTGACCTCCGGTCACGGCCTGCGACCTTGTGGAGCAAACCTTTACAGAATCTTTAAACGTTATAGAAATGCTAAAGCATCCTCACTCACATCATTTTGCCGTTTTTCTCGGGTGTTCCACACTCCGTTTCGGCGTCATTTTGCTGCTCGTGAGATATTCTATTTCCGACTGCAAAGATACGAAATAATTTTGAAACGACAAAATCTTTTGTCTGGCACGGCCTTGCCAGTATATACAAACAAAAGCGGGTCGGCACCCTCTGGTACTGACCCTCTTACTTTTCGCCTTTTTTAGATTGGGACAGGTGCCTGTCCCCCGTCCCTATGTCCCCCGTCCCTCCCCTCCATCCCTCCGTTTTGTTTCATAAATCAACAAAATAAAACCCAACATTTTTCGTTATTTTTTTAAACTGAAAGCCCCATGCCCCGCCGCGCCCGTAACACCACCTCCACTGGAATCTACCACGTGATGATGCGTGGTATCAACCATCAGGTGATTTTCGAGGACGAGGAGGACAACCACTTCTTCCTGGACTGTCTCTTCCGCATGGGCTTTATAAACGATGACGACGGCACGCCCATCGCTCAGGGTTGCACCTACTACGCATACTGCCTCATGGGCAATCACTTCCACCTGCTCATTCGCGAGCGCGAAGAAACCATCAGCCAGACTCTCAAGCGCATCGCTGACGCTTACGTCTATTACTACAACCGCAAGTACCAGCGCAGCGGTCATCTCTTCAAGGAACGCTTCCGCAGCGAACCGGTAAACGACATGGACTATTTCACCACCCTCCTCTGCTACATCCACCAGAATCCCGTGAAGGCTGGCATCGTGGCCAACGTCAAGGACTATGCCTACAGCAGTTGGCGTGAATACACAGGCGAAGTCTTTCCGCAGGCGCAGATCTGTCATATCGAGGCCGTCCTGCGTCGCATGCCGTTCGAGGAGTTAAACGAGTTGGTCAACACACCCCTGCCCGAGAAGATGGGCATCATCGACATCGAGGACGAAGTTGTCCGTCATCGGTTGTCCGAGGAGCAGGTGAAACACCTGTTGGTAATCTATTCGCAGACCCACAGCGCCTCAGAGTTCCAGCAGCTGGGCCGTCCTCGCCAGAGCGAAATCATCAACATTCTTCGCAACCAGGGTGCCAGCATCCGACAATTGGAACGGTTGACCGGACTTAGTCGAGGGCTTATTTCCAGGCTTTAGTTTCTCTTGGCATTTCTTTCGTGGGGACAAATTGTCCCCTGGTAAGTAATCCCCCATTTTCATGCTGCCATTATGCAGCAATAAGGGAATAATTGCGTAAAATGCTGATTTTCAATGTTGGGACAGGTGCCTGTCCCCTGTCCCCTAAAACAGGTGATTTTTTCCAAGCAGCGAATGGGGTAAAAACCTTACCTTTGCCCTCCCATGTGGGCATTATGACACTATAGTCACTCAACTTGTGCGATACATCTATCTTCCAATAGTCATTAATATACCATCTGGACTCATCTTTTGAATACTTATTCTCTTTGAGGATGGCCTTGAAGTTGGCTTCCAGTTCAATGCAAACACGGATGAAGAGTTGTTGTATCTTGTATGAGTAGGTCTTGCGGTTATTATATGTGGGCTCCACATAGCTAAACACCGCCTTTAGGTCATTCTGTAGTTCTTCAAAAGCTCGGGTAAACATATAGGGTTTCTGGGCGTAGTCGTCATCTCGCAGATAATGATACTTACTGGAGCCCGAATTCACTCTTTTCACCAGCGGACGATAACAGCGGTGAAATGGTACCCTCGGATTATCTATTGTCTCTCTGGCTATTCCCTGGAACTGTTCTACGGTGTACTTCATTGAACAATATTATCTTTACTTTCATTATAGTAAGCCCATAACACACAAATAATATCAAAGCATTTTTTACTGCCTTTTCTCAGCAAATTGAATATGTTAAAGAATTAATCTAGACACTTCGTCTAGATATCTGTCTACATACTATTTTTATAGCTTTTATCTAGACATCTTGTCCGGATTCTTGTCTAGATTCTTTCACCCTATATTTAGTATTGCAGGCTTTACCTACAGATTCTATATGGGTATTTCCTTTTAGTTTCTTTAGTATTCTTGAGGCTGGTTTCTGTTCCAAGCAATAGTACTCTTGAATCCTATCTCACTATAAAATGGTATTAAAAATCATACTTCAGACCTCAGACTTCAGCCTTCGTTAAGTCTTTGTCACCTTTCATCCAACATCATCGGCCTCAATCTCTTTCGCAATCAATTTATACTTGGCCCTAATATCCTCTCGCTGATAGAAATCAAGCAAATCGGCTTTGCTTAAACATCCATTTTCAAGATATTTCGTCAAATACTGTTGATTGAACTCTATTGAAAGCAAACTCTTTTCGATATTCTTCAGTATCTGCTGATTGTTTTTGATATTGGTTTTCACCAGCGTCTCTATACTCTGCACATCGCGTATGTCTTTCAATAGACGATGTATAAGCATATTCACAAACTCTTCTTCAACGTTCTCCCCATCTTTTCGCAATGCCAATCCCCGAGCCAAGTTATATGCTACGGCCAGATTATGATAATCTGAAGCCTCGTAATCTATGATACAGATGAATCCTATATTTTCAATGTATGCCACGCTATCAACCGCCCGTTGTATGGAAGCATCTGCCAGTGTTTTGTCAAAAACTATGATACTCGCGTTTGCGCCTCGGTTTACCGTGGCTTCCAACAACTGGCTCCATGCGGTATCGTATTTATTGGAGGCTATGTCAGGCGAATCCACATCGCCAAGTTTAATACTCTTGTCAAACTTACATTCAATAGCTATTTTTTTGCCATTATCACCACCCACATAAGCTATGATGTCGCCTGTTTTATTATTCTTCAAAGCGCCCTTTGTCGTTCCCGACAACGAAACCTCATCGCCCAAATGATGACGTTCAATATAGGAGTCCAAAAACACCAGAATGTCATTCTCTGCAGCCACACCCTTAATGGCCGTCTTATGGAACACCTCCTGCTTCATGTCAAACAGGAGCTTCAAATTCTCCAATTGCACGCCCAAATCATCCGTAGTCTTCGACAAGAATGCAGAGAATCGGTCTTCCATTGTTGCAAGCACACCTATACGGATAGCGCGCAACAACGCGGCTTCTCGCTCCGATTCTGGCAGCGAGTCAAAATAGCGGTAAACCAGTTCATCCGAGATTTCAAAACTGTCTACCTGTACACGTTTTAGTTTATGATCTAAACGCATAGGCTATACCCTGTCGTAGCGATAACCGCCTTTCTTGATGTATTCGTTAAGATACTTGCCGTGTGAATCGGCAGCCATCAGTCCCTGATAAAGAGCTTCGGGCACATCGTAATACTGGTAGATGGCACCATTCAGAAACTCCACTTCCAAAATTTGATTCATCGAATCATATCCAATAGATGCAATGTTCGATGAAGATACATACGTTCTATCCATATTCTTATTCAATTTTTGTTTTTTGCATTCTCCATGTTTTTGTAATATTAGGATAATTATCCTCCTTAACATCCAAAACCTTGTTCCATCCTTCTTTGGGTTCAGCGTCTTTAGCCACTTTGGGATCTTGACTATCGGGACGAGAAGCCTCGGGAGGGAAAAAAATGTTTGTTCTCATTGGCATTCTCACCGCCTCACCTACTATTATAGATTCACCCGTTTTCAAAATAGGCAACATATTCACCAAACCCGATAAATTATCTGAAACTGTGCTGGCTACTATTCCCTTATCATTTGAATTGGTCAAGCGCAACGAAATGGTAGTTCCGCATTGCGACAAGATGGTCGGGTCAATCTCAGATGGCCGTTGGCTCACTATCATGGCTCCTATGCCGTATTTCCTACCCTCCTTAACAATTCTGCGAACTATAGATGATGCGCGGTTGCTATTATTGGTGCCTAAATAGTTATGAGCCTCTTCCATTACAATTAATAATGGTCTTTCTCTTGCACCCTGCGGTAATCTTCTACCCCAGAAAAGGGAATCGTACATCAACCTGAGCATGATACCCACAATATCTATCAAAATGCTGCTGGGCACTCCAGATACATCAAACACCGACAATTGCTTCTCACCGTACCACTTTTTTAACAGCTCATCCAGATCTTCTCCCACAATTCCTTTATCTGAAGGAACATAGCCTTCAGAATTAAAAATGAAATCATATCTTGGGTCTGACATCCGTGCCAACAATTGCAATAATTGTCTTTTCAAACTCACTGTTACTTTTGCCAAATAAATATGCTTGTCAACAGTTGCTTTATATGTCGGTAAGATAAAGGGGTCGATGCCACCTGTCAGTTGATTGCCATCTTGTTCCTCAAAGGCTTCCGTTGTTTTGGCCAAATCAAAATCTTCATCTATCTCACCAAACTTTTGACCAGTCTGAGGAGCATTGTGTGTCGAGAAAACCAGCCGGTACAAATAAAGCACCAGTCGTTTCAAACTAAACGGAACTGGAGTATCAGCCGTAATTAAATCTGCATTGAGATAACTGTATTTACCAGCATTTTCACGGATTGTCAATTGCTTTAGTCTCAACACATATTCCGCTATCTGCGCTCTGTCGCTGTCATTTATGCCTCCAAAAGTGAAATCCACAAACTCATCAAAACTCATGGCCCAATAAGGTACCACCAATTTCTGCTCATGCGCCGACTCAGGGTAAATACGAAACACATTGGCACTATCCTTAAAGGTCTTCCCATATTCCCCGTGAATATCTATCAAGACAATACGTGATGAAGGAAATTTATCCGATGCTGTCAACGTGCTAATCAATCCAGCAACAGTTGTTGATTTGCCAGTACCCGTTGATCCCACAACCGAGCAATGTCGGGTTATCAGTTTGTTGATATCAACCAATGCCGGTATGTTGTCCGCACCCGATATGGTTCCGACAGACACAAACTCAGCCCCTTGTTCCTGCCCATAAATACTATGAAGATCTTCTTCCGTAACAATAAACACCTCATCATCTATCATGGGATACTGGGAAATACCTCTTTCAAAAGGCTGGCCCTGAGCCCCCTCACCTACCAGTTGTACGGTCATCCAACGGTAACCGGCATTCTCCTCCTCTCTCATACTTTCAGGAATCGCATCAGCTCCAATTTGGACGATTGTTCCATACAAATTCACATAGCCTTGCGGAATTTTCACAAAGCCACCTACCTGTCCAATCTTGTAACCATTACCGTTGATGTAGGTAATACTCGAATTCAACGAAGTATATAATTGAACCGAAACGTTAGTCCCAGATATACTGCGAACTACGCCTATTACCGCAGGATTATTATTTGTCTGCATCTGGATGGTCTCCTATCAACTGCTTCAAGAATGAGGAAAATGCATCAAAATCACCCAAAGAAACGCGATTGTCAACAATATTAAGATCAAAACCGGAAAAATCCTTGTTATCCATCTCATATTCAGCCCATTCATAATTCTGGGCTCCGATGATAGCCTTGTCATCATACCATACACTCAAGTTTGGCCTTTCCTTCGCACGGTTAACTGCTTCTGGAGAAAATAGTTCTCCCGTTGTTGCATCAACCATCTTGCCATACATCATGGCTATTACATTTGCGCTTTTGTTCACTTTCAATGCATTGATAATGGTATCATTGATATGCTCATCACCAAAGGAATAACCACAAACAATCAAAGTGGCATGAGGCTTCAGCAGGAACCCCGACAACCTGTCAGACATTGCTAGAAATGGCATCTTCCTGCTTTGGTCGTATTTCAGTTTTGAAGGATATATCAACTCAGGCGAGCCTGTCTCGTCTTTTGTAACTCTCGATACACTTTTCCCCATCACTTTCCAATTCACCGAACCGTGAAGTTTCCATAAACGCGTCCAATAAGGAGGCAAATCATTCCTTTCTACGGAATGAATATCAAAGAATGGGTAGCGGGAACCCGAAAAACCGTCAAAGAAAGGCACATACTGCTCTTCAAGTGCCTGCTCAAGCAATAAATCGTAGTTAGTTGTAAATACCTCTACCGGCAATGCTCTGTCAATGGAACAAATCCAATTGGCAAACCTTCTGTATGAGTTATCACCATCAGGCAAATCCTTATTGACAGATTCAGCAATTGTTTTGCAAATGTCTTTTTCCAATTCCGTCAATGCATCTTCTGAGAAACCTCTCACGTCACCACCTTTTGACACTTCTTTCATGGAACGGATAAAGGTGAGCACGTCTTCCACATTACACGTATCCTTACCTGCTTTCCCCATTTCAGTCATAAGTTTCTTATAAGGCGAGTTATCAGGGTCACCTGCGTGGGCGTCGGCAATTATTTTTGTCAACCCTTTCATATCCGGCAACAGAGGTTTACCTCCGTCTTTTACAGAACGTGGACAACCCGCCGCAAGAAAGAATCCCAACGGCGATTTATCTTGTGAGAGCAGAAGCCTTAAACTCCGCAGATGTCTTAGCTGATCGTGTTTCATTATGATCTAATTTCAATTTCCTTCTAAAAACCACTGATACATATTCACCCTTTTATACTTCTCCCCCATCTCCATCAACCTCTCAAACAAAACCACTCTTTCCGCCCTCAACACCCCTGCATTCATCTTTTTCATGTGGCATTAATCTTAATCATATATAGAGTCATTCACATGATTCCTTGCCTCATCCGCTTCACAATGGTTTTTGCCACTCTAAAGTCTGCATCCTGATTAGCTCCGTGATGGTATGTCTTAGTTCCGTATAAGGATATAAAGATGGCATCGTTATCACATTCAAAATAAACCCTAAAACCATCTCCTAATTGTCTCAGTTCATGAACCTTACTCATCCTGTCCTTTTGGTCTGGTTTAACAATATCCATGTTATTACTGTTAGCCGGAAACAACAAACCTGCATTGAGTGCATCTTCAAAACGCCCTACTATCAATTTCTGTTTTTCCGAGCCAATCATATTCCAATCTTTCGTAAACTCTTTGCTGTATTTCACCATTCCATGCTGTTCAAGCAAGGCCGTCAACCTCTCCATCGGTTGTGATTTTAATGGAAGAGGTGGGGTAAGCAACTGCACAATTACAGCAGTATTCCCTATTCCCGCCTGATTGCCAACATACCAGTTGTCTATATCTCTCTGAATCTGATTCCCAGATGCCGGGTCGGTATATAACAATCCCAAATGGTCAGCACACAAAGCATTCTCAACTGGTAGTGATGCCGCTATCATATCCAGTTTCTGAGCTACCAAGAGATTGTGTGCATTTCGTCCATTGAACTCAAAAAGCTTTTGCAACTCTTCATCATCTGCCAACTGTTGTTCTTCGTAAACAATATGTGATCCATTTGTCACCAGACGGCTGGCATATCCAAACAGTTCCCTGTCCCCTATCTTAAGTTGAGCCAAAATGTTTTTCAACCCAACACCACATAGCGTAACATTGTCCACATAATCATTTGTCACCCACGAAGGTTCCAGACGCGACGATGTTTTTCTGTGCATTTCCCGATAGTCAACCACCATATTTCGGAATAGAATTACCACATCCGCGCTGTTCTGCACTTGCGCTGGCAAACAATCATTCAGGTAAAATTTTCCACTCATTTCCTCCAAACTAAATCCTAAAAGAGTCTTTCTGCATTGTCCATAAACTGGCTGAACATGTCCTTAGGCCAATAGTTCAAACCGCCATTGGGTTGTAGCACGGGATGTTCAATTTCAGTCGATTCCTCATCATTCAATCTAAACCATGCTAGTTTCACCTTGTCAGCAAACCCTTCGTGCTCCTTGGCATAAATACGTACACCGTCAAACACATGGTCGCTATGGGTTTCCACCACTATTTGTGCACCAGCATCCACTGCTCTGCACATCAAATCTGCCAATGCCACCTGTCCTTTCGCATGGATATGTGCCTCCGGATTCTCAAGCAGCACAATGCCATTCTTCTCTGTCACGCCAAGCAGTATCGCAACAATGACGGGCAATGTGTAACTTAAGCCATAGCCCACATTGGTTGGCCAAAACTCATTGTATGTCGCCGTATGAGCCTCTTGGCCTGCCACCCTGTCGAAGTTGAATCTTACGCCAGGGCTGATTTCCTTCAGCCACCCCTGCACAACATACTTAAAGGCTTCGCCCTCACATTGGTCATTCAGCATATTGTCAGGAAGCACAACGCCTGCCGTTCCACATTCTTCAATAATGCGCAGCACGTTGGTTCCCCTTTCGTCCAGACCGCCATTCTTCTTGCTCGGATATATCGTTTGTGGGCCAAGTCTGTCTGCCCCCACATAAATGATTTTAGGGAAGTCCGCATTAGACGATTCCCGTTCCGAATAACGTATCCACTTTTCTCCATCCTCTCCGTATGAGGCAGCCAGTTCCATACGTTCCTCATGCACATTGCGCAACCTGTCTTCGTCACCACAGTTTTCCGGAAATAAGTCTTCCTTTTTCTGAGCCACTCTTCCTAAAATACGCAAGGCCTGTATCACACTGCTCTTGCCACTGCTATTCAACCCTGCCAGCACATTCATTTGCTTCAGGACAATCAGTTGGTGACGTATCGACTTATAGCCGTCTATGGTCAATTGTTCTATCATTTATACTTATTGATTAGATTTGAAATTACTGTATATCTGTGGTTCACACTCCACTTGCTCATACTGTCGCGCGAGATGGCTATTACAAAATTATTGCTATACAAATCCTTTTCGTAATCTGCCAATAGCTGTGACTTGTTATGACAAAGGTGATCAAATTCTTCATCCGTCAACTTGGAAAGCAACACGCCCCAAGCCTCAAAAAGCGACCTGTTGATAGGCGAGCGCCTGTAAGGATATACGCTCTTTCTGAAAGCATGTGCGCCCAAAAGTTGGCGTCCTCGAATCATCGCCTTCTCAAAGGCCTGAGTTATCTCTTCCTTTGTCAGCAAGGTGATGTCGCTCACCTCCACATGTTCCTCCATTATCAACTTCTTGATGTCACGGTTGTCCAATTCAGGCAATGCGTTATATATCATCATGGTGTCACCCAGCCACGTGTCAACGTTTACCGACTTGCTGTATTTCGTATAATCTCGCAACAGGAAGGCAACAAATCGCAGGACCAATTCTTTATCCTCCATTCGAAGACTCTTCACCGACCATCCAGTGGCATCCTTGAAGCATCGCATTTCCGCCAGTTCGCCAAGGAGTTCCGAACACTCGCCTCCATACAGCGCATTACGTATTTCTTGTGGACTAAGCTGAATGCCGCCTGTATTGATGCGTTTAAATATATTCCGCTTCACATCCTCGGGGGTACCAGGATTGATGATGGTAAACGTGAATTCCGTTTCCAAAATGCGGTTCGAATAGAGTATCGGCAGACCTGCCATATCATGCCCGTTCAGGATTGAACCGCAGAACTCAAGGCCATCCAATTTAAACCCATGCCCTTTCTGTTCTTTATTCCCAGTCTGTAGATAGTTCTGCCCCAACACAAAGTCGCGAATCGTACTCAAACGTTGCAAGCCATCTACTACTGTCCAACCACCGTCTGAAGATGCCGACACATAAAACATCGGGATGGGGATTTTCAACAGCAGAGACTCTATTAACTGGCATTTCCTTGTGTAGTCCCACACTTCTTTCCTCTGAAATCCTGGATTCAATTTGATGGTGTTCTGCTCTAGGCGACGAATGATAGCATCCATTGTTACCACACGCTTTTCAATAGAAATCGTGGATGGGTCGAAAGGATCCTTCGATTCGTCTACCTGGTCCTGGGTGGTTTTCTGAGCCTGCGCTTCATCCTCCACGCCCTTCGATTCTGCCTCGCTTACCTGTTTCTCAAGAATCTCGATGGTTTGCTGCACGTCCGCTGATGCATTCTGCTTAAGCAGTACAGATGCTTCATTCAACCTTCCATCTTCAAACTGCAGGCTGAGTGTGCCACCCTTGCCGTCCTTAACAAAATAAAGGCCTAGCGTACTCCCGGCGCTTACGGCTGGCAGCTCCGAATACGGTATATATAAATTTTCTTCGTTCATAACATTCTGCAAAAATAACGATTTTTTCTCAATTCTATTGCACTATTATTGCGTTCTTAATCTTTTCACTCTTCCATACTATGCTACAACTGGCTGAACTCGCCATAAGATATCCCCGCCCCATAAATTATTTTCACACCACTGACATGCGGAAAAAATCTTAATTTTGCAATCAAAAATAGCTAAGAATGTCTGCGAGTTAGTTATTTATAGTTATAATAAATGCTTTTGAAGTATTTATATCCACGGGCACATCAGCACCATTAGTGTCTTTAAATGCGACCGTTAATTTGTCATCCAAACTATACAACACATCCCGGTTATTATCAATTACAAAGACACGATATTTACCGTCCTCTTTTACAAAGCAAAAGTACTTCCCCTCATTGAGATCCTTGTATGAGTACAGGTTCTTTATCTCATTTATATTTTCAGCCTTTTGACGTATTTCATCAAGGACAACATCGCTTGGCAATGGACCTGCCTCAATTATTTTTTTCCCTGTTTCAGGTGGTAGTACGCTAATCTGATGCATTGACGCTCTATTTAGTTCCATCCAACTGCTCAAAAAATCAGCAAATTGTTTCTCGTCCATATTATTATTTCTTAATATTTGACATAAGTTTTACTATCTGCTCATTAAAATCCCGCAGTCTTTTATCAAGCATTTGGCTTTCTGCCGTTCGGGTTGAATTGCTATTTTTGAATTTTTCCAACTCAATATCCATTCTTTTTATCTCTATCCGGCGTAAATGTTCTTTTTGTTTATAGCACTCTTCCACTTTAGCCTTAGAATCTCTCTCAACGGCATTCAGGTCTATCTCAACACGCCTATTTTCTAAACGGTACTTTTCTTGCAAAATCTGCTGCCATTCATTCTGAACTCTTATTTTTTCGTCTAGAACCTTCTCGTTCTCCTTATTCTCATTATCAATTGCTTTATTTATTATCGGCCGTGCAAAGAAAAAAATCAAAATAATCAAGGAGACAAGTATAAAACCATATTTTATTAGTGGCAACGCAACATTGAATGATGAGTTATTGTCTTTTATAACTATTTCCAAAACAGACGAATCACATCTTTGTGCTTTAGCGATAACAATTTTATTAAAAGTCGAGTCATTAACTTTATACCCATATTTGTTATTCAGGCAAATAATAGTATCTTTAATTGTTGTCCATTCATTCATAAGATAAACATGTATGGAAGTCGTCCCACATAGAGTATCGTCCCTTTCAATGGAAATAGAATCATTTTTCTCAACACTAAAGACCACACTATCGCACAAACAATATTCAAACTCGGTTTTTCCACTGTCATTGAATAAAGAAACCGTAATACGCCCACCCAGTTCCTTGTCGCTTTTTTTATTAGTACACGAGCAAAATGCCAACAATAATATTACAAGAACAACTATCAGTAATACGATTCCACAATACTTCATTTTATGTGACGACTTATACGATACGTCAACAGTATCTTTTAAAATGTTTTTCAGCATTTTGGAATCCATATTATTATTATATGGATAGCAATCATTATCATTGCATATTCTCATTATTTGCCTCATAAATGTATTTTCATTAATAATCGCTTCGCCCCCCAATGCATTTACAGCCTCTGAAAAGTCATCTATGGTTTTCTTCAATTCTTCACAAGTGTCTCGTGCCGCTCTCCATGCGCAATCTATATCATAACACTTGTCATTGCATGCACTATATTTAATAGATTCTGCAATATTATTGGCTATTGCGCCATATGAGATGCAAATTTTATCTTCCAACATCAATTTGTCTTTGCCATTAAGCTGTTTAATTATTTCCAGCACGCCTTTTATGGTTGTATCACTCCTTATTTCACTAATCTTTTTATCTGACAAGTATGAATTGAGACAAACAACGCTCTCATTAAAATCCTGAATCAAAGATTCAATGTGCCCATATCTTCTGGCGCAACGTTTTCTAATCATTTCTATAGATGTTAAAAGTTATTATTCTGAAAACATTAATAATCAGTATTTAAAAAATTAGAATCCGTATAACGTTTTAGCAACTTATGATATGTAATCTCGTCGTTTTCAGACACGTCCTTTCCTTCATACGAATCTATTGTATTAACCTTTGATTTACGATAAAGACTTTGCATATCATCTCTTTTCTGATTTATCACTCCACTATTTAACAAATAACGTTCAACTGCTATATTTGATTGACACGTATCGTTGCTCAAGTCATCATCGAGAATATACATATTATTAATCATATTTTTATATTCTAGGCCCTCGCTATTGATACCACGAGCCGCACGATAATATGAAATGGCCATTTCCGCAGAATAATCAATTAGTATATGATGTAATGTTGCATCGTCAATATCATGCCTAAGATTCATAAACAGTTTTGAATACTTATAGCCGAAATTATCCTCACATTTAACCCCAGATTCATTCAGCAATATTGCAAATTGTTTCATACTCTCTATTGAATACTCCTCTTTACATTTTTTCGGGAAATACCTTTCCATCTTTTTCATTCCAGCTACATTTTTTGAGATGAAATATCTGTAATATAAATATATATCGTACATCATGGCATAGTACTTTGACCAATCCCACAAATCTTCATAAACTTCTGCAATATAACTATTCGAGAAAGATGTAAACTGATTATGAGGTGGGAATGTACCAATTATATTACAGAGGCATGTAATAGAATCATATATCAGGAAATCCAATATATCCATTACAGACTGACAAGTCACCCTATTAATTTTAAAGAGCGATTTAATATAATAGTTATCATACTGTTTACCAATTTTATTATGATAGTTTACAACACCAAGGACATCTCTAAGATGGTTATAAAAGCGCGGATAATAATAACCAATATCTTCATTCTCTTTTATAAAGTAATCTTGCTTCACATCATATCCATCCATAATACTGATGAATATCGCATGATTTAACTTGACCTTTTGATAGTTTAATTCCACCTCAGATTTAAATGTATGCTCATGACGATAACGAGAGTGCCATAAATACATTTTACTAACATATTCCTCCTTTTTATGATTATAATTATTTGTCATTAAGTGGTGTAAATATAATTTACAGTTCACTATCGACATAAAGATTGACTGTAAATCTGGGAATTGTGTCAACTTTGTCAAATCAATATCATCAACATGTTCTAAATGAAAGAGCCATTTAAATTCATGAATCTCAACAGAGTTAAAATTATCGTATTGTCTTCCAACAATAATTGATGCCTGCCTAAACAGATGATTTAATAGCTCTAACAAATTATCCGATAACGCATCGATATCAGGATCGATCTTATATCGATTATTATAATAGGCACGAACAGATAGATATTTCTCAATCACATTGGTGATTCTCCATATACAATGAACTGCCTCATGGTGCATGGAAGCAATATCATAATATCTGCAAGCAGCCCAATAGTACAAAATAGATCTATCTAATTTCCCACTCAGTTTTTTGTAAAAATCGCCATCCTCTTCATTCCATTCTATTGTTTCGATTTTTTTTGTCAACATCACCAATACCTTTATAGCTTCAACCGATATACAATCCGAATTCGTATCGATTTTTTGCATAGACTCTTCTACCGTGTCATTCTTCATCTTCTTCTCTTTGACGGTATAAGAACACGACATCATAATATCAGCCAATTGCTCCGAAGAAGCAGCAAGTTGCGAAAGTATCTCGGGTCTTTGGTTTTTCAAATTCTGATGCGATGCGTTACTCAATAATGTTATCACCTTACTCTCTTCACTTTCATCATAATTGAACAACTGCTTCATTAATATCACTAAACTTCGATTAGCATATTTACATGCCGTGCAAGGCAATTTGAAACCATCTGAATTTAGTTTAGTTCGTCTATCATAACAATCTTTTAACCTACGCCATTTTATCTTTGGTACATAATATCTCAAACCATCTATATATTTTAGATAATCATATACATTCTTGCAAACCGCCCAACTCCTCTCTCTTTCTTTATTTAAATATCTGGTTTTTAATAACAAAGATTCATTAACCTCTAATATTTTATTTAAATCAGAAAGATTCTCAATACCTTCTCCACAATTTTCCATTATTTCTGAAGTTTTTATCGACGTAAAGATATTTCTCAAATCGTCTTTTACCTGAATCACACCACAATAAGCATCACCATCTTTTTTATTATAACAATAGTCATCTATCAAAGCAAGGAGATCTATATCAAACAAATATAAGGTTGTGTAAATACTCTCATCTATTTCAGAAGTAACAATCGCATTTTTATAGTAGAGAATACTGGCCAATTTGCTGAAGAAATTAGAGGCCATGATGTATTTCTCTTTATAATTTGTAATACTATATAACGCCATAAACTGAGCCTCGGCAGCATCGATACTGGACTGCGTAATACCACTCGATTCCATTTTTTCGATCACAAACAACTTCGCGATGATAGCCTGATAAATAAACTTCACATCCTCGAAAACTGTCAAACGAAGAAACAACTCACTTTTCTCTGGAGTAAAATTCTTCGCCAATTCGGATATTGTCTGGTCTGCATCAATACTATACTCCGGTTTAAAGGCATGATACTCACGCAAATCCTCAACCAAACCCGGTTTGAAATGTCGTCTCAATTCTGCATTTCTTTCATTGCTATACCAACCCCTTAAAGTTCCGGCATCAACAAGAACATTCTGTTTAACACGCCAGTCGTGAGTTAATCTCATCGTGTAATCAAGGCCAAACTTTGATTCCTCCATCCAACGCAACTGCACCAACTTGTTGATGATTTGACAATACACCATATAAGCATTCTCGAAAGTGTGCCGGTATTCGTATGACATACCAATTTTCAGGCTGCACTTCAAGTATGCAATCAGGTTCCTGGGTGATATTTCACCCTCGTCAATATATTGCAATGCACTGCGATATTCATGGATGGCCCGATAGTAATCCTCTTCGGAGAAATAAATATCTCCTTGATTTTCATGCAACCGTTCCAACACATCACAATAACGCTCCCTCTGGTTCTTATCCTTTGTCTGATTGGTCAGATTCAAATAGTTCCTCAACAATCGCGTATTATATCGCTTAACGGTCTCAGACTCATTGAGTGTGAAATTGAATATTGCAGCAGCCTCCTCCGATGTTTTGGAAAGCATCGAAATTTCTTCCGCAATTTGCTTATGGAATTTGTATTGAAAAATACTTGACGAGATAGTCGTGATATGCGTTTGCAACAGGAACTCCATGATAGAAGCCATCGAATCTCTCAACTCCGGATTCTTGTTTAAAGTGAGCAGTTCTGGCATCTGTTCCAGATTGCGCCACGAGAATCCTTTGCCGTGATATTTATATATCTGATCCAAGATAAAAGATGACGACACCAGAAGTTTATCACCATAATGGCTCACTTCGTTGGTGATGGCATTCATAACAGGGGCCGCGATATAATGCACAAAATTTACCAGTTTCTGTGCGGAAGGGTCGAAATACAGCACGCATTGCTTTCGGACATCCTCTTCCGTCGGAAAGCCCACCTCGATCTCATCGTACCAGTCAAATTGTTTAACGGTATCGAAATTCACCTTCACATACTTTTCAAAATAACTTGCGATTTTTTTCGGCGAACCATTGCTTATATGGGATAGATACACACAGAAATTACGAAGGAACTCCATGACATGGCGTATTTCCTTTTCTCGCTCCATAATTTCATCCTCAGTAAGTGTATCCTCTTGCTTTAAAATATGTTCCTCCATCAAATATTCATTGTACCATCGCAAACTCGGCAACTCATCTTTTAACACACTATTATTCTGAATATTATTCCTCACCTTTTGTCTCAAGTACGATTTGGGTAAAACTATCGGCCAAAATGATATAACAGACTGCAGGTCGCGTTCCACCTTTTCTTTCAAGTGCGACCAAAGCAGACTCAATACTTCATTTGTTTTCTTATCCTGAATTTTTCTTTTCAATTCCGTTTCGGGAAGCAACATTGTGGCCAGATACACTTCGGTCATCGAACTGACATCCGACTCCTCTCGTTCTGGAGAAAGAAAACTGCTCACATTCAGCACGCCATTAAAAATACTACTGATGGCGAACTCCCGGTCAGAGAGGTCTGCCAAAGATGCATCAAACAGTTCGTGTCCTGAAATAAATACGCACTTGGCTTTCACTGTGGCAATGAAGAGTTTCATGTTTGCAAGCAATCGCAAAACATTCTGCTTACGTTCCTCATAAGCCATGGCATCAGTGAAACCTTTCACCGAAGTGTCAAATTCTGGCAACGCTTCTTCTTCATTCTCGTCCTGACTCTGCTTATTCTTGTGCGAGGCTTTTGTGATTTTATCTAATTCGTCGAAAACAATGATGAACTGCACCTTATAGCTCGGCGGACAATCCCCGCTGTTTACACTATTGATAATCCCCAGCAATTCATGTTCCAGCTCTCTCACCGTTGCTTTCGGTGTCAACTTGCTCTTCCCTTCTTTGCCAAACGAAAAATTCAAAAAACCGCTACTATACTGCGGATGTGCGCCCTGCTCTTCGTTTAACGATGAAGAGATTCGATCGCACAAAATGTTCAGACGCTCCAACGCCTTGAATGGTACAGAAAAATACGGAATCTTCTTTCTGAGTGATTTTAACAATTTAACGAACCAGTGATATACAAATAGGTAAAACAATAATCGCATGGCCATCCACACTATACCCTCCGCATATAAAATGTTCCCAAACAATTTTCCCGTACTATACAAAAGTGATGCAACCCATGATTTGGCGTGACTGTTCGAAGAAACTATATACTCTATCAACACCCCCAAAACCGGCAGAATCAAATATCGTGTAAGGCAAAAGGCTAGAATACAACTGCCAGTCACAGTAGCGATACTGATTATCGGCCTTGTTTGCCTATTATGGACATACTTGTAATATTTCTCCCGTAGATTTTGAGCTATAAGGCTGAGCACATCACGTTCATGAAGGATCTCTTGCCCAAGGTTGACCGTAATATGAATATTAGAGTATTTCCTACTACGCCTGTCCTTATTCTTCAACCACACTTTTGCAATCATGTCTTTATCGAAAAGATGGCGGGATGGAACTTTTCTAATATTGTATTCGAAAAGAATCAAATTGATAGCCTTGCTCAATTCAAGAATCGTCACAATACCGGCCGTTGCTACTGCTAATAATAATATAATCATCCCTTTTTGGGGCAACACTGTTATGGGGACAACAATTCCGATGAGGCAAGCTGCGATGGTCATAATCATCGCCACTTGGAACATCACTTCTTTGTACGCTTTTGGTTCGCGTGATATCATGTCGATAACACGTTTCACCAGAAGCGATTTACCCATACCACGATACCCGGTGATAAGATATGAACCCGATTTCGAATCACTGGTAAGCCATGTATATAATTTGCGTATCTGTATCTCTCGTCCCACAAACTTATCCTTGCCCACATTGTTGTCATCATGCTTGAAGGCGAAGTCAGGAACATGTATCTTAAGATACCGTTTAGCAGACGCAAACCTATATAATTGTTTGTCGCGAATATTTTGAGGTTGTTCTTTCATAAAAAAACATGAGAAAATCTACTGTTAATGCCGTACCCAACAATGCCTCACTCAAATGGCTCACACAGAGGACGACAAATATGTTTATATATACCTATCTCTCTAATACTGTTTTTGATATTACGACTCCGACAATTTCTGAAATATATGGAATATCTATGCCCACTCTAGTTTCTGTAGAACTTGGTTTATCTATCTCTGACAATGATATTCTAAAATTAAAAAAATATTTGACTCATATAACACAATGTTTTTTTCACTCTACTGAAACACAAACAGACCTGCACAAAAACACCAACTTGCGTTCAAGAATTCTTTTGTCACTTCAAATTCATGAATCCTTGTTTCCGTAGTTCTTTGAGCCCCGTTGCGATTTCATCAATCCCCCCCAACACACAACTATTATCTATCATCTCTCAACTATCATATGCCTATTCCCCTCTTGCTGCCGACCGCACGCCATTATACGTCATTCTAGAAAAGAATCGTAAAGAATCCATCGGAAAGATTCTCGCAAGGCGCAACAAATCCTTACACATTCGACCAAATGATATTATCTTTCGCACAAAATATGGTTTCTTTACAATATAACTCATATCGCGATTATGACCAAAGTTCCCCTCTTCCAATACATAACTCCTTATCAATTCGGCCTTCCTGTGCAAGTGTTATGGTTAAGGTTAGCGTTATGGTTATAGTTAAGGTTATGGTTATGGTTATCGTTAACGTTGAAGGCGTAAAACGCCTTCCTCCTCATGCTCCACAAACGGTCCCTCTTTACACTCAAATATAACACTATTAGGCTCAAGCGACTCAAGTTTGTGCCATACACCTTTAGGGATGTCAACTCCATACACTCCGTCTTCTTGGCTAAGGACAACACTCTCTATAACGCTTCCGTCGTCGTTATAAGTAGTTGATCTCACTTTTCCACGCAGAATGACGAAGCTTTCATCTTTAGTGGGATGGCGATGAATTGGGACCTCTGTGCCTGGTTCAACAGCATTCAACATACGATGACATTTATCATCAAGGCTCTGATGGAAGTTGTAATTCATTCGCAGCCTTGTTGACTCTTTGGCTTGGATAGATACCTGATCAAGCAGTTTTTGGTCAATAACCATAATTGTTTGCCCTCAAATAAGCCAATGCCTGCTCAATCTCTTCGAAAGGCACTGCACCACCCCACATTCGATAAACATATAACGGTGTTACACATCCATAATCCATTGAACAAGAGCGAACCTCATTCTCAAGGAACTCTATCAAACGTTCATTCAAGTTGACTATCATATTTGACTCGGCTTTAGAAAATGCATCCATACACCACTCCAAAAAGAACTCCACAAGCTTTCTTTATAACATAACCTGTTCTTCCACGCGCTATCTTTCCATCGTCTAATCTTAAACGAAATACGCTTAAATACATTCCCGGGCAAATTGTTAATAGGATACTTGGGAAAAAGAATTTCTTGTAATACTCTATCTTTTAATGAAGGGTCAAACTGTACTCTTGGAAATAAATTAACATCAAAACCTAAATCACCCACACAAATAGCATTATAAACGTCATACAAACGTTTCATTCCATATTGCTCTATAACACCTTCCAGCCATTTCCAATCAATCTCCGAAGAATGTTTTTTAACGAAGAAAGCCCAATCTAAAAGCTGTCGCAATGTAATACTTTCTGCTGCGAAATGACACATAGAATGCCTTAGTAAGAACAATGCATGTAAATTAACTGATGGCAAATAGATTCTTTCACCATACAATTCAATGAAACAACTATCATCTTTCCCTAATTCTTTGAAGACTTTCTCCATCTCAGCACTAGATTTGTGCTGATAAACATTAAGGAAATCATAGTGGTTTTCAACCATGAATTCTTTCCAATAAAAAACGGTATGATGGTGTTCACTAGTATCTATTTTTATATCCTTCTCTGCCAGCAAAATAGCATCCGCTGCTTTTTGTTTTCCAAATAGCCAAATATCAATGTCACCACATGGACGGTGCTCTGGTTTAGGCCAGTCCAAAGAGCAGGCGTAACCTTTGAGAATCATCATCTTAAGATCATGCTCCCTATAGAATCCAGCCAACTCTGCTATAGCCCGTCGGTATAGTTCATAACGATATTCATAATTCTGGAGCACCTCACCAATCCATTGTAGCATGAACTCTTTTGATGGCCGTTCACTATCAGGTAAGCGTTCAATTCCATCTAACACAACAGCGGAAAGTCCATGCTGCTCAGCTAGATTTTTAATTATAGTCCAATCAATAGAATCCGGCAACACACCTCCTGTATTACCAAGACCTAATCGAGTTAATGCCAATAAGGCATCAGAGGTTCTTAATAATGTCAACAAAATTTAAAATTAAATATTCAACATCTTCATCTGTAAGGCATGTATGAAGTGGTAATGTCACTTCATTTTCGAAGAGATGGTATGCATTAGGATAATCCTTGATATCAAATCCTAGTGCTTTATATGCCGTCATCATTGGTAGCGGCTTGTAGTGCACGTTGCAAGCAATACCACGCTCTGCCATCTGTTCAATCACCTTGTTAGCCTCCTCGCGTGTCTTTCCAAGCAGACGAACCAAATACAGGTGATGTGAAGAACAATGATCAGCATCTTTATGGTTCAACACAGCAACGTTCAGTCCCTTCAATGCTTCATTGTATTTGGCAACAATCTTATGCCTTCTTTCAAGCAACTTTGGATAACGCTCAAACTGAACAAGACCCAAAGCAGCCATGATATCTGTCATATTGCACTTGTACCACGGGCCAATAATGTCATACTCCCAGGCGCCTAATTTTGTCTTAGCCAGAGCATCCTTGTTTTGACCATGTAGACTAAACAATTGGCTCAAACGGTACAGCAGTTCGTTCCATGTCTCACCCTCTTTCTTGGGGGCTGTAGGCATATAGTCTACATCCGTGGGTACAACCTCATTACCAAACGGCAGTTTCCAGGTCATGGCTCCACCTTCAGCAGTTGTGAAGTTTTTCACAGCATGGAAACTGAATGAAGAGAAATCAGCAATCTCACCAGCCATCTTTCCATTACGGTTTGCACCAAAAGAGTGTGCACAGTCAGCAGAAACAATGATGCGTCCTATCTTTGCTTGCAAAGCATTGTTTGACTTAAAAAGAGCTTTCTTTTTCTCTACAATCTCATACACTCTTTCATAGTTTGCCACAATACCTGCAATATCCACCGGGACTATCACCTTAGTCTTTTCTGTAATTACCTTTTCCAGTTGGTCATAGTCCATCTCCACAGAATCCTTTTGAGAGTCCACCATCACCAGTTTAGCACCCACATGTTGAGTTACAGAGGCAGTGGCGGTATAAGTATAAGCAGGAACTATCACCTCATCGCCTGGGCCAACGCCAAGCAGATGGAGTACCATTTCCATAGCTGCTGTAGCAGAGTTCAAGCAAACAGACTTGTCTGTATGTACGAACTCCGAGATCTGAGCTTCCAACTTTTTAGTTCTGGGCCCAGTGGTAATCCAACCAGAAAGAATAGCCTCTCTTACTTCTTTCGCCTCTGACTCCGTCATATCCGGCGGAGAAAAAGGAATATTTCTCAATTTCATATTCATAATAATCGTAACTATTTTGATTATATTAATCCACTAATACTCTAATGTACTCCTTGGAATTATCTAAGACTTTATTCATAAATGCATTATCCTCAAATATCAAAAGACAAAAACCTAGCGCATATACGCCACTCGTAAACCGATGGACCATATCGCCGGGCTTAACAAATAGCTTAGAGAAGATAACCGCATTATTAACACTATCATCATACTCAACCCCTTTAAATACACCATCCTTTTGTGAATGGAATATATGAGAAGTGACATTGTGTTTGAAAGTGTACTTTTCGAACGGAAAATCTGATATATCTTCTCCTATTGTAGCTCTAATATTCAATTCCCTTAAATCTATACCAGCACTTTCTAATATAACATCCGGTATCAAGTTGCCGCCACTTCTCGGTCCAATCTCTATTATATAGATATCATCATTATCATCAAAGACATATTCTACGTTGAATTCTCCAAACCTCATATTGAGCAGACTCAGAAACCGCTGCACCTCCTCTTTTGCAATCTGTGCTTTCTTTTCATCTAAAACTGAAGGAGCACTTATACCTATTGGAGAATATGGCGCTATCGGATCTTGGTGTTGATCCATTGGATAAAAGAATTCCAATTCCCCGTTATACATAAAGCAATCCGCATCAACTTGATAACCCTTTCTAACAATAAATTTCTCTACAATAACTCGAGATGACCTAGAATTATTAACGGCATACTCAAAAGCCTTTTCAACTTCTTCGATCGAATTCACTTTGGATGCCCCCTTACTTCCATTTGAGTCAACGGGCTTTATAAAAACTGGGTAACCGATTCTTTCGGCTGCTTTTATCGCATCTTCAGCGCAAGTAACCTGACAATGGGAAGGAACATTAAAACCATTAGCCTCCATAAAGGAACGAGTCTTTTCTTTATCAGTCATGATATCAACAGACTCGAACGGATTTGCCGGAAGGTTAAGATGTTCTGCAACATATGATACAACAGGAGCAGCCACATCTGAAGCATATGTCATTATGCCATCTATTTTTTCTTTTTTTGCAATTTCTAAAACCGCATCCTTATCCGTGGTGTTACACGCATAGAACTTATCAGCCAAGTCTTTTGAATCACAATTTGGATTACCATCTAGGGCAATTGCCTTATGTCCCATTTCTTTGATTTTCGAAATAATAAATGACTGCAAGTATGATGCGCCAAGCACCATAATCTTTTTTCCTAACTTATTACTGCTTTCTTGGTCTTGAGATAATATACCCCCCCCACTATCTTATCTGCCTCTTCAACAGCAGTTTTCACATTATCAGCAGTAACAATCACATGACCGCTTCGGTCCAAACTTGATTTTACTTCATCAACCATATCTCCTGGTTTTACATATATTTCAGCATTATAAACGTTATTCCGTTTCTTTAACTCTCCTTCATTTACATACTCCACTTCTCCTGGCTCTGGTGTAAAATACCGTATACATACCCCATAACCTTCCTCCGTCGGTTTTAGGGTGGGCTCATTTCCTAATGCAACGTCAATAGCTGCAGCCACCATATCAATGCCTGTACTCAAATGGGTCAACTCGGTAGAAATGAAATCTCCACCCAGACGGGCGCCAATCTCCATTATGTAAGGCTTACCATCCTGATACTTAACTTCTGCATGAGCCGCACAATTATTCAACTGCAAGGCCTTTACTCCTTGTACTGCAGCTTTTTTTATTGCATTAACAACGTCTTTAGGGAATTGGGAAGGTTGGCTATGCCCTAATTCCACAAAGTATGGTGCCTCAGTGGTTTTCTTATCAGTTACTTGAAGTACATTGACCGTGTTATTCCATACAATTATTTCAACGCTAAATTCAGGACCTTCTACAAATTGTTCAATCATCACTGAATCATCACGGCTTTCTTCCTTTGAGCGCTCAAACAGCTTGGCAAATTGACCGAACTGAATGTCATATTCAATCTCTGCTATACCCCGGCTACCACTGTTTCGAGATGGCTTTAATATTGCCTTTCCGCCAATAGATTTAAACAGACTCCAACCCTCGTTTATATAGTTTGTACAATATGATTTTGGGCTCGGGGCGCCATATGCCTCGAATGCCTCACGCATTAGATGCTTGTTGGTAGCCCTGACGGCAGTTTCTCGTGAGATTCCGGATAAATGCAACTCATCATTTATACGTCCCATCACATTCATGGCCACCTCAGAGCACGGATGAATAACTCCGTCTATCTTTTCTTCTTTTGCTATTGCAAGCAACTTCTCTTCAATAATCAGCCCACCGGGCACAATGGCTTTATCTGCCAATGCCATTCCGGGCGCATTGGGGTCATCATCAACAGCAATGACATATACACCCATATCGTGGGCTTTCTTTATTACCGGAATCTGTAGCAGACCCGCGGCAAGAACCATCAACTTCTTCACTTTAAGAACAAATATCCAAAACAATAGAGGTAATATCCTCTATATCGTCATAACTATATCTCTGATCTATAGGAATGGAAAGCATGTGGTCAGAAACATATGCAGATACAGGACAAACATTCCTTGCCTCATCGCATATGGGCCAAAGTACCGGTGCATATACACCTTTACTAGCAAGCTGTTTCTGCACGTTGTCCCGTTCATCTACAAGAATAGGCAACGAGAAAGGAGCGCCCTCAATACATTTCTCTATCCTTGGCACCATTTTCACCTTACCAGACAACCTTGCAATAGCATGCTTCATGTTCTGCGAACGAGCATATCTTATTTCAGCTCCATTTATTGCTGCTATCATCTTCTTTCCAGTATCGGAAATGGTATTAACACTATCAAATTCGTCTAATCTATGCTCTTCACCCCGCAAAACTGATAAGAAATCACTCTTATCTTTTTCTGACTGAGAGAATGCATAACGAGACTTCGACAGTTGTGCTTCCCTTCTATTTGTTGTAAAAGGGGTAATTTCTTTATTGATAAGTGAACTATCAAGTTCTTTCTTTCCTATAACAATACCTCCATCAGTAACACCTACAGACTTGCGAACACTTGTTACGTAGAAATCAACTTGCGAATTGTATATCGCCTCCAAAGAGAATGTACAATGGGAAAAATCCTCTACAATAACACAATCCGGGCATTTATGCTTGACAACGGATACCGCATCATCAGTTCTTGCAGAACCATAAAAGTTCATCGTAAGAACTGCATCCGGCTGTTGCTCATTCAGCAGATGCTTTAAGAAATCTAAATCTACTGTTAAGTCCTGATTCAAACGATAATAAACAACCTTCCACCCCGCTTTCTGAAAAGGGGAACTCATTGACCAGCAGCAATAAGCTGGGAATAAGACAACAGGATTGTTTTTTCGCTTTATTCCTTGGGCTACATAGTACAATCCTTCACGGCCTGTTCGAAGCCAAGTAATATAGCCATACTGGCTAAAATTCTCCAAATAGCCATCTGGAAGAATAACGCCTGGATGCTCACTACCAAATTCTCTCATATACGATTTTCATCAACATTAATATTCTCTCTAAAGAGAACAGTCTTAATTGTTTTAAAAAAGATTTTCACATCTAAGGCGAAGGAAATGTTCTCCGCATAATACACGTCATTTTTCAGTTTTGTTTCCCCATCAGCACTATTACGAAAATAAGCTTGATTATAACCAGTGATTCCTGGCTTAACAGTCAAAATAACTTTCTCATGCTCGTTGTATCTTTCCATCCAATCAGGAGTATCAGGGCGTATTCCAATCAAACTCATTTGGCCCACAAGGACATTAAGGAACTGCGGTATCTCATCCAAGCTGGTTTTACGCAAGAACTTACCTACCTTGGTCACTCGAGGATCATCATCTCCATTATATGTACTACCATCCGAGAGTCGAATGTCTGGAGCATTAACCTTCATTGATCGGAATTTTAGCATTCCAAACGGCTTACCTCCCAAACCATTCCGTTTACCGGCATAGAAAATCGGGCCATGATCATCAAACCATATTATAGGGCCAATAATGATAATAATCAACAACACAAATGGTAATGCAAAAATTGCAAATACCAAATCAAAGACTCTTTTAAAAAAATGAATATACATACAATTAATACTTAACCAACCAACAAAGTTTTATACTCAGATTCATAATCGGGATCCTCATACATTAAAGTTTTCACTCCCCGACCTTGATACTCTAAAACCAAAGTAGAATCGTAGTATATTACATAATCAACAGCAGGCAAATCATACTTCCCTAAGAGGACAAATCCGAATTGATCTTGTAGCTCTTTATACCTAATAGGATTATTTTGGGGATGAGGTTTTACATACAAGTTATAATTGTTTGTTGAAACGATATCCTCAATGATTCGTTTTTCCTTATAGAAATAAACCAGCTCGCAAACTAACAAGATATGTTTTTTCCCATTATTCAACAACTTATCATTCGCAGTAAACTCCATCTGGGAAAAATATATATCTTTCGGCGGGGAACAAAACATATAACGATTACAAATGTCTCGTTGCACCTCATTGAAATAGTACCCCTCATCTGCATTACCCACCCTGGCCATAATATATAGCACCTTGTTCGGGTTTAATGCTCCATGCTCTAGGAAGATCTTTTTACATTTCAAATGGCCAAATAGATATACCCATCTATCATTTGTTGAAACAAAGAAAACCGTGTTGGATTTATTAAGTTTCTCAAAGAAGTAATAACACAAGAAATACTCAAATGAAGAATAAGCCCGGAACATGCAATCACGATACCCATATTTACTCTTTAAAAAGCATGTCATCTTGCATGACATCAAAAAAGAGGATAAAACCTCACTAATGTTTAAACATGAGTATAAAGATATTTTCGTCCCCCAATTATTATCAAATAGCTTATTCTTACAATAGGGAGAACTAACAACAGAAATTGCTTTCGTGTCAATACTTGCTTTTTTAAATAGAGTATTAACCTGCCGGCATGGTATGTTTAATATTATTCTTTTATCTTCAATAGACTGGTGATGTTTAAATGCCGTAACTAAAAGACTATGTAAGGTACGGATAACAATAATAAAAATAGATATGGGCACTTCAAAAACAGATGAGACACGAATCAATCCGAGAAAAAAAGAGCGATGCTTTTCGGAAAGACCTAATTGCGAAAACGTCATAGAGACCTTAAATTCTTTATAAGATTCTCCAGGAGCCATTCTATATTCCTTAAACATATAGTACTCGTTCACTTTCCCATATATATAATGGCGGAACATCTGTTTTTCTAAATATGTCATATCTATACCCTTCTTCATTAACACTTACAAACTTCCTTCATAATGCCAGCATACTTTATCATCATTTGATTAATGCCAAACTCTTGTTCATATCTTTCCCTTGATTTTTCACCCATTTTTTTCCAATTAAAACTATCAAGGGTTTCAATAAGAAGCTTTACTCCTTCTGTGGAGGCATTAATAAGTACGCCCGTAAGACCATCGACAACTTGATACGGAATGCCCCCAACATTTGTAGACACAATTGGCAGTCCCTGTCTCATTGCCTCCAAAATAGAAATCGGCATCCCTTCATCGACACTGGGTAATATAAAAATGTTAGCCTGCTTCAGAAAAGGAACGACATCTTTCTGAAGTCCGCAAAACTCAATTTTTAACCTAAACTGCTTACATTCTTCTTCAAGTTCATTTTTTATATCTCCATCTCCAACGAACAAGAAACGCACACGCTCTTGTTCTTTCTCAGTGCACCGTTTTAAGGCTTCAACAATGAACCTTTGACCTTTACGCTCTGATATGCTTCCGACACAAACAAACGTATAGGGAGGATAGGCTGGATGATCGTTAATTAATTCAATACTGGCTAAATCAGAGATCCCATTATTGACATAGGCAGCTAAGCCAGACTTCACATTAGGATATATCTTCAAAAAATTATCTGCGGCCAGTTTGCTATTGAATACGATTCTATCTACTTTGGAAAGGACTGTTTTTAGGGCTTTCTTTAATACTATATTGTAAAACAACGTGTATCTTAATAATGGGAAATATGATAATGTCATACTCAACAAATCGCCAGTTGTATGCATGACCAAGATAACTGGTTTGCCCTCTCCCCTCTTAAGATAATTATAGCATGTTAATAAATCATGTACAAATATAGCATCATAATCTATTTGTGAAGCTCTATTATCATATAATTGTACAGCACGATTACATCTGACGTACAAATTATACATCATTCTTAATTCACCTGTAAAATCTAATTTGAAAATTATATTCTTCAAAAAGTGGATTACACGGCCCTTGGTTGTTTTAGTGTTATATTCTACTCCAGAATAACTGGTAGGAGCAAACACATCAATAGAGATACCATTACTTTCAAGAATAGAACTATTATCTACAAATGATTTTATAACTTTAGTGGCTCCATCTATTGAAGATAATGGATGATAATAAATAAGCGCTATTTTCTTCATATTATTCTATAATTCCAAATGGGACTCAATAAACTTAGTTAGTCCAATAGGTGAGATTTCATCTTTATAATCATAATTCACAGTTGAAGGCGCGTCTTTTATAGCTTGTAAATCTTCAACTTTTATTTCATTTGGATCGACGAAGGTTTTAATTAATGAAGAGCTGAAAAAGGGAGCTTGTTTAATTGTCTCATTATTGGTTAATAGCATTTTTCCGAGTCCTATTGCCTCAAACGCTCTCTGGCTATACCCCTTCCCTCCTTTTTGCATAATTTCAACAATACACTTAGTGTGTGCTACATGCTGAAGGTTGTCCATATAGTTTATATGTGGCTCATAATCTATTTCTTCCTCATGGACACGATCTTCTTTTCTCACACCTGCTATATGAAAATCACACTTAAGGCCAGCATCTCTCAACCTCTCGTAAGTTCTTATAATACCGGGCAAGCGATCTTTTGCATATCCAAGAAAATAAGCGTCAGAAAAGGGCATGTCAATCAATTGCTCCTTAAAAGAAGAAAAAACTAGAGGATGGTATACAAACCCATATTTATCACAATCGCCCTGATCAAAAGAGAGTGCCAAATCATATTTTTCTTTAATAAAATCAACAGTAAGATTGGTATTCCCAAAATCGTGGTTATGGTATGTTTTGAATAAATCTTCAAAGAATACTACAAATCTGGCTTTAGGGTTCCTCTTTTTTATATAATCGATAAGGTGTAACTCTTTTTCATAGTCTGGCCACCCACGTTGACAAACATAAATATAGGTTTTATCACCTTGGGGCTTAACTGGTATATTTTTAAAGATAACTCTTGCCCATAGTGATTTTAACGGCAGCTGTATATATTTTTTTAGCCAATTCATTGTATGTACTCTGAATAATGCATATTGAAATTTATTCAGTTGCGAGTATATACTTGGTATATATATAGCATTATTCATCTCCTCCAGGTCAGAATAAGCAAATCTAAACAACTCCGAGGGATTCCCTAAGAACACAAAAAAACAATCCATAATTTGAATAGTAATTATTTATATGAAACCACTTCCCTTGGTATTTTCTTGAAGCGTCCTGCGAGGTACATAAAGAAAAAGAATGCGAAAACTGTATCCGTGTCAAAATAGTAATAATTAAAAATACCAGTCAAAGGGATAATCGCAAAAAGAAAGACTGAAATAGACGAAGAAAGGCTGAAATTCATATTTCCCTTTAGGGCGACAAAGTGACGAATAACAGAATAAAAAAGGAACAAAACCACTAATGATAACAGCTTACCAAAATCCAAAAAGAACACACCCATTATAGTATTAAAACCATTGATAGGATAACCCATTATTTCTGAGGCTTGAGCACCACCTGAGGTTTGATGCCACAATAATAAGTTGCCCCAAGGAAAAATGTTTTTGACAGATCTAAATCCTGATGGAACTGTTTCCCATAAATTGCTAAATTCCAAATATGGTTGCCCTGCATAGCCTAAAATACCGCCTTGCGTCCCCCCTGTAAATTCACTAAACCGAGAAATAGATACAATTATAAAATAGAAAATCATTAATGATCCAAAAAATAGAAGAATAAGGTAGATTCCCTTTATTGTTTTTTTCTTCATGTATTTTCGGAACAACATAAAGCAAAAGAAAAACATCAAAAACCAATAGAAAACTGTCGTGCGAGTTGCCGTTGCTATTCCAGTGTATATTGATGCCAGCGTGGATAGAAATAACAAAAAATTAAATAACTTACTTTTATTTAAGAAAGTTACACTATAAAAAAAGAAAATCAGCATAAATAGAGAGCCTCCGCCTAGCGTCATTGGAATGTAGAACAAGATTTTCATAGGCAGGCTCATACCTTTAGTTAAATCAAGGCCATCACCTAAATATATTTCATTTCTGAGTTCGCCCAGGTCTGTTGTAAGCGCATTAATAACCAAGCTACCAAAAACAAATATATTGACAAAAAAGAGTACTATATATAAATAACATACTCTATCAAAAAGTTTGGTATCCACAAGTATCTCTACGTTCCGGATCCTATTGCTTTTATAATGATAAAAGGGAAGAATAAACAATGACGGAATTAGGCAAAATATAAATGCTGGTATTATTCCCAATTTTCGATTATAGAAATCATCAAAAGAGCTATCTGCATTTGAATAAAGGAAAATTGCACATATTGATGAAACTAGATATACTAATGCCATATAAAAAGAAATGTCCAAACCTCTCTTTCTATATATAAGCAATGTGAAAACTAGATAGTATATTGCGGGAATCAGGATCATATACAATAATCACAATAACAGACTGAAAGACACCTGATTGTATAGACAATTGGGACAAGATGTCATGCCTTTAATAATCTGTGGAAAAAACTTCTTTTAATACTATTCTTCTATATACAATGATTTAATGGCACAATCTGGGATAAAAAGCTAATCTACAAAGCATCTCAGTAGCAGTAAATAATGCTATACTACTATTTAATGGAGGTAACAGCGGCCAAGGCAGGGCTCGCCTTACTACGATTATTTCATTCAAAACTTTGTTTCTTTATTGGCACTTAAAACCTCATCACCTCCATACTTATTAGATTACCTATACCATGTCCCAGGTCAAAATAGTGTCCTCGGTAAGGTCTTGCTTTACGGAACGCCCAATCACTATGTCAGCATATATTGGAGCGATGCCTGTTCCCGGACGTTTAGGCATTAAATCTTCCTTCTTAATAATCTCACCTGCCTTCATATCACGAGTGAGTACCAGTGAACGACGGGCCTCTCGACGAGGGATTCTTTCACACTCAAGGACAGTCTTCTCTGGTGAACCAAGAACAGTATCAATCCACTTGAAATTACGAATGGCCTTCTTGAAGTCCTCGGGGTCTCCGCTATGATAGTGGTCGTTACCTAGTAGGGTCTTATCAAGTGTGAAATGCTTTTCAATAACATCTGCACCAAGCAGGTAAGCAGTGGCAAGAGTCATCATTGTTTCATCAGGTGCCACATGGTCGCTAAAACCGACTTTCACATCAGGATAAACCTTCTTCAGTGTCTCAATAACCCTCAGGTTTGCATTCTTCGGGTCGGTCGGATAAGAAAGAACGCAATGGAAAAGACAAATCTCGGGGCATCTTTCTTCCTTCAAGATGCGAACAGCCTCATCTACCTCAGAAAGATAGGCTGCTCCGACTGACATATAGACCGCCTTACCTTTCTTAGCAATATGACGGATGAAGGGAAGATTGGATAGATCAGAGGATGAAATCTTGTAAAAGTCAACCATATCCTCCAAATAATCTGCAGAGGCGTAATCAAACGGTGTGGATGTGAAATCTATACCCTTGGAATGTGTATAGTTGCACAATTCACGGTAGTCTTCCTCATTAAAACCATCATGTTTTTGGAACAAAGCATGTTGTGTCTTTGTGGGCTCCTTTGAGAGGTCCCAGTATGCAGGAGAGTTTTTGGATACAATAGTGTCAGCCTTATAAGACTGGAATTTTGCGCAATCAACACCTGCCTCTGCAATAGCATCTATATACATCTTGGCTGCCGCAAGAGGACTAATGTTCAATGCTTTCGCGGTGTCGTAGAAATTCACACCGACTTCCGCAATAAAATAAGGGCGATTCTTTCTCATGATGTTATTAGTTTTATAAATTATTAATCAAACTCATTACTCTACGTCTGCCTCCACGTAGGTCGTGGCTCAACAGCATATCTTGGTAATGCTGACGCGTCTTTTGTGACATAGTGAGATACATCTTCATTGTACCCTCTATCACCTCGTCAGCAGGATTTAAGCCAATATAACTAAAACCATTCTCGTTGCACACAAAGCCATGTTTCTCTTCACGATGATTCTGCGCCATTGCAATAGACGGTATTCCGAGTGTCGCTAACTCATAACCGGTACGGCCTCGTGAAGTAATGCCAATATCACAACTAGTCATTAGCTCTGGCATATTTGACACATCATACAGAACTTCCACATTAGGGTACTTGTTATACTCCAATAGAGCATCAACATTGTATTTAGCACGGCCTAATACGACAATAAAGTGATAGTCCTTGTACTCAGGCTTGATAATCATCTCCAGAAGACGGTCTGAATAATTTTGAGGATCCGCACCACCAAAGGAGATAAAAACCCTCTTTACTTGTTCCTTTATCTTGATAGGTTCATAGAACATAAAGGTCTTACCACAGATGTAGTATTTCTCACCAGCATGAATCTGCGGGAATTGCTCATCCTCAAACAAAGCATTGAAAACCAGATCTGCCTTAATAATACCTTCACCATCATCTTCAAAATTGATGATTTTGGCATTGGGGATGCAAGACTTCAGACCTATCATGTAGTCAATGCTTGTGGTCAGTATGTCATTTATGAATACTGTATATTGCTTTTCTTTACAAATCTGGAAAAGCTCAGCAATTCCATTGACAGGCTTCAAAATATGAGTAGTCTTACCAAAAACCTTAGGATCTGTCTGATTGGAATCGTAGTAGATATCTGGCTTTACATAGAACTCATCGGCGATTTCAAGTGCGCGGTAGATATGACCAATACCACGTTTATTGTTGCCATTCACATAAATAGCCACCTTCTGGGTATTCAGAGACATAGCAGCAACACGTAGGTCCGCGAAAGTGTCAATATCGACAGCTTCCTGTTCGGACACTTCGTATACATCAACCTTGTTACCAATTCTTGTATCAGCCGTTACCACTGATGCTTTTGAAACCACAAATGCGCCTGTCTCAAGATAATTAGCAGGCAAGAACTGTCGGTTCAAACGTTTTTCGTAATTTGGAACCTTCTTCCCCTCTTTTACGCCCCATGAAAGATGTGGGGCATTAATGGCAGAGATGCAAGTGTCCAAATCATTATCAATTGAATACTTGATAGCCGCATCCAGCGTTTCAACTTTCAATGTCGGAGATGTTGGCTGCATAGTTACAACATAATCCCACTTTTCATCTTTAGGGATTGCGTCATATATAACAGCATCAAGTGTAACAGCATCACCACACAGGCTTTCGTCTCGCCATTTGCACTTAGCTCCCATTTGCTCAGCGATAATACGCACCTCTGGAGAGTCGGTGCTTATTATCACGTCCGTTATAAACTCGGACTTCAACGCATTCTTTATTGAATAATAAATCAACGGATGTCCATTTATAATTCGGATATTCTTGTTAGGAATACCTTTTGAACCTGCACGTGCAGGAATAATTGCTAATATTTTCATAATAAATAAATAATTCGGGGATATATAGTATTATATTCTTTCCCACATATTGGAGTCCTGATTATATCGTTTAATGATTTTTGCCGGAACGCCTGCAATAATAGAATACGACGGATACGTCTTTCCCCCTAAAACTGCATTTGCACCAATTATGCAACCATCGCCAATAACAGTCCCTGGTAAAACAACGACATTTTCACCAATCCATACATTATTCCCAATAATAACTTCCTTAAAGAAATACTCTCTTTCAGATGGGTTTGTATCTGGCGGACTCTGACAGTCTCCGTTATAGTTGCCGTGATTTGTATCTGAAATGAATATTTTAGAAGCCATCAAAACATTGTCACCTATTTCAACCCGATAGTCAGCGTTGATATGTACATAATCCCCTATGCGAGCGTTTTCACCTATAACAAGTGATTTGGTTTTATTATTGGTATCTATACGACACCCCCTCCCCATAGTAAGGCCTTTGCCATACTTCATACCAGAACCAGATGAATACAGAGGCCATCTTATCAAACGAGCCTTAGGGAATGCTATTTTGGTATACACCAATGAAAAAGCATTCCTGATAATATCAATAAATGAATAATGAACCATATAATCTTCTACTCACAAAAAAGAGCATAAATCCATCCAGACAAGCTATACTTATCAAGTACATCTTGTCCAATTTTCTCAAATGGCGTAGTAAGAAAGTTGTCGTTAATTTGTGGATTATTTCTATCAATTACAGCGATATTTTGGGGGTTAAACAAATCATAGTTTTTAATATCGCTATTTGTAGTTATCAGTTTCTTTCGAGCACCTAGTGTTTCAATTGTACGCATTGTTAAACCCGTTTGATTGGGATGCTGAATATCTAGCACAACTCTGCTTTTCAGCAATATATCAGCCACTTCAGATGAAGAAAGTGCATTATACGAAAAAAACGACGGCTTTTTCTTTCGGAATTCTCTCTTTGTAAGCCAATAATAGTAATACATAAAACGGCTTTGAAGAAAACCAAAGATGTAAAAAGTGAAACCTTTATGGTTGCAATAATCTTCTATTGCTTCAATAACTTTCAACCTATCTGAATGAATCGTCCCTATAAAGCACAAATCGTTAATTAATAGCCTTTCGTCAGTTTGATTATAAGAATCTTCAAAATAGAGCGGTCTAAAACCTACTCCATAATCTTCAGAATCTTTTTTATCAAAAGTCATCACTTTATCATAATAGGAAAACGTTTTCTCTACGCCCTTTGTATTAGCAACTGAATCGTCCAGATAAAGAACTAAATGTGCGTTGGGGAAAGTATTTCGATAACCTATAATAACATCAATTGGAAGAAAAGAGTTAGTAAATACAATATCGTAGTTCACATCCTTTTGTTTCTCCTGAATTTCTTTATGATACTTTCTTAACTTATGCCTAAACTCTCCAGTATAAAACTTTAATAGTGCTTTTTCATACACATTGAGTTCTGCCCTGGCATCAAACAAGTCGACCACTGCACCCATTTCGATTAGCTTATTCTTTACAATCACATCGTAATTAAAGAACTTTGCATAAAGAAGTAGTATTCTCTTTCCTCTAATGGCTACTGACGCTATTTTATGATCCATAAAAAACGGACTTATTTCAAATTATTGACAGATTCTATTTATCTTCGCGGCATCTCCATACTCACAAGGTGAATCATATGGTCTATCTGGGAATGCACCATACTCTAATTTAATATCAAGGTTGTGTTCCTTGATAAACTGTTCTACTCTTTCTGCCAAACTCATAGGCTTTCCCGTACAACAGTTAATGATTCCTACGACCTCTTTCTGCAGAACAGCTGCAGAAAGTTGATTTGCCAACTCATCTACAGTGATAAAATCATACTGGTTCTTACCTGTCGTGAACGGGAATGTTTTCTTACCTTCCTCAGCAGCCAACAAAAGCTTGCAGAAGATGGAATTGTTCTTCTTATCATCACCAAGAATGTAATAGCAACGAAGCCACTGGAGTATACACTCTTTCTGTTTGCAGTAAAGAATCATTGCTCTGCGTAAAGCATCTTTGGCAATACCATACATGGAAATAGGATTGCACGGAGTGTTCTCATCTATTGCTCCTTCCCAGTAACCTACCTCGTGCATAGTTCCCATCACAGCCAACTGCTTCAAACCACCATCAATCATAGCAGTAAGGAACTTGTAATGAGCGGAAAGATCTCCAATCTGTGTGGGCGCATTATGTACGAAACCATTACGCCAAGCCATATGTAGACAGACATCCGGCGAGCCTAATTGTTCATAAACATTCCCTTCCGGCAGTTCAAAAAGGTTCAGTGTCTTGCGTTCCGCACGTTCATCCACATCATTCGTCACAATATCACACGCTATCACGTCTGCACCTTTGTCCAAAAGCGCCTTCACTACATGACGGCCAATGTAACCATTGGCTCCTGTTACCAATACTTTCATAATAATTTCTATTTAAAGAGACCTTTTTGTTTCATTTCTTCCAACGAAGCCTCGTAATTATCTGTAAGAAATTCCTGTTGATTTACCCACTCTGTGAATTTTTGGATACCAGCATCAAAAGTCCACTTAGGTTGGAATCTAAGGATCTGTTTAGCAAGAGTAATATCCGCATAGTTATGCCGTATATCCCCCAAGCGGTAGTTGCCAGAAACAGTCAGTGGCACTTCTATACCGTAGTGCTTACATAGTGTTTGAGCAACTGTAAGCACATCTGTTGCTACACCAGTTCCCACATTAAAAACATGACCATTAGCCTCTGGCACTTCCATGCCGGCTATGGTAGCGTCAACAACATCATCTATATACACAAAGTCACGGGTCTCTTTTCCGTCCTCAAAGATGTTGATGCCCTTATGGCTCTTGATGCGGTTAGAGAAGATGCTTAAAATGCCCGTGTAAGGGTTTGTCAATGACTGACCAGGACCATATACGTTCTGGTATCTAAAAGAAACCGATTCGATTCCAATATTCTTACAGATAAGGTGAACCAACTGGCCTTGTACCTGCTTACCTATTCCATAAACGGAAGAAGGATGAATAGCACTATCTTCTGTTGTAGCAACCAGCTGTACCTTTCCTCCGCACTTCGGGCAATGGCATTCAAAGTCCCCTTGAGCCATATCTTCATCCTTACGCTCTGTGGGATATACATCACCACACCTCTCGCAATGATACTTACCCTCACCATAAATAGCACGGGATTCCGCCACCACCACACGTTTTACGTGATTCTTAGTGTTGGTCAGAATATCTAACAGTAAAGCGGTACCTCCAATGTTAACATCAATGTAACGCTTAATTTCGTACATAGACTGGCCAGTGCCCGTTTCTGCTGCAAGGTGAATCACATAATCAACATCTTCAAGTGATTGCTCCAACAATGCCTTGTCGCAAACATCACCCTTGATAAAACGCACTTTGTCCTTTATGCTGCAATAAAGAGGAGAAGTCCTATCAGGTTCCGTGCCGTGAATCTGATCCAACAGATTGTCAAGCACAGTCACCTCATAGCCCTTCTTTATAAGTTTTAAGGCTATATGTGAACCTATGAATCCGGCTCCTCCGGTAATTATAACTTTATCTATCATGTGTTCTGAAAAATGGGATTATCCCTATATTTCCATTTAAGTATAATTTGTAGCAATCTCGTTTTGGCTAGTATATAATATAATTTCGTATCCCGTTGAATTAGAGGGTTAATAAGTACATACTTATCTATTTCAGGATAGGTATGAGACCATATTCGATAATATTTGGATGAGAATAAAATATTTAAAAGGTGATTCCTAACATTTAATTTATGGCATACAATCTCATTCTTAAACACTTTATCTAGCCCTTTTTTATTAAGGAAAGAAAAAATCAGATCTGCATTATTCTTCACATCATCAAATCTTGATAAAAACGACTCAATCCTAATCTGTTTTGATATAGATTCTGGATTACTAAAATAATGATAACCAGCTTTAGGTAGCAGTTTACATTTCTTACAATTGACCAGTAATTGAACAACCATGGCAGCATCTTCTTGCATATTTGCAACGGGGTAAACAATACTATCATATAGCTTTCGCCGGAATAACTTGTCACACAAGGATGTCATTGATTGTCCTTGCAATAAGGAGGAAACAAGTTTTAATGGGTTATTGTAGTAGTCTGCAGGTAGTTCAGGACATTTTGTCTCATTACAACCATCCGTTCGAACGAAATGGCACCGCACCATATCAAAGTCATCTTCTTTTGCTGTATTATAAAGTGACTCATATAAATCTAAATCAACCCAATCATCAGGGTCGCAGTGAATAATGTATTCTCCCGTTGCTTGAAGAACCCCCAACTTTCTAACGGCAGCTTGTCCTTGGTTTTTGCTTAAGCGGATTATTTTTATTTGCGTTTTCCTTGATGGATAGTTTTCAATTATACCGTTTAATACACTTATACTATTATCAGGAGAGCAATCATCTATAAAAATGTACTCTATGCTATCTAACGTTTGCTCAAATAAGGATATAGCACACCTTGCAATATATTGTTCAACATTATATATTGGGACAATAATGCTTACCTTGGGTGTTACATTGTTCTCAAATTCCATATAATAATTCTGATAATTCAAATAGCATCAATAAATATAATTGAATGAAAAGTCATATAAAATGAATTCCAAATCATACTAAATTACATTTTCATTTTATAATGCAAGCTTCCTATATTTACGATTATTGTACCTAATTCTTACTTGAGTATAGAGTATATAAAGATATCTAAAAAATAAGCAACCTAAGATTCCCCGTTTTCTAACAAAAGAAGAAGCAGTTTTTAATCGGAGTGGCGCCACAGCATCTTCAACGTTGTAATTTTCGCGAAAAATTTCTATCTCCCCAACCTTAACAACACTCTCATAACCTTCTAAAATTTGCAAGCATAACTCAGATACATTAAATTGCATTGGAAATAATAGTTTTAATACCGAGGTTTGCTCACATTCGCAATCCGAAATATACCCGCTATCTGTTTCAATTCTAATTTTCTTTATACAATATAACGGGTTCTGATAAATAATTACTATTGATGCACTAACAGGTTGACTAAAAACGAATCTAATAGTTCTTTTATCATCATTGCCATCAGGGCTCCAGTATAATCCACTGTCAAGCAAATCCTGTTTTGTAATATCTTTACTATCATAAAGTTTAAAATCAGTAAGAAGATTCTTCTTTCCAGATGTAACTTGGACTTGTGCCTGAAAAGCTAAATTGTCAGTTCTACGGATCCAGTATACAGAATCAGCGTTAACAATTCTAGGGAAACTAAGAAGCCCCGAATTAAGTGGATTTAATGTTATTGATTGTGTTTCATATAGATTTAATGCACGGAAAACTTTATTCTTCCAAAAAGACAAACCTAAAAGATTATCACTCGTTAAAAAACATATCCTATCATTCCATTCGTAAGGATATGGCATCGACTTTATGCCCAAAACTAATGGTTTTGTCTCTTTTATTACTGGATCAAAGAAGTCATCCGGCCCATGCCAGACTCCAAGATAAGCGAATCCTTTTAATATAATTGGATGATACGAATAATTCTCATGCAAAATATCACCCATAATTTCGTCAAATAATAAAGAGAGGCAACGATGATCAGGGTGACTATCTAAGTCAACACAAATAATAATATCTGCAGCAGTATCTAGTATAACATTTTTTAAATCGTTTTTGTAGTTTGATCTTAAATATGCGTGATGTACACCGTATTTACTATAGCAGTACTCAAATCCTTCTCCTGGATAATAAGTCTCACTTTTACCACAAATAGAAATACTTAAATCATTATTCTCTTTATTATAGACATGAATACCTGAATAACCATCGCCATAGCCAAGATAGATCTGTTCATCATAATCAAGTATTTGTTTTACCGCTTCTGCTTCTGCAAGACGATATTTTGTAACATTCGCATTTGAATCTCCATTTGTTGAAAAGACAATCGTTACTTTAATATTATTCTCATGGAATTGTTCGAGTAAGCATCCCGCCAAATTAATCTCGTCATCTTGGTGCGGGACTAAAATAAGAGCCTTTTTTTGCATATGGATCATCTCGTAAAGTGTAGATTACTTTAAACTCTCTTTAAGGTAATCCAAACTTTGCTCTCTAAACTGTTTAAGTTTTTCATCTATCTGAGCATAGTCTGTTTGAATAATGGCAGGTTGAAATTCATCTTCAATTATGAAATCCTTTAGACCTAATCTCATTAGTACATCGATATATCTATCATCATGAGGATCATTCAGTTTTACAGCATTGAAACATTTGTGAAACAACATGGAGAATACTATACCATGGAATGAATCTGTAACTATAAAACGAGCATGATAAATTAGAGAAATGAAATCTTCTATTTCTAATGGATGGTGTGCATTTATATCACATACTACAAGATCATTATCTTTCGCAATCGTATCCACTTTTTTATCTAATACATTTCTATCTTTATTATTAACTCGAATATAATATGTCAAAATGTAATCATGTCTTACTATACTATCTTTTATTAATGGTTTCCACAACGTCATGTCTGCGAGCAATGTTGGATCACAACAAACAGTAATATCTTTTTCTGTATAACTCGCAACATAATCCGCCAACATTTTTTCTCTTAATGAGATTGATTTGAAATTATCCAGAAATGAAAAACCTGTGCTAGAAGCACATCTTTTTAAAGATTCTTTTGAACCACTTATGGCATAGCCAACAACTTTGGAATCATTTTTACGTGGAAATTCTCCGAAATACACATTATCAAAATGATCCCTCATACAATGATCGTCCCATAACATGTCACTCCCTATAACATACGTGTCTAATTGTGGGATACAGTTATTATCACACCTGCTCGTCAAATTCAAATAATGGTTTTGGAATCTCTCGTATGCAGTGCGTCTTTTAAACCATAATAATAAGTGATAAAAATTGGAAAAAAAAGACCTCAATCCAACAAAGAGGGTTTTAGTAAATCCAGATTGTTTTGTTCCTACTGTCCAGTGAAATTTATAATTATACTCTATCTGCGGCTGTCTATAATCAATAACACGAGCATCGTAGCCCATAGATTTGATAATTTCTTTTAATGCGAAGGCCTGTAATACAGCACCATAATTATGTGCTCGATGAAATGTTAAAATCCCTACTGTCTTCATATCTATTTATTTAAAATTCTCTTAGCAACTCTTTTAACACTTCCTTTAATCCCGGACTCTGGCAGTAATGTTACTACTCTATGTAATGCTGCCACATCATCCGAAGACTCAACGAAAGTCTCGAAAATTATAGGTTTAGAGTTCTCATTTAAAGGTTCGACAAATTCTTCTGCCATTTTAAGGAACTCTTCTTTGTTACTCGCACTAATGTACTTAAACCCTAAACTCTCAGCATAACCTTTTACCAGATTCTTTGACTTCCTTCCGAAATGACCTTCTGCAGCAAAAAATAGATTCGCACTTTCCCCCCAAGCTGAACCTGGATGTGATTTATTACAAAACTCTACACCTTTTCCATTGTTAATTAAAAGAATTCGTATATTGTTATTAACATGCCTATTTGCTAAACAATTGATGTCATAAAAGAATGCCAAATCTCCAATTATACCAAAATACAATCGATCCTTGGATGACAATGAAGCTCCTAGTAATGTTGATAAACCACCATCTATACCGAAGCCGCCCACATTACAATACAAAGATACAGTATTGGGGAGTTTAAAGAAATTCCAAGATCGTAATGTGTTAAGTATACCCAGGTGAATGACGGAGTGTGATGGCATCATCTCACTCAAGACTCTTGCCATCCATATATTTGAATACGGAATATCCGTAGGCATCATAGATATTATGCTCTCATATAGTTGACAAAACTCACTATATTGTTTTGTTTGATTAAGACATCGAGATTTTATGTTTTTGAAGAAATAATCTTCTGGCATATCAAATATGCTAGTAAGTCTCTTAAATGTATCCCTTATTTGACCATCTTCGCTCACTCTCCATATTTCTTTCGCTTCACACATTAGTTGAGTTGTGTAATAATCACCACTAACTTCGCCAAGGTGAATAACCAAATCAAAGCTATAGTTATCACGTATTCTATAAGCCTGACTAGCAAATAAAGATGCTAATACTTTGTATTGACCATAGTACCCACTAGTATGATCACATAAGACAATGCAATCATTACTTAAGCAGAAGCTATCTATTATTTCCGTTAATTCTTGACTAAATTTATGGTGGGAACCAATGAAAATTGCCACTTTTCCATCAGGAATATTTGGCAGAGAATCACCATAAGTATAGCGTATGATGTTTCTAGCAGGCAAAATATCTTTTATGGAGAAGTCATAAGAATCCATACTTTCCAAATTGAAATGGACAGGCCCCCCTCCATTCCTTTTCATTTCTAATAACCCTCTATTAATTTTAATAGTACAATCCCACTCATCATCAGCATCTTTTACCAACCGCAGGAGATAACTACTTATAGCCACGTCTCGTGGAAGAGACGAACGATCAATAAACTGAGCAAAATTATTGCCTGTCCACGATATTGTAGGAGTTGATGTGACAGCTATAATAGGTATCTTTCTATAAAAAGCTTCTGTTAAAGCAGAAAAATAGTTTCGTGATGCAGTGGCCCCAGTACAAGAGATAACGACAGGCTCTCCTGATTCTACTGATAATCCACAAGCCATATATGCTGCAGACCTTTCATCAACACACGAAAATATCTCGAAAAAGGGATCATTCTGAATACTTCCCACAAAAGGCATATTAACGGTACCAGGAGAAGCAATCACTTTCTTAATCCCATTATCTTTTAACAATTGAATTAATAATTGGACGTTTCTTTCTTTTGTATAGAACTTATTCATTGTACATAAATTATTTCGTTTACCATCTTGTATTAATGGTTCTTCCTTCATTTGTATATATTATCTGGCCATTTAGAATATTGGATTGATCGCCAAGTACAAATGTCGCAATTTCAGCAACTTCATCTGGAAGAAAAACTCGATTCGTGGGATTTAGACTAAGATACAAGTCACCTTCCGGGTCATATCCCGTCATATTTGATGCTGTAATCCCTGGCGCAATAGCATTTATGCGAAAACCTTCTTTGACGAAGCGGCAAGCCAATCCTTGAATAAGGCTATTAAGGGCCGCTTTTGTCAACCCGTAAGGTCTTTCGTCAACCGTCATTGACGTTTCTGAAGATATAAATAGAATCTTTGTAGTAGAACGCTCCTTCTCTTCAAGCTTTCTTTTAATAAAACTCTGTGTTAAGAAAAATGCGCCCTTTAAATTTATGTTAAATTGCATATCGAATTGTTCTTCCGTTACATCTAAGAATCCTTCTTCATGTAAAGATATTCCCGCGTTATTCACTAAACAGTTGACCCCATTCAATAATTCATCAGCTTTATCCCAGAAGGCGTTCATCTCCTTCACACAAGTAATATCTTGAACAAGATACTTACAACCAATTTCTTTAGATGATGCCAGCAATACGTCTTCATGGCGGCCGGTTATCAATACTGTAGCGCCTTCTTTTACGAATCTCTTGGCCATCGAATACCCCAACCCCTTACCTCCGCCTGTCAAAACTATATGCTTGTCCTTTAAAACATTAGAAGGTGTAAGATAATTTACTTTAGCGTATGTCTTCACGACAGGGACACCTCTTACAATATAACGTAATGCTCGCCTTATCATAATTAAAAACTATCGGGCTATAAATGGTTTAATTCTTTCAAGATAAACTGTCTTTGTCCACATTCTCAAACTGACTCGCTCTTCTTTCTTTAATCCAAATAAATAAGTGAAAAATGATGTTGAGATAATTGATATCAAAATGACAATGATTAGACGGAAGAAAGAAGACGGTAAACTATATAAGCAAATCAAAGGTATAACAATAGATAATGCCGTTACTAATATAGTCTTTAGAAAAACCTCTACGACAAACTCTCTAATGGGGAATGGGAATAAACCCTTCATAATGATTAAGCGAACGATATCTAAAATGATATAAACCACAAAGAAAATAATATATGTTGTTTCAACAGTAGCTCCAAACTTATAAGCAATATACGTTAACGGAAATACCAAAAAACCTATCGAAGTAATCCAAAGAACATATTTTTTTATAGTCCCTGTTGCCATACATGCAGTATAGCTTGTCCCGCCTATTCTATCAGCCATTGTAGCAATAATTGAAAGCCTTACAAATGCCACAGTATGATCGGGGACCTCTACAAGCCACAATTTTAAAACATAAGGCGCCTCAAGAATAAGAGGTAAACATATCATCAAAGATAGATAAAAAGAGAACTTAGCTCCCCTAATCACCAACTTATTCATTTCGCCAATATGACCTGATGCATACAACTTCGTGATCTGAGGGTTTAACGCCATCGTAAAGTTGTTAACAAACTGAGACAAGGCAGTTTCTACTTGTGTTGCAATTCCTCTTGCTGCGTTTACGGCGACTCCGAAAAAAAGATTAATCAATATATTTACACCTTGTGTATTGAAAATATATGCTGTATTGGTTAAGAACCCCCAACCTGCAAACCCGGTCATCTCTCTTACCAACGCCTTATTTTTAACCCGTTTGTACTTAGTCTCATCAAAATGCTTCCCACAATAAAACCCATATACTAAACGGATAACTACTGAGACTAACACCATCAACACTGCATATACTATCAACTTATCCCAGGGAGAGATAAAAAGGGCATATACAATTAACAATTTTAATGTAACCTCTGCAATACTAACATAGGCAAAGGCGCTCATCTTTTCGTGAGCTATAATTACTGCATTATATGGAATACTTAATAAATTAAAGACAAAAGATAAAAGAGAACAATGTAAAACCCAATTAGCTGCATTAAGTCTTTCAACTGGGATATTCATTTTATAGTTAAGAAACCATAAACCAATTGTCTCTCCCAGGACAAGTATAATAATGGAGATTACAAGTTGAATGTTTATACTTGTTGAAAAAATGTCTTTTAACCTCTCATAATCTCCATGGCCCAATTCGAAAGTAATATATCTGCTGATTGAAGTGGAAAGAGCACCGGAAATCACGCTGAACATAGCAACGACACCTCCAACTGCATTAAAAATGCCATAATCGTCGACACCTAGTGCAGCCAAAACTACCCTGCTGGTATATAAAGATACCACCATGATAACGATGGTCCTTATATAAAGCAATACTGTATTCTTAGCTATTCTCTTGTTATCAGCAATATTCTCCATCTCTCCATCTGATTAAATGAATAAAATGGCTTTTAATAACAATTACGATTAATAAAGGCTTTCGACAAATGGGCTATCAAAATCTTTTAAGCATACATGTTTGGTATCTTTATCTGAAAGCAAAGCTTTTTCTGTAGGAATACGCCAGTCAATACCAAGGCTATCGTCAACTATGGAGATACCACCATCAGCCTCAGGATGATAGAATTCATCGCACTTATACTGGAAAACAGCTGTTTCGCTCAATACGGCAAAACCATGGGCGAAGCCACGAGGCACAAAGAATTGACGGTGGTTGTCTTCCGTGAGTTCTACTGCTACGTGTTGCCCATATGTGGAGCTTCCTTTACGGATATCCACAGCTACATCCAGTACCGCACCCTTTACACAACGAACCAATTTACTTTGGGTGAATGGAGGACGCTGGAAATGAAGTCCACGCATCACGCCATAGGTGCTCATGCTCTCATTATCCTGCACAAAATTTACCTTATGACCTAGAATAGGTACAACCTTCTCATCAAAGTCTCTTTGGGAGAAACTTTCAAAGAAATAACCTCTAGCGTCACCGAACACTTTAGGCTCTATAATAAGAACCCCTTCAATATCAGTTTTTATTACGTTTATCATTAATCTTGAGTTAAAGTTCTTGAGTTCACTTCTTCCTTCATATCGTCAATAACCTTGAGCAGATATTGACCGTACTGATTCTTCAACATAGGCTTAGCTAACTCACGCATCTTATCTTCACTAATCCAGCCATTTCGGTAGGCGATACCCTCAAGACATGCCACCTTTAAGCCCTGGCGCTTTTCTATTACTTCCACAAATGTGGATGCCTCTGCTAATGAGTCATGAGTACCAGTGTCTAACCATGCGAAACCACGGCCAAAGACCTGAACCTTTAGTTCACCATCCTTCAAAAACTCCTGATTCACTGTAGTAATCTCCAATTCACCACGAGCAGAAGGCTTAATATGCTTGGCGACATCTACCACCTTATTGGGATAAAAGTAAAGACCTACTACAGCATAATTGCTTTTAGGTTCTTTGGGCTTCTCTTCAATGCTAAGGCAATTACCTTGCTTATCAAACTCTGCTACACCATAGCGTTCTGGATCTGAAACCCAATATCCAAAGACAGTAGCTTTGGCATTCTTTTCAGCATCCTCTACTGCATTTCGGAGCAGTTTTGTAAAGCCAGCACCATAAAATATGTTGTCGCCCAAAACAAGGCAAGCAGAATCATCACCTATGAACTTCCCACCAATGATAAAGGCCTGAGCAAGTCCATCCGGTGAAGGCTGTTCTGCATACTCAAAGTGTACACCGTAGTCTGAACCATCACCCAATAAGCGTTTGAAACCAGGTAGGTCATACGGAGTGCTAATGATGAGAATATCTCTAATACCCGCAAGCATCAATGCGCTAATGGGATAATAAACCATGGGTTTATCATAAATTGGGAGCAATTGTTTGCTTACGCCCTTAGTTATCGGGTAAAGTCTGGTCCCGGAACCTCCGGCTAATACTATTCCTTTCATATTTAACGATTTTTATACATTTGCTCGTAATATTTCTGATAGTCGCCAGAAGTAACATTGTCTAGCCACTCCTGGTTATCAAGATACCATTTCACAGTCTTTTCGATTCCTTCTTCAAACTGAAGGCTTGGCTCCCAGCCAAGCTCTTTCTGGAGCCTTGTGCTGTCAATAGCATAACGAAGGTCATGACCTGCTCTGTCGGTTACATAGGTAATCAAGTCCATATCAGCACCCTCAGGTCTTCCAAGAAGGCGATCAACTGTATTGATAAGGACTTTGATAATATCAATATTCTTCCACTCATTGAAACCACCAATATTATAAGTCTCTGCAATCTTACCGTTATGGAAGATGGTATCAATGGCTCTTGCATGATCAACCACATATAGCCAATCGCGCACATTCTCACCCTTACCATACACCGGCAATGGCTTGCGATGGCGGATATTATTGATGAAAAGAGGGATCAACTTCTCGGGGAACTGATAAGGACCATAGTTGTTTGAGCAGTTGGTCACAATCGTTGGCATGCCAAAAGTATCATGGAAAGCTCGCACAAAATGATCACTACTTGCCTTGGCAGCACTATAGGGACTATGTGGCTGGTACTTCAAATCCTCCGTAAAGAACTTTTCACCATAAGCAAGGTGGTGTTTGCCGCTTGATGCCTTAGTGGTGAACGGAGGCTCTATGCCTTCTGGATGGGTCATCTGAAGGGCACCATAAACTTCATCAGTGCTGATGTGGTAGAAGCGCTTGCCTTCGTATTTCTCCGGCAGGCTTTCCCAATAGGCCTTAGCAGCCTGGAGCAAGCTTAGCGTACCCATCACATTGGTCTGTGCGAATGTGAACGGATCATTGATGGAACGATCCACATGACTTTCTGCAGCTAGATGGATAATGCCATCCACCTTCTCTTCCTGCATGAGTTTTAGAACACCATCGAAGTCACAGATATCCATCTTGACAAACTTATAGTTAGGTTTGTCTTCAATGTCCTTCAAGTTAGCCAAGTTACCCGCATAGGTCAACTTATCCAGATTAATAATTTTATACTCTGGATATTTGTTCACGAAAAGTCGGACTACATGGCTTCCTATAAATCCAGCACCTCCGGTGATAATAATGTTCTGCATATACTGATTAGCTTTATTTCTTAAAAAAGCGGGACAGGATTGACGGGTTATTGAACCTTTATTTTATGAGAGACCCTAACAAGAGCCTGCCCCTTATGGTTGGGGCTTCAAGGTTGTGCGGAAGACCTTTCGCCCCATCACGGCTCCGGCTGCGCGTAAGGCCGGAAACCGTATGATTATAATGTTAATTGTTAATGGGAAATCGTTTGAATACTTCTTTGAGAGCATCATTTCTGAGGTCATTCATCACCTTTGCCCCTTCTGCATCCGAAAGACTGAGCTTAAAACCGGAAGTCTTTTATTTATCTATATATGATATCCGCCATTAATTCCATTGTTGGAAAGATGCTCTATCTTGGCAGGGTTTAATAAGGCCATTCTGGAAATTTATTATTGGTCTGATTTACTTTATCTTTCTCTTTTTGCTCTGAAAGCCAATGGTCCATATATGACATAACTGCACTCGACTGGTAACAGAACCATTGACCATTTCTATGACACAATTTTTTATTATCGTCATTTAAGTTATCATAGATAGCATCTGATAAGAACATGTTATACCCAAAAGTTCCAACTTTCCCTACATAACCAGCATAATGACAAGCTTGGTTTACTACATCTCCCATCCAAACAACGTCATTAATAGAAGACCCTTTATGACCTGCTTTTATCATAAGTGCTCTCCCATAATCCATCCCGATACCAACGTTATATGTTAAGTAGTCCTTCTTTTTTAGCTTATAGTTAAGTATGTTTACAAGTGCATTTGCACCGTAGGCTGCACTAAAAGCCGTGTCTATATCCTTCTTTAATGGTGTATCAAATACTGCCCATACGCAGTCACCATGTATATTAACTTCCTTACAGATATCATAACCATTGAAGAATGCCACCAGTTCGGAAATGAAACTTCTGTATATCTTCGCCAATACAGGGCGTTTATGTTCATCTGTCATCTTGCTGCTGTCGCAAATATCAACGAATAAGGCTGTGCAATTCACATAAAAGCCGTTTGTAAAAGTCAGACAGCTACGAGCTGGAATTGAGTCTTTTTCCTCATACTGCTTGTTGTCAGCATTTAGGATTTCATCAATTCGCTCTAATGATGCATTGAAATCGTATGTCTTGTTAGTTGCTTCCATTTATAATCAAGATAAATTCCAAGTCGTTTTTCCTCCATAAACTGGAAAATCAATATCACGTATAGGAAACTCCTGTAACTTCCATTGCCCTTCCCTTACACTTCTTCTGTTTGGATTTGCGTCTCGAAATCCTTTATAGACTTTATCGGACATAAGGATAGGCATGAATGTATATTCGCGTTCCTTTTTCTCAAATGTTGTTATTCGAGCAAATTGAGATAGATGCATCTGACCATTAATAGCAGAAAGGGCACTCATCAATTCTTCCTTTGAGAAATCCTTAACCTTATGTGGTGCTTTTCTCATAAAAGGGTCTCCAGCCAGAGAAAATGTTATTCCATCACCCTCAACATGGAAATACTCTTCTTTTATTGTCTTATTAGCACTATCTGTCAAGCGTGAGGCGTAATTGGCAGGGTATCCTATCCATACTAGGCCTTTGTTATCATCATTCTCCTGCCCTCGTTTGGGTATGCCCACTTTCATGACAATCATCTTACCATAATCGATGCCTATACCACACTTGAATTCTACATTCTGGAACTTTTCATTGATATGTTCTGCTATCTGGTTAATGGTGATTGCACAATCAACTGCATTTGTATAACAGTTATCTTCTGGGAAGACAATCATCACGCGATCACCTATTATATTGCGAACAAATCCACCATCTTCCTGTGCAGCCAGCAGTACACAATGGGTGAATACTGAATAAATCTTACCCATCGTCCGTATCTGATGTTGCTCGGTCAGTGATACAGAATTCCGAATGTCAACGAACAAAACACAGGTGTTTAATTCTATACCTCTTTTGTTTTCTCCATTACCGTATGTCAAGTTACCATCTGGATCTAAACCCGGCACATAGTCTTTGGGGTAGAAAGTAAAAGTGGTATTATGCCAATCGTCTATGACACTATCTATATTCTGAAAGAATGTCTTCTTGCTCATAGGAATTATGGAAAAAGGAATACTATGAGGGCTTCTGTTGCTATGCAAATAAGAAGATAACTCATTGACTTTAGTCCACTCTTCAAATTATTGAATTTGTTGTCACAAATCTTAGAATTGATAAAAATCTGTGAGAGCAAATCGTGTTTATACCTTTCGTTAGTATCTTCAAGAGTATTTGGTTCAAAATCTGCAAACTTCATATTAGCTATAGCTTGGAAATGAAGTAGTGAAGCGGGCTCAAGCGTAGGATTCTCCTTTAGATACTTTTTAATTAATGTACTCGGAAATAGAGCTTTAAGGAGATTATATATCATTCTCACAGTAAAATAGGTAATCGCTATCAGTCCGAGAAAAAGAAAGAAATTACGCCAAGAGAAACCATACGCTTCTTTATTTTCAAAATATGCATAAATAGGTTGAATCAGTATAGCACGGGCTTTCAAAAAAACATTTGATGTAAAAAATACCGTAATACAAGCACCAACGAATGCCAAAAGAATATAAATCTTTTGGTCACAGTTCTCTATCCAACGATTAACACGATCTAATCTGGCATTAAGTTGTTCTAGTGAACATGGAGATTCTGCGCCCGCTTTTATTACAGGTGATGTATCATCTAATGCTTTTTTCTTAGGTGTTCCCATTTACTTCACAATTCTTATTATCTTAAAAGACGAGATTTGCGCTAGTATTATGTTATCGCATTCTCCAATAATTGATTACACTCTTTTCACTCAATCTGCGGCTTTGCCGCTTAGATAATCCAGCCGGTGGCGGAGTTTACGGAGCCACGGGCTGACACCTCTTTTCTTAGCGGAAGGCTCTAATGGCAGCTTGCTGACATTTGTGCCTGAAGCGTATCGACCTTCGGTCTATGTTAAAATGTTGACCTGCGGTCGACCTTGCTCACGCTCGGCATACTGAAAAAATTTTTCGTCTGCTCTCGTTTAATCGCAATGTTAAATTGTTAATTGTTAAATTTCGCGTTTCCTTCAACAAGCTCAGGGTAAAATGCTCGTGCCTATCGGCACTCATCGGCCAATGTTAGCTTCGCTGACCTTCCTCCCGCTCGCCAGTGTCAAAGCAAGCTTTTTGCTCGGCCTCCGGCCTTGCTTGTAAAGTCACACAGAAATCACTGAAATCACAGAACGTCGCGCCTTTGGCGCGTGAGGGAATAAATTATAATCCCTCATGATTTTATTCCCTCAATAAGGTATCCACATATACATAGAGCTACACCCAACCCCATCTTAACCATTTATGACTCTCGCTTCAGCAAGTTCTTTCATCGATTCTGAATAATCTAATCCGTTCGAGAAGACCAAAATCTCATTCTTCTTACAATTAGAAGTACATTGCAGTAGCTGATACTGTATCATATTCCATTTGGAATAGCTTTTTAATATCAATTCGTTCATATCATATGATACCATCCAATGCTTCTTTATCTTCGAAACGAACTTACTTAATTGAATGTGGTCCTCTTCTTTAAAGCAATTCATATAGAGGAAATGCCCTTTTTCAACAAGGGGTCAGGGGGACGGTTGACTTTGTCTTCATCTGTCACGACTCGGCAGTGTTTGAGCAAGCTCACACTACACTTGCTGCTCCAGATGTTCTACAGACCCACTTTTCTTGCCCTCACTCCCACTTTATTTTCACATTTATTCGTTGTATCACTCAGTAAGAGCCGCAGGCTGCGCGTAAAGTGCTGTGGTCTAGGGCCGCAATAGGGGAAGAGGTCTGATGTCTGCGGTTCCTATTTTCTTCGCTCGGTCTTCCTACGCTCCAGGTCCGCTCTAACTCCGGTCAAACTCCGCTCGAAATTCTCTCCGCTCGATGACATGCATCCTGCTCGTTGATCTTGTAAATTCTCCGCATGGCTGCGCTCGCGGAGGGCTAGGTCACACAGACAGCACAGATATCACAGATTTCTCTGCGTTGCTACGCTTGCAGAGGGGCTGACGTGGTCTTTATTGGCCTGCTCGCTGCGCTCACGGAAGCTGCGGAAGTCGGCTTGTTACCATTTGTTGCTATTCGCTACTATTTATGAAAACACGTTTACTTTTTAGGGGGTAACACTATTTGGCCTTATATTATTATCGAAACGTTTCAGTCAACCTCGAGGACGATAACGTGTATAAACAATTTTATTAACTTTTTAAATTTTAAAGTATTATGGGTACATTTAGTTCAGTAATCGAATTCACCGGTCGTACCGGTAACCTCGTCGGCGCCAAGGGGCAGGACGGCAAAGTCATCATCCGAAAACACCAGCCTCATGTAAGGAATGCCAACAGCGAGGAGCAGATGGCCGTGCGCGCCAAAATGGCGCTGGCAGGATCACTATCCAAACTCATTAAGGCAGACATCATCTACGGCATGACGGGCAACGGCAACCGTGGCCGTCGTCAGCGGTGGATGCATGAAATCATGAAGCGTATGACCACGACATCGGCCAACGGAACCATCCAAGCCGTTCTGGCGCCCAGTGATCTCATTCTCTCTGAAGGGGGCTTCTCCGCAGGTGTCACCATCGGAGCCGTGACCATAGCCGATGGTAGCATCAAGACCTCCGCCACGTTCCCAGACAGTATCGACCGTGTGGTATTCGTGGCTCTCTATGCCGACAGCCGCAGCGGTGGGTTCCTGGCTGCGCAGTCAACGGTAATCTCAGAGAGTGGCGAGGTGACAATCCCCATTCCTGACGATGAGTTCCACGTGGTGAACCTCTACGCCATCCCCATCAAAATCAGCAGTCAGTTCAGTGGCGTAAACTACACGAGTGAGGTGGCTGCGCTGGGAGAGGAGGCATCGTCGTACTCGTCGGAGGCGAAGTCGTACAATGCCGGGCGTTATGAGTGGATGCGGTCGGAGTATGTGGGGTCGTATTCGGCGTAGGTTTTTCGATGGGCCAGTCGCGTTATTGCGGCTGGTCTTGTCTCCTACGGAGCCAGGCAGAAAGGTTATAGACTTTAATCTCTGCGAAAGATGTCTCGCGTGTACACCTTCGACTTCACATCATCGAGAACTGAGTCGTAGCGGTTGGCAATAATTGCCTGACTTTGGGATTTGAACTTAGCCAAATCGTTGACGACGAGGCTGCCGAAGAAGGTGCTCCCGTCCTCGAGGGTGGGCTCGTAGATGATGACCTGGGCACCTTTGGCTTTGATGCGCTTCATGACGCCCTGGATGGCGGACTGACGGAAGTTGTCAGAGTTGGACTTCATGGTGAGGCGGTAGACACCAATCACTGGAATGGTTATGGGTGATGGGTTATGGGTTATAGACGCATTGTACTCATTATTTGTTGTGTAGGCATAGTAGCCGGCCATCTTGAGGACCTGGTCGGCGATGAAGTCTTTGCGGGTGCGGTTGCTCTCGACGATGGCGGACATCATGTTCTGCGGCACGTCCTCGTAGTTGGCGAGGAGCTGCTTGGTGTCCTTGGGGAGGCAATAGCCACCATAGCCGAAACTGGGGTTGTTGTAGTGGGTGCCGATGCGGGGGTCGAGACCGATACCATCGATGATGGCCTGGGTGTCAAGACCCTTCATCTCGGCATAGGTGTCGAGCTCGTTGAAGTAGCTGACGCGCAGGGCGAGGTAGGTGTTGGCGAAGAGCTTCACAGCCTCGGCCTCTTTCAAACCGACGAAAAGAACAGGGATGTTCTTTTCAAATTTTGAATTTTGAATTTCGAATTTTGAATCTTGGGAGGGACCGATGGCACCTTCGACGAGGAGGTCAGCGAACTGATGGGCTTTCTCGGTGAGCCAGTCGATATCGGTAAGGGCCTTGATGGCCTCGTTCTCCTCCTGGTACTCGGGGCCGGGCATCATCTTCGGAACTCCCACGATGATGCGTGAGGGGTAGAGGTTGTCGTAGAGGGCCTTGCTTTCGCGCAGGAACTCAGGGCTGAAAAGCAGGTTAAATTGCTTTGCTCCACTGCGGTCGCAGGCCATGTCTCCCTTGGAGCCAGGCAGGAATGTTTGATTGCCTGATTTTTCACTAATTTGATTTATTTCATCGGAGTTCAAGGCCGCTCCCTGCGGTCGGGCAGGCTTGAGTTTCTGAGCATACTTAACGTAGAGCGAGCGGGTGTAGCCCACGGGGATGGTGCTCTTGATGACCATCACAGCGTCGGGGTTCACCTTCAGCACGGCATCGATGACGGCCTCGACAGCAGAAGTATCGAAGAAATTCTTTTGACTGTCATAGTTGGTGGGAGCGGCGATGACGACGAACTCGGCATCACGGTAGCCGGCTTCCTGGTCGAGGGTAGCCTTAATGCTGAGGGGCTTGTTGGCAAGGTAATCCTCGATATAATCGTCCTTTATGGGCGACTTCTTATTATTCACCAAATCGACGCGTTCTGGAACCACGTCGACACAAGTCACGTCGTTATGCCGGGCCAACAAGGTGGCGATGGAAAGACCGACATAGCCGGTACCCGCAACGGAAATGTTCATGGGTAAAGGTTATAGGTTATAGGTTAAAGGTTAAAGAATTACTTGTAAAGTTTTTTCGCTAGATTTAATTTTACGCTAAGGTGCTCAAAGCCTCTTACGAGGCAGAAAGGTTAAGGGTTAAAGATTTTTTTTAACGGTTATTGGTTATAGGTTATTGGTTATTGAGGTTTTGTAACGTTTTTTTTGTAACGTTTAACGGTTTGCTCCACTGCGGTGACTCGCTACAATTAATTCTATTTTCAACGGTGCTCGCAGGCATACCACGCAGGCCATGACCGGAGGTCAGGCAGAAAAGCTAAAAAATTTATAAATTAAAAAACTAATGAGACGAATAATCACGGCTAAAGCACCCTCACTCCCATCTCTAAACGATGGTTAGGGCATACTACAATACGAGATGCAAAAATACGAAATGTTTTTATTCTGACCAAATTATCTTTTCACATTTTTTAACCGGTTGTTAACAACCCTATATAAAATATTAATATAATACAATTTATGGTAACGTTTAAAGTTTTGCTCCACTACGGTCGCAGGCCGTGTCTCCTATGGAGCCAGGCAGAAAGTTTAAAGTTTAAAGATTAAAATTAGGTAACGTTTAAAGTTTAACGTTTAAGGTTTAAAGATTAAAATTAGGTAACGTTTAAAGGTTTGCTCCACTACGGTGACTCGCTACAATTAATTCTATTTTCAACGGTGCTCGCAGGCATACCACGCAGGCCGTGACCAGAGGTCAGGCAGAAAGGTTATAGAATAGCCCAGGGGCTGGAAACTGAAAGAAAATAAAGAGTGAAGAGATAAAAATGGTAGTAACGTTTAAAGGTTTGCTCCACAAGGTCGCAGGCCGTGACTCCTATGGAGCAGGCAGAAAGGTTTGCTCCACTACGGTCGCAGGCCGTGTCTCCTATGGAGCCAGGCAGAACGGTTAAAGATAATAGATAATAGATAATAGATAATAGATAATAGTTGAGAGTTGAGAACTATGATTTATGAGTGGGATAGCCTAATGGCTAGAAATTTTAGAAAAATCTAATAAAAAATCTCAAGAAAATAACCTTATGAATTATGTGTGATTTTGAACTGATTTTTAATGATTTCTACACGAAGTGTATCCCATATTATGCGAAGCAAATCCTTTACGGCCACTATACCTTGGAGCTTAGTGACCGTTGTTTTTGGATAGCCTAATGGCTAGAAATCCTAGAAAATCTTAACGAAAATCTCAGAAAATCAAACCGTGACTTTTACTAATAAGTGGAGATTTTGACTAATTTTTTTGGATTTTGTCAGATTTCTTTGCGAAGCTAATCCTTAGCGCACCGGCTTTCTGATGAGCATGGAGAGTAGGACGCTGAGGAGGAGGATGGCGAGGATGACGGCCAGGGAGACAAGGGCCGGAATCTCCCATTCGAAGAACTCACCACCTATCATCTTCACTCCGATGAAGGTGAGCAGGACCCCCAGTCCGTAGTGTAGCATCCAGAATCGGTCGGCTACATCGCTCAAGAGGAAGAAGAGCGAACGCAATCCCATGATGGCGAAGATGTTGGAGGTGTAGACAATGACAGGATTCTTGGTCACGGAGAAGACTGCTGGGATGGAGTCGACTGCGAAGATGATGTCGCTGAACTCAATCACCAAGAGGACTAAAAACAACGGAGTCATCATCACTATTGTCCTTTCACTCCCTTTCACTCCCTCTTCACTCCCTTTCACTCCTTTAACAAAGAAATCGTGCCCATG
>JAEEGK010001152.1_pt1 | contig 66106 bp, 54 predicted proteins | sample 8958771 | NCBI WGS metagenome assembly JAEEGK01 (sample SAMN16246547, study PRJNA631951) | gut metagenome | biome: gut microbiome; feature: rumen; material: SC-attached | host: Bos | place: Iran: Karaj | collected 2018-10
AGGATTACCCCTTCCTCAATTGACATTGCAAATATACAAAAAATATCTGAATCCGTGTCAACGCCGTGTCAACCAAATCCATTTTTTTGCACAATTATGCAAATTTATTATCAGTCTAAATAATCGCAGACATTTATTTAATTAGTTGTTTTTCAACCAATTAAAAATAATTGCGTGAGCAATGAAATTATTTATAGCGCCGAATAGTGCTGTAACTTTCGATTCCGCTATGGGCTACTAAACAAATCCGCAACTTGCTGAAAACCAAGCTGCGGATTTTTCTTTTGCCCCAAATTTGCCCCAACCGTTTCAACCGATTCGGATTCAGCGCAAAACTAATTCCTCTTATCAATTACACTGATGCTATAACTCAACTCCCCTATCTCAAACGAACCGTTTTTGCACAACCTCGTCATCTCATCCTTAGACATTTTCAACTTCTTCTGGTCATCATTAGCCTTGAACTTGCTTAAACCATCGACAACCTTCTTGAAATCATTTTGGACATTGACACTGTCAAACAATGCGTCTTTTAGTTCGATCACCTGATCAATGTCTCCTTCTTTCAAGGCATCAAATAACGTCCTATACTCCGGAGTCCTAATGCTATCAACATCCCACTTCTTTTCCCGCTTCAAATAGTCAACGTCATGTTGGTGACCAAGATCAACTACCTTGACTGTTTCTGGCGCAACATTCGATGGCTCTTCTTTGCCTAAAGATACTGTTACTTGCTCTAATGTTTGTGCTTCATCTTCGAATTGATCATCAAATTGACCATCGGATTGGAGTGCAGTCCTGACTTTGAACGGCCAAGGAGTTTTTTCGTAAGCGAACTTGGAAACACATGCATATATGCCATATCCAAGGAACAGCGCGAACAGCAACAGTAACCATTTCTTCCTTCCTGAAAAGCGTCTCTTGATGCCTTTCAAAATAGATGGTCTCTCCACCACAGTGTGCATAGGTTCATTTTTCACCTTTTCAACTGGCTTTCCATAAACCTTGACATAGATAGTCCTATTTGCGTTGTTTATCTCATGATCATACGCTCCCCATTTCGTTCTAACCATTGAAGGGTTCATGGTCTCCGTAGCATCAAATTCGGCATTCCCAACCCTGAAAACCACTTTATACTGCACTGGTTCCAAAACCACTGTAAATGCTTCTTCCTTGACATCTTCCAACCGAAATTCAATCTGTTGCCTTTCAAATTTGTCCCCTCTCGGTATTACCTCCAAAGCTATCGTTCCTGAATAATCCTCGGAAACAAACAACTTGCTGCCCTCAATTCTCACCTGATCTTGTCTGAGGGGTTTATCCAACTTGAATTCATCGATAACATTCCCAAACTTGTCTTGACATCTGATTTCAATGGCTTTCTTTATTGGGCTAACTGAATCCATAATATTTTGATTTTAAATATCTTAAAACAAAAATGCCAACTATTGGCTATAGTTTTATTTTATGGGGCAAATATAAGAACTATTCAACATTTTTCACACATGGCGATAAAAAAATCCATCCTATGGACATCCCCTAACAAGAAAATCCCGGCAAAAGCCAGGATTTTCAAGAACCAAAAACCAAAATTTATGAAACCTTTTACTTGCAGCCATTTCCAATGGCTACAGGTCTTTATGATAAGAACCGCTGCAAAAATACATTTTTTTTGGAATATGCAAGCTTTTTGACGAAAAAAATTGACTTTTTATCTCTTTTGCTCTTGACAGAAACGGTTTTTCCTCTTATATTTGCAACCCAAAACGCAAAAACTCATACTATGGGAAAATTCATGGACAAACTCACTGAAGCCATCATCAAGAACGACGGTCTCTCCGAAACCGAAGCGAAAGCCAAGCTCAACTTGATCTATATCAAGATGAACCAATCCGAAATCAAGGAATTTGTCGACGAATATGTTGATTGGCTGATGAACGAAAAGAAGCTGAACTACAAAGCCATCCTACAGACGCCTGACCTTCAGCTGCACGACATGTACATGCTTGAGTTCAAACACTAACTATTCCAGACGCTTTATTGGGAAGTGGCGCATGTCGTAAAGCTCGTCAAGATGCTTCTTGAGTCGACGCGCCATGGGACGGAAGGTATAGTAGGTGATGGTGGCTGAGATAGGCGCACCCACCAATGGTATCACTTTGCCCACTCCCTTCGCAAAACCTTCCTTGGTCATATTCACACCAATCCACTGCGCTATCTTAATGGCGTATTTCGCCATGACAGTCTCCGAAATCTTGACGCTTGCTGTCTTCGAAACCTGAGAGACTACCTTACCCACGGCCTCGACAGCCAACTTATTTCCCATAGCCACACCCACAAATAGGGTCATGATGTTGAGCGACCCTTCGTCCAATTGATTTTTGGCGTCAGTCAACGGTGGCCAGCCATATAGATACAGGAGCTTCTGCATCAACGAAAGGATGTGGCCGTAGAACTGCGCTAAGTCGGTGGGAATGGTACCTGCCATCCACCAGCCTCCAGGCAAGCCCATCAACGCCGATGTGCCGCTCACCATAGTCAGGTGATAGCTAATGCATTGGTTGGCCAACTTGTCAATCTCTTTTTTTGTCAAGACATTTAACGGACTCTCGTCGATGGCCGTCATCACCTCCATTGGGGTGCAGAATTTCGACAGTTCCTTGTTGAGGAATTCGTCGCGGTCAACCTTCACAAAAGGCATCTTCACACTGGTGGCCAGCACCCTGTTCCACAGGGTTAGGCGGGTGTTGTTTTCGTTGGTTGCTTCTGTCATTGATTTGTTTTTTCTGAGACGCGATGAAATCGAAGATTAGCTACGCTGAATGCAAAGCATTTCGACGAAGTCAATCGCGTCTCTACAGGTTAATAACCATATTTCTCCTTCCATTTCTCCCGTAGGTTCTTCCTCAATTCGCGTTCGCGGGGGTTATCTTGTGGCACATACAAAACCGTGCCAGAAATTTCATCCGGCAAAAATTCCTGCTCTACAAAGTTTCCCTGATAAGCATGGGCGTACTTATAACCATCGTGGTAACCGAGGTCTTTCATCAGTTTTGTCGGGGCATTGCGGAGATGCAAAGGCACGGACAAATCACCCGTTTCACGCACCAAGGCTTGTGCAGCATCGATGGCAGCCACGGCGGCATTGCTCTTTGGCGATGAGGCCAAATATGCCACCGTCTGGGCCAAGATGATGCGGCTTTCAGGCCAACCAATCTTGTTGACAGCATCAAAGCAAGCATTGGCCAACAGCAAAGCATTGGGATTGGCATTGCCGATATCCTCGGATGACAGAATCAGCATCCTTCGGGCGATGAAAAGTGGATCCTCCCCCGCCTCAATCATACGGGCGAGGTAATACAATGCCGCGTTAGGGTCGCTGCCACGCATGGACTTGATGAAAGCCGAAATGATGTCATAATGCATCTCACCCTGCTTGTCGTATTTCACCAAGTTGCTCTGGATGCAGTCAGTGGTGAAGTCGTTGGTGACAACCAACTCCTCGGCAGTCTCGTCCAAATCGTTTAACGAGGTAACGACTAACTCGATGGCGTTCAATAATTTGCGCCCATCTCCCCCACTGATTTTCATCAATGCTTCAGGTTCCTTGACGGTAATCTTCTTACCGAAATCATATTCCAACGCTTTTACAGCCTTTGCCAAGAGGATTTCCAAATCCTCCTTCTCCAGCGACTTGAGCACATACACCTGACAACGTGACAGCAAAGGCGAAATGACCTCAAACGAAGGATTCTCCGTCGTCGCACCAATCAAGGTGACCAAGCCGCGTTCCACGGCACCCAATAAGGAGTCCTGCTGCGACTTGCTGAAACGGTGGATTTCGTCTATAAATAATATAGGTGCCTCGGGTGCCATCCTTGCCCTATCGATGACCTCACGCACTTCCTTCACGCCACTGCTGACAGCACTCAATTGGAAGAACTGTCGCTTGACCTGCTTGGAGATAATGAAAGCCAAGGTGGTCTTGCCCACGCCAGGCGGTCCCCAGAAAATCATGGAAGGCACGCGTCCCGTCTCAATGGCACGGCGCAACACGGCGTTTTCGCCAATGATATGCTTCTGCCCGATGTAGTCTTCGAGTGAGGTCGGGCGCAGGCGTTCCGCTAATGGAATGGTCGATTGCATCAATGAAATTTTTGGCAAAGATAACACTTTTACGGAAAAAAGACGACTTTTTCACTACCTTTGCGCCAAAGTAATTTAACCATGAAAAATATCAAGTCTCTTTTACTCATTATCCTGCTTGCTGCCTTCGGGCAATCGCAGGCCTGCACCAACTTCTTGATTACCAAAGGCGCCAGCGTGGATGGCTCCAACTTCATCAGCTACTGCGCCGACTCACACATCCGCTACGGAGAACTTTACTTCACCCCTGCCGCCGACTGGCCCGCTGGCAGTATGCGCGTGTGTTACGACCGTGGCACCAATGCACCACGAGGCAGCGTACCTCAACCACCACATACCTACCAAGTGGTGGGCTATATAAACGAGAACCAAGTCGCCCTCGGCGAGACCACCTTTGGTGGCCGCGAGGAGCTCACGGATCCGACAGGCATCGTTGATTACGGCAGCCTCATGTTCATAGCTCTTGAGCGCAGCACTTCAGCCCGCGAAGCCATCAAAATTATGGCCGACCTTGTTGAGGCATATGGCTACGGCTCGGACGGCGAATCGTTCAGCATTAGCGATGCCAACGAGGTGTGGTATATGGAGATCATGCCCAAAGGTTACACTCCACAGGTGACCAAAACCGGAGACACCATCAACGCCGATCGCGGTGCCGTATGGGTCGCCATCCGCATCCCTGATGGCTATGTGAGCGGTCACGCCAACGCAGCCCGCATCACCACCTTCCCTTTGCGCAACGGCAAAACCTCCATCACCGACAAGGACTGGAAAAAACTTTACAACAAGAATGTTGAGGTGATTTATAAGCACGACATCATTGACTTCGCCCGTCGCAAGGGCTACTTCAACGGGAAGGACAAAGATTTTGACTTCTCGGCAGCATACGCCCCCGTCGAGTTCAGCGCGGCACGCGTATGCGACTTCCGCGTATGGACCATGTTCAACAAGGTCTGTGATGGCATGGACGAATACTGGGACTATGTCACAGGTAAAGACCTCACCCACCGCATGCCGCTCTACATCAAACCTGACCGCAAAATCAGCCTCAGCGACATGATGAGCTTCCAGCGCGACCATTTCCAAGGCACCGAGTTGGACAAGACCAAAGACGTAGGCGCAGGTCCCTTTGGCTCGCCCTTCCGCTTCAACCCCCTGTATTGGGAATATGATGGCAAGCCCTATCTCAACGAGCGTAGCATCGAAGTCGTTCAGACAGGCTTCTCCTTCATCGCGCAGAGTCGTTCCTGGCTACCCAATCCCATCGGCGGCATTATCTGGTTCGGTGTAGACGACACCAATTCGACCGTTTATTCACCTTTCTACTGTTCCATCACAGAAGTGCCGATAGAATACCGTGTGGGCAACGGAGACATGCTGACCTATAGCGACAATGCTGCCTTCTGGGTCTTCAACCGCTTGGCGCATTTCAAATACCTGTTCTACAACCGCGTCATTGGCGACATCCAAGCCGTGCAGAACGAGTTGGAGAGCGGCTATCAGGAACAGGTCAACTATGCCGACAACCAAGCTTTGAGTCTCTATGCCAACGACCCGAAGAAGGCCATCGCCTACCTTACTGATTTCTCCAACCAAGCCGGACACAACACCGTGGCCACCTGGAAAGAATTGGACAACTATTTGTTGGTGAAGTATCTGGACAGCAATGTCAAGCAAGAGGAAAACGGTCAGTTCAAGCGCAATGCCTACGGTTATCCCGCCAAGCCCAAACAGCCCGGTTATCCCGATTCTTGGAAAAAGGCTGTGATTAAGGAAACGGGCGACAGATTCAGGAGGCCAGAGTGATTGGGAAACAAACACTTTGCGTTCGACAAAGTAATATTTCATACAAATATTCAATTAAATATGAAAAAATGAATTCCCTGAAAACAATTTCTTTATTTTTGGGGTTTTAAATACTATAAAAGTATGGAAGAGATAGAATACGATATCTTTATCAGTTATTCGCGTAAGGATTATGTAGACGAAAACAATAATGTCAAACCTAACAACATTGTCTCTCAGATTAAGGCTGCTTTAAACGAGAATAACATTACCTATTGGATCGATGAGAATGGTATCTTTAGCGGAGATGAATTTGCAAAAGTTATCGCCCAATATATCCGCAAGAGCCACATTTTCCTTTTCATTTCTACGGAAAACTCTAATGCATCTGAATGGACAAGCGACGAAATTGCCACAGCTCGAATTTATAAAAAGAAAATAATCCCTTTCAAATATGATGACTCGTTTTATAATGAGCAGGTGATTATCTTCATTGCAAAACTTGACTACATAGATTACCCTTCCAATCCCAGCCAAGCATTAGACAAATTGGTGAGATCCATTAAAGTCTATTTGGAAGAGCAGAAAAAGAATAGTGAGAAAGAAATTATAAAAATTGTAACTGATATCGTAGAAAAAGCCAGTGAGTTAAGCAAGGAAGAACTTAGCAAATACGTATATGAAAAACTTAAATCAGTTTCGCAATTTATGTCCGCTCTTGACAATCCAATAAGACAATTTGTCAAAAAGCTCGTGTCGTCAATCACCTCACTATCAGAAAACCCGTCAGCAAGTGACAAAGACAAGACTACGTTCAGAAACCCTGCAAATCAAATCAAGCAATTGGAAGGAAAAGGAATAAAAGACAATACCCACTATTCAATTAACGGTGAAGGAAACTACGGAAAAGGACCGCTTATCTATGAGGTAATCAAACGCTATATAGACAAGAAAGGTTATATTGACATCGATGATTTGCAGAAGGTGTTCCATTATAGCTGGCGAGGAAAAACGGACAGTTTGAGCAACATGATAGTAATAGACCAAACACAATACAACAATGAAGTGAGGGATTTTTCCAACCGTAACTGGCGTTGGAAAGAGCTAAAAATGTTCAATTCAGTATGCTATATTAACAACCAATGGGGAACCAAAGCGGGCATGCAAAAAATAATAAATAAAATACGAGGAATTGGTTTGTTAAAAGATCTCGATATTCAGGAAATACAATGAACGTGAAACGTGAGACAAACAACATTTGTACAGTGTTACAAGTCTTACATGGTCTTAAAAAAAGCTTTTATTTCCGATTCGCTCATATTTCTAAAACCACATTCATACATTACCACACCGTCCTCCAAGAATACGATAACGGGCAAATTCCCGTTGACGGCCTTCAGCAGGCGCGCCACATCAGGATAGAGCACATCGCGATACTGCGCTGACTCCGACTGTTCGTAAAAACCTGCTATGCCTTCCTCGTTGCCTATGAAAAGACAGGTGATGTTTTCTTTCGGAAAGCCATAGAATTGCTGCATCAGCGAAAGCTTGTGCGCCGCCATTTGACAATACTCACAATTCATTGAAAAAAAGCAGATTACCTGTTTCCCCTCACGCAGGTTCAATGCATCCAAAGGGGCATCATCCAACATTTCATTGAAAAGCTCTGATTGTAGGTTTTTCTCAGGGTCGGAGTTTGAGGTCAGGTTGTCGGGCGACGAAATGACAAAAACGGCAATACTCGAAGCTATGACTGCCAAACATAGAATCAGCCAACGGAATGGTGTCTTCCAACTCTCCATCCTGAATATCAACAAGAAAAGCAGTATAAGCACCCCGTTTTTGATGAGGCTCTGCTTGGGGTCTAGTTGCAGGAAGTCACCGAAACAATGGCAACTGTCGGTGCGCCCGAGGTTCAACGCATATATTAATAATAAGGTATAGACGCCAAGCATGGCCACACTCCCCCACCAATACATCTTATGCAAAGTATGGGAAACCAATCCGATGCCCAAAACCAGCTCCAAGATGATAGCCAGGCGGGCTACAATGAAAGAAGAGTTAAGGCTAAAGAAATGGTAACTATAAACGTAAATCTCAAACTTGTCCATGTCGACGACCTTCAGGATAGCCGACACGATGAACACAAGACCCAACAGGACCTTCAAGACCGATTTACCGAGAGAATCTGACAACCCAGATTAAGGCTTGTTACCGTTATTATTGTTGTTATTGTTATTATTGTTGCCATTATTGTTGCCAAACAAGTCATCCCACCAGTGGTGCTCCACACCCGTCACCTCGTACTCCGACACTTCATAACAGATGACCTGGCCCCAACCGGAAATTTCCTTCGACTTGTCGGAGCATGAGGAGGTATTGTCCTCAATGGTGTAATATTCCTCGCCCAAGTTCACCACTTCCTCATTCTGTACGGTGGTACAACGGCAATAACGCGTCTTCTTGCAAGAAGGCAAAACCAATATCGCCAAGGCGAGTATGACAAACAATAGTTTTTTCATTCTCTATTCAATTTTCAGTGCAAAAGTACAAATAATTGTTGTTCCAAAAGAAAAACGGCAAAAATAATGACATATTATGCCTGTGGCTTAATAAAAAACTCGGGATGCAGCTGCGCAAACTTCCTGTCATACTGCCTGATGCGGCTCAATGAGCGGCGCGTCCAAACGAGACGCAACGCATTACGTTCCTCTTCCGTGAGGTGCCAGTTGAGGTCGGTGGAGGCATGGAGGCGGTTGGTGAGTGTATACATCAACAAAGCTGCCGAAACGCTGATATTGTAACTCTCCGTGAAGCCATACATCGGGATGCGGACATGCATGTCAGCGTGCTCAACCGCATAATCCGAGAGGCCGAGTTTCTCCGTGCCAAAGACTAAGGCGATAGGCTGGTCTAAAGGCAAAGTGTCGGGCGTGAAATCGTCGCGATGTGGACAGGTGGCTACAATCTTGTAGCCCTTCTCGTGCAGCTGTTGGTATGCCTCAGGCGTATTGAACTCACCTTTCTCATAGTAATACATATTGAGCCATTTCGTGCTGCCCAACACCACATCGGGATTGACATCATAATGGTTGTTGTTCTCCACGATATGCACGTCCTGGATGCCACGGAGGTCGCAGCTGCGCAATACCGCGCTGGCATTGTGGGGTTGAAAAATGTCCTCAAGGACGACGGTGATATGCCTTGTACGGAAATCGAGAATCTCCTCAAAACGCTGCCGACGCTCATCTGTGATGAACTGCGTGAGAAACTCAAGCATGGCCACATCACGGGCTGCATTTTGTTGCAATTCAAGGTCCTGCACCTCTCTTCCGTCATACACGATGGATTTCTTCATGAGCTTTGCATTATCATTAAGGAGTGCAAAAATACGAAAAAAGAAAAAATTACAAAAAAATGGCTGAGGGTATGCCGAAAAAGCGTACTTTTGCACGCAAAATTTTGAATTGATATGGCAAAACAGAACACAAAACAACAAGGAGATGAAAGGCTCGAGAACGTTGAAGAAGCCTTAAGCAAAACCGAACTTTGGATTGAAAATAACCAGAAAACCCTGTGGATAATTCTCATAGCCCTGTTGGTCATCGCATTTTCCATCTATGGCATCAGCAGATATAGGGCAAAAAAGAATGAAACTGCCAAGAACCTGAGTTTCCCGAGCGAAATCAGTTTTGAGGAAAAGGCCACACAAGCTGTTGACTTCGCTTCATATTATATGCAGAATGAAGACTATACCACCGCTCTGAACGGCGATGGCGAAAAGGTCGGATTCATCAGCATCGTCAACGATTACGGTTCCACCAAGGCTGGTAAGCTTGCTGCCTACTATGCGGGTCTTTGCTATCTGAAACAAGGCGACTACAACAACGCAATTGAATACCTCAAGAAATATACTAACGACGACAAGGTTTTGTCCCCCTTGGCATTAGGTCTCATCGGCGACTGCTATCTTGAACTCGGCGACCAGCAAAACGCCGTTGCCTATTATGAAAAGGCCGCCAAGAAGAATGCCAATGACTTCACCTCACCGATGCACCTCGTCAAGTTGGGTATGACCTACGAGATTATGGGTAATTATGCAAAGGCCATGGAAACCTACAAAACCTTGAAGAAAGACTATCCGAATAGCAACGAGGCTTTCGAAATCACGAAGACCATCGCCTATCTCGAAGAGAAGATGAAATAATTTAAGGGTTAATATAACAGTAATGCCTGGCCTTGAAAGGTCAGGCTTTTTTTTGACAGTATATGGAGAACAAGATCAGAATCGCTTACTTTGGCACCCCCGAATTTGCCGCCTCGCAGCTGGAAGCCATCCTTTCAGCAGGTTATGAAGTGGCAGTCGTGGTCACCATGCCCGACAAACCCGCTGGTCGCGGACGGAAAATCCAATATTCCGACGTGAAGAAGACCGCATTGGAACACGGCCTACCCTTACTTCAGCCCGAGAAGCTAAAAGACCCGACGTTTTTGGAGCAGTTGGCATCATATCAGGCCAACCTCTTCATCGTAGTGGCTTTCAGGATGTTGCCTGCCGCGGTTTGGCAGATGCCCGAACTGGGCACTTTCAACCTCCATGCTTCGCTCCTGCCCCAATACCGTGGTGCGGCACCCATCAACTTCGCCATCATCAACGGAGAAACGGAGACAGGACTTACCACTTTTTTCCTTAACGAGGAAATCGACAAGGGTGCCGTCATCATGCGCGAAAAAGTCGGCATCCGTCCCGACGAGACCGCCGGCGAACTTCATGATGAACTGATGCTGTTGGGCAACAAAGTAGTCGTTGAGACCATCAAGAAAATCGAAAGCGGAGACGTTCGCGCCTTGCCGCAAGAAGAGCTCTCGAAAAACCAACCTTTAAAACCTGCTCCAAAAATCTCTAAGGAGTTTTGCAATGTGGACTGGAGCCTTGACTGCCAAACTATATACAATCACATACGAGGCCTGTCACCCTACCCTGCCGCCCATACCCAACTACAGTCCGAAAGCGGCGAGATCATTGACTTGAAAATCTACGCCTCTGAGATCGAAAGTTGCCCTCCGAACGTTGCTCTAGGCAGTGTGGTCACCGACAACAAAAAACACCTCAAAATCGCACTTTCCGATGGATTCATTCATTTGACCTATGTCCAACAAGCAGGAAAAAAAGCCATGCCGATTGAAGATTTTTTGAGAGGAACACAGCTCAATGGCGACTGGAAAACACCTTTGAAATGAGGAAAATAGTCATGATAATAGTAAATTTTCAATTTTTTTGATAAAAAATGCACATTTTTTTCAAAAAACACTTGTATTTCAAAAAAATACATTACTTTTGTCGGGTAAAAGTTTAACCACTAATTATAAACTAATATGAATAAAGTAGAATTAATCAACGCTGTTGCCGAAAAGGCTGGCATGACCAAGGTTGATGCAAGAAAGGCTATCGATGCCATCATGGATGTTTCTAAAGCAGAACTGAAGAAGGACGGTAAAATCGCCCTCGTCGGTTTTGGTACCCTCTCTGTTACCAAACGCCCCGCAAGACAAGGCCGCAACCCTCATACGGGAGAAACCATTAAGATCAAAGCAAAGAAAGTTGTGAAGTTCAAACCCGCAGCAAACATCCTGAAATAAGAAATGTTTCAAAAACAAAGAAAAAGCCGTCACTGCTGACGGCTTTTTTTGTTGCTTTTGCTCTTTATCGAGCCATCTCTTTCATACTGAAGCACACCGTTGTCAACAAGGAATCGTATCGTATCCAACACCTGCGACTCATTATAATCGCTGCATTGAGACAGGACTTCCTTCATCGGCTGGCCTTCTTCACGCATCACACTTCGCACCCGCTCTTCTATTGAATCATATGGAACACGATGCTGGTCCTGCCTTTGGCACACATCACAGCGGCCACAAGTCTTCCTCGTCTTTTCGTTGAAATAACGCAACAGCTGCACACTCCGGCACTCCTCATCATTATTCACAAATTCAACGACCGCTTTCACACGCTCTTCGGCATCCTTCTTTCGGTCATAATAGTTCTCTTTGGATAGACCAAAATGCTTGGCATCAACAAATTCCGACAAGAACAGAACTTGTGGCTTGTCGTTGCGAGGCGCGTAGGAAAGGAAATGGTAAGATTCTAGCTTTTTCAGTTGCTCAACGACTTTGTCCGAGGCAAGCCCCGTCTTTTTTGCCAAAACTTCCTCATTAATCTTCACAAAGTCCGTAAGCACCCCTGGCAGACTGCGCAACATGTACTTGATCAATTCGCTATATTGGGGATTGTTGACCTGAAAGCCGTAAATGTCATCACGTGAGGCCTTAATCATCACCTTGGAAGGTTCGTCAAAACTGTCGGAAAGCATCAAAAAACCTTCCTTTTCAAGGATTTTCAAGGTATGAAACACCTCAACGACAGAGAAGTCGTAACGATTGGCGAAGTCACTAATGACAAAAGGATAAGACACGTTCTCCCCTGCCCCGACAGGGATGTTGAAATAGTTACCCAAGGCATTATAAATCAACTTAATGCGCTCCAGTTCAGGGAATGATTGCGTAAGGTTCTCCTGCAACCTCTTGATATCGGCGGGCGAAACAAGCAGAAAGGCCTCGGAAGGCTTGAGGTCACGGCCAGCGCGACCTGCCTCCTGAAAGTAGGCTTCGATGCTGTCGGGCAAGTCCATATGGATGACAAGGCGCACATCAGGCTTGTCAATGCCCATACCGAAGGCGTTGGTAGCAGCAATGACCTTCACCTTGCCTTGCATCCATAGCTCCTGACGCTCATCACGCGTCTTGGCATCCAATCCAGCATGATAGAAAGTGGCAGAAATGCCCACCGAATTGAGCCAATCCGAAATGACCTGGGTACGCTTGCGATTGCGTACATACACGATGGCACTTCCTTTTGTCATAGCTTCCAATTTGTGGCGTAACACACCGTACTTGTCGGCCTCATGATACACGTTATAGGTTACATTCTTGCGTTCGAAACTGCTTTGAAAGACGTTCTTCCGCTTGAATCCAAGACGAAGCTGTATGTCATCAACCACCTTGGCCGTTGCCGTGGCAGTCAATGCTAAAACGGGTGTTTTGGGCATATAAGGCCGAATGTCAGCAATCTTCAGATAGGGCGGACGGAAGTCATAGCCCCATTGCGAGATGCAGTGTGACTCATCGACAGCCAGCAAGCAGACCTTCATTCGTTTCAAGGCCTCGATGAAAGCATCCGTTTGCAAGCGCTCAGGCGAGACATACAGGAATTTCAACCTCCCGTATGCCGCCTGATTATACACTAATTCCAACGCATCGGGATGCATACCCGAATAGATGGCCGCAGCGGGGATGTCCTTCTCCACAAGGTGAGCCACCTGGTCCTTCATCAGCGCAATGAGCGGTGTGATAACCAAGCAGAGGCCTTCCATCGCCATGGCCGGCACCTGAAAGCAGATGCTTTTGCCACCGCCCGTGGGCAACAAGGCAAGCGTATCCATCCCCTCCATCACCGAGTCGACGATGTCTTCTTGGAGGGGACGGAAACTAGGATAGCCCCAATACTGCTGCAGTATGGAACGGGTAAGACTGCTCATATTGATGGTGAAAACGGGTATCTTGAGAATTCAAGACAACCCATCAGATTTACCTCACAATCAATTTTCTGCAATAGGTTCCCTTGTCTTCCCCTGTGACTCGAACCGTATAGATGCCAGCAGTGTCAGGTGCTTTCAGCAGAGGAGCCGAATGTAGAGATGAGATTATTCGGGTATCCACCACCATACCAACAGCATTGATGATTTCAACGCGGACTTTACTTCCGAAATCGTCTGCAATGCCAAGACTAACATTCTCGCCACATGCTACTGGGTTCGGAAACACGGAGATACAGTTACCCCATTCGTCCACTCCTGTTTCCTCAAAGTTGGCCACAAAGTCACTTGCTTCCGTAACGGTGAAAGTGTAAGTAGCATCAGTGGAGACTGGGTTTCCGTTCTTTGTCCAGTTCAAAAAGCTGTGGCCCTCATTAGCCATAGCTGTCAGGGTGCATGTACTGCCAGGGGCAAAATAACGGCTCACCTGGGCGGCGCCACGCTCGTTAAATGCGTTTTCGGAAACAAGTTGAAGATTGACATTATTCCCCATGGAAAACTCCCTGTTATACTTTATGAACCTGACATTATCAACATAGAACTCAGAGGTTTCCTCATCCATAGGCGGCCAGAAATCCATCGCCGCCAAAGTGCCATCTTCGGCTGCATTATTATCACCCAAGCTCCATTGCCATTGGCAAAGGAACAGTTCTTCATTCCCAGGAGTAGTGAAATAGAAACGGGCAACGTCATTGTCAATGTCAATATTGATACGGAAATGCATCCAAGCGTCATATATACAAGGCATATACGCTATAACACTGTTATTCTGCTTGATGGTTCCACTACCAGGAGTCATCTCAGAAGGATAACCATTTTTTACATGAAGGTGGCAGGTTATGGCTTGCTCTGCTGTTCCATCGCTGAATCGATGCAAGAGGCTAAAAAAGCCGTTTTTCCCATCGGGAATCAGCATATCGAATTCGATTTCGTATGCACCGCTTTGCTTATTGCCGAGCAGAAGTACCTGATCAGTGCCATAAACAAAACGACCGCACTGCGTACCTTGGTATTCAGTAACGATGCCGTCTTGTTCAGTTCCTGGTGCATTGTCCCATGTGGTCCACCAATCGTTGCCTGCGGCGAGAGCCTCGGCGGCTAACGCGTTGCCTAAAGTGTATTTCTCAAAGGAGTCAGAAAAGAGCGTCTCACCGCCCATCCCAAAGAGAACGCTGCCACCTTCTACAGGGTTAGCCTTGGCAGATACTTCAAACATACCAGAACAGTCTTCCAAAATGTTGGTATAGTCTCTCCAATTTGAAGCGTATTGATAAAGGCTTTTCGATCCGCAGGGCACCGTAATCGGAATGTTGTAATCTTCAATACCCAACGAACCCCTAGGGGGAATATCCATGAGCATCGTAAAGGAGGTAAAACCGCTGCAACCGGAAAAAGGAACGCTCATTACGGTCACAGAACTTGGGATAGTTAGGTTCCCTGTGAAACCGCTGCAATTTTTAAAAGCACCACTGCTTATCAAAGACACAGAATTGCCGAGGGTCAGATGACCTGTGAAACCAGTGCAATTATAGAAAGCCATAGTTCCAATGGTTGTCACAGAGTTGGGGATGACCAAATCGCCCGTGAGTCCAGAATGATTCATGAATGCCCTGGTGCCAATTTCAGTCACTTTGTAGGTGACGCCATTGTAAGTTGTAGTTTCAGGGATGGTGAGCGCGTCCGTGGCAGCAGGACTGACAAGACTCTTGACGGTCACAGAAATGCCATCATCGTTGATTTCATAATTCAACACACCATCGTCGAAAGTTTGAGCCATAGCATTCGTCATCCCAACCGCAAGCAGCAAGATGAACAGGGGGGCTCGCAACACCCTTTTTAATTGTAAAGTTTTACTGTTCATAGTTTTAAATTTTAAATTGTGTTTTAATATTAAAATAAACATTACAGTCTCTCCTGCAAAGCCATCATCTCATCCCTATACTTCGCAGCAGCGAGGAAGTCCATCTCCTTGACGGCCCTTTCCATATTCTTCTTCGCTTGCACAATAGCTTTCTGTATTTGTTCCTTCGACATATAGGCAGTCTGACCTTCCGCAGCCATAGTCGGGACGGGACCATCCTGTGAATAAGGAGCAGGTTGTCCCCCTTTCAATGTACCTAAAGAGTTGTCGATGGCCTTGACAATGGTCTTGGGAACAATGCCGTGTGCCTCGTTGTAAGCCATTTGCTTAGTGCGGCGTCGGGCGGTCTCATCGATGGTCTTGCGCATCGAGTCAGTGATAGTGTCAGCATACATGATGACCTTGCTCTCGGCGTTACGGGCAGCGCGACCTGCGGTCTGTACCAAGGAACGCTCCGAACGCAGGAAGCCTTCTTTGTCGGCATCAAGGATAGCCACCAAACTGACTTCAGGCAAGTCCAAACCTTCGCGCAACAAGTTCACACCAACCAACACGTCAAAGTCGCCCATGCGCAGGCCTTGCAAGATCTCTACACGCTCCATGGTATCCACATCGGAATGGATGTAACGCGTCTTGATTTTCAATCCGTTAAGATATGTATTCAATTCCTCTGCCATACGTTTGGTCAAAGTGGTGACAAGCACGCGCTGGTTCTTCTCTGTCACCTTATGGATTTCATCGATGAGGTCATCCACCTGGTTGAGGCTAGGACGCACTTCAATGACTGGGTCGAGCAGGCCAGTGGGACGGATCAGTTGCTCCACATACACGCCTTCGCTCTGCTGCAACTCGAAGTCGGCAGGCGTAGCGCTGACATAGATGGTCTGTCCTGTAAGTGCCTCAAACTCATCGAACTGCAACGGCCTGTTATCCAAAGCCGAAGGCAAGCGGAAACCGTATTCCACCAAGGTCTGCTTGCGCGAGCGGTCGCCGCCATGCATGCCTCGGATTTGCGGTATGGTGACGTGACTCTCATCGATGATGGTAACAAAATCATCCGGGAAATAATCGAGCAGGCAGAATGGTCTTGTACCTGGACTACGCCCATCAAAATAACGCGAGTAGTTTTCGATGCCCGAGCAATAGCCCAACTCCTTCATCATCTCGATGTCGAAGTTCACGCGGTCTTCCAAACGCTTGGCCTCCAAGTTTTTCCCAATCTCGCGGAAATACTCGGCCTGCTTGAACATATCGTCTTGAATCTCCACCACAGCGGAGTTCAATTTGGCCTGTGACGTCACGAAAATGTTCGCTGGGAAAATGGTCAGTTCCGAGAGTTCCTCCATTTTACGACCCGTCACGGGGTTGAGCATCTCCAAACCATCGATTTCATCGTCCCAAAACACGATGCGGTAGGCATAGTCGGCATATGCGGGAAACACATCCATCGTCTCCCCTTTCACCCTGAACTTGCCTTGTGTGAACTCAATCTCGTTACGCACATACAGAGCGCCCACCAAAGCTTTGGCCACTTCATCGCGGCTGATTTTCATTCCCCGCTCCAGATAAATGACATTCTTGCCGAAATCATCAGGATTACCGATACCATACAGACATGAAACCGAAGAAACCACGATGATATCCCGGCGACCAGAAAGCAGTGCCGAGGTCGTCGCCAAGCGCATCTTATCAATCTCTGAATTGATGGCCAAGTCCTTTTCGATATAGGTGTTGGTAGCTGGGATGAAAGCCTCAGGCTGGTAGTAGTCGTAATAGGAAACGAAATAATTCACCGCGTTCTCAGGAAAGAACTGCTTGAACTCGCCGTAAAGCTGTGCCGCCAAGGTCTTATTGTGGCTCAGCACTAAGGCAGGACGGTTCACCTGCGCCAGCACATTGGCAATGGTGAAGGTTTTGCCAGAGCCAGTCACACCGAGCAAGGTCTGGGCATGGTCGCCACGGTTCAAGCCATCCACCAACTGCTTGATGGCTTCGGGTTGATCGCCAGTAGGCTGAAAATCAGAGACTAGTTTGAAATTCACAATCGATATCGTTTTGCAAACTCTGCAAAGATACACAAAATTTCGTATTTTTGCGGCCAAATTAACAATGTATGATCCAAGCGACAGGCATTCATAAATCTTATGGCAGTCTCGAAGTGCTCAAAGGCATCGACCTCCACATCAACAAGAAGGAAATCGTGAGCATCGTGGGTGCTTCGGGCGCAGGCAAGTCCACCCTACTCCATATCATCGGCACCTTAGACTATGCCGACCGTGGACAACTCATCATCAATGGCACTGAGGTCGGCAAACTGAATGACACCCAGTTGGCTGCTTTCCGCAATCAAAAGATCGGTTTTGTGTTCCAATTCCACCACCTCCTGCCCGAATTCACTGCCCTTGAGAATATCTGCATTCCTGCCTACATTGGCGGTATGGGCAAAAAAGAAGCTACCGAGAGAGCCGAAAAACTGCTTGATTACCTGAATCTTACAGACAGAAAGACCCACAAGCCATCAGAACTGTCTGGCGGCGAACAGCAACGCATTGCCGTGGCCCGCGCCCTCATCAACCAACCCTCCGTGGTGCTGGCCGACGAGCCATCAGGCAACCTTGATTCCAAGTCTGCACAAGAACTCCACAAGCTCTTCTTCCGCCTTCGCGACGAGATGAACCAAACTTTTGTCATCGTCACCCACAACCCAACGTTGGCAGCCATGTCTGATAGGACCATTACCATCAAAGACGGAAAGATATGACAAACTCAACAGGGAAGCCTCTCTTTTTCCCTTTAACGTCATGGCGGAGGAACATCCGCCATCTCCAAAACGCGAAGACGACATTCAATCGTTCAGGAGATTGCGGATCAAGTCCGCAATGACGTTTTAATGGGTTGAAATAAAGAACATGCAACAATAAAAACAAAGGCACATCGTTAACAAACAAATACATATAAAAATAAGATGAGGAAGTCCATTTTCTTTACTATACTTTTTAGTGCAGCTCTCCTATTGAGCACCAATTTCGTTCAAGCCCAAAATGCCGAGTCGTACGAGTCGCTAATGAAGAAAGGCAACGACAAATTCTCCACCAAGGACTACATCAGCGCGAAGACCTACTACGAGATGGCGTTGAAACAAAAGGCCAACGACCCTACTGCCAAAAAGAAGCTGGATGAAACCGTGAAGAAGATTCAGGAAGACGGTGCGCGCCAAGAGGTGTTCTATGCGCATCTGGATGCTGGCGACCAATATTACGGACAACAGAAATATGAGGAAGCCCTTTCGGAATACGAAGCCGCTTTGAAGGTCTTCCCCAACGACAAATACGTTGGAGGCCAAGCCGATGCCGTGCGTGCCATTCTCAAAGAGCGACAGGACAAACAGGATGCCTTCAACACTGCCATGAGCCAAGGCGAAAGCCTTTTAGCCGAGGACAACTTCGATGCTGCCATTATGCAATTTGAAACCGCCATCGAGATTTTCCCCAACGACAAGCTCCCGAAGGAAAAACTGGCCGAAGCTAAGCAAAAGAAACAGCTCTATACCGAAAAGGTCACCCGTTTCGACAACCTTATGGAGGAAGCCCGTCAGTTCGGGCTGCGCAAGAATTATGAGGCTGCCATCGGCAAACTCGACCAAGCTATCGAACTATTTCCCAACGACATAGAAGCCAATAGCAAACGCAACGAATACCAAACGGCTAAAGGCGTGGCCGACCAATACAACGGCATCATAGCCGTGGCCGACCAACTTTATGAAAACAAAGCCTACAAGGAAGCCAAAGCCCAATACCAAAGCGCCTTGGCCGTGGTGAAAGGCGATGCCTACGCCACCGATATGATTGCCCGTCTCGACCCACTCATTGCCGAGCAGGATGCAGAAGAGGCTGCAAGGATAGCTGCTGAGCAGGAAACTGCCCGTCTGGCTGCCGAAGCCGAGGCCGCTCGTATTGCCGCCGAGCAAGAAGCTGCAAGACTCGCCGCAGAAGCGGAAGCGGCCAGGTTGGCTGCTGAGGCCGAAGCCGCAAGAATCGCTGCCGAAGAAGAGGCTGCAAGAATTGCTGCTGAGCAAGAAGCAGCACGTCTGGCTGCTGAAGAGGCAGCACGTATCGCCGCAGAGGAAGAAGCTGCTCGTCTAGCTGCCGAAGCCGAAGCAGCTCGTATCGCAGCCGAAGAGGAAGCAGCCCGTCTGGCCGCCTTGGCCGCTGCCGAAGCGGAACGCCAAGCCACTATCAAGACTATGCTAGACGAGGCTGATGCTTTGTTCAATCAACAGGATTATGCCAACGCAAAAGTGAAATATCAAGAGGTCGTGAACTTTGATGCAGGCAATGCGACCGCCACTACCAAAATCCAAGAGATTGACGGTATCTTTGCACAGATGGCGGCTGAGCTGGAAGCCAACTTCAACAATGCCATGAATGCAGGTAACACCGCATTAAGTGCTGAGAAATTCGCCGAGGCCATCACACACTATCAGACCGCTTTGGCTTACAAACCCGAAGACCCGACCGCCCAAGCGCAACTGGCCATCGCCGAAAAGTCGGAGAGCGACCGCATCGTCGCTTTGCGCACCCAATACAACGCTTTTATCAAGGAGGGCGATGCCAACTTCAAGACCAACACTTTCGACAAGGCCATCGAGGCTTACACCAAAGCTGAAGAGTTGGGCTTGGAGACCTACCCCACCGAGATGATTGCCCGCATCGGCGAAATTATCGAGCAGAACAAGCTGTACGAACTGAACAGTGAGCCGATGCTGTTGGCCTCCGGACAAGCCCAACGCTTCGAATTCAACAAGATTGATGTATCGGTGCGCCGTTCCAACTACATTATCATCAAGGTGCGCAACCCGCATCCTGAGAAGACCTTCCCAATGATTGTTTCCTTCGGCGGTACCGGCGGCAAGAACGGTGGTTTTGTGCTGCCCATCGCCGCCACCGAGGAAGAAAAGACCTTCATCTTCCGCATCGGCTCACAATACAAGTGGTTCAGCGAAGACAATACCTGGATTGAGATCGTTTCCGAAAACAACGAGGTGGAAATCGGGAAATTGGAGGTTTCGAGGAGTAATTAAGCCTTACAACGCCTCTGTCGGCACCGATACTGGCGTATCTATCGGCTCTTTCACCGCGCTTATGGAATAGACGCTGTCGACCACATATTTGCTCATGCCGCGCCAAGGCAAAGCACCTAGATATTCTTTATAGTGCAGTTCCACGAACTTGCCTGCACAACGTTCCAACTGCTTCGCCACATTCTCATCCTTCACCGAAAAATTGAACTCATTCGATTGGATGGTGGCATTGCTGTTCTTGGAGTTGTAGCCCGCTTGTATGAGACGACCTTCGTAGGTCTTGAAGACATAGCCTTTGTAGACAAACAAGTTCAATTCGCCTGCCTTCACGCCGCTGCCGAAAACAAAGTAAAACTTGAAAAAGACAAAACCTGCGGCTGCCAACAAGAGAATCACTCCAAAAATGGCAAAGATTCTGCAACCTTTTCTCTTTCGCTTGGGTTTCTTGGTTTCCTCAATTTGTTCTTCCATAATTATTGCTCTTTTTTCTGTTTCTTCTGGTAAAAATCACATATCCCAATAATCCCACATTCGTTACATTTGGGCTTGCGGGCAAGGCAGACATAACGTCCATGCAGAATGAGCCAATGGTGCGCCTTGGTCATCACTGCTTTGGGCAAATGTGCTACCAAGTTCTTTTCCGTTTCCAAGACATTCTTCGAATTTTTCGTCAGACCGATACGATTGGAGACACGGAACACATGCGTATCCACGGGCATGGCAGGTTGGTCGAAGGCCACAGCCATCATCACATTGGCGGTCTTGCGCCCCACGCCTGGCAATTTCTGCAAATCCTCCAAATTGTCGGGGACCACGCCATTGAAATCGCGCACCAAGGTCTGGGCCATACCCAATAAGTTTTTGGCCTTGTTGTTCGGATACGAGATGCTTTTGATATAGGTGTAAATCTCTTCCGCAGTGGAGTCAGCCATATCTTGAGCCGTCGGGAAACGCTGGAACAAAGCGGGTGTGGTCATATTGACGCGCTTGTCGGTACACTGAGCCGAAAGGATGACCGCCACCAACAACTGATAGGGGTCTTTGTATTCCAACTCCGTCTCAGCGACAGGCATGTGCTCCTCAAAATGAGCTACAAAAGCGTCATATTTCTGCTGTAACTTGGTTTTCATTTTCTTATTCTTCACAAAACCTACAAAACTTACAAAACAAATGTCCCAGTTAAGGAAAGCACGCCAACCGGCTGCTTTCCTGCGGCAAGGCGGTTGCCGCGCCGCACCCCAAACTAAAGTTTTGTCTTGTTTTGAAAGTTTTGTTCTTAAATTATGTCTCCCTGTTCATCCACGAGGACACCCCAACTGACTGCCGTCATCTTGTCACCATCATAGAAGAAATCAATCATGGCATCCTCGAAGGAAACGCGTAGTTCGCCGTCCTCGGTTTCTTCCTCCAGTTCCTTGAAGCCGTTGTCCTTCATCAATTTGACGACATCGTCCTTTTTGAGGTCGAACACCTTATTTCCATACAGCGTAGCCGCCTCGTTTTCAGTCTCGAAGCAGGCCACTACCGACTTGGTAATACCCTCAAAATAGATATTCGTTTTGATGGCATCGTACTCATAATAAATGGAGCGATTGCCCGTTTCTTCCATGTCGCTCAGTTCCTCATAGAAATCGGGCATGTTCAGCAATTTGACGGTCTCGTCAAGGGTCATTCCGAAAGGTATCTCGCCGTAGCCTTTCAACGGCTGAATGGTAAAGTCTTTCATCATAGTTATGTTGATTCGGCGGCTAAGATAGGGATTTTATTGGAACGATTGCCAAAAAAGAAAAAAAACACTTGAATAAAACCAGATTGATTGACCTCCAATAGATTGACTACGTCGAATGCAGAGCATTTCCTTGCCAACCCACAGCCTCTACGGGAATGACATTGGAGGTCAACTATTCAAACCTTATCGACTTAGTGGGACTGATGCGATTAATGACCGAGGTCGGGATGAGCAGCATCAAGACCCAAAGCAGGAAGGTGCCCAAGTTGATGCATATCACCGTACTGAGGTGCAACTCGATGGGCACGGCAGAGAGATAATAGGTGGCGGCATCCAGTTTGATAAAGCCCGTGTATTGCTGCAAGAAGCAGAAGCCCAAACCGATGACATTGCCTATGAGCATCCCGATGAGCAGGATGCGCAACGAGCGGCGCAAAAACACCTCACGGACGAACTTGTTACTCGCACCCATGGCTTTCAACAGTCCAATAGTAGATGTACGTTCAATAATGATAATCAACAACATGCTGATGACCGTAATACCTGCCACAAGCAACATCAAAGCCATAATGAGCCAGACATTGGTATCCAACAAATCGAGCCAATCGAAGATTTGGGGATTACTCTGACGTGCAGTATAAGATGCCAATTCTGAAGGCAATGTATAGTATAGTTTCTCATTGACTTGATCCACATCGGCATCATCGTTCAACGCAATTTCTAAAAGTCCTGCCTCATTATCCTCCCAGCCGTTCAGTTTGCGAATCTGGTTGAGGTCGGCGAAGACATACCGCTCGTCAAACTCATAGAGACCCGTCTCAAAAACGCCCAAAACCGTGAATTTCCTGCCACGTGCCTGCTGATCCTTGTCGATGAACCACACGCGCACATCGTCGCCCACGTTGAGCAGCATTTTGTTGGCTATCGCTTTGGAGACCAGCACCTCGGTAGAGCGATCGTCAGCCGTATATTTCGGCGTTTGGCCGTCAATAAGGCATGAACTGAAATACGTCCAGTCATAATTCTCATCCACGCCCTTCAGCACCACACCTTGAATCTCATTATCGGTCTTGATCATGCCAGCCTTGTTGGCCACCATTTGATAATGGCTGATGCCTTCGACGGAATTCAACCTACTCATAAGCAACGAATCCAGCATAAACGGTGTCTCCTCCACCGACTCGTTCTTGTCCAAAGCCTGCACATGAATCGGTGCCACGAAGCCGATGACCTTGTCGCGAATCTGATTCTTGAAGCCCACCACGACTGCCCATGAGATGAGCATCACGATGATGGCCAACGCGACACTCGTGACAGCCAAACGCATCACCGTTGATGAGAGGTTTTCCTTCGAAAGCGAAAAAATTCGGTCTGCTATGAATTTTGGGGCGGACATTTGCAGGTTTTTCAATAATTTTGCAAAAGTAAAAATAAAACTCGGATGAAACGATATTTCTTTTCCATTGCCTTGCTGTTTTGCGCTTTCTTGTCGCAATGCCAAGCCCAAATTTTCAAGATGGACGACGAAAGAATTGAAGACACAAGTCAGCCTCGCCTCGCCTTCGTCGACAAGGCGCATTATGTCTCTGCTGCTATGCAACTCGATGACTACCTACGGCTTATCGAAGGCAAACGCGTCGGTGTTGTCGGCAACCAGACCAGCATCATCGGCAACACGCATTTGGTGGACACCTTGCTTTCATTGGGTGTAGACATCAAAAAAATATACACGCCCGAGCACGGCTTCCGTGGCACTGCCGACGCGGGTGCCAAGGTGAACAGCGGCAAAGACGAAAAGACAGGCATTCCTATCGTCTCCCTCTACGGCAAGAACAAGAAACCCACAGCCGAAATGCTGCAAGACATTGACATTATCCTCTTCGATTTGCAAGATGTCGGAGTGCGTTTCTACACCTACATCTCCACCATGAGCTACGTGATGGAAGCCACCGCTGAAAATGGCATCCCTGTCATCGTTTTAGACCGACCCAACCCGAACGGATTTTATGTGGACGGGCCCGTTTTGAAATCGGAAAACAAGTCCTTTGTAGGCATGCATCAAGTGCCTGTGGTCTATGGCATGACCATCGGTGAATATGCCAAGATGGTGAACGGCGAAAGGTGGCTGAAGAGCAATGTCACCTGCGATCTCACCGTGATACCTATTCACAATTACAACCGCAACGCCATCTACGAGCTGCCAATGAAGCCCTCGCCCAACCTACCCAACTGGGAGTCGGTGTACCTCTATCCTACCCTATGCTTCTTTGAGGGCACCAATGTCAGCGTAGGTCGCGGCACGGAGACACCTTTCCAGATCTACGGCCACCCCAACATGCGCGGCAGCTACACCTTCACACCACAAAGCACGAATGGTGCTTCAAAGCCTTTGCTCGAAGGCCAACGCTGCCGTGGCGAAAAACTTGTTGAATTTGCCCACGATTACCTCAACAACTCCGACCAGCTCCATCTCGAATGGGTTATCGAGGCCTACCAGCAGCTGAAGGACAAAGGCTTCTTTAAGGACTACTTCCGTCTGCTTTCAGGCGACCAGCAACTGCAGCTCGACATAGAAAACGGAAAAAGCGCGGACGCGATCCGCGCTTCGTGGAAAGATGACCTTGAAGTTTTCAAGGCCGTTAGGGCAAAATATTTACTATATTAAGAGCTAAAGGAATCTATAAGGCGGCTTGAACACTTCAGCCATCAATAACTTTCAATCGTACCCCTTTGCTGACAAGTATTACAAGGATAATGGCAATGTTTTGTACTCATATTACAGATAGGACAAACATTGCCTGCATAATTGTGATAAGCATAACTCGTAGCACAATCAGTATAACTATCCGGAGTGTATCTCTTGCCATTACAGGCAGGGCAGGTTTTGCGCGAGGGTATCCCTATTGAACTGTTATTATTCACATCAGCTGGTGGATACGCAGGTGTCACAGTTGTGTTTGGTATATTAATGTTACTAAAGTCAAATTTCATATTTTTAGCTGCATTCATCCAACTATCCATCCAATTATTTATCATATTATTTGGATTAACATTCATTGCAGATTGGTTCATTTGTTGTAAGCCTTGCTTTGCAGGTTCATAACCTTGATTAGCCGACTTTGTAAGGTATTCTCGGGCGAGATTGCTATTCCGTTGGGTACCATATCCTTTGAAATAACAGAGTGCAAGACAGTATTGTCCTTCGGCATTATTATTGTCAGCACTCTTTTTGCACCATTTGTAAGCCTCATTATAATTGACAGACGTACCCTTGCCAGAAATGTAGAACGCTGCCACAACATTCATGGCTTCGCATATGCCAGTTTGTGCCGAATGTAACATCCAACTAAACGCCGCATTTTCGTTAGCTGCAACGCCATTCCCGTTGAAATAACAGTTAGCGAGATTGTATTGTGCCCATCCTGAACTATACTCACATTTCGCACCTTTAAGATACCACTTGAAAGCTTGACTATAATCACGTGCAACACCATAGCCATTAAAGTAACAATTCCCTATGGTATTATACAAATCGCCCGAGGAACCCTCATAATACAACACATTTGTTGCTGCTTTATAATACCATTTGAATGCCTCGTTCGGCGACTGGGCGACACCCGTGCCTGAATCATACATTTCTCCCAGCAACCTTTGCGCCCAAACGCACCTTCCATTTGCCATTTTTGTGAGTTTGTCATACACATCACTCTGCGACAAATCCTTTCTATGCAATTTAATAAGGTTACTGGCCCCTAGTCCATCACCGCCTTTGTAATACCAATCCAGTGCTTTGCTAAATTGACCTTTCCCTTCATAATAACTGCCCAGTTTGCTTGCCGCATAGGTATATCCGTGCTTATACGATTTTTCTAGCCATTGAATGCCCAAAGCTTCCGACTTGGCGATAGTATTGTCGTCGGAACCAAACAAATAATACCGTCCAACTTCATACTCCGACTTGATAAAGCCCATGTTGGCAGATTTCAGGTAAAGATCGAATGCTTTTTTGTGGGACTTCATCCCAGCACTCCCATCAACAAACATGCATGCCAGCTGGTTATAGCCTCTGGCTGTATTAAAAGTTTTCAATTTGTTAAGATATTGTTGTGACTTAGACTTATCTATCGGAAAGCCATTCCATCCATGAAACAAGTACTGCGCCATAGTACAAAATGCATCCTCATAGTTTTTATCCATTGCCATCTGAAAAAAGCGTTTCGATTCATTAAGGTCCTGCTTCATACCATCCATTCCCATAGCCAAACATTGAGCATACCATTCAATGCCAGCAATATTGCCAGCATTTGCTGCTTTTTTTGCATATTCGGCTGCCTTGACAGGATTAATCTGTGCAACACATCCATCTTGATAGGCCCAAGAAACTCTAAAGCAGGCCTCGCCATTGCCCTTATCGGCCGCTTTGAGATACCAATCCATAGCTTCGTAAATGTCCTGTTGTGTTCCGAAGCCATTTTCCCAGCATAACCCCACATAGTACATGGCCTCTGTGTTGCCATTGGCGGCGGCTCTCTTGAATGTTGCAAAGGCCGATGAATACTGATTATTTTTCAGCTGCGTTTTTCCAGTCTGTACAAGATTGTTTGTCTGGGCATTGGCACTAAATGCCACTATGAACAGTAGCGTGGCAAGTAAAAGTTTTATTTTCATAGCGTTATAGTTTTTTAATGTTGTTGCTTATCCATTCCACTACAATCTGGGACTGACCGAAGCAATCGGCATCTTTGCGGTTCGGATTGGCCTGAAACTTTGATAGGTACGACTTGGCTTTGCCGTAATCGGTGTAAGTGAAAGCTTTCGTGTCGGTATCCATGTTGAGACACTTCATGCCCGAATAAAGGCAGGCAAGCATAAACTGGCAACTGGCATCTTTGGTCGCTCCGGCTTCTAAGAGTCTCACTACTTCATCAGCCACATTATCAGTTATTTGTTTGGTAGTTTCCTTATCAACAACCACCTTATTCTCTGCTTCGTTATACCACATATTACCATAAACAAAAATCAATTGTTGCCTACAATATTCCCGTATGGGGATCAGATAGCCTTGTTGGGCATACTCGAGCAATTCGGCCTCCGAAAGGAAATATAAGTCAACGTCTTTGACCCCTTGGGGCAAATCTCCTTTAATGGCAATGGGCTTTTCTTTGTCATTCAATGCTTTCAACATCCCGCCTGCCGGTGCATATCCCGCTTTTTCGGCTTGGGCATACAACTCTTTCGCTTTTTTGGTGTTGCTTGGAACGCCGTCGCCTTTCTCCATCAAGGAAGCAATCTTGGCAATGAATTCGGCATCCTTCACCATGATAGGGTTAACCTCGTTGATGAAGAAAGCTGCCATCCTGCAATACGTCATAGCAGCCGTGGAATTCGACTTCTTGTATTTGGCATACTTTTCAGCACATTTTTTGACGTTGTATTCGGCCAATGAAGTGTTGAGTATCACCTTTCCGTTGTTGCCATTAGCATCGGTAACCTTGTCTTTTTGACAATACAAATATTTGCTTTCGCACAAGAAGTCGCCGAAAAGATCGTAGTATTTTGTGTGATCATCATCAATAACTACATATAAATACCCATCTTCATGGCAACTTGCGAATCCATATTCCCCTGTTTTTTCATTAGCAATTCTCTTGTATTTCCCAGTTGCAGGGTCTTTCAAAAACAATTCAAGTTCCTTCTTTTTTAGACCTACCTCTATCTGATGAGGGTAAATGTAAAACAAATTACCGTCAAATGCTGAATTTATACTCACGGCATTATATTTTCGATTCGGTTCATACGCCACAGTTCCGTCGGGCATAATTATGCCGTCAATTACAAGATCATCTTTGATGATGGTGGCACAGAAGTAATGCCCTGTAACCCGATTTGTAGTTTGATCTTTTATTTCGAAATAGCTAATATTTTGATATTTATTGGCAGGAATAATCGTTTTTCTGTTCTCGTCGAGGGCACCTTCGTATGACATTCCATTGAGATAAGTCGATGTTTGGTACCAAATATAACCATCTTTTTCAACCTTTTTGATTTCCTGTGACGAGCCCACAGTGGCAAATGCTGCCAATAATGCCACAAGAAGTAATAGTCTGTTAGTTTCCATATTTTAATAATATTGATTATTAACTCAAATTACAGCTTTAGTAAAAATACAACAATTCACCTTCCTTCATTGAAGGAGAATTTGTCGAAGCAAAAATACTAATATTTTTGAATAATGCCATATCTTTTTGTAATTCAGCTGAAAAAAACACAACTAATTCCAAAGTCCCAGAAACCTTTTCGACCAAAATGAGTCTTCTTGCCTTATAACATTGTTATTCAAACAAAACAGGGTCGCCAAACCATGACAACCCTGCATAAATAAAAACGATACAATTTATTATCATTCCGTCCGACCCGGATACACCTTCAAGGCTTCCTCAAGGCACTTGATGGCAGCCTTCAGGTCATCAATACAGAGGCAGTAAGTGATACGAGCCTGATGACGTCCCTTTTCGGGATCGGCATAGAAGCCTGTGGCGGGAGCCAACATCACCGTGGCACCGTTGTAGCTGAAGTCAGTGAGCAACCACTGGCAGAACTTGTCGCTATCGTCGATGGGCAGGTCGATGACGGTGTAGAAAGCGCCCTTAGGCATTGGGCAGAAGCAGCCAGGAATCTTATTGACGCCTTCAACGATGACATTGCGGCGGGCAATATATTCGTTATACACGCCATCAAAGTATGACTGAGGGGTTTCGACAGCGGCTTCAGCAAAGATCTGACCAAAGCTTGGTGGCGACAGACGGGCCTGAGCAAGACGCATAGCGATGGCATAGACCTCACTGTTACGGGTCACCATGCAACCCACACGGGCACCACAAGCGCTGTAACGCTTCGAGACCGAGTCGAACAGGACAGTATTGCGCTCCAATCCTTCAAGCTGCATCACGCTGAAGTGCTTGTGACCGTCATAGCAGAACTCACGATAAACCTCATCAGCAAAGAGGTACAGGTCGTATTTCTTGACCAAACCAGCCACCTTCAGCAACTCCTCATGGGTGTAAAGATAACCCGTGGGGTTATTGGGATTACAAATCATGATGGCTCTAGTGCGAGGAGTGATGACTTTCTCGAATTCCTCAATGGGAGGAAGGGCAAAGCCCGTCTTGATGTCGCTAGGGATAGTAACTATCTTGGCATCGCACAGCTTGGCGAAAGTGTTATAATTGGTGTAATAAGGTTCTGGGATGATGATTTCGTCGCCAGGGTTAAGGCACACGGTGAAAGCCATTTGCAAAGCCTCGCTACCACCAGTGGTGACAAGAATCTGATTGGGAGTGACATCTATACCATGACGATGGTAATAGTTGCAGAGAGCGCGACGATAGCTCGGGATACCGGCCGAGTGGCTGTATTCCAGCACTCCATTACTAGCAGGAAGATCCTTGGCGGTCTCGGCAAGGACTTTCAAGGCACCTTTAGGCGTCTCAATGTCGGGCTGACCGATGTTGAGGTGATACACATGGATGCCACGCTCTTTGGCGGCATCAGCAAAAGGAACAAGTTTACGGATTGCCGATTGTGGCAAATCCAGACCTTTTTTGGATATTTGTGGCATAAGTTGTTGTTTTTGAATAAAAAGCCATCTAACGGAAACATTAGACGGCTTTTATGATAACTACTTTAATTCAATTTACTTTTTGTTAATAGGCGATCCGTTATTGAAATCATTCTTTTTTTCCGGCAAGGCTTCAGAAGTTTGTTCGAGCACACGGCCTTTGATACGCAACACCACGGTCGAGTTCTTCAAAGCATTTGAGGTAACGGTCACAGTCTTGTTGATATTGCCGACACGATTGGTCTTGTAGGTTACCTTGATGACATCCGATTCACCGGGAAGAATGGGCTCGTTAGGCCAGGATGGAATGGTGCAGCCGCAACTCGACTTGGGCTTCTGGATGAGGAGAGGCTCGTTGCCTGTGTTAGTGAAACGGAACTCGCATTCTCCATTGCCGTTGTATGGCACATCGCCATAATCGTGCTCTACTTTGTCAAATTTGATTTCAGGTCCAATGGCAGCCTTGCTGTCTTGCGCCTTGGCCGTTCCAACCATAAGGAACATGATGCCAAGCAGATAAATGAGTTTCTTCATTCTGATATGATTTTAAAATTGTTGCAAAATTATGAATAATTTTTGTTCGTTGCTCAAATATGCCATTTTTTCCAACAATTTTTCTCTATTCTCAAAAACCGTACCAAAAAAAGCAATCCCCCAAGAAAAACCTTGAGGGACTACTACATGTACTACCTAGTTCGGGCGGATTTGCAATCCGACGGTCTATAATATTAGGATTTGCAATCCGTCGAACAACTCACCTAGTCCTCATTTCGCAACGAATATCCAACATGACGCAGCCATAGATCCCAAGCCAACGCACAAGCCAGCGTAGGGATGACATGGCTGCTGGAGCCTGCTATTACGTAAAAGTCAGCCTCTTATGTCATTCCAACGTAGGCAGGTGCGATGGAAAGGAATCTATAAGAGGCGGCTTGCAACACAAAACCCTACTGGACGGCCTCGACAGGTATAGATCCCATGCCTTTGCCCACATATCCCCCGCAGGGATGACATACCCGTCGTGGCCTGCGTCTACCATATTGCGGGGATGACATGGCTGCTGAAGCCTGCTATTACGTAAAAGTCAGCCTCTTATGTCATTCCAACGTAGACAGGTGCGATGGAGAGGAATCTATAAGAGGCGGCTTGCATCACAAAATCCTACTGGACAAGCCAGCGTAGGGTTCTCGAAACAATGGCTTGGCGTTCTCTGGAACATACCGTGACAAGCTCGTTATTGGGAAGCCCACATAAACTATCGTCTCACCAACTTCCGACTTCAATTCCCTCTTGGTTGGTTTGAACTCATTAATGTATCTACAACACAGCCACGCGCTCCATTCGTATGCACGATAAAATGTACCTTCAGGAAACAGATAAATCGTGCTAATAGAGGCATTACCCTTCCTATTATGTTCGATTTCAACTATATCTTTTAATTGTGCCATAAATCATTATTGTATTCATTTCCTCTATTGCAGACGAAGTGTTGTTTTTACATTTTTTCCACGGTTGGCATCCATGGGGCTGGCCGTGAGCGCCCTGGGGGGCGCCCCAGCCCCACGGCTGCCAACCGCCTGGCCTCTGCCAACACATGAAATCAATTCTCGGCAACACGCGCCAGACGCACAGAGAAACCATAGCTGCGGGGACTGGGGTCGGTCGTGCTGAGAATGTGGATGTCAAATACCACATCGCGAGCCTGAGAATTGTAATCCGAAGCCGACCAGTAAGCACCTTCAGAACCGACACTGTAGACCGAAGCCCCATTCCGGTAGCCCGCAGCCGGCAGGAAGACCGCACCGGCTTGCTCCAAGGTATTCCATTGCGAGGCTGAGATAGTATTGCTGCTGAAGTCGGCACTTGGGCTGTTGGTGTTGCTCAAGCTGTAGGTGACGCTGCTCCAGTCGTCGGGCAGCAGGATTACACCATTCACAGCGTTCACCTTGGCCTTGGCATAGCGAATGCCTGAACTCGTTGTGCGAGAATTGAAGACATAAGTCCATTCGGGGTGGGTCAAGGTTCTCCACTGGTTGGCCTGGTTGCCGCCGTTGCTTATCGGGTTGTAACCCCAATCGGCCTGGCCAGTCTGGTCATACAGGTTGTAAGTGTAGCTGCCATAGGCATAATAGTCACTATAGCTTGTGCTTGTGCTCCAAGGCTGGTAGCAGTTGGCTCCGTGGTTGTAGCCGCTCGTGCCCCAGCCGAAGAGGTCGCGGTCAACGTTCTGGCTGCTGCTGTTCTGGCCCGTGGTGGTGCCGAGAACATCCCACTGGTTGTCGGCAAACTTCCAATAAGGCGTGGCGGCACTGCCAATGTACTGCAGGTTGCCTTGCGAGAAATACACTTGGTCGCCATCCGCATTTATGGTAAACTTGCCGTCAATGGCTCCCGTGGGGGCGGTGCCACCGCTGCCGCCTCCTGCCTCGGTAGTGAAGCTCAGTTCGCCGCCGTAGATTGTCACAAGGCTGTTGGTGGCGTAGGCACGCACGTAGTAGGTGGTGCTGGCACTCAGGCCGGTAATCGTGTTGGTGAAGCTACCCGTGCCCGTGCCGTCGGTGGTGTGGTTGTCGTTCAGCGTCGGGTTGTGGTTGGTGCTCCAGCACACGCCTCGGGAAGTAATGGCCAGACCACCATCGGTGGCTATCGTGCCGCCGCAGGTGGCGGTGGTGGCAGTAATGTCGGTCACCTCGGCGGTGCTCACCGAGGGTATGCCGTTCATCGTGGTGAAGGTCATCTCCTCGCCGTAGGAAGTGGCCTGCGCGGTGGTGGCGTAGGCACGCACATAATAGGTGGTGCTGGTGCTTAGGCCAGTAATGTTGCTGCTGAAGCTACCCGTGCCCGTGCCATCGGTGGTGTGGCTGTCGCTCAGTGTCGGATTGTGGCTGATGCTCCAGCATACGCCTCGGGCGGTGATGGCCAGGCCGCCGCCGTCGGTTACCGTGCCGCCGCAAAGGGCGCTGTTGCCGGTGACGTCGGTCACCTCGGCGGTCGTCACCACGGGGATGCCGCTCATCGTGGTGAAGCTCAGCTCGTTGCCGTAGGCCAGGCCGTGATCAGACACCGCGTAGGCACGCACATAGTAGGTCGTGTTCGGGTTCAGGCCTTCTAGCGTGCTGCTGAAGCTGCCTATGCCCGTTTCCTCGGTGGTGTGGTCACCGTCGATGTTGGGGCTCGGCATTGTGCCCCAGCACACGCCGCGCAGGAACACGTGCGTGCCCTCGGGCAGCATCACCATGCCACCCGCAACGGCGCTCGTGGCGGTGATGTCGGTCGGCATGGCCGTCGCCAAGGAAGTGGATGAGGACTGCGCAAAGGAGAATTCTATCGTCTCGCTACGCGCAGAATAGTACATGTATCCCCAGCCAGGCATCAAGTGGGTGACTCCGCCTCCCCAACGGCCTCTGGTATACCTGGATGTGGTGTACCTTGACTTGATCTAGTCGCCCTCCACCGGAGCAAAGCTTCCCAATGCGGATGCGACGTCCATCACCTCCGCATTGGGATAGCTGATCCAGTTCCAGCCCGGCTCCAAAGTAATCGTGATCTCCTGGGCTTTCAAGCCCGTGCCTGCCGCCATCATGGCGAACAAGCATACAATCATCAAAGATATTTTTTTCATAGTGATTATAAATTTAGTTCATATTTACATTTCTGTTTGGAGCCATTACCTTTGCTCTATAATGCGACAAAGGTAGCAAAATAATTGGTATATATCTTAAAAAGACAAGCAATCCCTCAAGAAAAGACTTGAGGGATTGTTGAACTATTTAAAACAGCCTTTTCTGCCCATAGATTACAAATTGGAATGACATAGGCAAAAATAGCTTTGCTTTTACAGCAGGTGGCAAGTGACCGTCAAACCGGCCATCACGATGCTCACCATGCTCATCAGCTTGATGAGGATGTTCAGCGAAGGACCTGACGTATCCTTGAACGGGTCACCGACGGTGTCGCCAACAACGGTTGCCTTGTGGTTGTCAGAACCCTTGCCGCCGAAGTTGCCCTCTTCGACATACTTCTTAGCATTGTCCCAAGCACCGCCTGAGTTGGCCATAAACACAGCTAACACGAAGCCCGTGGCAAGGCCGCCAATGAGCAAACCTAGCACACCAGGAACACCGAGAATGACACCCGTCAGGATCGGGACGAGGATGGCGAGAATGGACGGCACCAGCATTTCGTGCTGGGCACCCTTCGTGGAGATGGCCACGCAACGCTCGTAGTCAGGTTCGGCTTTGCCTTCAAGGATACCCTTGATGGTACTGAACTGACGACGAACTTCCTCCACCATCTTTTGGGCTGCACGACCCACGGCATTCATTGTCATACCGCAGAACACGAAGGCCATCATGGCACCGATGAACACACCAACAAGGACGACGGGGTTCATCAAGTTCACGTTGTAGGCTTCCATAAAGTCAACCAAGGTGGCCTTGGCGGCTTCCACGCCGTTGGGAAGGTCTTGTCCGATACGTATCAAAGCAATCTTGATTTCTTCAACGTAGGAGGCCAATAGGGCCAGAGCCGTCAAAGCAGCCGAACCGATGGCGAAGCCCTTACCCGTGGCAGCAGTGGTGTTGCCGAGAGCATCGAGAGCGTCGGTGCGCTTACGCACCTCAGGTTCAAGGCCACTCATTTCGGCGTTACCACCAGCATTGTCAGCGATGGGGCCATAGGCGTCAGTAGCCAGGGTGATACCCAGAGTGGACAGCATTCCCACGGCGGCGATACCAATGCCGTAAAGACCTCTTGAGAGGTTCACAGCGGTGAATTCAATATTGAAGCCATTGGCGCAGAGATAAGCCAGCACGATGGCCACACCCACAGTAACGACCGGGATGGCCGTAGAAAGCATACCGAGTCCGAGGCCTGAGATGATGACTGTGGCGGGACCCGTCTTGGAGCTCTCGGCTACCTTTTGCGTGGGCTTGTAACTTTGCGAAGTATAGTATTCCGTTGCCTTACCGATGATGACACCTGCCAGCAGACCGACCACCACCGAAAGCGAAGTCTGCCACCACATGTTGGCGTATTCGCCTGTCTCTTTTCCGAAGAGGAAATACATGATGCCAAACGTAGCGGCAGCAATCAAGACAGCGGCGGTGTTAGTGCCACGGCTCAAAGCACCCAGCAGCTGCTTCATGCCAGCGTCTTCCTTGGTACGGACCATGAAGATGCCAATCAGAGAGAGCAACACACCGACAGCCGCGATGAGCATAGGAGCCAGCACGGCCTTGAACTGCATTCCTTCAACGGCAGCAGTGGCGAAAGCAGAAGCACCCAGTGCCATGGTAGCCAGGATGGAGCCAGCATATGACTCGTAAAGGTCGGCACCCATGCCAGCCACGTCACCGACGTTGTCACCGACGTTATCGGCGATGGTGGCGGGGTTACGCGGGTCGTCCTCAGGAATGTTGTACTCAGTCTTACCGACGAGGTCGGCACCGACATCAGCAGCCTTGGTGTAGATACCGCCACCCACACGGGCAAACAGCGCCTGCGTAGAAGCACCCATACCAAAGGTCAGCATGGTGGTGGTGATGGTAATCAGGTCGTTTTCGGCTCCAACAGCCTCAAGCAAACCTGTTCCATTCAACACGAGGAACCACACGGACACATCAAGTAGCGCAAGACCTACAACGACAAGACCCATGACGGCACCCGAACGGAAAGCCACTTGGAGTCCGCTATTGAGCGACTTGCGTGCTGCATTTGCGGTACGTGCCGAGGCGTAGGTGGCCGTCTTCATGCCAAAGAAGCCCGCCAAGCCCGAGAAGAAACCGCCCGTGAGGAAGGCAAACCACACGACGCCGTTTTGTAATTTGAAGTAAGCCATGATACCGAAAATGGCTGCCAAGATGATGAACACGATGATCACCACCTTGTACTGCTGCTTCAGGTAAGCCATGGCTCCCTTACGCACATGTGCAGCAATTTTCTTCATCAAGTCAGTACCTTCGTCTTGCTTCATCATCTGTTTATAGAAGATGAAAGCGAATGTCAGCGCCAATACAGAGGCAGCTAACACAATGTAAACAATACTGTTGCTAATCATAAGATTGTTATTTAGTTAAACTTGTTTTGATTCAATGAACAATGCCATTATGATTCGTTTTCTCTACATTTGACGGGACAAAAATAAGGACAAAAAGAATTGAAATGAAAATTTTTTCCATAGAATTTTTCCAAAAATCAACTTTTTTTGCTCAATTCCCAAAAAGTCCCTACTTTTGACGATTGAAGGGAAAAGGTTCTGTTCTTACACTGAGGCTTGAAAATCAGTTTTTTAGCACAATAGGTCCTAACAACCCTTCCCAAAACGAGCAAAAATGAACAAAGTCAGTTTGGAAATCATAGGCTTGACGTACAGCGAATCCTCAACTGGGGCGTATGTCTTGATTTTGGGCGACAAGAACTCGCAACGCCGTGTGCCCATCGTCATCGGCAGCGCCGAAGCCGAGTCCATCGCGATGGGCATTGAGAAGCACAAGAACGGTCGTCCCCACACCCACGACCTCTTTTTGAGGTTTGCCCACGAGTTCGGCGTTGAGATCATGGAGGTAGTCATTAATCGCTTTCGCGATGGCGTGTATTATGCTATGCTAGTGTGCAAGCAGGGCGATGAACTGACAATGATCGACGCGCGTCCCTCCGATGCCATTGCCATAGCCGTTCGTATAGGCTGCGAGATTTATGCCTATGAAAGCGTCATGGAGGAGGCAGGCATCATCATGGAAGACATGGAAAAACAAGATGACAACGAGACCGAAGGCGAACTTATTAATAAAAAAAGTACTAGCAAGACGAGCCTCAATTTGCTCGACCTCGAAACGCTGGAAGAACTGCTCCAGGAAGCCATTGACAACGAGGACTACCAGAAAGCGGCACAGATTCGGGATGAAATCAATAGGAGGAAATAAATGCCGCTGGCCGCTGGCTACTGGCCTCTGGCTTCTGGCAGCTTCGTAAGAAAAATAAGCTCACAATTCATAAAAAGCTGCCAGAAGCCAATTGCCAAAAGCCAGAAGCAAGACTTAAATCTTGAACATTAAATCTTTAAATCCAATACAATGAAAGCAATTAAATTCAGACTAATCGTGATGAACTTCCTCATCTTCGCGGTGTGGGGAGCTTATCTCTGTTCTTTAGGCATCTATCTCGGCAGTGTCGGCATGGGTGCCAACATCGGCAAATTCTTCGCTATTCAAGGCATCGTATCGCTCTTCATGCCCGCTTTGATGGGTATTGTGGCTGACCGCTGGATTCCAGCTCAGAAGCTTTTGGGCATTTGTCATTTCCTCGCTGCTGTCTTTATGGCATTGGCAGGCTATATGGGCTACAAATACGGGGATGCCATCACCTTCGGACAGTTGTTCCCATACTATGCCATCAGTGTGGCTTTCTTCATGCCAACCATTGCCTTGGGCAACTCTGTTTCGTACAACGCATTGACTCAAGCTGGCTTAGACACAGTGAAGGCTTTCCCTCCTATCCGTGTGTTCGGCACCATCGGCTTCATCCTCTCCATGTGGATTGTCAACTTCACGGGCTTCAAAAACGGATATGAACAATTGTTTGTCTCTGCGGCTTGGGGTCTCATCCTTGCCATCTATGCATTCACCCTGCCCAATTGCCCCGTCAACAAGAACGTGGAGAGCAAATCATTTGTCGACACCTTTGGCCTACGGGCTTTCTCGCTGTTTAAGGATTCGAGGATGTGTATTTTCTTCATCTTCTCGTTCCTGCTAGGCATGTGCCTGCAAGTAACCAACGGATTTGCTACGCCTTATTTGGAGGCCTTCGGAGAATCGGATACTTTTAAAAATGCATTTGCCGTGAAAAATAGCGTGTTTCTGTCCTCCATCTCGCAGGTTTCTGAAACGCTTTGCATTCTGTTGATTCCTTTCTTCCTCCGGAAGTTCGGCATCAAGAAGGTGATGCTCATCGCCTTTGGCGCATGGGCTTTGCGTTTCTTCTTCCTCGGCGCGGGCAGTCCTACAGGCTTCGGCCTTGTGCTCTTCATCCTCTCGATGATTGTCTATGGCGTCGCTTTCGACTTCTTCAACATCAGCGGTTCTCTCTTCGTCGACCAGAACACGGATGAAAAGATTCGCAGTAGCGCACAAGGCGTGTTCATGATGATGACCAACGGCCTTGGTGCCACCATCGGTTCGTTCTGCGCTCAAGCTGTAGTCAACCGTTTCACTCTCGGCAAAACCGACTTCACTGAACTGATGGCAGGCTGGTCCAATGCTTGGTATGCGTTTGCCGCTTTCGCCTTTGTGGTGGGCATCCTGTTTGCGCTGTTGTTCAAGTACAAGCACACCCCTGAGCAGAAACAATGAAGCAATACCTAGACTTACTTCAGTATATCCTCGACCACGGCCACCAGAAAGGCGACCGCACCGGCACGGGCACCATTAGTGTGTTCGGCTATCAGATGCGTTTCGACCTTTCGGAAGGTTTCCCATTGGTCACAACGAAGAAGGTACACCTGAAAAGCATCATTCATGAACTGTTGTGGCTGCTCAGTGGCGACACCAACATCAAGTACCTGCACGACAACAAGGTCAGCATCTGGGATGAATGGGCCGATCCTAACGGAGACCTAGGCCCCGTTTATGGCGCACAGTGGCGCAACTGGAACAAAGAGGGCATCGACCAGATTGCCGACGTGGTAAAGAGCATCAAAGAAAATCCTAACAGCCGCCGGCACATCGTCACAGCGTGGAATCCGAGCGTGTTGCCCGACGAGCATGAAAAGAATTTCGCTGCCAATGTGGCGGCAGGTAAGGCAGCACTCCCACCTTGCCATGCCTTCTTCCAATTTTATGTGGCCGACGGCAAGCTGTCATGCCAGCTCTACCAACGCAGTGCCGACGTGTTCCTTGGTGTGCCGTTCAACATCGCCTCCTATGCCCTCCTCACTATGATGATGGCGCAGGTGTGTGACCTGAAGCTCGGCGAGTTTGTTCACACCTTTGGTGACGTTCACATCTACAACAACCTCATCGAGCAGGTGAAGACACAATTATCGCGCACACCACGTCCCTTGCCCACAATGAAAATAAATCCTGAGGTCAAAGACATTTTTGGCTTCAAATTTGATGACTTCACGTTAGAAAATTACGACCCTTGGCCTGCCATAAAAGGCGAAGTGTCGGTATGATTTTTGGTAATACGATGTTTTTGAGACGCGATGAATCGCATCTCTACAACAATTAAACGATTCAACAATCAACAATTCAACAACATAATGACCATATCCATCATCGTCGCCATGGCCGCCAACCGCGCCATCGGCATCAACAACCAGCTCATCTGGCACAACAGCAACGACCTGAAGCACTTCAAAAAGGTGACTAACGGACATTGTGTCATCATGGGGCACAACACATGGCTCTCGCTGCCTGGACAAAAAGCCCTGCCTAACCGTCGCAACATCATCATCTCCGACCGTTTGGATGAGGCTCCCGAGGGCTACGAGCTGGCCACTTCCATCCCGCAAGCCATCGAAATGGCACAAAACGAAGACGAGGTCTTCATTATGGGTGGCGGCAGCATCTACGAGCAATTCCTGCCCAAAGCCGACCGACTCTACTTGACCCGATTGGACAAGGAGTTTGAGGCTGACACCTATTTTCCCTACATCAACTTCGAAGAATGGAGTCTCGTCGACCTAGAGGTTATTGACGACGACCCACAGGTAGACTATTCCTACCGCTTCGAGGTATGGGAACGCGCTGAAAAGCAATAAACTCTATATACAAAACAAAACCAAAAACGGTTGCCTCAAGTGGGGCAACCGTTTTTGGTTTTGTCACAGATCTCAGATTATCTGATGACCGTGATGCGTTTGGTGACTTCACCATTGTCGGTGGAGACACGCACCATATAGATGCCACTCTCAACATCGCTCAAGTTGATGTCAACCGACTCATCTTGGCAAGCCATCTCATAGACTTTTTGACCCATCAGGTTATAAACCGTCACATGGTTCAAACCTTGGCCTTCCACGGTGAAGCGACTTGTGGTAGGATTCGGGAAGATGGAAACGCCGTCTGCTGTTTGCTCATTGACGCCGTCCGCTGAATAATAAGCGTGCAGATAGAACTGGTTAGGATCATAAATCCATGCAGCAGGAGCCGAGTAGCAATCTGTGCTCTGATAATAAGCTTTTAACTTATAGTAATAGTGACCCTCTTCGACAGCCGTATTATCGGTATAACTGGTAGCATTGGCATTAAACACCTTGATTCTTTCGTATTCACCGTCTTCTCCGTACTTCCTATACAGATAATAACCCGAGAGACCGTCATGAGGTTCTGGCTTTACCCAGAACAGCTTAATCTTATAGGCATCACCAACATATTCAAAAGTGAAGTCTGTCGGGGCGTAGCAAGCACCCGAAGTGGCGCATGACTCATTGGAATACTGGCCATTTTCACCGCCATAATATAAATAGGCGACCTGATAGCAATGTCCACCCATCTCAGTATCCTCGTCCACGAAAGAAGTAGCCTCAGGGATAAGGCGATGCACCACGCCATCACGATACACGATGTAGCCATAGCCTTCTGCGGTAATCGGTTCCCACGAAACGTGGATATTGGCCGGATTCTCATCGTCAACAAGGGCGACAAGGTTGGAAGGACAAGCATCGCCAATTCCATTACCACAGCTGTTATTGCCATCATAGAAGATGCCTTCAGTCATATCGGCCGAGGGGCCTGAATAGGAATAAACCGTATTGTTTTGCGAATCCTTGATGAGGAAGCCCATATTGAAGGAATCGCCATGCAATTGAGCAGACCAGCTAAACGAAACATGACCAACTGGCATGTCAACAGGAATAGACTGAGCGGCAGAGGAGTTGGTTGTGATTTGAGTGATTTCATTACCTGAAGCATTGTAGACATGGATAGCACCTCCACGGAAACCATTCATCGCAGCCTGAGTGATATTAACCGTCCAACCACAGGTGGGGCCAACGCTGACTTTGTCGGCATAGCAGATTCTACCATGCTTACCATCGCTGACAGCATACACTTCATACTGGAAGACATCGAAACGAGGCACCTCATTGTCCATTACACTCATAGTGGCACCAGGAGTTACGTTATCCTCAGTGTATATAACGCGACCATCGCGAACGACAACGATTTGGTCAATCGCAGTGAGACTCGAATTGTTCAAGGTCATCGTAGGATTGGTCCATGTCAAGGTAGCTTTCAGCTCGTTGTTGTCAGCAGGAGTCACCGTCAAATTGGTGGGAGCTTTAGGAGTACCATTATAAACATCCGAAGGGACGAAATTGAAGATGGCTGCATCACGTGATGCCGAATACTCGATTTCATCAAAATCAATGAATGTGTTACCTGTGCCACTCCAACCGAAATTCCAGTGCATCAAACCGGCATCATTATAACCATCGCACACAAAGGCATGACAGTTCAAATCCTCATCGCAGCCCGAGTAATACACAGGCCAACCCATATCGATATGTTCTTTCAGCATTCTATACCAATCGGCATAGGAATAACTAGATCTTTCACGATGTGAAGCTTGGTTGGTATACTTGAAGTAATTGCAAATGGCAGCAGGCACGTCAGTGGATTGGGCACCACTGCCGTCGGGTGCATAGTTCATACGAACTGAGACTCCACAATGATATACCAGTGTACCCACAGCTTCTTTTTCGACTTGAGCTGAAGAGTTAGACAAACTGTTAGGCATATTATCCCAATCATAGGTAGTTGCACCGAAATTGGCGTTTAGACCCGGGAAATAAGGATAGCCAGGAGACCCTCCTGAATTGTAGGTAAGAGATCCTTGCCCCTGTAAAGGATAATTCCAATACTTCATGATTTGGCTCATGGCCGTAGCCACACAGCCTGCATAGCAACGACCGCCAGGGCCACCTGAATATTCAGGGCAGTACAAATTGTAGGGAGAGTCTTGGTCCCATTTGGTAGTCAGCAAAAACTCATCTGCCCTACCGCCGTTTCTAGACATAAGATGTCCTGTTTGGGTAACCAGTTCCCATTCGGCTGCCACTTGAGGTGTAGCATTTCCAGAACGACCAGTTCTGCCTTCGATGATGTTATCAAGAAGGTATCTAAGGCCACCTGGCATATTGTCAACCGGGAACACGCCTTCCATGGAATAGCCCAAAATGGGACGGAAGTAATCGTCGGCCGAAACCATTACAAAGCCATTATCGCCCACGTTGAACACATAGAAGCAAGCCTCGCCACGGTTGGAAGTACCCGTATAAACCCACGACAGTTCGTTGCTTTGGCGCGACTGTTCAAATTCGGCTTGGACAAACTGTTGTCCGACATACTTGGCCTGGTTCAAATCGACCGGATTGGCATGTGCCATCCCGATACCGAGAACCAAAGCGAGTAAACTCATTAAATACTTTTTCATTTGTAGTTGATTTTAGATTAGATTTCTGAATTTTAGGCCGCAAATATAGACAATTTTCCAAAACGCACCTTTATTATTAAAGCATATTATCGAAAAAACTCCTAATTTAATGGACAATGCTGACACAACATGAAGATATTCCCTCCGTTGTTAGCACTTTCACCAAATACAATCCTTCCCTCCATCCTGAAACATTGACATCCATAACATTATCTCCACAAACGGTTTCAAAGACCAGCTGTCCAAGCATATTGTAGACCGACAATCGTGTCATGCCTTCGGCCTCAATCTTTAGGCTGTGGTCAGCGGGATTGGGAAATATATTTATACCCGTCTCACTGTTTTCAGCAACATCTGTAGGCGAATAATACACTTTCAGATAAAACTGGTTCGGGTCGTCTTTCGTTGTGGCAGGTGCCGAAGTGCAGTCAATTTCACGGTAATAGGCATAAAGCCGATAATAATAATTGCCCTCTTGATTGGCAGAGTTGTCGGTGTAAGTTGTGGCTCCAGCGCTAAGCAATTTAATTCTATGATAGGAACCATCCTCGCCGTCTTTGCGATACAGGTAATACCCCGAAAGCCCTTCGTCGGCTTCAGGTCTGTCCCATTTCAGTTTGATTCTATAATTGCTGCCATAGTATTCATAGTCGAGATTGGAAGCACCCATGCAGTCACCTGTCGAAGCGCATGTCTCATTGGAATGGTCCGACTCGCCACCAGTGCCCAAAACAGTCACCGTGTAGCAATGTCCTTCGGTGATGTCCTCATCAACAAAGTGCATGTCGGTTGAGAAGCCATAGAGTTGCTCATCGCGATATATGTTATGGCCATATTCCGCCCCGGCGCCGCCGTCATCCCATGTAAGGACAACATTGCTGCCATCCATCTCAGCTCGCAAACCGAATGGTGTGTCAGCTGGTGGCATATTGCCACAGCCATTGTTGATTTCAAGGAAAACACCACTTTCCAAGCCAGAAGAGTTGCCTTGATAGGTATACATCGTGTTGTTTTCAGAATCCTTGATAACCAAAGACATACTATTTACATTGTTGTCGGGTGCCGTCCATCCAAAGCTACCAGTACCCACTGGAACCGGAAACATAAGCACTTGTGGCGTAGCGTCGGTGATGGTGAAGCGTTGGATTTCCTTGCCCGTGGTGGTATATAGCGACACATAGCCGCCATTCCAGCCATGGAAATCCGACGATTGCATAATGATCTTCCAATCACACGTCGGGGCAACCAACACATTCTCCACTTTACCCGAGGCACCGCGCCGTCCGTTGAAGATGGCATAAACGGAATAGTTGAAACAATCAAAATAAGGGACGTTTTCGTCCACAATACTCATCTCTTCTCCAGGCGTGACATTGTCCTCAGTGTAAATCACCTCTCCGTTACGGGCCACCACGATTTGGTCGATGGCAGTCAATGGAGCATTGGTCAAGGTGACCATAGGATTCTTCCAACTGATGGAAGCGGTAAGCGTTCCGTCGTTAGCGGGAATCACGTCTATATCGGTAGGCATATTGGGCGTTGTGGCAAAAATCTCATCCGGCACATAGTTGAAAATGATGCTTTCACCATCTGTATATCCGTGCTCGTCAACATTGAACCAGCCATCGCTGCTGCCACCCCACCCCCAGTTGTAGTGAACCATATCATTGTCGTTGTATCCGTCAAGCACATAGGCATGTCCGCCACCACGTTGCACCATTGGCCATTCCATATCAATCGAGTTGATAATCAGTTGCATATATTCCTCATGGGTATACTCTTCCCGGTACAAGTTTTCCATTTGGTCGGTATAGAAGAAATAGGCGGGCATCCTTTCGCATAGCATTCCCGTATAGGCGCCACTGCTTGAAGGGCGATAGTTCATATCCATGCTGACACCCACATGATAGATTAGTTGAGCCACAGCTTCAATCTGTTCTTGAGGAGAGCTTGCCGAAATGGAAACCGGCATATTGTCCCAATCATACGTGGCCTCACCAAAATCAACGGTCAACGGACCATATTCGGGATGGTCTTCTGGATAATAGGAATAACTACCCTGCCCTTGGAGCGGATGATTCCAATAACGCATCAGTTGAGCAGCAGCGGTGGCCACACAACCTGCATAGCAATGACCTCCAGGGCCACCTTCACCCTCGGGACAGAAGTAGTTGTAAGGATAGTTTTGATTCCATTTGGTCTCGACAATATACTCGTCTTCCCTACCGCCACGACGCGACACCATTCGGCCCGTCTTCTCCAGCACATCCCAGTCGGCAGCTACCGAGGCGTCAGCCGACATAGCCTGAGCAGCCTCCATCACGCTTTGCCGAACGCCTTCAAGATAATCGGTCAGAGCAGGTGCCATGTTGTCGATGTCGAAGATGCCCTCGTCGGAATAACCGATGATAGGACGATAATGGTCGTCGGCAGCCATGATGACAAAGCCCGTGTTGCCTATGTTGAAAACATAATAGCAAGCCTCCCCCCTTTCGGAAAACGCAGTATGCACCAAGTTTAGTTCCGAATTCTGTCGAGTAGGTTCAAATTTGGACATCACAAACGATTGTCCCAAACGTCTGGCGGTCTCTTGGTCGACGGGGCGTGCCTGCACGGCAATGCTGGTCATGGCCAATGCCAATAATGTGACGATACAGTTTCTCATAGTTAAATAGTTGTTACGTTTTGATGTGCAAAAATATAAAAAAAGGAAACACAGCTGTGTTTCCTTTTCATTTCCAATGACTTTTTGGCAGAACATCAATGGATGACCGAGAATCTCTTCGTCATCGTGCCTTGGCTCGTCTTCACGCTGATGGTGTAAACGCCAGAAGTCAAATCAGCGGTGTTGACGACCACGCCGTCCTCATTGCAGCGCTGTGTTTTCACCACCTGACCCATCACATTGCAGATAGTCACTTGCTGCAAACCTTCGGCCTCAACGCTCATCAAAGCGTTGGCAGGGTTGGGATAGACGCTAAGACCTGCTTCGCCGTTTTCGCTGACTGAAGTCACCTCCACGTGGACATAGTCTGTTTCGTCGTCAACCCAAGCGGGAGTGGATTCACAATAGCTGCGGAAAGCGGTCACCTGATAGTAATAGTCGCCAGCATCCACAATGTCGAGGTACTCGCGCAAAGTCTTGTCGACCGTTGCCACCACCTCATAGTGAACGCCGTCCTCACTACGATAGACCTTAAATGATTGGGGATCCTCATCGTAACTCCAGGTCAGCAAGGTTCCGAAGCCTTCGTTGGTCCACTGGTATTCGCCAGCAAGGTTGGTCGGAGGCTGGCAGCCAGCGCAGTCGTTGTCGCCCGTATAAAGCATTGAAGGAACCTGATTGGAGTTGCCAGTGAAAGTATACACTGAGGTGTTGGACGAGTTTTTGATGTTGATGGTCAAGTTGTTGACGGCCGAATTGGGTGCCACCCAATTGAAGGTGACATTGCCTTCTGGCATAGCAACCTGTTGACTGATAGGCGTCGAGCTGTTCATCGTAACTTCCTGCATGACTGTTCCAAAGCTGTTCTTCACCTGAATCTTACCGCCATTCCATCCTTGGAAGTTGGTGGTTTGACCAATGACCTTCCAAGTGCAAGTGGGACCATATTGACACTTGAACTCAGCCGAACGGCCTTTGGCACCATTGGACATGAAGTAAATGCGATAGGTGTAGCAGTCATATTCCGGCACGTTGTCCTCAAAAGTCATGACTTCGCCGGGAACCACATTGGTTTGGCTGAAAACCTCTTGGTCGTTGCGGAGCAGGACCACTTGCTCAATGTTTTCCAAAACCGTGCCGTCAAAAGAAGTCGTTGGATTGGTCCAGCTGACGATACCCACTCTTGAATGTGCATTCTCCGAGACCACATTAAGGTCGGTGACAGCGGGGATAAGTCCATCGTATACATAATCGGGAATCATGTCAATAATGACACCTTGGTGATCGTTGAAATTGCCCGAATAGGTATTCAGCGCGTCGATGGCGAAATAGTTGTTATTGAATCCACTCCAACCCCAGTTGAAATAGAACTTACGGTCGCTCTCACGATAGCCGCAACAAACAAATGCGTGACCCTCATTGCCCTCTGCTCCCGAATAATACATAGGGAATCCTTCCTCCAAATTGGAAATCAAGATTTCTTCCCATTCATATTTGGTATAGAGGTCGCGATCCAAACGGTTGGCATTCTTAGTGTAACGGAAATAATTGAAGATGGCATCAGGCACATCCTGAGAATGGGCTCCCGAACCATTGGGGCCATACTGCATATCAACAGCCACGCCGCAATGGTACATCAACAAGGCAATAGCCTGATAATTGCTGTTGTTCACATTGTTGGGCATATTGTTCCATTGATAGTAGGTATTCTCAAAGTCGACGGTCTGGGTAGGATAACCTGAAGGCGTATAACTGTGCGAACCTTGACCATGGTCAGGCCAGTTCCATCTCTTCATCACCATCGACATGGCTGTGGCCACGCAGCCTGCATAGGCACGGCCACCAGGGCCACCTTGACCCGTAGGACAATAGGCATTGAAAGGGCTATCCTGGTTCCAGTTGGTTGAAATCAAGGGAGCCACGTCACCACGAGTGGCGCGTTCGCTTCTGATGAAACCATACCTTCTAATCTGTTCCCATTGTTCGGCAATCTCGGGTTCAGCCGTCATGTTGTTGGTCACGGCATATTCGATTTGGCAGGCATAGTGACGAAGGTAATAGGCCAAACCGTCAGGGATGTTGTTGGCATCAAAGCAACCTTCCTCGCCAAAAGCCAAGACAGGCTGGGCCACGTCGTCGGCAGCCATAATCATGTATCCGCCTTCAAAGTTGAAGACATAAAGGGCATTGGCACCGCTTTCAGTTGTTTGGGTATAGGCTAACTCAAGCTCGGCCACCTGTTTGGTAGCGTTGCCCTGCACATACTTCAAACCCAACTGACGGGCAGTGTTCACATCGACGGGCGAAGCGATGAGTTGACCAACAAACAAGGCCAACATCAGCATAATAGATAGTGTTTTTTTCATTGGTTTAATTTATGTATTTAATTCATTGATTTTAGATGATTCACATTTTGACCACACGCTGTACGACTGTGCCATTGGCAGAATTCACTTTGACGAAATAGATACCGTTTTGCAACTGGCTCATATCGAGGTGCAACTGACCATTCTCAGGGGACATCTGCATAACGCATTGACCCACGAGATCGTAAACGCTTACGGAGGTCATATTCTCCGCCACGATACTCAGCTTGCCTGATGTGGGATTGGGATAAATTTTCACGTTGGAAAGTTGGGTCTCCTCAACTAATAAATTAGTGATATGGATGAAATCTTCACCACTGTCAGTCAAAGCAAACTCGGATTCACATTCAGGATAGACAGCCTTCACCTTGAGCGAGACGTCGAAAGCAAGAGCTTCAGTACTGGGTTCATAGACAAACTGTGTCTCCGTGATGCCCGTCACTTCCGTCGTTTCATCTTCCAGCATGTGATTGACTATCAAAACGGTATAGCTCTCTGGGGTACGGTCTTCAGGCGCAGTCCATTTAATCGAATTCCCTTCCATAGGCTTTAATTCGGTCGGTGCCGAGCAAGGCAAGACGGGCGGTTCTGGCATGACGATGCAAGCCTCGTTGGAGCTGGTTTCAAATTCTTCACCATGGGCAATGATTTGATAGCAGTAGGAAGCTCCAAGTTCAAGGTCTTCATCCTCATAAACAATACCTGTCACTTCTCCGATTTTCTCGCCATTGCGCATGATGTCGTAAGCAGTGGCTTGGTAAGCGGGTTTCCAACGCAATTTGACCTGATAGTTTTCCTCATTCTCAACCGACTCGGCTTGCAGGTCCTTTGGTGTATTCGACCAATCCACATTGATGAAGAACTTCTCGCTATCGAAAAGGTCGTTGGCATAGGCTGAAGAGCAGTCAATAGCCCTGTAATAAGCTTCAACAACATATTGGTATTCTGTACCGGGAACAGCACTTTGGTCCCTGAAGGTCGTGGTATTGGCTGAAGTCACCTTGACGCGTTTATAAGGCAAGTCTGCCGTCTTGCGATAGGCTATATAACCCGAAACATCGGTGTTTCCAGTGGCCGACCATGTCAATTGCGGATAAACTCCACTATAATTGTAGTAAAAATCCATCGGAGGTTCGCAGCCTTCGCCTGATGTGGCGCAATACTCGTTGGAATTGGACGTCTCACCACCATTGCAAAGGGCGGTCACATAATAACAGTGGCCACCGATGTCAGTGTTCTCATCAACATAGCGAAGCTCATGTGCCATATTGAACAGGAAACCATCGCGATAGATGCAGTAGCCAAACTCGGGATCGTGGTCGCTGTCCCAGGTGAGTACGATGGTCTGGTTGTTCTCAGGATCAACCGTAGCCTTCAAGTTATAGGGTGCTTCGCAGGTGTTTTCGTTGCCACAGGAGTTGTTCAAGGTGCGCAGCAATCCAGCATCCAATCCGGATGACGGGCCATTGTATTCATAAACCACCTGATTCTGAGGATCCTTCACTTTGAAGGACAAGTTGCTGATGGAGGAATTCGGCTCCGTCCAGTATAGATTGTTGTTGCCGAGTGCCATTTGGAACCTTTGAAGTGTGGCAGCGGAAGTACTTGTTGTCAGAAAATCGATATAAGAGCCCGCAGCATTTTGCACCGTAATGCCACCACCGTCCCAACCATGGAAGTCTGTAGAGGTCATAATGACCGTCCATTCGCAGTAGGGGCCGAAGACAGCCTTGGCATGCATCGTGCGACCATACGAATTTCCACTTATTGCCAAGACAGCATAATCGTACTGGTCGAAGAAAGGCACCTCGTCGTCGCAAGTCATGGTCTGTCCGGGCTGGACATTTTCGATTTCGTGGACAACGAAGCCATTACGCAGAACGAGAGCCTTATCAATACCAGTCAAAGGCTCACCCGTCTCAGTCTTGGTGGGATTGGTCCATGATAGATGAGCCGTCAGAGAGACATCACTGTCGATGGTCACTGCAAGATCTGTAGGAGCTTGGGGCATGGCATTGTAGATGTAGTCGGGAACAAAGTCCACAACAACGCCTTGGCTACCAGAATATTCGAAGTTCTCGCCATCGATAAGAAGGAAACTGTTGTAGGAACCGCCCCATCCAAAGTTGAAGTGGAACAGGCCATCGACATCATAACCGTCGCAAATGAAGGCATGTCCACCGTCTTCACCATGGCCAGAATAATAAATCGGGATACGTTGGTCAAGGTTCGACTTCAAGAGAGCAATCCATTCATCGTAGTTGCCGCCTTTCGATATGAAAGCAGAATTGTCAGTATAAGAAAAATAGGTGCTGATGGCAACAGGAACGTCACCTGAAAAGGCTCCACTGCCGCTTGGCTCATAGTTCATGTCGACCGATACACCGCATTGGTACATCAGCGTGGCGACAGCCTCTTTCTCCTCTTGACTTGACCCATTGCCATAGTAATCAATCATATTGGCCCAATCATAAGTGGTAGCACCGAAATTGGCATATTGTTGGCCATAAAGCGGTGCGTAATAGCTATGCTCACCCATTCCTGTCACCGGCCATTCCCAATATTTCATAAGTTGCGCCATAGCCGTGGCCACACAACCAGTCGGGCAACCGTTGGGAACATACATATTGAACGGTGAGCCTTGGTCCCAACGCTGTTGAATCAACGGTTCAACAACAGAATGGCCTTTGTCGGCATGCAAATAACCATATGCCTCAAGGTTCTTCCAACGTGAGACGATGTCGTTCGAAACGGGACGGCCTTGTTCCATCACCGTAACGATACCCTTCGAGAACTCATCCAACATGAAACGCAATCCCTCGGGAGCATTCTCATAAGTGAAATTACCCTGGTCGGAATAGCCGAGGATGGGCGATGAGCTGTCGTCGGCAGCCACGATGACGTAACCTCCGTCGAAGTTGAACACATATAGTGTCGCCATACCATTGTCGGCACGTTGAGTGTAAGCCAGTTGCAGGTCTTGCACCATGTTTTTGGCAAACAAGGCCTTATGCTGGACAAAATTCAGTCCCAGACGTTGTGCCTTAGCCACATCCACGGGCTTGGCTTGAAGTGTAGTGATGCCCAAAAGCAAGGCAAGGATAACGAGTAGTTTTTTTCTCATATTCTAGGATTTTAAATTGATGCAGTTTAAAGCGGCAAATATACAAATTTTCAGGTTTTCTGTTCTTTTTTCTTTGCCGCAGGGAACAAAATATTGTTCAAAATGAGCCTGTAGCCCGGCGAATTGGGGTGCATATCAAGCTCGGTAGGCGGATCACCAACAATGTGTTGGTAGTCTTCAGGGTCGTGGCCACCGAGGAAAGTCCAAAAGCCGTTGCCAAAGTTACCGTGGATGTAACGGTCCTCGTTCAAGGCACCATTGTCGCCCAAAACGACGACGGAAGGCTTCACATAGTTCTTGTTAAAGGCCGTGGTCTGGCCCATAAAGCCCTTCACCAGCTTTTCGTGACATTGTGTGAGCATCGTCGGGACAGGATCCCACTTGGCCGAGAAATCGAAAAGGAGGAAGTAATCGTTCTGCTCGTTCACCAAACGAGAGCGCCCCTGAGTGACATCGATGTTGGAGACTTCGTATTCCTGTGGATTGATTGAAACCGAAAAATCGGTGAAGGCGAAACAGTTGTCGTAGTTGAGGCGTTGTGGATCACCGCTGCGGATGGGGTCACCATCGAACATATAGTCGCAGATGTCGAGTCCATCGGCAGCGAGGGCAATGTCGAAGCTGTCGGGCGCCGAACACATGGAGAACATGTAGCCGCCGCCTGCCACGAACTCACGGATCTTCTTCACCACGGCGAGTTTCAGTTGCGACACCTTGCTGAAGCCCCAGCGTTGTGCCGTGGCTTCCTGCATACGCACATCCTCCTGATACCAAGGATAGTTGCGATAGCGTGCCCAGAACTTGCCATATTGTCCCGTGAAGTCCTCGTGGTGCAGGTGGAGCCAGTCGTAGGTGGGCAGCACGCCTTGCAGCACTTCGTCGTCATAAACCACGTCGTAAGGGATCTCTGCGTAGGTCAACACGAGAGTGACGGCATCGTCCCAAGGCAAATTGTTTTTCGGTGCATAGACCGCCACGCGAGGCACTTTTTGCAACTTCATCTCGTCCATGTTCACTCCTGGGTCGGCGATTTCGGCGAGGATGGCGTCGGCCTGCGCGTCGGCGATGACGTTGTATGACACGTTTCGCATCTTGCACTCGCGTTCAAACATGTCGTGGTAAGGAATCAGGTAGCTCCCTCCCCTATAGTTGAGCAGCCAACTGATCTCCACCTCGCGTTGCAGCACCCAATAGGCCACGCCGTAAGCTTTCAGGTGGTTGGTTTGGGTATTGTCCATGGGAATAAGCAGGTAGGCTGCCCGAGAAGGCAAGGCCAAGACCAAAAGCAGAAGAATGAGATATAGTTTGCGCATGGCGGTATAATCCTAAATTTAATAGGGCGCAAAAATAAGAAAAAAGTGGGATAAAAATCCCACTTTTGAAATATTGAGGATTATTCAAGTGCGAAAGAGTAAGTCCTCACGCCGCAAGAGCCCGAGGCTCCTGCTGCTGGACTTTGGTGAGGTGGTTGGTCTTGATGAAGTCCTTGATGAACTTTTCCAGTTCTTTGGGCTTGAGTCCAAAAATTGTGATGATGTAGAGACCGTTTTCTTCTGTGATGGTGTTGTGGATTTTGTTTTTCTTTACGAAACGACGGATTTGGGTGAATTGCTTTTCTGAGGCGGTTTTGATGGTTGTGTTCATAATGATGTTGTTTTATCGGTACAACATAATATAGAAACATTTTGCCGAAAATTCTAAAATTTGGGCAGAAAAAATTTAAAAATGGCATCCCAAGACCTTTCTATTACAGGATGAGAAGGATGCCTGCCAGCCTCCGGCCTCATGAAGGGCTATCTACGGCTGGTTCTGTTGTTGAGTCTTGGAATTATTCGTCTATTCCAATTCCTTCATCTTCTCCAAAACCATTGCCATCGATCAAGCAATTTACCTCTATTTGTGGATAGTACTGCTTAAGAGCATAAAGCAATGGCTCACTCATGCTACTCTCGGCATGAAGTAAAAGGTTATTAGCAGCCACACGTCTCATTTTCGTGATGTTGCCCTCATAATAGGACGATCCGACCAACTTCTTGAAAAGGATGTCGAAAGGCACGTACATCCCGCCCAGACCATTATCAAGAACGCCGTACTTTTCGGCCAAAACCCGTATGTCGTGTTCCACTTTGTCGAGTTCGGCAGGATCTCCTTGGAGACAATAATCACTCTCAACGACCTCACACTCATCATCGCTTTCTTCATTGGGGTCGTAATCATCCCATTCCGCGAGGTCGTATAACTCTTTCGCCTGTTTTTTGTCAATGAAGATGCCATGCTCCTCGTCTCCAGATGCATAACGGTATGCCAGATAAAAAGCTGCATCTTTATCACCTTTGTGAGTCATTTCCCAAAGACGGTCAATGTTGTTCAAGGCATCAGTAGCAGGCACATCGCCTCGTTCGCTGAGCTCTTGAAGGATAGGAAGGAGGTCGTCGTCAGAAAAGCCACTCGTTTCGTGCCAAAAAGCATTTAGGTCTTCGGTATTGGCTTCTTTTACCCCATTGCAGATTTGTTTAAGGATTTCTTTTTCCTCATTGGTGGGTTCTTCGACCAACAATTCTCTGCGCTCCACAGATACTATTTCGCCAGTGTCCTCATTTTCAAAATCATCCATCCAGAAACGGAATCTCTTTCTTTGGAGTTCGGCGAATTGCTCGACAAGCTTGTGGATTTGTTCTTTTACGGCTTCTTCCAAACACTGCCGCATCATCGAAACAGCGTGCTTTTTGAAGCCAATATTGCTTTCGAAGTCGTAGGTCATTGCGGCCTTTTTCACACCTTCGATACCGATGGGAATCAGTTCTTCCAGCTTCAGTCCGCGATTCTGATATTGTGCGGCCAAGGCAGCCACAAACCTCATGTTCGATTGGCTCAGCTGTTCCATCTCGTCGCATTCAAAGCATTTTTCACGAATGGCTTTGAGCAGTTCCAATTCCTGGTCTGCACTCAATAGAGGTGCGTGGCCAATCTCTTGTAGGAATTTGTCTAAGTTTTCAATTTTCATGGTTTTTCAGTTTTATCTTTGTTTTTGAAAAGTTGATTATTGATGCGTTCCAAAGGGCGTTGTTTTAATTATCTATAGAAAGGTTTATACAATATTTAAACCTCAGACGAAACAAAAGCTCAGGCAGCAAGAGCCAAAGGCTCCTGCTGCTGGACTTTGGTGAGGTGGTTGGTCTTGATGAAGTCCTTGATGAACTTTTCGAGGTCTTTGGGTTTGAGTCCAAAGAGTGTGATGATGTAGACACCGTTTTTTTCTGTAATGGTGTAGTAGATTTTGTTTTTCTTGACAAAACGACGGATTTGGGTGAATTGCTTTTCTGAGGAGGTTTTGATGGTGGTGTTCATAAGGATGTTGTTTTAAGAGGTTAGGCCTTAAAATAGTTCTTTTTGCCGAAATTTTAAAGATTGGGGCAAAAATATTTTTCAAAACAGTTTTATTCGAACTCTTGAATCGTCTCAAAACCGCACCACGGCTCGGCTTTTTCGAAGGCTTGGCAGCTGCCTTTTGGCACAAAGAGCCGGTCGTTCCAATTTGCGGGCCAGCCCGTCGCCTCGTCATCGTCGTTGAGCATCTCCACCTGGCATTGGGTAGGGTCGGTGAAATGGATGTAAATGTCCCTTCCCTCGTAGGGGCCGTCGTCGAAGGCCATGCCAAGTTTGCGCAACGAGGCCGGTAGATGAACCTCTATGAGGCTAGTGCATTCGTCGAATGCCCCGCTGCCGATCTCTATTACCGAGTTGGGGATGCCGACTTTGGTCAGGTTGGCGCAAGCGCAGAAGGCTTCCTTGCCGATTTTCTTCACCGAATCAGGGATGACGACTTCCATCAGTTCCTCGCAGCAACAGAATGCCTGCTCGCCAATTTCAGTCACCATATCCGAGATGGCTTCGCCCGCAGTACCATGTACTAATACGTTGCCTTCAATAACCATCTCTTTGGCTTCTTCAGCAGCTGCATCCCAGTGTGCCATCATGGCTTCGAAATCGGCATGGGCTTGCGCTGCACGTTGCTTCTTGATTCGACTTATCTTAGGCCACACAAAAGGCAAAATGAAAGGCCAGAAAAGGACACGCCAAACGCTCCATTTTTCAGAGGATTCACTGCCGTATTTGGCATCGAAATAGTACCTGTCCATCCAAAGGACGATGAAAACGCCGCCGATAATATAGGCGGACAAGATGAGGGCAAAAAGATAATCGTTCATATTGATGCTGTTTTAGTTGAAAACAGTATAATATAATACGATTTGTCCGAAAATTGGTAAATCGGGGCAGAAAAAGTTTAAAAACGGCATCCCAAGACCTTTTTACTACAGGATAAGAAGGATGCCTGCCAGCCTCCGGCCACATAAAGTGGGCTATCTACGGTTGGTTCTGTTTTATGATACGTCAACTTGTTATTCTTCTTTTGCCTTTATCAGTATTTGTTTACGTTTAGGACCAAGTGCTCTGTAGGCATTGATTTTCTTGCAAATACCACCTCTGCCAGACACCACACCGTTTCTGCGGAGGATTGTCGATTTGTCATCAAGAATGACTATCTTGGTCGCTTCGTCAACATGGCTTTGATACCATTCGGTGAATAGCCAGTCGAAAAACGGAGTGCCTTGGTCACTGGTTATGACAACCAAGTCGGGATTCACACAATATTCATAGAATTCATCGTCGTTGTCGAAGTAGAGGATGTTGTTAACTTGGTCACTGTTCATAATAATTACATATCGTTTACGTCTCTTATTGTTTATTTAACGTTTATAACCTCTTTCATGTCGGTTATCATTTGGTTTATTACATCATCAATAGTGGATTCATTTGGGATTTTGTGATATAGATATCTGAAATCAACACCATAAGAACCAATCTCTTTTTTCCCATCATGTTTAAACGTATTAACATCAAGGCATTTTGCAGGGAAAGAATTCAGAATTTTGGTTTTGCAAACACTATCATCTATGTTTTTCTTGACAACGAAACGTCTGTACTGGAGTCCTTGTACCTCTATTCCAAATTCTTTATAATCACTCATGTCCCTTTTAATATGTACTTCAACAATACCTGTAGAATTTGAAAAAGAAGTGCCTGTGGTAATATTGCTATGGGACACCAAATCCCCCATTTTTTCACGTAATATCTCGAGCATTTTTGAATATATGAGTTTATGCCTTATATCATTAATGCGGAGATTCCTTGCATTTTTGTCATCGTCACCAATAAGTATCGTGTAATATTTCTTACTCAAAAAATCTACTCCTATCCACTCGTTTTTTTAAAAAACACAATCCATTTACCATATTAAAATAATCTTCAATCAATACTTTATGATATTGACAAGTAACATTATTATCTTCTTGTTGAAATATTTTTGCTATAGCATCATAGTCGACATATTTCCAACCATGTTTTTCTGTATCAAAATCAGGTTTCGAAAAAGAAAGTAGTATTTTCTTACATGCAGAGCTATTATTGAACTTGTTTAACTTCTTATTATATTTTTCCAGTTGATCTAAACGCGGCAAGCTTTTGACTTTGTTTTCAATAATAGCGACAATTTCTATAATTTTATTGTCATCCATTTTCAAGATAGCCAAATCAAAATGTTCCCATTCTCTTTTTACCGTAATAGGGCAGTCATATTCTATGCCCATTTTTTTCATCACATTTTTAAATATGTCAGGTTCCGCCATTTCTAGCCAATACAAAAAGTTGGTATGAAATAGTTCTTTAGATGCCAATGACAGCTGAAACATTGGTGATTTCTCTAATTTCTCTATTTTTTCTATTATACTCATAATGATCAATATTACTATTTGTTAAACATTTCAATTAGCCTCTCCCAAACCTTCACCATGGCCCAAGTGTCAAGCTCGCAATAGCGGAGCAGGGCTTCGCGGGCGGCTGCGGCTTCATCGGGTTGCATGTGCTGGATTTTGGGGAAGATGGTCATCGCGTCGCTGCCATTTTGGACGCCGCCGGTAAGGTTGTGGTAGTTAAGGCTTGGGTCATCGGGGAACAATGCCGGCAGTACGCTCTTGATACTAAACGAACCGCCCATTGCAGGCACATAATAGTAGCCGCTCTGGAATGGCGTGAGCAGGTCTTGGATATGCTCTTGGATGTTCATCAGATGAACGGCGAGGTCGGGAAACATCGCAGCCAATTCCTTGATGCGACCGCACTCGAAACCTTTGTTGTAGGCCAAGGTGCAGACGTTCATCGGGATATCCTTGCAAAGCTTTTCAGCCACGGCGCGACGCGGGTCAGTGCCGTCGCTGGGTGCCAGAAACTCCTTGTGTTGGTAGGGTGCAGTGGCACTCTCCTTGATGTGGAGCGAATACTGGAAGGTAATCTGTTGGTACGGCTTCTGTCCGTCAAATTGAGGGATGGCCTGCTGCAAGGTCTCAAAGTCAAGGAAATAGAGCGGATAGCTTAGATTGGAAAGGAACTCGCGGATGCCATTGACATTGATGTATTCCTTTTGTTTCAGCGTACATTCTACCTGCATCTGCTGCTTGTCGTTCAGCTTCTCTGAGCGCAATGCATCGAAAGTAATGCGTCCGGCATGATAGTGCTCCAGCTTTTTTGAGAAGTTCATACGATACAGGTCGAAGACGGTTGGCTCGTCCTGAGACACACCATGCTGACGTTTGCAGTAGTCAAAGAAAGCGCAGGTGTACGGTTTCATGCAGTGTTCGGAAAGGTCATAGTCTGGCTCGTCCTTCATGCCCAATATCTTCAAAGCTTGGTTGCTCTGTGCAGGCACTTTCAGGTATTCGTTCTCGACCAAGTCGTGCATGTCGATGATGACAAACAGGCTCTTGATATCCAGCTCGCCATGCCTTACATAACTGCTGTTGAGGCACACCAAATAAGTGTTGACGACCTTGACACCGCATTGTGTAAGCACCCATTTTTGATAGGCAATGTCGGGCGCATATTTCTCCAACTTCGTTTCCTCTCCGTCGCACTCTGGGAAGCTGCTGCTCTTCACCTCGTAGATGTCCCATCCGTCGCCGTTGCGGCGCAGGATGTCGACGGCGCAGTAATGGCCTTCAAGGGCGAAGGACGCTTCGCAGATATTGTCCACGCCTTGTTCCATGTACTGTTGCGTCAATTCGCACATCTTGTTCAAGTCGAGGCTACCGTCAGGGTTTTTGGTGGCCACATCGATGTATGTACCGAAGAGTTGCATGGCGAGGTCAGCCACCTCGTTGCCTTTTTCGAAGCGGGCCTGCTGGGCTGGGTCTTCTTTTGCTTCATCTGGTTTATTTACCTTCAGCCAGAGGTTCTTGGAGCATTGGCAGAAGGCCGTGTAGCGTGATTTTGAGAGTCCTTTTGTCATTATGTTTGTATTTTGTTTGAGAAGTATTATTCCTTAAACACAATTCTATCCGCTAATTGCAGGAAGTAGTCGTTCGACCAGACATCCAGTTCGTGAGGGTCGTTCTTGAGGAAAGGCCGCACATCGTTCTTGACGTCTTCAATGTTTGTGGTGGCAAGACGCTCTTTCAGGGCTGTCTTGAACTCCTCGATTGAAATATCTTTGCCATTGAACTCACGGATACGCTCTTGCAGATGCTTGAAATCAAGAGGCACCTGCCAACGCACATACCACTCGAAATCGTACCAGTCGCGCCCCTTCACACGCGACTTCCAATTGCGGAACACCAAGGCGTGCATCTTCCCTGCATAAAGATCAGGCAGTTGGAAACAACGCACCATGAAGGTATAAGGCAGTGTCAGTGCCTTTTGCTCTGTTTGGAACAACAAAGGCGGTTGGGTGTCGACTTCTATCTTCACCTTCACCATTTTCTCCGTCTGGAATGCCACATTATAAACATTCGTATTGTCCTTCAAGAAAGCGGAATCCACCCTACCGAATACTTTTTTGTCCTTCTTCTTGATTTCCACCTTGCGTCCCAAACTTTCGAATTCGTCGATAATCGGCTGGAAATAGTTTTCAAACAAAAACCCATCATCCGGTGTTAGCAGTGAGAAGTCCATATCCTCAGAGAAACGAGGCAGCTGATGGAACAGTCGCAGGCAAGTGCCACCATAGAAAGCAGCCTTGTCAAAGAACCCCCCACGATGCAGTCCTGCCAGTACCACCTGCTGAGTGATCTCATAGATGGCATTCTGCCTATCTTTGGTAGTATTGATTTGATAACGCTGTAGCGCCCTTTCAAATAAGTCGTTCATCTTTCCAAAATCTTTATCAGGTTGTTTATGGCTTGTTGTTTTTTGCTTACAGCGGCACATTGACGGAATATGTCTACGTTCATTTCCATAAAGGCATCCATATCCAATCGCAGGTCCTCTTCCAAAAAGACATAGGTGTCTTTGAGGAATCGCATCGGAAGCCTTGGGGTGGTGATGATATAGTCACATAAAGCCTTTTCAGGCATGGCAATCAGGTAGGAAACGCCTTCTTCCTCTCGTAGGGTAATGCCAATGGGATAATAGTCCTTGGCGCAATGATGATACTCAAACCGTCCTACTTCATTCTGAAATGAAACCGTCAGATGCGTCGTCATGGACTCCACCACCTCGACCCGCTCTGGTATCAGTCCATATTCACGCAGGGCCGTCAACATTGACACATACGACGGGCCATAAAGCACATTGCCTATCAGGTTCACCGACAGCAAAAGGCCGCTTTCCTTTGGAGACACGACATAAAGACCCCGCTTCAGGCGTATTATCCTGCCCGCCTTTTCGAGACTTGCCACCTTTCTGTTCGCCGATTTCACACCAGGATACAGCGAAGCGACAGCGGCAGTATTAACAGGGATGTTTTTTAAGACGGCCAACTCGTTCATATATATCCATTATTTTGATGGCAAAATTAGTAAATTTTTCAATAGAAAATAACATTTTTTGTAATTTTCTCTAAAAAAAGTTACTATTTCAATGCTATTTTGATCATGACCATTGATCATTGACCATGACCACTTTTACAGGAATGCTGACGATTCAGCTTCTGGGTAAAGTGGTCATAGTCATGGTCATAAGCCATAGTCACAACACAGTCAAATATACCATGGTTCTCATGCTTTTTGCACGGCCATTTCCTTCAACTTCTCCCACACCTTCACCATGGCCAGGGTGTCGAGCTCGCAGTATTCGAGCAGCGACTTGCGGTCGGCTTCGATCTCTGCAGCGGTCCTTCCGGGGCGGACGATTTGCGGATAAAGGTTCATGGCCTCGCCACCGTTGTGCACCGAGCCCTCGAGGTCGTCGTAGCTCAAGTCAGGCTGCAAGGCAGGCAGCACATGCTTGATGCTGAACGAGCCGTTCATCTCAGGCATATAGACCATCTTCTTGCGGAAAGGCTCGATCAGGTCGACGATATGGTTGGCGATGTCGAGCAGATGCTCGCGCAGGTCGGGAAAGACATCGGCCAACTCCTTGATTCGGCCGCACTCGAAGCCTTTGTTGTAGGCCGTAGTGCACACGCCCATGGGGATGTCGTGGCGCAGCTTCTCGGCCAAGGCACGGCGCGGGTCGTTCACCGAGTCGCCGAGGAAGTCCTCATGCTTCAGCTCGCCTCCCTCCTGCTCTATCCAGTGCAATGAATACTGGAAGGGGATCTGCTGGTAGGGTTTTGTGCCCTCAAACTCGGGGACGGCATACTGCATGGTCTCGAAGTCGAGGAAATAAAGCGGATAGCTGAGCTTGGTCAGGAACACACGGATCTCCTCGGGCGTGACGAGTTGCGTGTCGTTGAGGTAGGTGGCCACTTGCAGCTGCTGCACCTCGGAGAGTTTTTCGTTCACCAAGTCGGCGAAGCTGATCTTGCCCGCATTGTAGAGCTCGCATTTCTTCTGGAAGTTCATGCGGTAAAGGTCGAACACATTGGGCTTGGGTATGCCCTGGGTGCAGTATTCGAAGAAGGCACAAGGGTAAGGCTCGTGGCAGTGCAAGGCGATGGGCTCGGCGGGTTCGCCGCCGCTTAAGGCCTTCAGGGCCGCCGTCACGTTAAAAGGCACCTTGGGATACTCGTCGGCCACCAAGGCATCCATGTTCTTGATGTGGAACAGCTGCTGGATGTCGAGCTCCTTGCCGCGCACATAGAACTTGTTGAGCCTGACGAGGTAGGTGCCGTTCACCTTCAGGCCACATTGCTCGAGCAGCCAGCGCTGGTAGGCGATGTCGCGGGTGTAGACCAGCAAGTGCTTGGGTGTGTCTTCCTTCTCGCCTTTGTAGGTGCTGCTCTTCACCTCGTAGATGTCCCATCCGTCGCCGTTGCGGCGCAGGATGTCGACGGCGCAGTAGTGCCCGTCGCGGGCAAACGAGGCCTCGCAGATGTTCTCGGTGCCGTTGGCCATCTCCTGTTGGGTCTTGTCGACCATGGCGGTGAGGTCGAGGTTGCCTTCAGGGTTTGTGGTGGTCACATCGACATAGTCGCCGAAGAGTTGCATGGCGAGGTCGCCCACCATGTTGCCTCGCTCGAAGCGGGCTTCAAGCGCGGGGTCAACGGTTGCCTTTTCGGGTTCGAACACCTTCAGCCATAGGTTCTTTGGGCATTGGCAGAAGGCGGTGTAGCGTGATTTGGAGAGTCCTTTCATGTCATTTGCGGTTTTTCAACGGCAAAAATAGTGAACTTTTGAAAGAATTCAAAAAGAAAATCAATACATCCTCACCGTTTTGTTGTCCTCATCCGATTCCATGAGGCCGGCGATGTCAGGTTCGGTGGGGACGGCGCTGTTGAGGGCTACTGTCCATAGGTTGTTGTAGGATTCGATAGCCATGTCATCCCTGCTAGGGCAGGTGGGCAAAGGCATGGGATCTATGGCTATTGAAGCATCTTCACAGTTTTCGAGCGTCCCGACGATGTCGCGGAACGACCAATTGGCATATTGGCCCTCGCTATCAAGTCCCCGCATGACATGGAAATCGGTGCGGCCGAGGGTCTGTTTCAGTTTCTCGAAGCCTGTCTCCTGGTCTTGCACGATGTCGAGGACATCCACTTTGTTGATGGTCTCGAAGAGGGCTTTCAGGTCTGTCTTGGCCTTTTCGACGCCGTCGTAGTCGCCATCGTTACTGCTTTTGGCCAGTTCGTGGCACAGGCGGTTCGCTGTTTCCCAGATATAGTGGCCGAAGCCGTAGAGGGTGCGCAGCTTGAGGTAGTTCAACAGGATGTTTTTTGCCTTCTCCGACCCCCATTTTTCGGTGTCGGCAGGCAGGTGGTCATGAAAGATGGGCAGCACCTTCCCCATCATCTCTTGGATGGCGTCCGCACGGAGGACACTATCGTTGGCAGCTTTCCAGTAATCCAGATAGTCCATTTCCACGATTTCCTTGTAGGTGTAGGGCTTTCTCTTGCCCAGGTCATTTATAGTCAGCATATTTGAGTTGTTTTAGGGGTTTGCTTATATAATATAGTTATTGGGGGCGGGAAATTCAAAAATCAGAGGAAATAATTATGAAGTATTTTGCTTTTCAACTATTTCTTTAATTCTTCAACTCTTTTAACAAACGCTCCCTCCCTATCATTCATCGTTTTACGGAATTGTCTCCAATCGTCATCTACCTTCTCGTTACGTTTCTTTTTAACGTTATCGCCCTCTTTTTTTGGCGTGACATTATCCGCCACAACTAAACCTACTTTATAGAGATGACAGTCGGGACGGCCTTCAATAGTATAGTCCTTTACAACGAATGGCTCATCACCTACTGCAACAATCTCGCCAGTTTCCTCATCCTTTTTCTTTGCGACGGGATGGAAGAGAAATCCTTTTTTCGCCTCAAACCGATACATATACATAATGGTTTTGTAATAAACCGGAGCGGCTTTTTCGGCCGAGAGCTCGTCCTTTATCAATGGGATGTATTTGGCATCGGCCACAATCTTATTATCTACATCAAGATAGTCTGGGATGATCTTTTGGTATTTAGACGTGTCTTTCTCAAAAAGATGATAAGGACTGCTCTTGCGCGTATAGTGCTTCATGCCCGTTCCTTCAGCGAGCACCTGGGCGATGTATTCCTCCCACAGCCATGCTGCATCGATGAGGATGCCGTGAATCTTATCGCCGTTTTCGCCGTAACTCAGTTTCTCGTGGCGCAGGATGCGCAAGCAGAGTTTTTGCAAAGCGGCATATTTCGTGTAATAAGGATGAGAAACAGGTCGCAAGTTATCATTGATGACAGATTGCATCTGCCTCGGTTGAAATGAAGGTGTAGCTTGGATGATTTGCTGCACATAGCCCTCTGTGTCAGGGTCGTTATGTAGGACGGCTTTCCCGAAAGTCTTGCGACGGATGAACTCGATGGTATGCCTGATGAGTTGGGTGACAGGATTGTCGTAGCTGAATTCACGCGTACGGTAGGCGATCTTTCCGTTGGCGGGAATGTTGCGCCGTATGTGCCGGTTGATGTCGATCACACCACGCACATTGGCATCGTTGTACTCGTGATAGACGTATTTCTTGTACATGCCTTGCGACATGGCTTCTTTCAGCAGTTTTGGGAAAAAGAACAGCAGGAAGTCGAAGACCTGTGGCGCGTTGGAGCCCGCCGACGACGTAAACGAGAACGTGTTGATGGCCAACACCTTCTCCAGCATATAATAAAGGAAGAAGTCATCGCCTTTCCCATCTTTGTCGATTGAAGAGAATCGAGAATGAATGCGGATGTTTGTTCTTTTCTTCCCAATGAATCCTACCACATTGTTGGTAGTGACAGAGTCTATCTTATTGTCGTCTTTTTCGGTAATTCGGAAAATAAATTGTTCCTTCAATTCCTCATTGCCTTCATAAAACGAGTTGGGCCACACCATCACCGCATTCTCCTCCTCCTTCATCAGGTCGCCGATGGTATACGACGATAAAATCTTGAGAGAAGCATCATCACCAGATTTCTTTAAATCACGCGGTTTCCTTCCGAACGAATCTTTCATATCATCATACGGAGATAAGACATGCCAGGAATTGTCCCAAAGGTGAATTGTACTCATTTAACAATAGGTTATAAATCATTTCTTTTGGGGACTCATAATGCTCATTTATCGTATGCTTCTTTCAGGTCTTTCAAATATCCATCTATTTCCTTTTTTGGCAAGCCCCGGAAATACTCATAAAGCAGTCCTTTCAAATGATTATTCCACAATGCTTCAAAGGCTTTCTCTTGAGCTTTTTCACTATAGTTTTCAAACTTTTTAAAATAAGCTCCTCCTATCTGATAAGCAGAAGACAATCCGTATTTTTCTTTTACAATCTCTTTATTGAGGCTTTCCATCTTTTCTTGAAGCTTTTTAATTGTCTGTATATCTATATCTTTTATGGTGTAGAGCATATCTATACTTGCCTCAACATCATAAAAAGCGAAACGCCTCCTAAATGCAAAGTCCATGCTTTCAACACTTCTGTCAATATCATTCATTGTTCCTATCACATATACATTTTCAGGAACATAAAAACCATTTTTAAATGGATCATTAGTATCAGTTATTAATTTTTGATATTGTGTATCTACTTTCCCTTTTTCGCCACGATAACCTGGATCTATTGAGAAGAATAGTTCACCAAAAATCTTTGAGATTTCACCGCGGTTGATTTCATCAATAATAAAAACAAATGGTTCCAGTTGACAATTATCTATTTGCGTTTCTGATTCACTTTCTCTATTCTTTATCTCCAGTTTCTTTTCATTAATAGCATCCTTGCAAAAACTTTTGAAAATGCCATCCATTCTATCAAATACAATATAATTGTTATCAGAACCCCTTTTGGATCCTACAGCACTTTGGTTTACTTGGCTTTCGGTAACTGAACCTGTCGAATGGCTGGAGTCTATATTGTTATGAGCAGATTGGTCTTGCGAAAGTCGCGGTCTCAATCCTTCTACAAAATCCGTATAATCATAAGATGGATGGAACTGCACAAATTTACACTGCTTGTCAAACTTTGCTTTATCATTGGCACTTAAATTCTCAAAATCCGAATTGCCGGTGATCATAAATGCAGCTACTTTTTTTGCAAGATGAGTTTTTCCTGTTCCAGGAGCGCCTGTCAAGATAATGTTCTTATTGCATATTAGATTTGATTCAATTTCCACAAAATCCTTTCCTCTGAAAAACACCAGGATTTTCCATGGAAGGCTATGACAAGACTCTGACTTCTCATCTTTTTCATATTCATCATATTTTTCTTTTATTGTCAAAAACAAGAAATGGCTCTTTAAAAAAGGATTTTTTTCTCGTTGCACATTAGTATATTCATCCTCAGTAATAAGCTTATTGTTTTTTAGAAATCTAAGAAGATCATCCAAGTCAGACTCTGAAGCGATTGAACTTAAATAATCACGAAGAATAGAGGCGGCTAATTTCAGTGTAGCGGCATTGGGGGTAGAAGCACCTTCCTTTTGTATACTCGTTTTTATAAAGTCACTTAACTCTTCGTATTTTTTAATAATACCATCTTCAGCATCTTCCCTTTTCACAGCTTCATATAGTTCTTTCAATTTTCCTGTTAACTTAACCCAATTAGCTTTTATTTTCATCCGCTCTTCAATCCGAAAAGGGCGGTTTCGGATTGCAGCAATGACATTGGCAGTACCTATAAAAGCATCTATATCTCCATCATTTTCTGACTGTTTATTGTTATTAATTACCAGGTCATAGAAACGATCGTATTCCATGATCATTTTTGACTCTTCATTTTGTATTACCGGTACATTGTCAAATAGTTCTTTCCATTCCATAGTATTATCTTTTTTAAAATAACGATTATTTCTTTTTGCAACAAAACCCTTTGTCAATGAGTTTATTTCCTCTTCACCACCCCACTCGCTTCGCGGATGTAGACCCCATAGTCGGTGTAGACCTCGATGTCTTTTCCATTGGGGGCCAGGAGGAGGTCGAGGATGTGGTGGCCGTTGAACTCGGTAACACGACTCCATGAGTTGCTGCCCATAGTGGCGCGCTGCAACTGCCGGACATCGGCAGGATTAATGCGGTAGATGAAACCGCCTATCTTTACTGCTTGTGTCATGGTTCTATTTTACGAGACAAAAATAGAAACTTTTTAGGGGAATTTCAAAAAAAATCAGACGGAAATTCAATTTTCATTTTTCTGCTGCTGTGCGATTTGGCTGCGGCAAGCAGGGCTTCCTGGCTGGTGTATTGCTCGTAAAGCGTGCATTGCGTGACAATGCCTTGCGTCGAGCATCGCTCACCGTCAACCAACACCAATGCCCAGCCTTTGTCGTGGTCGGCGAACTCTTCTCCCACCAACGCGACACCTTCCGCCGTCTCAACCAACTCGTTTTTCTTCACTTTTTTGACTTTGAAAAACACTCTCGGCACGCCATGCTCCACTCGTTGCTCTGCCGTGTAAAGCCGCAACTCCATACCTTGGCGGATGTCATTTTTATCCAGGTTGGCGATGAGCGCCGCGACGCCGTCCACCTCGCCAAGATGCTGCCTTACTGTAAGCAGTTTGCCTTCGCTCACTGGGATATCGGGCATCAGAAACGAAGCATAACTATCCATAAAGCTTTTTTCGACAAAAACCGCTGGCAGCCTATTGGCAAGCGCCACAAAGCCGTTGTAGGCCGACTGGTGTTCGGTGAACATCGTATCACAAAGCGACAATCCATGCCATAGTGCGATGGAATGCCTCATTCGCTGTCGTTGTACAAATT
>JAEEGK010001153.1_pt1 | contig 66050 bp, 57 predicted proteins | sample 8958771 | NCBI WGS metagenome assembly JAEEGK01 (sample SAMN16246547, study PRJNA631951) | gut metagenome | biome: gut microbiome; feature: rumen; material: SC-attached | host: Bos | place: Iran: Karaj | collected 2018-10
ACAAGGCTGAAGACCGCCAGATGTTTAAAGACACGATGGAAGCGATCGGCCAGCCCTGCATTCCTTCAAAGGTCGTAACGACAGTGGAAGATGCTCTCGCATTTGCAGATGAGATCGGTTACCCGGTTATCGTAAGACCTGCCTTCACATTGGGAGGCACAGGCGGCGGTATCGCAAAAGACAAGGATGAGCTCCACGAGATCGCAAGAAATGGTCTTGCCCTGTCGCCTATTACACAGATATTAGTTGAGCGCGGTATCGCAGGCTGGAAAGAGATCGAGTTCGAAGTAATTAGAGATAAGGACGGCAACGTCATCACGGTCTGCTCGATGGAGAACTTAGACCCCGTCGGCGTTCATACGGGTGACTCTATCGTTATCGCTCCTGCAGTAACTCTCTCAGACAAAGAATATCAGATGTTAAGAACAGCATCTCTTAACATCATCGAAGCATTGGGCGTTGAAGGCGGCTGTAACTGCCAGTTCGCGCTTAATCCGAACTCATTCGAGTATGCGGTAATCGAGGTTAACCCGAGAGTCTCAAGATCATCGGCTCTCGCATCGAAGGCAACAGGTTATCCTATCGCAAAGGTTGCTACAAAGATCGCTATAGGCTACAGGCTCCACGAGATCGTAAATGCCGTAACAGGCCACACTTATGCTGCTTTCGAGCCTGCATTGGATTACGTTGCAGTTAAGTATCCGAAGTGGCCTTTCGACAAGTTCGTATACGCAAAGAGAAATCTCGGCACACAGATGAAGGCGACAGGCGAAGTCATGGCGATCTCCGACTCGTTTGAGAGCGCGCTCATGAAGGCCGTAAGAGGCGCAGAGATCTCAGCTGATACACTCCACCTGAAGAAGATGGAGGAAGTCGCAGACGAAGACCTTATGGAGCGCTGCGTTACGCCTACAGACGAGAGACTCTTCTATGTTGCTGAGGCTATCAGAAGAGGTGTAGAGATCGAGAAGATCAACGCTGAGACCAAGATCGACATGTGGTTCCTCTCAAAGATCAGGAACCTCGTCGAATTCGAAAAGAATATCGCAGGAAGAGACATTTCTTTCGATGAATACGTAAAGGCAAAGAAATTAGGCTTTACTGACAAGGCGATCGCAAGGATCACAGGCAAGCCCGTTACATATGAACTCAAGCCTACATTCAAGATGGTTGATACATGCGCAGGCGAGTTCGAAGCGCACACACCTTACTTCTATGCAACATTCAACAGACCTGAAGAGGGCGGTGAGAATGAAGCTGATTTTGAGAAGGCAGGCGACAAGGACAAGCAGACAGTAATCGTATTCGGTTCAGGCCCGATCCGTATCGGTCAGGGTATCGAGTTCGACTATGCCGCAGTTCACTGCGTACACGCGCTCCGCAACTTAGGCTACAGGGTAGTTATCGTAAACAACAACCCTGAGACTGTATCCACTGACTTCGATACAGGCGACAGACTTTATTTCGAGCCTCTGACACCTGAAGACGTAATGAACATCGTCCATCAGGAAAAGCCGTTCGGCGTTGTAGTCGCATTCGGCGGCCAGACAGCTATCAAGCTCACGAAAACCTTATCCGAGAACAACATCAACATCATCGGTACATCTGCTGATTCCATCGATATGGCAGAAGACCGTGAGAGATTCGATGAGCTCTTGGAGCGCCTCGGAATCGCAAGACCTAAGGGCTTCTCCGTCCTCACACTCGAGGAAGCACTCAAGGCTGCAAACACACTTGAATACCCTGTACTCTTAAGACCTTCTTATGTCCTGGGCGGTCAGAACATGATCATTGCCTTCAATGACGAAGACGTTAATGAGTACATGAGGATCATCTTAGCTCAGGGCATCGAAAACCCTGTCCTCATCGACAAGTACATTCAGGGTAAGGAGATCGAAGTAGACGCTATCTACGACGGCAAGGATGTCCTTATCCCCGGACTTATGGAACACGTTGAGCGTGCGGGAATCCACTCCGGTGACTCGATCGCTATGTATCCTGCAAAGCATATCTACGACGATATGTATAAAAAGCTTGCAGATACAACGATCGCTCTCTGCGACGGCCTTAAGTCAACAGGTATCGTAAATATCCAGTACATCGTAAAGGACAACAGGATCTATGTAATCGAGGTCAACCCGAGAGCATCAAGAACAGTTCCTTACATGAGCAAGGTTACGGGCATTCCGATGGTAGACGTTGCCATTGAAGTAAGCCTCGGCACACCGCTTGCAGATATGGACTACGGCACAGGATTCTACAGACAGTCACCTTATACCGCAGTTAAGGTTCCTGTATTCTCATTCGAGAAGCTCACTGACGTTGATACACAGTTAGGACCTGAGATGAAGTCCACCGGTGAGGTATTAGGCGTCGGCAGAAACCTCTCTGAAGCACTCTACAAAGGCCTTGTAGCAGCAGGCTACAAGATGTATAAGCGCGGCGGCGTATTCATCACGGTAAGGAATTCCGACAAGATGGAGATCGTAGAGATCGCAAAGAAGTTCGATTCGATGGGCTTCAAGCTCTATGCAACTCACGGTACGGCAGAGGCATTAAGACAGGCCGGAATGGAAGTTACGGCAGTATCCAAGATCCACGAGTCTGATGAGAACAACACCATGACGCTTCTTGAGAGCGGCAAGATCAATTACATCATCTCGACATCTGCAAAGGGAAGACTCCCTGCAAGAGACTCCGTTAAGCTCAGAAGAAGAGCAGTCATGCTCGGCATCCCCTGCCTTACGGCTGTCGATACCGCAGATGCTCTTGCAGACTCTCTGATGAGCCACTTCTCCGAGATCAACACAGAGCTCGTAGACATCAACAACATGCGTGACAAGAGAAGGAAGATCAACTTCACGAAGATGCAGGGATGCGGCAACGATTATATCTACATCGACTGCATGGAGAACATGGTATCTTCACCTGAATCACTCTCTGTCTATATGAGTGACAGACACTTCGGTGTAGGCGGTGACGGCATCGTCCTCATCGCTCCCTCCAAGGTTGCTGACTGCCGCATGATAATGTTCAACCTGGACGGCTCTGAAGGCATGATGTGCGGCAATGCTATAAGATGCGTTGCAAAGTACATGTACGATGAGCGCGGCCACAAGAAGAGACACATGAAGATCGAGACCAAGAGCGGCATCAAGACTTTAGAGCTCATGACATCAGGCGGTGTCGTAGTAAGAGTTAAAGTTGACATGGGCAAGGCAGAACTCAATCCGCCGAAGATCCCGTGCACGCTCCCCGGCGATACTGCGATCAACGTCCCTGTAAATATAGACGGCGATCAATATAACATTACGGCAGTATCCATGGGCAATCCTCATGCTGTTGTATTCACTGACCGTGTTGATGTTCTGGATCTTAATACCATCGGTCCCAAGTTCGAATACTCGACGGATATCTTCCCCGAGAGAGTCAACACCGAGTTCGTCAAAGTCATCGACGAGCATACACTCAAGATGAGAGTATGGGAGAGAGGCTCAGGCGAGACTATGGCCTGTGGTACCGGTGCCTGCGCAACAGTCGTTGCAGCATGTGAGAACGGCTTCTGCAAGAAGAACGAAGACATCAGGGTCATCCTTAAGGGCGGAGATCTCATCATCAGATACACAGACGATGCAGTATTCATGACGGGTAACTGCGACAAGGTCTTCGAAGGATCCATGGAGGTCTGATGACTAAGACAGAGAGATCCTTTAAAGCAGCGATTTTCGATATGGACGGACTGATCCTTGATTCAGAAAGGACAGTCCTTTCCATTTGGGAACAGATCGGCTCCAGGTACGGTTTTGCAGGTATCCGCGATTACGGAATAAGCGTTATCGGAAAGAATAAGAAGGCTACCGTTGATGAATTCAGGAGAAGATACGGTGAGCCCGGAGAACCTTATGAGCGGGAGCTCAGAGCAATTTACAACGATCTGGCGGCTCAGGGCAAGGTGCCGTTAAAGCCTCATACGATAGAACTTTTGAGTGCGATGAAGAATGCCGGCATGAAGACCGCGATCGCATCGTCTTCCACCAGGGAGGAAGTGACTTCGCAGATGGAAGTGCTCGGTGCTCTTCCCTTTTTCGATGCCTGTGTATGCGGCGACCAGGTCACTAAGTCCAAGCCTGATCCGGAGATATTCCTCCTGGCATGTGATGCCCTGGGTGTAAAGCCTGAAGAAGGCGTGGGACTTGAAGATTCATTCAACGGAGTAAGGTCATGCAGGGCATCAGGCCTTTATACCATAATGGTTCCTGACATCATTCAGCCCGATGATGAGATGAAGAGCTTAGCAGACGTTATCCTTCCGTCGTTAAAGGACGTTCAGGACTTCTTAAATCTCAGGTAATTGTTGTTGTAAAGATAGTTCATGACGGATGCGCCGATGATTATCGCGTATCCTATGATGCTTAAGAAATCAGGGACCTCGCTCAAGAAGATAAGACCGAGCAGAGCCGTAAAGATTACGGTCGAATAGTCGTAGATAGATATCTCCTTTGCAGGGCACGCGGCATAAGCGGATGTGATGAATATCTGGCCGAAGCATGCAGCAACGCCCGTCATGCAGCAGTAGAAGAACTGGAGACCCGTGATAGGCCGGTATGTGAATATGATGAACGGTATCAATGCTATGCACGAGAACGTCGAAAAGAACGCGACTACGACGATGCCGCGCTCACCTTTGATCGTGGCCTTGCGCAGGAACGCGTAGGCGATTCCGGCACAGATACCGCCGATAAGAGCGATAACAAGAGGGAAGACCGAATCGCCGCTTATGCCTAAGTTTCCGAAGATAAAAGACGGTTTTACGACGAATACCGCGCCTGCTATGGCGGTCAGGATAGCTGCCCACTGGAAGCCGTCAGCAGCTTCCTTAAGAACGATGATGGAAGTAAGCATCGCAAAGAACGGAGAGAGCTTGTTGAGCATCATGGCATCGGACATGTTGGCAGTCGAAATCGCGTAGAAATTCGCAAGAACGCCTATCGTGCCGAAGCCCGCGCGCATGAAGAGGTACGGCAGGGTCTGCTTTTTTATCTTGAACTTCTCGGGAGACCTCGCGAGGATGATATAAGACATTACGATAGCTACAAGGTTCCTGAAGAAAGCTTTCTGGAATACGGGCATATCTCCTGCAAGGTTGATGAACAGAGCCATGCATGCAAAAGAGAATGACGACAGAAGAAGGTATACGATCCCTCTCTTCCTTGGTGATAATCTGTTAAGAAATCTAATAGTCACGGGCCGTTCTCTTTTCGAAATCTTCAGCAATAAAAATAAAACAAGAAAGCACTGTTGTCTATAAGACAAGGCTTGTTCAATTCATAGATTGACACACCTCTTAACCCTCAATACAATTAGGGAGTTGCTTAAATATTATAATTTAGAGGTCGATATATGCTTAGAGTCGGTATATTAGGTTGCGGAGTGATCGCTGCCAAGATCTGTGACAGCCTTAAGGGCAACAGAAAGGTCAGGATCGAAGGTGTCGCTTCAAGAGAAAGAGCGAAGGCAAAGAAGTTTGCCGCTTCGCACTGCCCTGATGCAAAGGTGTTTACCGGTTATGAGAAGCTCGCCAAGTCTCCCGATATCGATCTTATCTATATTGCGACCCCCAACACTTATCACTACGAACACGCGATAATGTGCATCAAGGAATATAAGAATGTCCTTATCGAGAAGCCTTTTGCAATGAGCAGGGCCGAAGCCGACAGCATCTTCTTCGAAGCCAAGAACAGAGGCGTTTTTGTCGCAGAAGCCATGTGGACATCTTATCTGCCGCTCCACAAGAAGGCTCTTGAATGGATCGAGAAGGGCAGGATCGGACAGATCAAGTATGTAACCGCTAACCTCGGATACGACATTGAGAATGTTCCGAGACTTAACAGCACGGTATTGGGCGGCGGAAGCTACCTGGACCTCGGTGTATATACAACGAACTTCGCGCTCTCTTTTATGGGTGATGACATTAAGGTATCCAGAGTCTTTGCGAGGAAAGATTCATCCGGTATCGACCGCGATACGACGTATTCCATGGAGACAGATGACGGTGCCATCCTCGGCAACTTCTATGTTACGATGTGCGCCAACACCGACAAGGACGGCGTAGTTATAGGTGAGAGAGGCAAGATCAGATTTACCAACATCAACAATTACAGGAAGATCACTCTTTATTCGGCAGATGATGTGATGCTGGATGAAGCAGAAGCAGACAAGAATTACTTAAAGGGGTATGTATACGAATTCGAATCCTGCGCAAATGCCATTTCGAAGGGACTTATCCAGGCACCTGAGATGCCGTGGAGCAGGACTGTCAGGATATGCCAGATAAACGATACGATTCGTTCAATGATGTGATTATGACGGACAATATTTCAAGACAGGCAAAGAACAGAAAGCTCATAAGATTTATCGTCTTCAACGGTATCGTTGCAGCGCTCTATGTGGTGCTCACGTATTTCCTTGCGCCTATCTCATACGGACCGATCCAGGCGAGGATCTCTGAGGTCATGACGGTATTCCCGGTCTTCTCATGGGGCATGATCCCCGGTGTTACTTTGGGATGCCTTATCTCGAACCTCTTAAATCCCGACAATCTGGGTCCTGTCGATATCATCGGAGGTACACTGGCTACGCTTCTTGCAGGCTATCTGTCTTATCTCATCGGCAGGAAGAACAAGTGGCTCGGCATCATCCCGCCGGTTGTCTGCAACGGACTTATCGTCGGAGGATATCTTCCGTTCCTTTTGTTTGACACCGTAACATGGCAGGAAGTCGTTCTCACCATGCTCTCTGTAGCAGGCGGCGAAGCTGCCGTTTTAGTAGTATTGGGACTGCCGCTCGTAGCAGTTATCGAAAAGACAGGATTAAAGAGTAAATTACCATGACACAATATTTTGACCCCAATCCGACAACTCCTTCAGACCGTAAAGTGATCCCCTACAGAATGAACGGGATCAACTTCGAATTCTCAACGGATTCATCGGTCTTCTCGAGGAAGGAAGTTGACTTCGGAACAAACCTTTTGATCGATACCATCGTTAAGGACATCAAGTCCAGAGGTCCTAAGATGGAACGCTTTGTAGACCTGGGATGCGGCGTCGGAATCGTCGGCATCGTTATAAAGTCATGCTTTATGGCTTTCGATGTAACGGGCGTCGACATCAATTCAAGAGCGGTTGCTCTCGCCCGCGAGAACGCGATCAACAACGGCGTAAACTGCAGATTTATGTCGAGCGACATCCTCTTCGGCGTAAGGGACGAGCGCTTCGATATCGTTGCGACAAATCCCCCTGTAAGAGCCGGCAAGAAGACTGTGTTTGGCTTCTACGAGCAGGCCTTTGAGGTCCTTAATCCGGGCGGATATCTTTATGTCGTCCTGCAGCGCAAGCAGGGCGCGCCTTCAACTATGGATAAGATGAAAGAGCTCTTCGGCAATTGCGAGACGCTTGCAATAGACGGCGGATACAGAGTTATGAGGTCCCGAAAAGAATGAGCTTCTTACCGTATCCGTTTATAGATTCCTACATGATGTTCTTCATCTACAGCTTTGTCGGCTGGGTAATCGAAGTCATCTACTACGGGATCACCGAGGGTAAATTCATCAACAGAGGCTTTCTGGCAGGCCCCTTATGTCCTGTTTACGGACTGGGCTTTTATGCCGCTATCTGGATATTCGAACCCTTGAGCAATAACTTCTTCATCATATTCTTCGGCATGGCTGCCGCATGTACGATAGTTGAGCTCATTGCCGGCGTTATCCTCTATCACGTATTCCATATGCGCTGGTGGGATTATTCGGAATACAAGCTCAACTTCAGAGGTTATATCTGCTTAAGGTTCTATATCTACTGGGGTATTGCGGCTTCGCTCGGCATCTATGTCCTGCATCCGCTCGTAAAGCATTTAATTGCCCATATCAATTATCCCGTGAGGATCGGCGTTCTCGCCTTCTTTACCCTGGTTCTCGTTACTGACATTGTTACCACCATCATTACGATCGCGGGCTTCAAGAAAAAGTTCGAAGCAATGGAAAAGGTCGTATCCGGCACGAAGGTCGTATCAGATCTCATCGGTTCGCAGATATATGGCGCGGTCGACACTGTTGTAACAGTATCCGAACCTACCAGAAATCACTACGAGCAGTACAGAAAGCTGATCGACGAGAACCGCCGCCAGGAAAGGGAACTTGCTGCCCAGCACAGGGCTGAGGAAAAGGCTTTTGCGAACCAGTTCACCGAAGCCGAGAAGGAGAGCCTGAGGCTCGCCAAGGCGCAGGCTGCAAATACCGTAGGTTCTCTCATAAGTTCATTCAAAAAGAACGAGAAACGTCTCGTAAACGTTGTTATGGTGAGATCAAGTGATGCCGGTGCCGCAGTGATGAGATTCATCAAGAAGAGAACGGAAAGCGGCAGCGACGAGATTTTCGAGATCGACGAAGAAGAACAGACTTTGAAAAAAGAGTAAGCGTTAACTATAATAGGCGCGTCAAAATATAAGGAGGACATATTATGTCATCAGCATGTGATACTTGCCCGTCAAAGAACGGCTGCACATCGCAGGATTCCTGCCCGTCAGCAAACGGGATCCAGAAGGATCCTCTTGCTAAAGGATCATCCATCAAGACCGTTATCGGTGTTGCAAGCGGCAAGGGCGGCGTAGGCAAGTCATTCGTTACATCAGTTCTCGCAGTACAGCTTGCGAGAAAAGGCTATAGAGTAGGCATCATGGATGCCGACATCACGGGTCCTTCGATCCCGCAGTCCTTTGGTCTTACAGAGAATTTAAGAGGTACTGACGACCAGCTCATCGTTCCTGCAGAGACAAAGACAGGGATCAAGGCTGTCAGCGTCAACCTCGTGCTCGAGAACAAGGAAGCTCCGGTTATCTGGAGAGGCCCTGTCCTTTCATCGCTCCTCAAGCAGTTCTGGGGCCAGACAAACTGGGAGACATTAGACGTTCTCCTCATCGACATGCCTCCGGGAACAGGCGATGTTCCGCTCACAGTATTCCAGTCCATGCCTGTAGACGGCATAATCCTTGTCGCAACGAGCCAGGATCTTGTTTCCATGATCGTCAACAAGGCAAGAAACATGGCTTCCATGATGAAGGTCCCTGTTCTTGGTATGGTCGAAAACATGAGCTATATCAAGTGCCCTCACTGCGGTGATGAGATCAGGCTCTACGGCGACGGCTCCACTATCGAGAAGTCCGCTTCTGAGATCGGTGCAAAGGTTACGGATAAGCTTCCTTTAGATCCTGAAGTTACTAAGCTCGTCGACTCAGGCAACGCAGAGAAGGTCAGCCCTGATCTTTTGTCCGGTACTGTCGACCTGATCGCAGAACTCATCGAGAAGTGAAGACCGGATTCCTGACATTGCTTGCCGCAGCAGCGGTCCTGCTGGTGTTCCTTGGCGGCTGTTCCAAGCCCAAGGAGAATAATCCTCTCATGGAATATCTGGGTGATTATTCATACAGCGACCCTGCCGTATGCATGGTCTATGAAAGGATAGAAGATGAGACTGACGAAGACGGCAATCCTCTCTACGGGATCCAGTACCGCAAGGTAACGGACTTTGAAGGACTCAAGGCTTCCGGGCTCACGCTTCTTATCTATTTCTACAGTTCCATGGATAACAGAAGTGCGCAGGTCACCGCAGCAGTTGAAGACATTGCTTCAAGCTACAACGGAAAGCTCTGCGTGCTGATGCTCGATGCGATGGAGTATAAGGACCTCATGGGCAAATATGAGATCGAAGCTGTTCCTGAATTTGTCCTTGTAAGAAAGGGGCAGGCCGATAAGATCTTCGGCGGTGTCTCACGTGAATACTGGACGGTCGGCGATGTGTTATCATGGCTTCAGGAAAACGGAATAACATAAAGGTGGATTCTTATGGGAAATATTGTTTCTATCAGCACGATCGGTCAGGACAGCCACAGATTCGGTGAGCCCTGCGGTGATACCCTGATAAGGCTTGGCGGGATCGATATCCCGTTCGACAGACCCATCGAAGCCAACAGCGACGGTGATGTCGTCTATCACGCGATCACAAATGCCATATCCGGCTTTACCGGCGTCAATATCCTTGGCGGCGAAGCAGATAAGATCTGCCTCGAGAAGGGCATTAAGGACAGCTCTGTATATCTTGAGAAAGCTCTCGAGTATCTTACCGGCGGTAAGATCATTCACTGCTCTGTTACTATAGAGTGCCTGCGCCCCAAGCTCATGCCGCACATTCCCAAGATGAAGGAATCTGTAGGAAAGATACTTGGTATCCCTGCATCTTCAGTCGGCATAACAGCCACGACCGGAGAGGGTCTTACGGGGTTCGGAAAAGGTGAAGGAATACAGGTGTTCTGCATCCTGACATTTACAAAAGAGATTTGAATCAAAAAGCCCGCTCGATCTGAAAGCGGGCTTTGTTATTAATCGTGGAACGGTTCGCTCTCGCCCCTTGATCTTACGATCTCCGAGGCTATCGCGATATCTTCAGGAGTCGTTATCTTCAGGTTCGAATAAAGGCCCTTCGTAAGATAAACATCAAGTCCGTAGATGGTGGCAAGCGCGGTGTCATCCGTTGCCGAGATACCGTCATCTGTTGCCTTCATATAACATGTCTCGATATCCTTGAACCTGAAGCCCTGGGGAGTAAGTATCTCATAGAACCTGGATCTGTCAGGCGTGCTAGTTACCTTGACATCGCCCGAAGGCAATATATCGACTTCCTTTAATGTGTTCTTGACGGGAACCGCAGAAGCGCATACAGGATGGTCATTAAGTCCGTCGATGCATGCCGTTATCTCTTCAGAAGTAACGAGGCAGCGCGCGCCGTCGTGGACGAGCACCAGGTCATCGTCGTCCGCATCGTTGATCATGTTAAGTCCCTTTGCTACTGATTCCGTTCTGGTATTTCCACCGAGCGTGAAAGCTATACTGAGGTCAGGGAAATACTCTGCACACATTGCCTGCAGAATGCCTAAGAGGTCATTAGTCGTAACGAGGACGATCTTATAATCCATGTCTGCATAATTGCATCTGCAGACATCTGCGATCGCACCGAGAGTCCTTAAGATCACCGGGCGTCCTTCGACGTTCCTCATGAGCTTGGGCTGTCCTTCGCCCATACGCGTGCCGCTGCCTGCGGCCGGTATCAGAAAATAACATTTGCGGTTCATAAGAATACCTCCTGTTATGAGAACAGTATATCAGCTGCTTCCTTAAGGTTATCCGCATATATGAATTCCGGCACGGGATTGCCTGCAAATACCGCTGCCGAAGCATTGGCAAGTTCCTTCTCCAGAGCGTCCTTCGAGCTTCCGGGAAGGACCACTGTCGTGATGCCGAGTCTTGCGGATGCCAGGCACCTCTTGAGGATCCTTGAGACAGGCCTGATCTCGCCAGACAATCCGACTTCTCCTAATATCAGTGTATTGGGCTTGACGCTGACGCCTCTTGCGGAAGATACGGTCGCCATGCAGACGGCGAGGTCTGTTGCAGGGTCAGATACCTTAAGACCTCCGATCACATTTACGAAGCAGTCCTTCGAAGTAAGGCCGAGCTTTAAGAGCTTCTCACATACTGCCAGAAGCATGAGGACTCTGCCTCTCTCGGGTCCTGATGTCATTCTCTGCGGGTTGGGATAAACACTCTCGGTGCAGAGCGCCTGGACCTCTATCGTCAGCGCATCGTTGCCTTCTAGTGTTGAAGTAAGCACTGAGCCGGGGCTGTTAAGAGGTCTTCCTGCAACGAGCAGGGCCTTCGAGCTGTCCACGGGGATAAGTCCCTGTTCGCCCATCTCGAAAAAGCAGATCTCATTGGATCTTCCGAATCTGTTCTTGGCTGATCTGATGATGCGGTATCCGCCTGTAGCATCGCCTTCAAAACCCAGTACCGTATCGACCATGTGCTCGATCGTCTTAGGGCCTGCGATGGAGCCGTCCTTGGCGATGTGGCCTACCATTATGATCGTGATGTTATTCGTCTTTGCGATACGGATAAGGCCTGCAGCAACTTCCCTGATCTGGGCTACGCCGCCGGGAGTTCCCGCAACCTGTTCGGAGTAAAGAGTCTGAATGGAATCGATTATCGCAAGGCAGGGCTTATGGGTCTTGAGCTGCTCTGCGATAGCTTCAAACCTCGTCTCACCGCATACAAGGATATCGCGCTTGATCTTGAGCCTTGATGCACGCATGCCGATCTGGGCAGGGGATTCCTCACCTGAGATATAAAGGACTTCACCGTCGGCCTTATAGGAATCTGCAAGCTGCATGAGGATCGTCGATTTGCCGATGCCGGGCTCGCCTGCGACAAGTGTAACGGAGCCTTCGGTAATGCCGCCTCCGAAGAGAACATCAAGGCTGGGTATCCCTGTTGAATGTCTCTTGTAATTCTCCTTGCCTGCTTCGCTGAGCCTTACGGTAACAGCGGAATCTGTCCATGAATACTGATTGGCGGTAAAAGCGGGCGAGTCTGTCTTGGCCTTGGCCGGAGCCTTCTCGGAAGGCGCTTCGACAAAGGTATTGAACATGCCGCAGGCAGGGCATTTGCCCATCCAGCCGGATGTCTCATAACCGCATTCCTTGCAGAAAAAAGTAGTCTTCTTAGCCATAGTCTTATCCGTCCATATCTTATTTACCTGCATTATAACAAAGGTGCGCTTCTATTAATGGGACAAAAAAGCCGGCTCCTCTGAACCGGCCTTTAATGAACTTGTTTTATGTGTGCATCTTACAGAGTCTTAAAGAATTCGCAGGCCTTAAGAGTATTCTCATAAGAACCGAAAGCAGTAAGACGGAAATATCCTGCGCCGTTCTCGCCAAAGCCTTCGCCCGGTGTTCCTACGATGCCGAAGCGGTTAAGCAGCATGTCAAAGAACTCCCAGCTGCCCATGTTATCAGGGCATTCGAGCCAGATGTAAGGTGAGTTTACGCCGCCTGTGAAGTAGATGTCCTTCTCGGTAAATACCTCAGCAAGCGCTGCTGCGTTGCGCTTGTAGTAAGCGATGTTTGCTTTGCAGTCTGCAAGGCCCTGACCGGAGAGGGAAGCCGCAGCGCCCTTCTGTGTGACATAGGATACGCCGTTGAACTTGGTTGCCTGGCGTCTTGCCCAGAACTTGGAGAGTTTGATGCCGTCAGATTCCAGGGAGTCGGGAACGATCGTCCAGCCGCATCTTACGCCTGTAAAGCCTGCGAACTTAGAGAATGAGGATACTTCAACAGCGCAAAGACCGGCGCCGGGGATCTCGTAGATCGTGTGAGGCTTGTCTTCTGTGATGAATGCTTCATATGCCGCATCGAAAATAATGAGCGAGCCTGTCTTCAGTGCGAAGTCTACCCATGCGGTGAGGCCTTCGCGGCTGTATACTGCGCCTGTCGGATTGTTGGGCGAGCAGATGTAGATTACGGAAGGCTCGATATCCGTGTCAGCAGGAGGCAGGGGAAGGAAGTCATTCTCCTTATTGCCTGCAACGAAAGATACCTTTCTGCCGTTCATGAGGTTTGAATCGACATAAACGGGATATACGGGATCGGGAATGATGATGGGGTTGTCGCCTAAAACGTCGGGAAGGTTGCCGAGGTCGCTTTTCGCGCCGTCGGAAACATAGACTGTCTCGGGAGCGACCGTGACACCAAGATTCTTATAGTGATCAGAGATCGCATTTCTTAAGAAATCGTAGCCGTATTCCGGGGGATAACCGTGGAATGTATCTTTGGCGGACATCTCCTTGACTGCTTCTTCCATAGCGGATGTGACCGACCGGGGAAGCGGAAGGGTTACGTCTCCTATGCCCATCCTGATGATCTCACGGTCAGGGTTCTCTTCCTGGAACTTTCTGACGCGCTTGGCGATGTCGGAGAAAAGGTATGTTTCTTTTACGTCGAGGAAATGTGTGTTGAGCTTGATGTCCATGGACTGTACCTCTTGATCCTTAAATTCTTTGAACATTTTAACACCGCCGGAGAGCAGTAAGCCTGAAAAAGTTTTCGTACACATGCACAAATGATTGCCTGATATCTTGCCTTTGTTATACACAGTATTTATGTCTGCCGGACAGTGTATAATAAACGCATTCGGGTGTTTATTTCAGCAATGCTGATCCAGACAAAAACGGAGAACAGATTTGGAAAGCCAGTGGAGTGTCTTTTATCCTGAGAATTACGCAAATCCGGTTACAGATACGGATGAGACACTTTACATGCGCATAAAGAGGTCATGCACCAGGTATCCTGACAGGGTAGCGGTCGAATACGGTGCGACGAAGATACTTTATTCTACGCTTCTGGAGAAGATCGACGAGGCAGCTTCCGCGTGGAAGAATCTCGGCGTCAAAAAGGGTGATGTCGTAATGATTGCGATGGGCAACAACACCCTCAATATCATCAGTGTTTATGCGCTCGACAAGATCGGCGCTTCTGCGGCGCTCTGCGTTCCGAATCTTTCGACCGAGTATTTTGCAGGATATGCAAACTGCGTAGGGGCGAAGTTCTGCGTTATGAGCTGCAACCAGTATCTCAACTATTCACAGGTATTGAAGGAGACGGGCATCAAGACCGTTGTTATCGCCAAATACACGGAAATGACGAACGGGATATATAAGTTCACAGTCCGTTTTTATCCTTTGGGAAGCTATGACACGCCGAAGCCTAAAAATGTTCCGGAAGGCATAAAACTGGTATATTGGAAAGACGTTGTCAGCCTTACGGATAACATGTCCGATCCGGAGAACCTGATCCACGACAGAGACAATAACAGAACGGTTCTTTATCTGTTCCCGAGCGTTCTTGCCGAATGCCGCGCAGCTGAATTTACCGCAAAGAACCTGAACATATCGGCCAATCTGAATGAAATGGTCTTTAAGGCAAATGAAGATCTGACGGGCAAGCCCGCGAGGATGCTCTGCCTTAATGAGACCTGCTTTGCTTTCGGATTTGCGGTCGGGATCCATAGCATCCTGTCGTGCGGACAGACGGTCCTGATCTTCACATGGTACGATGCGGACAAGATCTTCTTTGCCATAAAGCGTTATAAACCTGATGTTCTTATCGGTTACAACAGCTCCGTTGCATCGATCAATAAGGTCGGAGGACGTTCTGATATCCTGAAGAGCGTTGACAGGATAATCGTAGGAGGCGGTCTTCTTACGAGCAGCCAGAAAGCTATGCTCTTTGAGATCGCCCAGTCTTCGGGAAAGAAGCTTTCCGTATGTTCGGTCACAGGCTGCGATGAGCTTCTGACTTACGCATACGGACCGTCAGATCTGCAAAGTGACAGGCTTCTCGGATTCCCGCTGCCCGGTGTTCTGATGAGGGTAGCTGACGCTTCGACTGGTCTTGATGTGCCTGAAGGTGCCGAAGGAGAGATAATCGTATATTCACCGGTCAATAAATTTGCTGGCCCGAACAGCACGGGAACAGGTAACGGAAAATACAGGAAGCTTCCGGACGGAAGGATCTGGTATTTCACGGGAAACATCGGAAAGCAGGACGGAAACAAGATGTTCTACATCGTTGCAAACGCAAGGCGTGAGATAAGGATCAACAGCTTTCCCGTATATCCCGGCAAGGTCGATGAGGCTGTCCAGATGACAGAAGGCGTCGTTGAATCCTGTACCGTAGTCATTGAGAAGCCTGAGGGCTCTGCCATTGTCACGGCTGTTGTGCCGAATGAGGAATACTTCTTCGATAATGCCATGATGGAAGATCTGAGGGACCGCATAAAGTCAGAATGCGAACTGACGCTCCATGAAGCAATGAGACCCTCAGAGATCACGTTCTTTGCGACATTCCCGAGAGATGCCAAGGGAGACATCGACTACGAAGCCGTAAAGGAGAAGGTCGAGGAGATCCAGAACGAGATAATATCCGGTTTTGCATTTCAGGAAGACTCTGACGAGTGAGAAATCATCAGTAATTCATGATATAATTCTAGATGGCGTCTTGGGGAGATGTCGTGTTATGGAAAAGGATAGAGGAGATGAATAAATGAAAAAGAAATCAGTTAAACTGACAGCACTGTTGTGCTGCATTGCTGTCGTAATGTCCCTTGCAAGCTGCGTCGGAGGTGCTCCGAGACACAGCGGAAGAGAGACCGACAAAGGCAACAAGATCGAGTACGGACAAAGCGACCCCACAGGCTTTACGGATCCTGCGACAGATCCCACGGCCGATCCGACAACAGACCCCACAACAGATCCGACAACGGGTCCTTCAGGCGGTCCTGTAACTGCGGATAAGCTTACATATCCGGATCATGTCGCATCCTTTAAGGAAGTCCATCCCGACCATGCGCCGGGAAACGTAAGCGGAAGTGAAGCGGTAAAGCTTCTCTCGGAGGTTGAGAATAATATCCTTCATCACGAGATCACCAGCTATGCTGATGTCGAGATACTTTTCGAGAACCCCGGAAAATTCGGCTTCGACATCAAGAAGGCCACATGGGGCGACTTCACTACTGTTGACCAGTATCCTGCCGAGAAGCAGTTCTATCAGCAGCAGCTCGATAAACTTCTGAAGATCAATTACAATTCCCTTCAGGGTGACGACAGGCTCTGCTACGATAAGCTCGTCTACGATATCGAGGAGAGCATTTACGGCTATTCGTACACGGCATTCAAATACTACACGATGATCTTCAATTATCTTGTAGGACCTCAGTCAGAGATATTATTCATCCTGGATGTCTATTCATTCGATACAGTCGAGGATGCCGAGAAGTACATCGAACTGGTCAAGGATCTCGACAGGTATTATGACCTGATGTGCGAGTATGAAGAAGAGCGTGTAAGGCTTGGTTTTGCTTCATCTGACGACAGTTATGAAGAGGCTGCCAAATCATTCGACAACCTGGTCAAGCAGAAGGATGACTGCTTCCTTTACGATTCATTTGAGGAGCGCCTGGACAACATCAAGGGGCTTTCCGCAAGTGACAAGAGCAGGCTTATTAAAGAGCACGAGAAGGCCATGAAGGAAGTCGCATTCCCTGAATTTGAAGAATGCGCCAGAAGGATGAGAGCTCTTAAGGGCTCAGGCGGAAAAGACCAGGGCCTTTGCGAATTCAAGGGCGGAGACGCTTATTATGCAATGCTCACAAGGATCATGACGAATAACAGCGCAAGCACTCAGGAGAGCATCGATGCTCTCGAAAAGAGGATCAAGTACGTTTACGACGATTATACGAAGATCGCGACATCCGGAAATTCCTGGTATTCGGAATATGTGAACCACAAGTATTCCAAGGGCTCACTGGAGCAGAACCTTGATTTCCTCCGTGAAGCTGTAAAGAACGAATTCCCTCAGATCCCGCCTCATGAGTATTACACGATGGACGTTCCGAAGGTATTCGAAGATAACTTCTCTCCTGCGGCATACTTGGGTTACCATCTCGATAACTTCAATGCCAATCTGATCATTATCAACCACAAGAGTGCGGATTCCGATAAGGACTTCGGCGTTACGGTCGCTCACGAGGCTTACCCCGGACACATGTTCCAGTCACTTTATACGAGGGCTCACACTAATCATCCGTACATGTATCTGTCGGTTTCAACAGGCTATTCCGAAGGCTGGGCTGTCTATGTCGAGAATTACTCCATGAGGTACTTCTCAGGCAACGGCGTTACCGACGCTACTAAGCTTGTAAGCTATGAATCAAACCTGTCGCTCCTTATCAGCACCAGGGTCGATTACGGCATTCATGTTGAGAACTGGTCTTTGAAGCAGTGCGTGGATTATTTCAAGAAGTTCGGTTTTTCTGTTACGGAGAAGTCGTTCAAGAAGTACTATACGCTGCTCGTCACAGATCCGGGCTACTATGCAAAGTACGGCATGGGTTATGTCTGGACACAGCAGACCATGGAGGACATGCATGCAAAGTTCCCGAACAAATCGGAAAAAGAGATCCATACGGCATATCTTGATTCCCTTACGGGAACGTTCCCGCAGATCAGAAATAACATGGAAAAGCTCTTAAGCTGAGCGCTGCCACAGAATTACACCAGACGCCCCGCGGGTAAAAAAGCCCGCGGGGCTTTATTTTAGGGCGTTTTCGAGAAAATTACCATTTAATTAAATTTTATATAATATGCTTGAGAAAATAATCGTTGTGTTATAATTAACCTGAATATTTATACGGAGGACGGCTCATGGCTACCTTAACAAGGCTTGCAAGCACGCTTACAGCGCGTTATTTTCCTTCCAGCTCGCTTACTGATGCATTCTATCTTGACGGCAGACTCTGCGGAAAGAGAGAGACCAGACAGGCTGATATTACAATCGACAAAGATGAGAGAGGCTTTTTCTTCTCGCTCTTTACACATCCCACGATAGAAGGCTTTGAGCCCGGAACTATTCCGCCGTTTGAACCTCAGCTCCGCGGCCTCTGCAATGAAGTCAAGAGCGGTCATAAAGAGATCGATGCCATGATCGAGAAGTTCCTTTCGACCGCAGTTGAAGTTGCAGGAACAACAAAGCTTATAGACAACGAGGTAAGAGACCCTTACTTCTCCGGCGTTATCGTCAGGGATTCCGAGGCATTCGCTGTTACTATCGGCGGCGGTCTTGCATTCCTTTACAGAGACGACACGATGTTCCCTCTTACTGACGCAGGCATCCCGATGGAGCCCATCGATGCTTACGGCAACAGAGTAGGTGACTTCCAGTACTATTGCTCATCCAAGACAGCTAATGCTCTCTGGTCTAACTTCTTCACACTCACACCCGATGACTGCATCATCCTTTGCAACAAGGCAATCTACGATGCATTGGGCCAGAGGGAGATCTTAAGGATCCTCACAGATGCAGAAGACCAGTGCGACGCTGCAGGACTTATACTTACACAGGCCTCCGCAAGAATGCCCAACACACCTATGCAGATCTCGATCTCATTCGTTGAGAGCGTTACGAAGGAAGAGAAGAGAGGCCTTTTCGGCAGAAAGAAGAAAAAGGACGATTACGACAGCGAGAGCCATGAACTTCTGGAGTCCACGGTTGAAGGCGGCATGGTCGGTGCAGCAGCAAAGGCTATCGCAGATGCAGGTTTTGTAAGCCTCACACCTGACGCTCCCGTTGTTGTTCCCGATACAGAGGCAGCACCTTCTGACGGCAGCATCTCTTTCGGTGATAAGATCCAGACTCAGGCACAGAAGATCCCTGAAGCTGCTCCCGAGTTCCCTGACAAGAAGGAACCCGTTGAAGAGCTCTCTGCAGAAGATGCAATGAAGAAGATCTTCGGCGAGATGAAGGAAGCTGCACAGAGCGATTCCGCAGCTGCAGCAAAGGCTGAGGAAGCAGCGATCGCAGATTCACCGTTCGTTTTCAATATCGACGAAGCTTCTGTATCGGCAGCGCCCAAGGCAGCAGAACCTGAGAAGGCTCCCGCTATGGAAACTGTTTCCAAGACAGCGTTCACACTTGATAATTCCGATGATTCACCGACGAAGCCGGTATCAGATATCAACTCGCTCCTGTTCGGTGCAAGCGGTTCAGGAATCCTTGCCCAGGCGATCAATGAATCTAACAAGGCAGCATCGAAGGAGACTTTGTTCACTGACCTTAAGGAAGAGCCGGTAGTACCTGCAGCTCCTGCAGCACCCGTAATTCCCGTTGCTCCTGCAGCACCTGTAATTCCCGTTGCTCCTGCAGCACCCGCTGCTCCGGTCATTCCTGAAGCTCCTGTAGTCATTCCGCCGGCACCGGCAGTAGTCAATAAGCCTGAAGAGATCGTTTTCGCGCCCGGCGAGGTTAAGGTTGACGCAGGTTCATCTGATGCTTCAACCGGCGTTGAAGATATATTCGATCCTTATGGCAAGAACAGTGCTCAGGAACTTAAGAATACAGCACCTCTCGTATTCGGTGAGGATGTAGCTCCCAAGGCAGAGCCCGTTCCTTCCGAGGAGGTATCTTCAATACCCGTTCCTGAATATGAGATCAACGAAGATAAGCCCGAACTCAAGGAAGAAGACAAGCTTGATGTTGATTTCCCTGAGGTCGAGAAGCCGGAAGTAAAGGCACCCGAGGTAGCTCCTGCACAAGTAACTGAAGCAGCAGCTCCCATCATCGAAGAGGTTGTTCCTCAGGTAAATGCCGTTGCACCTTCACAGGATGACATCATCCTTCCGTTCGGCGAAGCAACTTTCGCTACGGGCGCAGAAGAAGCACCCAAGGTCAAGGCAGACGACATTCCTCAGATGCCGCTTTACGATTCCGATAATTACAACAACCCGGTAAATGCTGTAGGTTCAGAACAGAACATCTCTGAACCTTTCAATAATGCTTCTGTATATGGGGATTATGCAGGCACTGAAGCGCCTTCCGAAGTTCCGCCTTATCAGCCATACGGTGCAGAAGCTTTCTCAACGGCTGATCAGAGTAGTTATGGAACTTACGGATATGGCAATCAGACTGTAGACATGCAGGGAGGTGTACCAATGGATAACAACGGATATCCTGATTACGGAAATGCTGGCAACGGATACGTTCCGGGTTATGACCAGGCTCCGCAGAGCGGCTTTGGCGATTATCCCCAGGGGGGATATCAGGATCCCAATGCCGGTCAGTACTATCAGCAGAATGTACCTCAGGGCGGGTATAATAACTATTCAGCACAGCCTCAGCAGGGATTCGGCGAAGATTATTCGCAGCCTCAGGCATCTGCATCGTCGTCTTCTTCATTAGACGAAGAGTGGTTCAACAATATCCTCGGCGTTGATGACAGCGGCCAGGTTTACGGCGGCGAGCAGACATACGGTTACAGCAGTGCACCTGCAGAGCCTCAGCAGCCTGCAATGCCTGATCCTGTACAGCAGGCTCAGTACACGAATCCCGGACAGACTTCCTACAGACCTTCCGGTTCAGGCCCGAACAACATCAGCAAGCCTCAGAACAGTGCACCGCGTCCGGCTCCTGCAGCAGGCAAGAGCGGCAATGGCGGCAACGGCGGCAACGGCGGCGGAAAGAAGATGAAGCTCAACCGCAACGGTTATATGTTCATTGCTTTCCTTGCAATCCTCCTGATCTGCATCATCGTTGTTATTTCCCTCATTGCAAAGGGCTGCAGCAAGGGCAAGAAGCCGGTTGAATCAACTACTGAATCTACAACAACAGAGAGCACACTGCCTCCTACGACAACTACTACACAGGCAACTCTCCCGGATCCTTCTGCTCCTATCGGATACTTCTGGTTCTCGGATTATATCGGATACAGAACATGGTGGGACGTATTCCATTACGTATACGGAATCGATATCAAGGATAACAGAGATACGAGGATCAACACGATCCTTACATACAACAAACTTGATCCTTCATCCTACTCCGGTCCTAACCCGGATGACAGACTCCTTCTGCCTCCTCTCGGAGTAATCACAGGTGAGATCCCGCCCACATGGAATGCCGGTGGTTCGACAACAGGCGGCGGTGAGACTTCAGGCGCCACAACGACCACTCAGAATGAGGTCAACAGTTCCATTCACCTCACCTGATCGCCCACAAGCGAAAATCATTACATAAAACAATCAGACCGCCTGCTGTGTATTTCACGGCAGGCGGCTTGTTTTTTGGCTATTTAGTCAACTCATTTTGTAACAAAAAAGTAAGATTCAAGTATATAATGCTATTGCTCTAATAATAACGCGCGAAAAGAGGGTTTATAACATGCATAAGAAACTGTTCATACCTGGACCTATCGAGGTTTCACAGGATGTACTGGAGAAGATGTCTACTCCCATGATCGGACACAGAACCAAGGATATGTCCGCTCTTCAGCAGTCTATCTCCGAGAAGCTCCAGAAGGTAATGATGACCAATAACACTATCGTTTTATCAACGTCATCAGGCAGTGGTCTTATGGAAGGTGCCGTAAGAAGCTTCACAAAGACAAGAGCGGCAGTTTTCTCGATCGGTGCATTCGGTAAGAGATGGCACAAGATGTGCACATCCAACGGCATCGCAGCAGATCTTTTCGAGTCTGAGCTCGGTCAGCCTACAACACCCGAGATGCTTGAAGAAGCACTCTCCACAGGCAAGTATGACCTTATCACTATCACACAGAACGAGACATCAACAGGTATCCACAATCCCATGGATAAGCTCGCTGAAGTCTATAAGAAATATCCTGATGTCATCGTATGCGTTGACGCAGTCTCATCAATGGCAGGCGACTATATCCCTGTAGATGAGCTCGGTATCGACGTCTGCATCACATCAACACAGAAGTGTCTGGGACTTCCTCCGGGAATGGCAATCGCTTCCGTATCAGACAAGGCTATCAAGAAGGCTGAGACAGTAGAGAACAGAGGTCTTTACTTCGACTATCTCGAACTCGTCAAGTTCGTTAAGGAGAAGCCCTATCAGTATCCTTCAACACCTTCCGAGTCACATATGTTTGCTCTTGATTACCAGCTCGACAAGATCCTTGCCGAAGGTGTTGAGAACAGATATCAGAAGCACGTAAGACTTGCAAAGATCGCTCAGGACTGGGCAAGAGAGAACTGCGAACTCTACTCCAATCCCGAGAACCTTTCTGTTACGGTTACCTGTGTAACAAATACAACGGGAATCCCTACATCAGACCTTATCAAGGCTATGGGAGAGAAGGGTTACCTCATGAGCAACGGTTATGGTCCTTTGAAGGACAAGACCTTCAGAATCGCTCACATGGGTGATCTTACAGAAGAAGAACTTAAGACTTACTTAAGTGACCTCAAGGCCACGATCGATGAGCTTAAGGCTAAAGCTTGAAATTAAATTACGCATTATAAATCACGGGGGGAACCAAAAATGAAGATCCTTATCACAGAGAGCATTGCTGAAGAGAGCGTTCAGTACCTGAGAGACAGAGGCTATGAGGTTGAAGAATATCTCGGCCATTCCCAGGAAGAGATCGAACAGTACATCAAGGGCTTTGATGCGATCATCGTAAGATCAGCAACAAAGATCAATGAGACTCTTTTGAATAACGCAGACTGCCTCAAGGCAGTAGGCAGAGCCGGAACAGGTATCGATAACATCGACGTTAAGGCTTGTACAGAACACGGCGTTATCGCTCTTAACACACCTACAGCCAACAACATGGCAGCAGGTGAGCTCGCAGTAGGCCACGCATTCTCCATCTTCCGTAACCTCTGCACAGCTAATGAGGGCGTACACAACGGTGACTTCAGACGCGGCAACTGGGTAGGAATCGAGCTCGAAGGCAAGACAGCAGGTGTTATCGGTCTTGGCCGTATCGGTTCCATCGTATCCAGAAAGCTCAAGGGTGTAGGCATGAACGTAGTAGCTTACGATCCTTATGTACCCCAGGAGAAGTTCGACAAGCTCGGAGTTACAAGATGCAAGACTCTTGACGAGCTCCTTCCCCAGTGCGATCTCATCACACTTCATACACCTAAGACAAAGGAAACATACGGAATCCTTTCCAAGGAGCAGCTCTATAAGTGCAAGAGAGGAGTCAGGATCGTAAATGCTGCAAGAGGCGGTCTCGTAAACGAGCAGGACCTCGCTGACGCTTTGGCTGAAGGCCAGGTTGCTGCAGCTGCAATCGACGTTTTCGATAAGGAGCCTTCCTACAACAAGGCACCCGGCGAGCAGGAGTACGATAACGTTCTTCTCCACGCTCCCCACTGCTACATCACACCTCACCTCGGTGCTTCCACTGTTGAAGCTACAGCCAAGGTAGGTCAGGGAATCGTTGAACTCATCGACGGCGCTTTGAAGGGCGAACTCGTTGCAGCTATCAATATGCCCCAGTTCTCCGGCAGCATCGAAGACATCAAGCCTTACTGCTCACTCGCTGAGAAGATCGGCCGCATGTATTTCCAGGCTGAAGCTACACCTATCTCTAAGGTAGAAGTAAGATACAGAGGCGAGCTTGCTGAGAGCTCCGGCACAGGTATCATCACACTCTCACTCATGATGGGCCTTTTGAAGGGCATGGGCAACGATCACGTTTCTTACGTAAATGCTCAGGAGTGCATGGCTGAGACAGGCATTGAAGTTGTTGAGACAAAGACTGAATCCATCCAGAAATACAACAACCTTATCAACGTTAAGTTCGTTACAGAGGATGGCAGAGAGCTTAAGATCAACGGTACCGTATTCGGACCTGACACAGAGGTTATCGTTTCTTTCTTCGGTTACGAGATGAACTGTCCTCTGTCCAACACAGTTCTCGCTCTTAAGAACAACGACGTTCCGGGCGTTATCGGAAGAATCGCTACGATCCTCGGATCACACAACATCAACATCGCTTCCATGCATTGGGGAAGAAAGAACCAGGACGGTTCTGACAACCCGCATGCTCAGGCATTCGTTGCTATCGATCAGCCTGTATCCCAGGAGATCATCGACGAGCTTTCCAAGGCCGAGGGCGTCCTCAAGGTATCGCTCTTAGAGCTCGGCTGATAACGGAACAAATATTTAGAATTTCAGGCCGCAGAGGTTAGACCAGTGAAATACCATTATTCAAGAAAAGAAGGTTGGCTGGGTAATCCCTGCGGTCTTGTTTATTTCAAAGATAGATATCACCTGTTCTACCAGTTAAATCCGTATCTTCCGAGATACGGCCTCATGCACTGGGGACATGCGGTGTCTGAAGATCTGGTAACGTGGGAGGAACGCCCGGTTGCGATAAGTCCTGAAGACGAAGCAAGCTGCAATTCAGGCTCTGCCATCGTTCATGACGGAAAGCTCTGGCTGTTTTACAATGCGTCCTTATCAGACGGCAGCGAAGTCATCTGCGCCGCATATTCCGAGGACGGCGTCTGCTTTGAAAAGTGCTCCGGCAATCCTGTTTTAACCAATCCTTATGAAGAAGGGGGCAAATTCAGGGAACCTTTTGTATTCCGCTTCGGCAGCGGATTCAGGATGCTCGTGGGAGCCGGAAAAGACGGTATCGCAAGGGTCCTTCAGTATGAGTCAAAAGATCTGACTGACTGGAAGTTTATGGGTGAACTCATAACTGACGGCCGGTACGGCAGCGTCATCGAAGTGCCCCAGTTAGTTGAAGTCGACGGCAAATGGGTCTTTATCATCCAGAGCGAAAAGCATCTTCCTACCAAAGTATTGTTTGCCACAGGCGATTATGACGGCGGGGCTTTTGTTTTCGATGACGATAAAGAGCCTTTCAAACCGGTGGATACCGGAACCGATTTCCTTAATCCCGTGACCTGCGAAGACAGCGAGGGCAGGAGGATAATCATGGCATGGATGTTCTCGATGAAGATGAACTCATCTGCCATAAGCCTTCCCCGCGAGATGTACTTATCGAGGAAGGGCGAGCTGTGCCTTAATCCCGTCAGGGAGTTTAAGAGCAGGCAGATAAAGGAGAGCAGGTTCGTGACATACGCTTCAGGAAGACTGAGGATATCCTTCGAAGGGCGGACCATGTTCGACAAGGCTTACAGGGAATGTCCCGAGATAAGCGTTATAGAAGATGTAGGCACCGTTGAGGTATTCCTTGACGGCGGGCGCGAGAATATCTCGATGTTTATCTGCTGATATATGACAAAGATCTTGGCTGAAGGCAAAGGATATCAGATCCTTTATAAGGAAAGAGGGGAGGACAGCGAGAAGCTCGCTCCTTCCGGCATGTCATGCCTTTCAAGGCTTGATGTTCCTGTTCCGGGAATAATCGCAGCGGCAGATTCGGGCAAGAGAATAAGGATAACAGACAAAAGATATTTCCTCGTATGCCAGGGAAAGATGGAAAATGAAGAGGGCATTATGGAAGACCTTCTTTTCCACGACTCGAGAAGCAACAGGACATTCCCCGTAAAGCGCATGAGAAAAGGCGTAAAGGAAGCAAGATTAAGCTATAAGGTCCTGTCTTATAACGAAGAAAAGGATCTGTCCTATGTAACCGTGACACTTGATACGGGACGCACTCACCAGATAAGAACTCAGTTTGCTTCCAGGAAGCACCCTCTTGCGGGAGACGGCAAATACGGGAGCAGGATAAAGTGTCCCATAGCTCTCTTGTGCGGAGAATTGACCTATGATGAAGGAGAGGGCACGAAGCCCTCTGTAGTAAAGATCGATCCTAAGGCAGAACTTCCCGAGGTATAAGGTCAGGCAACAGCGCCCGGTGTTACCTTATAGACCGTGAGCGTGTCATAAGAGAAGACCGGAGTGCCTAACTGTGAGATGACATATGTATTGTCATAACCGAACTTCAAACGCTCCATATCACCGATAATGATATATTCGATCTGATACTTGTCGATGATCTCCTGGATCGCTTCAGGTGATTCGCTGAAGTAGACAGTATTTATATCTTCATGTCTCGGATTAATGTAAAGCGTAAATACATCATGGTCGGGATCTGAGACAAGAAGATCCTGTTCCTTGTCAACGATGCCGTGGAATCTCCAGAGCCACTCATGTGTCTGCCATCCGAAGACCGTGGGAAGTCCTGTGTAAGCTGAGATAATGCAGCTGTCTGTATAGCTGTCTCCGTAAGCTTCGCAGATGACCGGATCGCCCTTAACCTCAGAGTTGAACCAGTCGATGCAATATTTATATGACATGAGGTTTCCGCCGTAATTCTGTGATACCTGATTGGAAGCATGGTAACTGAGATAAGCCGTACCGTCGATGCCTTTATAGTCCTCTTTCTTAAGATCCTGTCCGCAGCGCTGCTTCAATGATGCCATGGTGTAATGGGCAGGTACGAAGAGCATGAGCGCAAATACTATCGCAACGGCAAACAGAGCGCTGGAATACCTGCCGTCCTTTTTAACGAACCATAAAAGTCTTACGACAGAATAGATCATTGCAACAGAAAGGATGATGAATGCCGCAAAGCAGAACTTAAACATCGTATTCGAACGGAGATATCCTGATGTATAGATGTCTCTTACGTAGAAGATCTCAGGCGCGATGATCATCATGAGGCCTACCACGGTCATTCCGCATACGAAGATATCGATGAGGTTGCGCTGTGCAAAGAACGCCTGTACCGGATTGTTATAAGTATTGCTGTCGCCGATAACAGGTGCAGCGCCGCTCATCTTCTTGGCCTTTGCTGAGGATACGAACATATAATTCTTTGTTGCGAAAACAATAATAAAGAAGACGACGCAGATTATTACGTGTGTGCCGTACAGGATGTAGAGCTGATACAACGGCGAATGGTTCTTGACCTTGCCCAAGGAATTGGAGATCATGTCGAAGTTCAGGTTGAACGAGAGCGCCGTGAGCGTAGCAAAAGTGAACAGGAAACTCATCTGGAAGGATGTCCTCGGGAGAGCCGAAGGATTTACTACACAGAACAGGAATGCCGCTACCATGAGCAATGCTTCAAGAGCGTAGAGCACAAGAGGATTGCTTCCCTGTGAGAGGTAGATCAGGAGTATTCCGCCGACATTTACGACGAATACGACGATTCCCAGAGGATTAGCGAATTTGGGCGTTTTGATCGTATTAACGATCAGCAAAGCCATCGCACAGTAAATGAAATAGATAAGGAAGTCCCAATAGTTTGTCATCTGGGCACATCCCAAAAGGACAGCGCACAGAACGAGATGGAGACTTATGGAAGACTTTACTTCAGGAACTAATCTCGAATGCTCCGAACTTAAGTTGTTAAGGTCGGGAACGATGCCGATCTCCTCTTTTGACGGGAGCTTCACTGAGCTTATGAGTGACAGGAGGATCGCCGTTATGAGAAGTACTATCATCATCGAGATGACGTGAGCATGAAGGTCGCCTACGAGATAGGAATAAAAGGGAAATTCGTGGATCGTGTGATCTCCTCCGTTTATCTCGATCTCAGGGTTCCATCCGATGAACCTCGTACTGTCAGGATAGAAGAAACCGTCTGTTCTGCCGACGTCGTTGCCCCAATTTCTGAATGTTGTAAGAAGTCCGTTGCCGATGCTGTTCTCGTCGTAGAAGAAGGAGTGCGAATTGCCCCACAATGAGACTGCGCAGCCCGTGAATAAGCCTGCAACGTACTTGACGATCTTGTTGTCCATAAAGCCCCTCTGGGAAGATGCCTCGATAAGGAACTTGCCGATAGCAAAGCTCATTCCGAACGGAATAGCCGTAGCGGAGCACATAGCGAGATTGTAGCCGATGCCGGGATTAACGCCCGTAGCCTTTACAACGACTGCCCAGATATACTGGCCGAAGTAATAGTAGTTGATCGATTTTCCGGAAAGCCACATGTCGTTGGCAGGGAGCTTATCGTTCCTGAGCATCGACATGATGAAGCCGTAATCCATGAACTTCTCCTGGCCGTTGATGTCAGGGAGGAAGCCCTTGAAATAGCACATGAGGATAAAGACAACGAGGAAGACTGTCTCTTCGATCACAGCGGCTTCGACAAAGCCTCTGCTGTTTAATTTCTTTATAAGAGACTGCCTGAATGTCTTCGGTATGTAGCAGCAAGCGGCCACTATGAGTGCTGATAATAAGATGCAAAAGACATTCAGCCTGAATATCTTAATGTGGATCAGTGTCCACAATACAAGGCTTGTAAATATGAGGCCCATTGCCTGTGACAGGAAAAAGCCTCCTGATGAGAAATTCTCCCAGAGCTTGGTCGCGAGAGGAAGTGTAACGATACCAATGAGCATAAGGAAAAAAGCCCACCAGAGGCAGGGTGCCGTATCCTTGCTCCCCATGGTGAACACACCGAGCATCGTTGCTATAGCAAATGGTAATAAGAACAGAAAATAACGCAGAGGTGATGTAGGCCCGAATCTGGAATCCTCGAAAACCTTACTCATGACAGAACTCCTTCAAATGAATCTTTGTTTATTATTTCCTGGGCATTAAGTTCAGTTACCGGAGCCGCTTCAGTTTTTCTTACAAGTGAATCCTCGTAAGATCTGATGATCTCGGAACTGATCTTTCCCGCGAGACTTACGACCGAGTCCATATGGTTCTCGGGAGTGTCAGTTGTAGCAAATTTAGTAAGACCCGTTGAGCATACATAGAGATTCTCGCAGGGATTTGTAAGATCGATCTCAGGATACTGCGTTGTGAGCGCATATCTCGTCTTGGTAAGACGCCATGATTTGACGTCGGACTTGCGGAGCGAAGGATAGAGCTTGCGCAGGCCTGCGAAATATTTGAGCATGATCTCGGCATCCGAATCGATCCAGAGTGCATCGGTGATCGAACAGGAACCGACAAGATATACGACAGAACCGCCGTAACTGCGGTCGCGGAAAGCGCTTGTATGGTTGATTATAGCCTTGAAAGGAAGTCCCGAATCTGCAGGCGGTACCTGATAGAACATCTGGGAAACCTCATGCTTCATTACCATCATGGCAGTGATCTTCGCACTGTATGTGACGTTCATGAGGATATCTCTGACATCAAGCGGGATCGGAAGTCCGTGGCTTACGTTTACGAATGTTCTGCAAGAGCCGGTAAAAACAACATAAGTGCTGTCTATGACGACTCTTGTGGAGTTCGAGAGGATGCAGCTTGTCCTGTAAAGGCCGTTGCTGAGTCTTGAGATCTCAGCGACCGTAGTTGAATAGCAGATCTTTCCGCCGTTATCCGTTATAGCCTGCATGAGGCTTGTGATAAGGCATGCAAAGCCGCCCTCATAGTAACCGACCTTGCGGTGGGATGCTTTGCCTGACCATGCCGAATCGAACCAGGAGATCTTATCGTCAACGCCCATCTCTTTCGAGAGCGCGAGCAAAGCCTTGTCGCTCTTTCTCAAATGGTGAGGGAGGAGCTCTAAATATTCTCTTCCGATCCTGGTATAAGCAAGAAGACCGCCGGGAGAAGCAAGCTCCTCAACGACAGTAACATTGAAGCCTGCCTTTGCAAGCTTCATTCCGCAGGTAAGGCCCGACAGACCGGATCCTATGATGCAGACTGTTTTCTTCTCATTTAACGATTCGTTCTCAGGATCCATTATTCGATCTTCTTTGCCTCAAGATAAAATCTCTTCTCAAATGCTTCGCCCATAGAGAATGTCTTTCTGGGGAATACGCCTTCCTTCTCGACAGTAGAGAAGAAAGTATCTTTGCTGATTGCAGGTACGAGGATTCCCGTATTGCCTGATGCTGCAAGCTTCCTTACGGAGTCTTCGCCGTGGATGTAATCGCACTCAAGACCCAGGCTGTCTATCATCATCTGAACGGAACCGACGGCCAGGGTGTGGGGAGGATTAGCCAAAGACACTTTGACGTCTTCAGCACCTTCCGTAACGACAACAAATGTCTGAAGTCCTTCATCAGAACCGTTAATGACGATGCCGTTATCCTTGAAATATTCCTTAGCCTTAGCGATGAATTCCTCGCCTGAGATATTGAATACGACTCTGTGGATGGGCTCGAAATCAAGGCCCTTGTCGTGAATGTTTACGATCTCTGCGAGTGCATATCTTGCAGGGTGGCTGAGCTTCTCCTCATCGGAAAGATTCTCTCTTATGTTCTCCCAGTGAGCCTTAGCGGAAGCCAGGGAGTGGTTGCCGTCTCCGACAAGGAACAAAAGACCGTCGGAGTTATCAGCCTTAAGCTTTGAAAGGCCTGCGATTATTGACTCTGCGATGGGCGTGCCGTCAGGAATGAATGTTCCTGAGATGTGACCTGAACCGAGCATGAGATCAGTGTCATACAAAGGCTTTAAGCCTTCTTCTTTTGCCATCTCGAATGCCTTCTCGATCGTTAAGCCCTTGGGGTCATCGATGAGGATCATGATATGCGGAAGTTCCAGAGGCGAATTTGCCCTGATCCTTACTCTCGGAGGAATTCTCGAGAGGACTGTGCCTTCGGTTGCCCTGCAGATATTCTTGTTGCCGGGTTCGAAGCTGTAGCCTTCGAGGTCTATGGCAGCCATGAGACCCTTTCTTGAAGGGTGGAGCTCAGTTGCTCTGTCGGTCAGGATGAAGCCTGTGCCGAGGCCGGAGAGAATGCCTTCATCCAAGTATTTTCTTGCTGTTTCAGCGATGGAACCGAGCTTCTCGGTCTCTTTCTCTTTTCCGAGATAAACTTCGGGAAGAACGAGATTCAATGTGGAAGGAGCATCTCCGACCTCTTTCTCGCAGCTGTCCCAGTATTCAGGTTCTGAAGTATATTGATCGCAGGCGATTACTGCCCATTTCTTGAAGTCTGTTCCTTGTTGCGGAATAAGGATATCCGGCACCGCAAAGCCGAGATCATTAATAGTTCTCACTTTATAAACACCCTCTAAACAATAAAAGTCTTACCATTCTATCACGGTCAGGGGCTGATTTGGGGATAAAATGAGTGTTTTTTCAGTGTTATTGGCGCGTTTGCCTGCAAAGTCTCAAGACACCTGTAAACAAATCAATGCTGCACTTAACCAAAAGTACATATAATGGTACTATTATTTCATCTGAAAACTTCCGGAGGCGAGACTTATGGCAAACAGTGAATTATCAAAACTCAAGATCCTGTTCATATACGATTATTTCAAGAACCGGGTAAGTGCCGAAGGCGGTAAAGAGGCGGTGTCCGTAAGCGAACTGATCTCATATCTCGAGGAGAATACCGGTACTACTTTCGAGCGCAAATCCATCTATGCCGACATCAGCAAGATCAACGAATATGTGCAGAAATCCGGACAGACAAAAGACAGCGACTGGATCTATACGGAAGGCAAGAAATACAGGAGATCCGAGCTTAAGGACGAGATCCTTATAGACGAGGCAAGACTCATTGTTGATGCGATAAGCACAACGACCTTCGTCGATTCGGACCTGTGTGAGAAGATCATCAAGATGTTTCCTACATATTTCCCTGAAGGCTATCAGAACAGGGCACTTTATCCCCACTACGAGAAGATGGACAGAAAGAGCATTCTTCTCTTGAACAACATCAGGAGCGGCATCGAGGAGAGCCGCGCTTTGAAGATCTCTTACGGTTACATGCTGGGCAAGAGCCTTACTGAGAAGACTGATAAGACCGTATCGCCGATGGCGCTTGACTGGGAGAATAACTGCTATTACCTGATAGCGATCGATAACGAGGAGTCCGGGGGCCTTGAGAGGGACCATACACTCACGAAGGCTTTAAGACGTTACAGGGTAGACCGCATAGCTTCGATCTCGGTCCTTGATGACAAGCATCTTTATGTTGACTACAAGAACGAGAGAATGAGAAATCAGGAGCTTAAGGACTTCATCAACAACTCATTGTCGGCCTTCTCGAGCAGCAGGATGATCCAGCTCGGGATCACGATAAACGGCAAGACGCGAAAAGACGTTCTTAAGGCCTATGGCGCGTTCAGTTCCAAGGTAAGCGACAAGGTCAGGATCGCCGATGACACCAAGCTTGATAAGGGAATACTGAAGATAAGCGTTACGACAGGACTTGCACCGACACTCTACACGGACCTTTTCGAGCTCTCGACATTCGAAGACGTAAATATCGAGATCGACAATGAGGAGATCTGCAGGGAATACGGCGAATATATCAGGAAGGCTGCCCGTGCGGCAAAACTTACCGCGCTCTGATCTAATCCTGATTGCAAAGAGAAATCAAACGTTTTATAATTTCTAAGTTTTATTATTATTAAGGAGTAGCACCCGATGAGACAGTTCACTTCAAAAGAGCTCAGAAAGACCTGGAAGGAATTTTATATAGAAAGAGGTCACGTTGACGTAGGTGCCGTTTCACTGGTATCTGACGGATCAACAGGCGTTTTATTTAACGTAGCCGGCATGCAGCCCCTGATGCCTTATCTTCTCGGTGAGAAGCACCCTTTGGGAACAAGGCTTTGCAATGTACAGGGATGTGTCCGTACAAACGATATCGATTCAGTAGGTGACAGAAGCCACGTTACATTCTTTGAGATGATGGGCAGCTGGAGCCTTGGTGACTACTTCAAGGAAGAAAGATGCAAGTGGAGTTATGAACTCCTTACTGATGTTTTCGGATTCGACAAAGATCACCTCGCAGCAACGGTATTTGCAGGTGACGAGAATGCTCCCAGAGACGAGGAAGGCGCTCAGTTCAGGATCGCTTCCGGATTCAAGCCCGAGAACATTTACTATCTTGGCGCTGATGACAACTGGTGGGGATTGGAGTACGGTCCCTGCGGTCCGGACAGTGAGATGTTCTATATCGCTGACGTTCCCGACTGCGGCCCTGACTGCGGCCCCGGATGCTCCTGCGGCAAGTACACAGAGATCGGCAATGACGTTTTCATGCAGTATGAAAAGCATCAGGACGGCCACCTCACACCCTTAAAGCAGAAGAACGTTGATACAGGCTGGGGTCTTGAGAGGATCCTCGCATTCCTTAACGGTACAAAGGACGTTTATAAGACAGACCTCTTTACAGATGCCATCGCTTTTATCGAGAATGCTTCCGGCGTTAAGTACGATTCAGACGAGAAGCTCACAAGATCAATGAGAGTCCTCGCAGACCATATCCGTACAAGCGTTATGCTCATTGGCGACGCTGCAAAGCTCGTTCCTTCCAATGCAGGTGCTGGCTACGTTTTAAGACGTCTTATCAGACGTGCAGTAAGACACGCAAGAACACTCGGCTTGTCAACTGCGCAGATCCTTGATCTTGCCAAGATCTATATTGACAGAGTATACGATGACAGCTATCCGCTTCTTGCAAAGAACAGAGAGTTCATCCTTAACGAACTCGACAAGGAGATCGCAAGATTCGAGAGCACTCTTGAGAACGGTATCAAGGAGTTCAAGAAGATCCTTGACGACAAGAAAGCAGCAGGTTCTTCCGAGATCGACGGCGATTCCGCTTTCTATCTCTACGATACATTCGGTTTCCCTATAGAGCTCACAGTCGAGATGGCTTCCGAGGAAGGCCTCAAGGTAAATGAGGAAGGCTTCAAGGCTGCTATGGAAAAGCAGAAGGAAACTGCAAGAGCAGCTACCAAGGCCAAGGGCGATCTCGCACTTTCCGTAAACGAGATCCCTGAAGAAGTTGCCAAGGATTCAAATGCAACAGAATATGACGGTTACGATGACCTCAAGTGTGATGCAAAGGTTATCTATATCCTGAGATCTGACGACGAAGGCATCAAGTCAGTTGACAGTGCCTCCGAAGGCGATGACATCATCATAGTAACTGACAAGACGGTTCTTTACGCTACGATGGGCGGTCAGATCCACGATGAAGGTAAGATCTGTACAGCAGGCTTTGAAGCTGAGGTCATCTCAGTAGATAAGGATGCCCAGGGCAAGTATCTCCATACTCTTAAGGTTGTTAAGGGCAGCGTATCCACAGGCGAGACAGTCAGCATCGAAGTTGATAAGAAGAACAGACTTGCGATCGCAAGGAACCATACAGCTACACACATCCTGCTCTCAGCGCTCCAGAAGGTCTTGGGCGATCATGTTGAGCAGGCAGGTTCTTATGTAGGCAATGACCGTTTAAGATTCGACTTCAATAACTCCCAGGCCATGACTGCAGAAGAGATCGCTAAGGTCGAAGAGATGGTAAATGATGTTGTCCTTCAGGCTCTCCCTGTTGAGACAAAGGTCCTTGCAATTGAAGATGCTAAGAAACTCGGCGCTACGGCTATCTTCGGCGAGAAGTACGGAGAGGTCGTAAGAGTCGTTGCAGTAGGCGGATTTGAGAATCCGTTCGATCTCGAGTTCTGCGGTGGTACACACCTTAAGAACAGCGCACAGATCGGCCAGTTCAGGATCGTTTCCGAGTCCGGTATCGCAGCAGGCATCAGAAGGATCGAAGCTGTAACAGGCGAGAGATGCTATGAGATGAACAAGGCTGACAGGAACCTCATTGATGAGGCTGCAGCTGCCCTTAAGACTCCCAAGGATAAGATCGTTGAGAGGATCGATGCTCTTCATTCTGAAGTCAAAGCTCTCGAAAAGGAACTCGCTGAGATCGAGAAGGCTAAGGCAGGTTCTTTCGCTGACAGCGCAGTATCCGGCGCAAAGGATATCGGCGGCGTAAAGGCTGTCATCGCAGCTTGTGATGCAGCTGATGCGGCAGCTTTGAGAGACACGGCAGACAAGATCCGTGACAAGCTCGACTGCGGTGTCGTATTCCTCGCAGCCAACGGCGGCGACAAGCTCCTTTTCACGGCTATGGCTACAAAGTCAGCTAACGAGAAGGGCGCTCACTGCGGAAACATCATCAAGGAAGCTGCTAAGGTTGCAGGCGGTGGCGGCGGCGGACGTCCCGACATGGCTCAGGCAGGCGGTAAGGATGTAAGTAAGCTCGCTGACGCTCTTGCAAAGGCTGAAGAAGTTCTGGCTTCTCAGGTTAACGGTTAAAGGAGAAAAGCTATGTGCATATTTTGTGATATAGTTGCGGGCAAGATCCCGTCAGCAAAAGTATATGAGAACGATTATGTTTACTGCTTCAAGGACATTAATCCCGTAGCACCGGTACACGTTCTCGTTGTTCCGAAGAAGCATTTCGCAGACATGAACGAGCTCGCCTCAGATCCTGAGGGTGCTCTCTATGCAGGCGAGATCACGAAGGCCATCGCTGAAGTTGCCAAGATCTCAGGTGTAAGCGGCGCTTACAGAACGATCAACAACTGCGGCGAAGGTGCCGGCCAGACTGTAATGCACGTTCACTTCCATGTGATCGGCGGCACAACTCTTACGGAGAAGCTTATCTGATCCTATGGCTAGAATGAGAACCAAGCGCAATATCCCTGCGCGCATGGAAAAATGTCATGAGCGCTGGTTTGACGCGCCCATGCTTAATAAAGGCAAGTGGAGAGAAGCATGCGGCTTTCCTGAGGACGTTCCGGTCTGGCTTGAGATCGGATGCGGCAAGGGCAAGTTCTGCACCGAGATGGCATTAAGACACCCGGAAGTCCTTTATATTGCAATGGAAAGGGACGCTTCCGTCACTTTGGCTGCCATCGAGAAGGCTCATGAACTTGAGATCCCGAATCTCTTCTTTATCAGAGGCGATGCAGGCATAATCGAGAATTACTTTGCCGAGAATGAAGTAAACAGGATCTTCCTGAACTTCTCAGATCCCTGGACAAGGCAGAACAAGCCCAAGAGACGTCTTACTTACAGGGATTTCCTTGCCAAGTACAAGGTCATGATGAGAGACGGCGGTGCCGTCGAATTCAAGACCGATAATGACGACCTTTTCGACTTCTCTTTAGGCGAATTCAAAGCCATGGGCTTTACGCTTACGGACGCGACAAGAGACCTTCATAACAGCGAATGGAATGAGGAGAATATCCGCACGGAATTCGAGCAGAAATTCGCTGACCAGGGCATCACGATCAAGAGAGTCGTAGCAAATCTTTGATTTCAGGAACGGAAAATATGGAACTTAATAAATGTCCCAACTGCTCGGGTAAGCTTGCGCTTGCAAAAAACAGAAAAAGACTTGTCTGTTCATACTGCGGAAGCGAGTTCCCGCTTGATGAGATAACCAGGAGTGAGATAGGAGATCAGCCCGTTAATATGGACTGGTTTATATACGATTGGGACATTGAGAGCATCCGTAGCAACAAAGCCTGCGATGAAGTCGTTAAGTCATTTATCAGGACGTTAAACGATTATGAGACATCCTCCGCGATAGAAGCTTATATGCGTGAGTATCTCATGGACTTTGATGATGTCTCTGCATACGGCATCCGCGAGGAGAAGCTCAAGGGCATTGCCGGGAGACTTGCCCGTAATCTCCTCCCTGAAGAACGCATCGTCCTTTATTACGATGACGGTATTCTGATCCACGGCAAGACCGGAATCGTAGTTACGGATAAGCGCACATTCTTTGTTGAGAATAAGAATGTCAAAGAAGTCATGCATGCGAAGATCCCCTTTATCAACGTAGGTTTTTCCATGGGATATCCGAAGGTCCGTCTTGGCGATAAGTATGTAAATGACATCGGAGGCGGCTGCGCGCTTGTATCTCATTTCGATCTTGTGGGCGCGCTGATGGCCCTGATATGTGCTTTCGCATTCGAAGAAAGACCTGACAGGCCCAAGATAAAACTCGTTGGCAGCGTTAATTGATCAGGGGTTATTTCCTTACGAACAGGAGCACTCCGCCTTCTTCGTAAGCCAGTTCAAAATCATCGTCATGAATCAGTGATTCGAGAAGATATCTGTCGCTGCTCTCACCCAGGATAAGATAATTGAACATGTATTTGTCGGTGAAATCGCGGTAGTACATGTGTGCTGATCTCAGATCGTAATATTCGCCGATATATTCGAAATCCTCGTTATTCTGCCACAAGAACAGTTCGGCTCTGCCGTCTATGTACGGGTGGAAGCCTTTGTATTCAAGATACTGGCCGTCATTGAAATTCGTGTAGAGCACAACGGGTTCTTCGCTCTTATTCATTATCTCGATGACTTCGTCCAGGCGGTCGTAATGAGCCGTCTTTCCGGGAGCTTCGTCGATCGATTTTAAGAGGTAAAAAGCTGAGAATGATACTGTAACCAGTATCAGGATCACGGCGATAAAGACCTCGATGCGCTTGGTGATCTTTGACTTGAGCTTATCGGGCAGCTTTATTTCAAGGTCCTTCAGGACATACGAAAAAGCGACGATGCCGAAGATGAAGAAATAGGAAATGCCCTTTCTGTGAAGGAGTCCCAGAAGCAGCGTTCCCATGAACAAGCAGAAATGACGTACTGAGAATTTCTTATCCTTTATGAAGAATCCGATCACTCCGAGAAGGATAGCCAGAATTATCATGATCTTTCCGTAATGCGTGCTGATATCGACGGGACGCATCTCGGCTATTGTCTCGCTTAACTTGTTCTGACCGTAAGAAGACGTGAGATAGATCATGTTCTCAAGCCCGTAAGGGTTAATGAAACCTATGCCGGCACCTGCTGCGAGAGCAGTCATGAGGCCTAAAATGCTGCCGTTTGCCTCCAGCTTAAATGACTTGATCTTAACCGGGATTGCGCCTGCGATATAGGGAAGCATGAATACGAACATCATGGGCCACATTGAAGCGTGGAGATTGATCTGGGCAAGCGATAAGAGCGGAATGCCGGTCAGATACTTGTATTTTTTTGTCTGCGCGTGCTTTTCGAGCAGATAGATCTCAAAAAGAAGGATCACATAAGTAAAGACCTGAGGCCTTGTGACTATGAAAGGGTTAAAGAGCAGGATGTCGATCACGGCGGCAAGGACCGCTGACACTAATTCGTTCCTGGTTATGAGCAGGATGGTCTTATATGAGAGCACGCAGATGCATGCAAAGCAGATATATAAGACTATGCTGAGGCCGATAATGCCCAGGCGGGAATATGCCAGATAGAATATGACCGTGCTGAGCCACTGCTGCAGGACGATCTTCATGTCCGAATGCATCGAAAGGAAATCCGTGTGAGGGAAGCCGTTCTTTAAGATATATTCGCCCGTCGGATACAGGAAATAGAAGTCATTGTCGAGCGCGCGCAGCTGGAAACAGGCTGTCACAAAAGGAAACAGGAGAATGATGTATTTGAGCCATTTGGGCAGCTTGTTTTTGACAAGTTGGGAATCTGACATGCGCTGTGCTCCGACGATTATTTGTAAAATTATAACACTCGATCTGTGAAGCAAAAATCGTTTGAGGGAAAATGGGGGCAATCTGCCCCTTTTTTATTAAAATTTACATTCTAATGACATAAATTCTGTGGAAAACCCCTCTTCAGTGGAGTAGAATTCTTAAGGTGCAGACCATAGAGCACTATAAAAGTTTAATAATCCCGGTTAAGGGAATTTAGGAGGAATTCAATATGGCAGTAAAAGTTGCGATTAACGGTTTCGGTCGTATCGGTCGTCTTGCTTTCAGACAGATGTTCGGCGCAGAGGGTTATGAGATTGTAGCTATCAACGATCTTACAAAGCCTTCCATGCTCGCTCACCTTCTCAAGTATGACACAGCTCAGGGCGGATATGCTGGTGTATTCGGTGAGAATAAGCACACAGTAACATCTGACGACGAAGCTAACACAATCACAGTTGACGGCAAGTTGCTTAAGATCTACAAGGAACCCGATGCAAACAATTGTCCTTGGGGCGAGCTCGGTGTTGACGTAGTTCTCGAGTGCTCCGGTTTCTACACATCTAAGGAAAAGGCACAGGCTCACATCAACGCCGGTGCTAAGAAGGTTGTTATCTCTGCTCCTGCAGGCAACGATCTTCCTACAATCGTTTACAACGTTAACCACACAACACTCACAGCTGACGACAAGATCATCTCTGCTGCTTCCTGCACAACAAACTGCCTTGCTCCTATGACAAAGGCTCTCAATGATTATGCAGCTATCCAGAGCGGTATCATGACAACAGTTCACGCTTACACAGGCGACCAGATGATCCTTGACGGTCCTCAGAGAAAGGGTGACCTCCAGAGAGCAAGAGCTGGTGCTGCTAACATCGTACCTAACTCCACAGGCGCTGCTAAGGCTATCGGCCTTGTTATCCCTGAGCTCAACGGCAAGCTCATCGGTGCTGCTCAGAGAGTTCCTACATTCACAGGTTCTACAACAATCCTTCACGCTGTTGTTAAGGGTGAGGTTACAGTTGACGGCATCAACGCTGCTATGAAGGCTGCTACAAACGAGTCTTTCGGCTACACAGAAGAGAAGCTCGTTTCTTCTGATATCGTTGGTATGAGATTCGGTTCACTCTTCGATGCTAACCAGACAATGGTTTCCAAGATGGATGACGGCAACTCACTCGTTCAGGTTGTTGCTTGGTACGACAACGAGAATTCTTACACATCTCAGATGGTAAGAACAATCAAGTACTTCGCAGAGCTCGGCTAATAACTGGCTTTAAGAAACTGATTAATAGAGGCGTCTCTTATGAGGCGCCTCTTTTTTATTCTTTTTTTGCTGGGGATGGGTCTGCTGTTTTTTTGCTGAATCAGCAGAGATTCCGGCAAGGATTTTAGCAAAAACTGCAAACACCAAAATCGTACGCATTTGCCCCCGAAAAGAGCACGATTTTGCCCTTTGCACGGTGCAAACCCTTATATCGTACCTTTTGGGCATCGAAAAACGTACGATTCGACCCTTTGCAATTTTCGCGCCGGGTGAACGAAGAAATGGATTTACTTTATTAATTAATATATGTTAAAAACGCGTACGCGCGCGAAAAGCCTGACTTACAGACAGATCTCTACGACAGTTGCTTCAGGAGCGGAGAAGATCCTGAACGGGAGGATTCCGCAGCCGACGCCTCTTGATACGAAGACATCCGTTCCGTTTATATTGAAATGTCCCTGGATAACGCCCATCTTGGGGAACTTATCAGTAGTCCTTAATACGTTGAATTCGAATCTGAAAGGGAGCTTCATCTGTCCGCCGTGAAAATGCCCCGAGAGCATGTAGGCGGGTCTTGAATCAGGTGACAGGTGCAGGAATGCGTCCGGGTCGTGAGCTGCCAGGATAACAGGATATTCATTGCCGCAGGAGAGCTTTTCCTGCCAGACGCGGTGGATCTTTCCGGAATCGGGAACGCCGGTAAGGTAAGCTTTAGCGTCACTTTTTCGCGAGCTGAGGATAACAGAATTTGTATCAAGACTAATAAAACCGGATCTCTCAGGCGCGTTCTTGAGATTGCAGTCATGATTGCCGGAGATGCCGTAGAAGGGGATTCCGAGTTCCCTGCAGCATGCACTGACTTCATTTAAGTATTTATAGCCCTTCTCCGAATTCTCCGGATAAGTGATTATGTCACCTCCGAACACTACCGCATCAACGCCGCCGCTCTCATGAGCCTTTTTAATGGCCTTGTTCATGCGCGCTGCGGTCACGGGGCACCATTCCGTATGGATGTCTGAGAAGAAGAATAAGCGGAGATCAGGGGCATCAGAAGAGCCTTGAGGGACAAGGGGGAGCTTGCTAATGGTTTCTTTGCTGATGGTGCCTTTGTTTATCTCGTGCTTTTTTAATACGACCTTGTCGTTAACAAGGAAGAAAGGCTCGGCCAGACACCATAGGACATAAAGCAGAATTAGAGCTGCCAATATCAGTAAAACCGTCAAAAAAACGTCCATCGGCCCTGCGATTCTCCTTTTTTCTTAATTATATAATATGCAGGCGCCAAACGTGTGTTATAATTCATACAATTGAAAATGTATTTCATAGGAGGAATTTAGGATGCCTAAGACAGAAATCACATACGAGATCGTTCAGCAGATCGGTATTCTCAAGGAGAATAAGTCCGGTTGGCAGCGTGAGCTTAATATCGTTAAGTGGAATAACGGTAAGCCGAAGCTTGACATCCGTGACTGGGGCCCGAACCATGAGAAGGTAGGTAAGGGTATTTCTCTTGATTTCGAAGAATATAATACACTCAAGGCTTATCTTGAGGACGGCGACTTTACTTCTCTCGACGAGTAATTGACCGTTACAGGGCAGTTTATTTATTGAATTTGATCAGGGCGCGTTATCATGCGTCGTAATTCAGTATGAGAAGCGAAGAACGAGCGGGTATTATCTCAATATTAATGCTGTTTTTGTGGGGGACTCTGATTACAGAGCCCTTCCATATTTTTGCGCGTTTTATCGCGAGAGCCGTGCACTATGCCTGCAAGGGAATAGGCATAAGCGGAATTGCAGCTTCTCTGATCTTATATGTTGTAGTCGTATCAGTGGTAATACTGATGCAGAAGCTGGCACCTACCAAGCTGGGCGTTTTTATCCCGTGCGCGATATCGGTGGTCTTCATCGCAATGCTTCTGGTAAAGGCATTCATGAACCGTTCCGTTGTGATAAGCGATGCGCTTTGCCTTGCCGTCCCTGCAGCGATAGCACTTGTCTTCTACATAATGAAGTTTGAGAAGGGCCTTAAGTGGTTTGCGGATGTCTATACATATTCGCTTGCCGTGGCACTTGTAAATTCACTCTTATTCGTTCCCCTTGCAAAGCTGGGAACAGTAGCGGCAAAGATCCTTTACATAACCAGATATAACGATATAGACATTACGTCGGGCTTTGCAGGTCTTGCCGGTATTCCCGAATTCGTGTGGGGAATATTCCTTACGGCTTTTGCGGTACTTCCGGTAATTTACCTTGCTACTATCGGCAGGAGGAAATGATATGGAGCAGTTAGATCTCTTTGCGAGCATGGCTCAAGCTGATCAGGAGAGGAATGAATATCTTGAACTCGTAAAAAAGCTCAACCATTTTGCCGAGCTCTACTATGCCCAGGACGAACCTGAGATATCAGACTACGAGTACGATACCATGAACAACAGGCTTAAAGAGATCGAGAAGGCGCATCCTGACTGGATCGTCCCTGATTCTCCGTCTCAGAGAGTCGGCTGGAAGGCTGAGAAGGGAATCCTCGTAAAGCACAATGTTCCTATGTTAAGCCTCCAGGATGTTTTCGAAAAAGAGGATGTCTACGAATTCGTTAATTCCATGAGAGAGGAATTCGGTGATGAGGCAGAGTTCCTTGTAGAGACAAAGATCGACGGCCTGTCGATGGCTCTGCGTTATGAAGAAGGCGAATTAAAGCTCGCTGTTACGAGAGGCGACGGCATTACCGAAGGCGAAGATGTCACCATGAACGCCAAGATGATCCCTGATGTCGTAAGACAGCTCAAAGAACCTGTGCCTTACATTGAGATCAGGGGCGAGGTCTACATGACCAGAAAGGCCTTTGAAGCAGTAAATGCGAAGGCTGAAGAAGAGGGCAAGAAGACTTTTGCCAATCCCAGAAACTGTGCTGCCGGCACGTTAAGGCAGATCGATACGAGAATCACAAAGGAGAGAGGACTTTCTCTCTTCATCTTCAACGTACAGGAGACAAGAGGCGTTACGTTCAACACGCACCTTGAAGGATATGAATACTTAAAGCGCAACGGCGTCAAGGTAATCGAGCAGTGCTTTAAGTGCAGGACTGCCGATGAGGTATGGGATGCGATCCAAAAGATCGGCGAGATGCGCGGCGACCTTGAATACGATATCGACGGCGCGGTTGTAAAGCTCAATAATCTTTCGGAGAGATCCGCGCTCGGAAATACTATCAAGTTCCCCAGATGGGCAATAGCTTACAAGTATCCGCCGGAAGTAAAGGAGACACGCCTTCTTGAAGTTGAGGTCAACACCGGAAGAACGGGCAGGGTAACACCTGTTGCAGTATTTGAACCCATCAGTCTCTGCGGCACGATGGTGTCCCGTGCGACACTCCACAATCAGGATTTCATAGACCAGCTGGGCCTTGGAATCGGCGATACGATCCTTGTCTATAAGTCAGGCGAGATCATTCCGAAGGTTAAGGATGTCAACAAAGATAAGAGACCTTCTGACTGGCAGCCTTATAAGATGCCGGAGAACTGTCCTGTCTGCGGCCACAAGCTCGTAAGGGATGAGGGCGGCGTCGATCTTAAGTGCGTAAATCTCATGTGCCCCGGAACGCTTGTTAACCGCATTGTTAACTTCGTATCCCGTGACTGCATGGACATTAAGGGATTCGGCACCGAATACATAAGAAAGCTCACAGAAGAAAAATACATTAAGGACATCGCTGATGTTTTCGAGCTCAAGGACAAGAGGGATGAACTCATAGAGAGTAAGCTCTTAGGCCTTGAGAAGAATACCGATAAGCTCTTAAGCGCCATTGAGGATGCCAGAAAAGAGACCCCTGCAGACAAGGTCCTTGCAGGCTTAGGAATCCCCGGCGTCGGAAAGGCAACGGCAAAAGAGCTTATAAGGACATTCGGTTCGATTGACGCTATTGCAGAGGCTGACAAGGATTCGCTCGTAGCGGTGCAGGACATTGGAGAGATCTCTGCCGAAGGAATCTATAACTTCTTCCACGATGAAGGAAACAAAGCGCTTCTGGAGCGTTTAAAGGCACTTGGCTTAAACTTCGCAAGAGAAGAGAGCGCGGTGCAGGGCTCTGCTCTGGCGGGTCTTACCTTCTGCATCACGGGAACACTCGAAGGCATGAGCAGGAGCGATGCCGAGAGCCTTATCGAGAGCAACGGCGGCAAGCCTGTTTCCTCGGTATCCAAGAAGACCTCCTATCTCCTTATGGGCGCCGATGCGGGCTCAAAGGAAAGAAAGGCCAGGGAATTGGGCGTCCCGATCATCTCTTTGGAAGAACTTAAGGACATGATCGCGAAGGGCTGAGAAATGAATACCGCCGAAGAGAAAAAGAAGATCAGAAAAGAGATAAGGAGAAGAAGGCGTAATCTTTCTTCCAAGACCTTATCTGCCATAGATCAGAGCCTTCCGGAATTCATTTCCGCGATAGGTGACAAGGAACTTTTGAAGACTCTTAAGAATGCGAAAAGGATCGCCCTTTACAGAGCCTTTGATGGTGAGGTCCCGGTAGACGGCCTTGCAAGGTTCTTTATGGATAAGGGCATTACGTGCTGCTTCCCCAGAATAGAGAATGACAGCATGGTATTTTGCGACTGCCAGAGCCTTGATGACAGCGAATTCGATGTATCTTCAATTGGGATAAAAGAGCCTGCAGCAACCAAGATGCCGGCAGATCCAAAGGATATTGATGTTGTCGTGCTGCCGGCGCTTGCATATAATGAAGAAGGTACGAGGCTTGGTGCCGGCGGAGGTTATTACGACCGTTATATCGGCAGCCTGGGCTCTAAGAGGCCGTATCTTTTGGGAATCTGTTATGAGTTCCAGATATGCTCTGACGTGCCGTCTGACGAGCATGATATCAGCGCTGATTTTATAGCGGTGATACCTGAAGAAGAATATGCGGAGTAAAGAATAAACATGCGTTATTTTATTGCTAACCTGGCTATGCATCTGGTGATCACGGGCGTCTTCGTCCTGCTTACCTGTGTTGCTGCAGGGCGCAATAAGACCAAGAAGACAAAGCATGTTATCTTTTATTTCTTCCCGATCATATTCGCGCTTGCTTCAGTCCTTTATATCGTTTTCTATACTGCTCCGAGACTGATGGATATCAACAGTCTCATCAACAGCAATTACTACTACAATTCCGGCACCGTTGAGAAGATAGGCTTTGCCAAGAATTACTTTGTCATCAACGGCGAGCATTACTATCTGAATCCTCTGCATAACAAACTGGTCGAGGGTGATAACGTCAGAGTTAAGTACACGCCATATTCTTCTTTCACCGTTGAGGTTATGAAGATAGAAGATTCTGATCAGAATCATGGCGGAAACTCTTCAAAAGAAAATTGAAAAATTGAGACTAGTCTCAATTTTTGCCAAAAAGTCTCATTTTAGGCCCGTTTTTTTCATTTTCGAGCAACTTGCTTACACAAGCCCGTTTTCAGGTCGTAAACTTTCATTAAAACACGAAGGAGGAAGCGACCATGGAGAACACGGCTATCAGAAGAGGCAAGGTGGAGATGTCTGTCGTATGCAGTGACTTGAGCCTTTTGGAGAACATCAATTCATTGCTCAATGACAACGGCTTTATTTCCGTTGAGGATGAACAGGGAATAATGCATTACATAGTCGACGGCCGGCACAACAGGGATGAGGTTGCCGGCAGGGTGACGTCATTAAGTCCCGGCAGAAAGAATAAGCAGGGTAAGGAAGAAGCATATATTGACACGTGCGTTAAGTCCGTTCTGCACGAGTACGGATTCGATATGTCTCTCATAGGGACGGTATTGCTGTACAGGGTCCTTTTCGATTCATACATAAAGGGGATCCCGCTTCCGCCGACCATGAAGGCTGTCTATTGCGAGACGGGCAGGGAATTCGGTCTTTCCATAGAACAGTGCGAGAGAGACGTAAGATATTCGATCTCCAAGAGCGCTCTTAAAGACATGCGCAGCAGATCGGCTCTGAGATGCATGGGAACCAGGATCGAGAGAAGATTAGGCTTTAGGGATCCTTTGGAATAAAAAAGGCTCCGTGGAAACGGAGCCTCAGGAATCTAAGTTAATATAAGAATTACTTCTTCTTACCCTTCTTAGCGTTTACCTTATCCTTAAGTGACTTTCCTGCCTTGAATGTAGGAACAGTAGATGCAGCGATCTTAATCTTATCGCCTGTAGCAGGGTTGCGGCCGCTTCTTGCAGCGAGCTTCTTTGTCTTGAATGTGCCGAAGCCAACGAGAACAACCTTGTCGTTCTTTACGAGAGCACCTTCAATAGCACCGAGGGTAGCCTTGAGAGCTGCTTCTGCATCTTTTTTGCTGAGGCCTGCATCTTTTGCGATCTTGTCAATAAGCTGTGACTTGTTCATGTGGTTTCCTCCTGTATTAGCCGCTGAAAAGGCTTAATTTTATAGTAATTTCATTATTGATTTAAGTAAAAAAGAAGTCAATAGTTTTCAAGCAAAAATAACAAAAATGTTTGAAAAAATTTGACAATCGAAGGAACCGGCATATGGTTTTCGGGCACGCGAAAAGAATACCAAAATGAATAGGATGGCAATTATTAATTAATGTCACTTTGATGCAAGATTTATTTGAAATGATAGTGTATTATTGTTGTGCAAAAAACCAATCGGAGGATATATATATGATAGTTACCAAAGATACGATCATCGGAGATGTTGTAATGCAGGATGAAGGCATTGCGCCGATCCTTATGGCTTCCGGACTTCACTGCCTCGGCTGCGCACTTGCTTCAGGCGAGACCATTGAAGAAGCATGCATGGTTCACGGCATGGACTGCGATGCTCTGGTAGAAGAGATCAACAACTACTTCCAGTCCAAGGGCTGATCTTACTGAAACAACGCTGAGAATTTAAGAGAGTGTCATGAATGGCACTCTCTTTTTGTTTGATCAGGGATTAATACGAAGCACCGATGATTATCTCGAAAGTGGTTCCTTCGCCGAGTTTGCTCGTAACCTTTATCTCTGCATCATGCTTGTCGCAGATGAGCTTGACGATCGCAAGGCCCAGGCCTGTACCCTTGATGTTGATTCCCGAGTTATGCGCTCTGTAGAAACGGTCGAAGATCCTCGGCATATCCTGTTCCGGAATGCCTATGCCGTCGTCTGACACCGAGATATGGATCTTCTGTGTCGATATATGAGAAAGATCACCTGATCTCCACGCCTTTACGACGATATTGGCCTTAGGTCCGGTGTAGTTGATCGCATTAGATATAAGGTTCTCGAATACGCGCGAGAACTTCGCGGGATCCGCCTTTACGATCAGGGAATCCATCGGAGGGAGATCTAACGACAGATGCTTGTCCGTATCTTCCAGATCCATTGAATACATGACGACAAGTTCGTCTAACATCTCGGAGATGGATACGGAAGTAAAGTGGAAATCGGAGTCGGAAGATTCCATTCTCGTAAGTTCCATGATGTCTGCGACGATCCTTTCCATCTGTTCGGATCTTCTGACAATGTTGCTTAAGTAGGCATTGCGCTGCTCCGGGCTTAAGTTGTCCTGTGAGGAGAGGATAAGCTCTGCATAACCTCTTATGGCTGTGATAGGCGTTCTTAAGTCGTGTGACACGTTGCTCAGGACGTTCTTACGTGCAGCTTCGCCTTCCATAAGTCGCTTGTTGGTAAGTACCAGGTCGCGGTTGATCTCTGAGATGAAGACGGTCTTCTCTCTTACCTGGCGCTTCAATACTGCGGCGCTTCTCTGGATCTCGCGCTGCTGGGTAATGTATGAAGATACGAGCGAGATCTCCGCTATGAATGTGAAGACGACGAAGATAAGACTGTATGTGGGGATCGTATAGACGATCATGCTGTCTAAGAGGATCGAGAGATAGAGGATAAAGAACATCAGGCTGAACAGCAAGGCCCAGAGAAGTATCCTCTGGTTCTCTTTGTTATAGAAGAACAGGTCTAAAAAGATCGAGAGCAGTACCGTTGAAACACAGAAAAGCAGTGCCACGAATTCGGGCGCGAGCCTTCCGAAGCCTATATCACAGATGAAGTAGGCGACAAGGAGCGCAGCGCCGACGACAATAACGATATGGTGTGCTTTGGCGAGCATTACAAATCTCTTCTGCGGTTTTGATCCCAGGAAGAACTGTGTATTCTCTACAAAGGCCGCTGAAGAAGCGACTACCAGAAGAACGAATCTTATATCGGCTCTGATATGGCTGTTGACCGAGATAAAACGGCAGTCGTCCAGATAGTAGAGCAGGATCGAAACGAAGCTGACAAAGAATGCGAAGAAGAGTTTCTTGTTCTTGATTGCTCCGAGGATGATGTTTGAGCCTACACCCAAAGCTACGAAGAAGAGCATCGTAACGATGGCAAAGTGTCCTGCTGTGATGACCGTACGCACATCGTTTGCAACCCTTGTCTCAATGATGGGTTCTGAAAGAAGACCGGGATTTGAGACCTGCGGAGTGGATGTGATCACGATAACAAGATCCAGTTTCCCGTTATCGGGGATAAGCGTACAGTAATCAGCAAATGCCTTGAGATTGAATACGGGAGTCTTGTCGCCGATCTTCTGGATGAATTCACCGTTACAGAAGATCCACGCTGTTCCGTTGTACTTGTGGAATGTCAGCGATAATGCATTGATCTCTTTGCTGCATTCGAAATGACCGACATATGCTGCTGAATAACAATCCTTCTTATCTACGGTGAAGTGCTGGTATTCGGGTGCCCTGTCAGTCTCGAACCACTGCGCAGTGGTGTTATAGTCGAACCACCCTTTCCATGTGTCACGGATGCCGACAGTCTCAGCATATGGTCTGTGATTGGTCAATACTGAAGATACCCAAGTATAAGGGGAGTTATCGCGGCGGGTGTTCATAGCGTGAGCCAGGCTTGCTTTCGCTGTCTCAGGCGTTATGTTCGGAACGAATGTCCATCCGCCGGTTACGTGGCTGCTGTAGGGACCGTCCAGTGCGAGTGTGTCGCTTAAGATAAGCGTTCCCCTTTCCTCGTTATACACAGGCGTCGTATCGGTGGTGTATGTGATACCGATGCTGATTATGCCTGCAATTACCAGTACGAGCAGGAGCGCGAAAATAAAGGCCAGCATAGTACCGCCGAAGGTCCTGTTGCGCGAATCAGAACCCGGAAACTTAAAACTTCCCAATCTGCTGTGCTTATACTGTGCCATTTATGTTCTTCGTTTCCTGAAAATGATGAAGCGGGACTATTATAAGCCCCGCATTCAATAATTACTAATCTTATTAAATTAGAACTGTGTGTTCATGCTGTTCTTTACCGGCGGATAAGCGAAGGAATAACCGATGCCCCACTCAGTCTTTACGAATGTGATCTCAGGTGCGATCTTCTCCATCTTCTTTCTGAGGTAGGAGATGTTAACCATTACGAGGTGGTTGTCGCACGGAGAATCGTCGCCCCAAACGTGGGAATAGATCCTTGTGAAAGGAACGATAACGTTCGGTGTCTCAGCCAAGAGGCAGAGGATATCGAACTCGCGGTTTGTAAGATGCAGCGGCTTCTCCTTGAGAGTAACCTCACGAGTCTTGATGTTGATTCTGAGCGGCGGATACTCTACAAGGAATCCCTCGCTCTTCATGTTACGCTTGATGTGAACGTTGATTCTGAGGCTTAACTCAGGAAGGGAATAAGGCTTTGTGATGTAGTCATCTGCGCCGACCTTAAATCCGTTGATAACGTCTTCCTGCTGATCCTTTGCTGTAAGGAAGATGATCGGACAGTCAGTGTACTCTTTGATCTTGGGTGCAAGATCAAATGCACTTCCGTCAGGAAGCATAACATCCAATACGATGCATGAGAAACTATGAAGCTTGATCTTCTCGAGTGCCTCTGCACAGGAAGCTGCTGTTACTACGTCATATCCTTCGCTTTCAAGGAAATCACGGTTAAGGACTAAGATGTCGCTGTCGTCATCTACAAGAAATACTTTTTGCTTTGCCATTAAAATACCTCCCCAGTTACTATTAATTTTTCTTCTTAATCACAATTACCGGTAATGAGCGAGACACCGGATGCTCTTTTACATAATTGTGATTTTTTGATTTTTGACTAGTATAGTATACAACACGTCAAACCGATTTTATATAGTCAATTGCAATAAGTTACAGATAATATTTTACAATTTTAAGTGCAAGTGAGCAGAATATAGAAAATATGTTCGGTTAATGGTATCATAAAATCCATGAAACGCATCATTTTTCACATAGATCAGAACTGCTATTTTGCGTCGGTCGAGATGATCTCAAGACCGGAGCTCAGGAACGTTCCGATGGCTGTTGCCGGTGATGCGAAGGCCAGGCACGGCATAATCCTTGCCAAGAACGAGCCTGCAAAGAAATACGGGATCAAGACCGCTGAAGCCATCTGGCAGGCACAGGCCAAATGTCCCGACTTAGTACTCGTTGCTGCGCATCACGAGAAATACGAATTCTATTCCAAAAAGCTCCGTGAGATGTATTCGGAATATACGGATAAAGTCGAGCCGTTCGGCCTGGATGAGTGCTGGCTCGACATGACGGGAATCGTTTCGGATTACGATGAGGCAGAAGAGGTTGCACTCGAGATAAGGAACCGGGTGAAGGATGAATTCAAGCTCACATGCTCCGTCGGCATAAGCTTTAATAAGGTTTTCGCAAAGCTTGGAAGCGACTATAAGAAGCCCGATGCCACGACCGTCTTTACTGATCAGAACTGGCAGGAGAAGATATGGCCACTGCCCGTATCAGATCTCCTTTTTGTCGGAAAGCATACCGCAGATAAGCTCGCGAAGATCAATGTAAAGACAATAGGTGATCTGGCAAAGACCGATGTTGAATTTATCAACCGCTATCTCGGCAAGAACGGTGTCGGATTGTGGGAATATGCCAACGGTCTGGATGATGCGCCGGTTGCGGAATCCGGATATAAACGCATCCCCAAATCAGTCGGGAATTCCACTACTACGGCAGAAGACATGACCTCCGACAGGCAGATTGAGCGGACTTTACATATGCTTTCAGAGAGCGTCGCTATGAGACTTAGGAAGCACGGCCTTAAGGGCACTGTCGTACAGATAACTGTCAGGGACAGGGATCTCGGCATTTATGAGAAGCAGGGGATCTTATACAGGCCGACGGATGATGCCAAAGACATCTATCAGGCGGCAAGAGACCTTTTCAAAAACTCATACGACTGGAATAAAGGCGTAAGGAGCATAGGCGTCAGATGCACCAAGCTCGTCAGATCAGACAGCGGCGAACAGCTGTCCCTTTTTGCCGAAGCTCAAAAGAGCGAACGCGACGAGCGGCTCAATAAGGCAATCGACGACATAAACAGGCGATACGGGAACGGTGTGATAAGGAGCGCTGCGGAGGCAGAATCCGCGTCAAAAGAGAATAAAGCTGATAAGATAGTAAATGATCCTTTCCATCCGGAGGCAGATTTCTGATGATCACCGCGAGCAGTTATTTCAAGGGCATGTTCGGACACAAGATGTACAAAGCATCGATCTCTCTTAATGGTACATGTCCCAACAGAGACGGGAGCAGGGGTGTGGGCGGATGTATATTCTGTTCCGAAGGCGGTTCCGGCGAGTTCGCCGCCTCTGGTTATTCGGTCACAAATCAGATCTGCCAGGCTATTGACCAGGTCAGGCGTAAGGCCGGAGATAATGCCGGATACATAGCATATTTCCAGAGTTTTACTAACACATACTGTGAACCCGAATATCTCGCAAAGGTTCTTTCTGAAGCTTCTTCAGTACAAGGTGTTGAGGCGTTATCCATAGCGACGAGACCCGACTGCCTGGGACCTGCGATAATGGAAGTGTTGTCGAGGCAGGCAAAGAAGATGCCTCTTTTTGTAGAACTCGGACTTCAGACTGCAAGTGATGAGACTGCCAAATCGATCAACCGCTGTTATTGGACTTATGAATATACTGAGGCAGTAAAAGATCTTAAGGATATCAGAGCAAATGTCATTACGCATATCATCTTCGGTCTTCCAGGAGAGACGCGCGGGATGATGATGGACACCGTAAAGCTGGCTGTGGATTCAGGCAGTGACGGTTATAAATTCACATGCCTTTATGTGCTTGAGAATACGCCTTTAGAAAAGCTTTACCGTGACAATAAAGTTGAGATACTCGGCATGGAGGAGTATTTTGATATTGTGGAAGAAGCGTTAAAGCTTTTGCCTGAAAATGCAGTCATTCACAGGTTTACGGGAGACGGCCCCAAGAAGCTCCTGATCGCTCCGGAATGGACGAAGAATAAGAGGCAGGTCGTAAACTACATCAACAGGAGGTTCGGCTTATGAAGAAATATGTTTTAGAGACGATGAACGCCGTACAGAAATATATTGATGAAGAGATGAAGAATGCTCCTGCAGAAAAGACCTCTGAAATGCTCTCCGAGTTTGAGACCAAGATCTCCTATTTCCAGCATGAGCGGCTTATCCACCTCATGGTAACGCTTGCTTTTGCATCCTGGCTCCTCTTTGAGATCTTCTGTCTGTTCGTTCTTCCTTCAGAGTTCCTTATCGCCGGAATACTCCTGGTACTGATATTCTTCGGCCTTACTATAGGATACGTAATGCACTACTATTTTCTCGAGAACAGCGTGCAGAAAATGTATCACATGAGAGATGAGATAAGGTCTCATCTTAACAGCGCGAAAGTCATCTGATTTCAATTTGCTTGGTTTTTTGTACCGTTATGTGTTAAATTATTGCGGTGTGGAGGGACGTATATGCCGACAATAGTTAAGTACATTCTGGTCTTTTTTATTTCTATGGTTCCGATCATTGAGCTCCGTGGCGCCGTTCCTATCGGAGTTACAGCCTTTGGTTTGAACGAATATATTACTCTCGCAGTTTGTGTTATCGGCAACATGCTCCCTGTTCCGTTTATTCATCTGTTTGCCAGGAAGATCCTTATCTGGGGAAGCACATGGAAGCACGGCAGCGGTATTTTTAAGTGGATCCTCCAGAAGGGCGAGAAGGCAGGAAAGAAGCTTACGGCTAATTCCAAGAAGCACGGCGCATTTATTGCGTTGATGCTGTTTGTAGGAATACCGCTTCCCGGTACCGGCGCATGGACAGGAACTCTTGCAGCTTCCATGCTCGATTTCGATCTTAAGAAGACTACCAAGGCAGTTGTTCTCGGCGTTCTTATGGCCGGAATCATAATGCTTGTCATCAGTCTGCTTGCTAAAGCGGGCATCACTTCGGTTTCCGATCTTTTCTGAGTCTGTAACGCAAATATCATATAAATCAACGTTTTTAAGCCATTCTTCATAAAATGGCAACACTTTGATATACCAAGTATTGTGCAAGTTGCACAACCAAATGATTTTCATTTGGTATCTTCTGCGATATTGCGAACTCCATAGCCAGCAAGTATTATTAGGCTAGCTCCAAGGAATACGGAAGCGAGAACTTCCAGATCCGAGGGAGGCCGCCCGAAGCAATTGTCGAGCAGGCGCAGGGAAGAACCAGAGTTGGAAAGAACTTATGGCGAAGCCGAAGAGACGAAGCCGGAGACAACAATCGAAGGTTGATACAAAGTCCGAGATGAGAACTGAGGGAGTGACGAGCGAGTGGTTGAAGGTGACGTAGTCATGCAAGCCACAGGTTGTAACAATTAGTTGATTCGGTATTCGGGACCGCGAGTAGGTGAGATGTCACCATCGACAGGAAAGAACCGTAGCCGCAGCGGATGTTACACCGGTTCGTGCAAACCGAGTAGCCGGCCAGGCTGTCGAGCTGCAAGCGAAGCCGCAAGGTGGAGGGAGCAGACCACAATCGAATAGCGTAATGTTCGGTGAATGGAGACATGAGATGCACGGTGTGATTGAGTGTTGCAGCAAATCGATTAGTTGTAACGATATCACATAAAGCTCGGGTAGTGGTTAGGAAAGGGCCTTTTGGTAGGACGGAAGAGCGTAGGAAGATGAGCGTGAATGCGTGATCTTTGTAAGTAATCTAATTTGGTTCGTTGGAGCGAAAAAGGAGATCCCGATGATCTAGGTCACCGGGATCTTTCTTTTGCGTAATTTATCTTGAATCAGCGCTTATTTCCGCTTGGGGATCTGAGCGATATAAGGAAGATTTCTTCCAATCTCATCCCTGTCCAAGCCATAGCCTGCAAGCCACTGGTCATTGATCTCAAAGCCGAAATATTTGACGGGGATGGTCATAAGAAGCCTGTCGGGGTTTAAGAGCATTGAGCATAGAGTTATATCCCTGGGCTTCTTCATTTCGAGATTTTGGATGATGTAAGCAGTGGTAAGGCCGGTTCTGATGACGTCTTCCACAACAAGAACGTGCTTGTCGGTAATATCAATGTCGATATCCTTGGTGATGCGGACGATGCCTGTTTTCGAGGTCGTGTCAGGAATGCTCGAGAACCCTACCATATCGACCTTGATGGGAAGATCGATCGCTCTGGTAAGGTCAGAGAGGAAATACAGAGAGCCCTTGATAACGCCGATGACGATAAGTTCCTTATCCTTGTAATCTTCGGTGATCTGCCTGCCTAATTCCTTTATCCTGTTTTGGATGGTCTCTTCACTGTAAACAACACGCTCGGTATTAAGAGCTTCTTCGAGATTAGCCACTTAATGACCTCCTTAAGAATTATCGCCAACGCCGCCGAACATCTTCAGGCGGTCGACGAGTTCGTTGAAATCTTTCTTATAAACGATGCGGATATTGGTGCCCGGATAGAGCTCTTTTACAAGACGCATCTTTTTATTCTTCTTCGTAACATAACGCTGGTCCATCGTCGTGAGCTCAAGATAGAGGTTGAACTTCGGCAGATAGAAGTCGGGCGATATCGCCATAGTGACATTGCCTTCAGCATCCCATTCAACCGGGAAAGTCTTGGGTTCATAGAGCCACTCGATGTTATAAAGGCTCAAGATCCTTGCAAACTCCTCTTCGGTCTCATTCTTGAAAGCAATATTCCTGGTCTGGTGATCGATCGTATTGGATGAATCATTGGACTCGGCGAGCTTGACCCTTAAGTCATGCTTCCTGGCAAGCTCGGCAATGGCATCGACGCATTCGTCAACGCTTAAACGATCCGTGTTAAGGATGAGATCGAACTGTTCGGGAGAAGTAATATCCTTGCCGTAGACTGTCCTGACGAATTTCCTGTGCTTGCGGTCGCCTATATCAAGGACTTCGCTGGCCTCATCCGTGGTAATGCGGTATTTCTTCGCGATCGTATTGAGCCTTGTCGTCTCACTTGCCGTAACCCTGACGTGAATGGCGCCCGGGAAACCTGACAAAAGGACGCTTCCGCCCATGCCGAGGATTATAAGGTCCTTATCTTTGGATTCCGACGCAAGCGCGCGGATCCTTTCAACAAGGATATCGGCATATGTCCTGTCGCTGCCGGGAAGTGTCAGGTCAAAGAATTTGGCACTCTCATTAAGTCTGTCCAAAGTACCCTGATTAATCTCACCAAAGAAATTCTCAAGCGCGTACTTGCGCGATACAACAGTCGTTCCGAGGCGCGCGGCAAGGGCATCAGCAATCTCATCTCCGAGACTTCCGTTCTGTCTTGAGATAGTGATTATCGCCATAAAAACCCCCGAAAAGACCTTATACAACAATTATACCCCAATAGTTTTGCTCTCAAAACGCGAAAAAATAAAAATCTGATAAAAATCTGAAATTCGTGTTTGACTTTGAATGAACGATTAGTTATAATCTTCCGTGCTAAAGGACGCCATCTTAGCTCAGTTGGTAGAGCAGCTGATTTGTAATCAGCAGGTCGTGGGTTCGAGTCCCACAAATGGCTCCAAGACCAAAACCCTTGAAAACATTGCGTTTCAAGGGTTTTTCTTTTTTAGTCTCGAGACCTCAAAAAGGGCAAAAATCGCGAAAATGGTAACAATTTGGTAACACCTGCTGAAAAAACATCTTTTTGTCAGGCGGACTGACGCCCTTTGAGGAATTTATCGAATTCTTCTCTCTTGATTCTTCTGTGAGATCCAATCCAGATGACAAAGGGACATTCTTTGTCATTAGTAAGCTCTCTGATTCGGTTCATTCCTATTCCGAAAAGCTTTGATGCCTCTGTGACGCTCAAGAGTTTTTTCTCTTTTAGCTGGTTGAGGTCGACTTCTTTGGTCTCGTTATGTTTGGTGGTTTCTTTAGCTGGAGCAGACTTCAATACTTCAGCCAGGTAAGCTGCACAGTTCTCGCTTTTTACTACAGGTGTGAGCTGCTGGTCAATAATGATGTTGATGTTATCTTTGTCTTTCATGATAAGTTCCTTTCTGAATATGAGATGATATGTGACGACTGTGATGATGTGACGGCTTTATTGCCACAGTGTTGATTCAGTTCGATTATGTTGCCACAGAGTATGAGATCAAACGGATAGCATCCTCCTTCTTCGGTGTTATGAGTCTTCTGAGGGAATTGATCGATTTTTTCAAAGCTCAGATATGTGCCGTCACGCTTGTGTTCTCTGGCAAAACGGAATCCCATTTTTGCAAGCTCGTTCTTTCTGTTCCAGAGTTTTCCGCTTATTGATTGCGGCTTTTTGCTGGCTTTTATCAGATTACAGAACTCCGTAGCAGTGCCATGAAAGGCTTCGTGTTCTTTCAGGTAATCGAGCGCTTTTCTGAGATCATCATCTGCCTGAAATGCATCTTCAATGGGTGTATTCTCTTTGACAAGTTCCCAGTGGCTGAGTGTACTGTTGAATCTGATCGTGAGAACACGTTCTTCCATATCGCGGCTGCGAATATGAAGTTTAACATCCGTATCAGAAGATTCTTTGCGCATAATGAATGCACCATCGGATGCTCCGAACAGACCATTAGTACCCAAGATATCATCGAACGGGTCAATCGATCTCATCTTGCGGGTGTGATGAATAAGCAAGATCGTGACATTATGATCTTCACAGAACTTGTGAAGAGGGTTGATAGTGTTGTAATCCCCCTGATAAGGATTCTTGGTGTTAATATCTGCTTTGTTCTGTTCGCAACGGATAGCAGCAAGTGTGTCTATGATGAACAGACCGATATCCGGATGATCTTTAAGCGCATCTTCAAGTTGTTCTTCCAGGCCGCCGCCGATTGGAGCAGCATCCGTGCTATACATTAATTCTTTTGGGCATTCATTAGCAATACTGAACAAGCGGTCCTGCAGCCTTTTCTCGCCATCTTCTAGGCAGAGATATAACACATCTTTCTTTTTGGTGTCGTAATTCCAAAGGTTCATACCTGTGCTGATACACAAGGCAATTTGAAGTGCCATCCATGACTTACCGACTTTTGCGCTGCCGCAAAGAAGATATAAACCTTTGCCCGGAAGAAAGTGATCGATCAGGGGATCGATGCTTTCGAATTCCTTTTCAGCAAGATTCTTTACGGTATCTACCGTAAGCGGTTTAAATTGTTTTTTCATATATACGATAACTCCTTGTTTTATCTTGCTCGACCGCCACGGCTTCTTTGTTTTTGTTGTGACTGAAGCTGTTGTTGAAGTCTTTCGGCATGTTCCAACACCTCATCGGTCGATATGTAGCAGTCATCACATATTTTGAGTTCATGCCGGATATCTGCCATCTCTTGCGAGATCTCTTTTATTTCACGTTTGAGGCTGGTGACGAATGATTGATGCCCGTTTTTCTCGTGATATCTCAGCCATGAATATCGTTCGTTCTTCTTTTCCTGCAAAGCTTCGAGCTGCTTGTTATACCCGGCTTTTACTTCGGATATTGGCCGCTTGTCGTACACCTCGTGTTTGCAGATGAAATCCAACATCTCGATATAGTGATCTAACTTACGGATATCTTCGCGGATATACATAGAGATGTGTTCTTTCCGTTTTCGCGGACTGCTGACAAACGTATATAGTTTGAAACAGTACCATCTGAACAAATGAGGCTTGGGTGCTAATTTCTGCGCTGGCGGATCCCACTCCTTGATATCGATCTTGTTTTGAGGATGAAACTGAATGCCCGGAGTTAATGTGTTCTTGATAATCCTTCTGTAAATGGCATCAGTATCATAATCAGGACCGAGATTCCTGAATCTGAAATAACCCTTTGCATCAGGCGGTTTTAATCCCGGACATTTTAACGGCTCATGATTCTTCCCGAAGAACTTAAACTCGTATCCGAGTTCATGCATCATTTCGGCAAAATCGTTCCATGAACTGGAGAGTCGGATCGCATAATCGATATCTTCACGGATCGTGCCTCGTATTGTGTACTTTCCTTCGCGTTCGGCTTTCCATTCGTCATATGTTTTGCCTTTCGCGGTGGAAGGGTTCCTGATGGTGTTCAGACCACGTTCACGGCATAAGCGGTCACTGATCTCCTGCATCTTGCGGTAATCGGAATTCATTCGATAAAATTTGTAACCGTCTGCGAAAGAAACTGAGTTAAGGACAAAATGATTATGATAATGACCGGTATTAAGGTGTGTCGCAACCACGACCTGGAAACGATCACCCCATAATTCTTTTGCCAGCTCGACACCGATCTCGTGTGCTTCCTCTGCAGTTATCTCACCGGGCCCTTCAAGGAAAGACTGATAGCCGTGATAGGCGAGTCGTCCGCCTTCCTTGTGCCAGCGCTGTTTGACTTCAATGAATTCTTCGAGCGCGGTATCAGGATCGCAGTTAACGCCGGTGACATACATCATTTCATCTGTCTTATCCTCATTGCAGGCGTATCCGAGAACGTCACGGATATGTTTCATGGCCGCATTAGCTTCGGGAGCTTCTTCTGGTCTTTGTGTCGTCTTCTCGGGATTCTCGATATAGTTGAGAACGGTGTCCATGCGGCACTTAACAGCCCAAACTGATGTTACTGCCATTTAGCTACCATCCTTTCTTATCGTCTTTCCGAAATGTGATTTTGCGGCGGATCCGTCGCGGTATCCCGTGATGCTCCTTCCGACCAACAAGCTTCTCAAAACTTCTGATCGGGACAGACCGGATTCTTCAGAGATCTTCTTTAAAAGTTCGTCTTCTTCTTTGCTCAGCATCACTTTGAACTCGACGGTGCGCTTCCTGTTGGACTTAATTTTCATTCGACTGATCACCTCCTTCGGGTGAAATGATTGAACGCATATTGCGTTCCTCGGGGTCTCAGGGGTCGCTCCCTGACAAGCTTTGTATTTTCGTGTTCCCGAAAATACGTTGCTTGCTAAGACAAAGATCCACTTCGTGGGGCGGTAGAGTCTGGGTCAAGCCGCAAAAACTGACCGCAAGTTTGGTATAGTTTTCCTTCATTGCAGTTTTAGTGTTTTCCGTAAATAGGCCGACTTATACCAACGCACAAGCACGACCGCTTTTGCGAAAAAACTGTTTATGTTGTAGTGGATCCTTGTAGCTTCCAGGAACTATCCCGGGCCGCTGGGTTGGATCAGATCGGGCAGGATGGGAGCTTTCAATAAAGACAGCAGGATCATAACTACTGTTTCTCTTTTTATATGACCTTTTGTCTTTATCATTTCTCTCACCTCGCTTTCTCCGGCAAGTTATAAGAACTTATGTTCGATTATGTACGGTTAGATTATATGAGGGTGGAAAACGGTTTGCAAGCCTTATTTTTCAAGGTGTCCCATAAATGGAACAGATGGATAAAAGTACGATTAATGGAACTTTCTGCCTGAGATAATATAAGTTTATAAAATTCTCGTATAGTAAAATTTGCATGATGTAATTTATATATTCGAGAGGAAACTCTTAGTAGGGATAATCATCAGTTTAATTCTGCAATAGGAGAGAAGAACCAGCCCAGCCGAGGCTGGGCTGGTTCTGAAGTTTCTGACATTGTATATTCTGTAGAGTTACCGTCTGCCAAAAGGAGGCAGAAATGAACGAGTATGGTTTTGGACAGCTATCCTTCTCAGAGAGGGTGGCTATTGAAACGGGAATATGCAAAGGAGAAACATTCAGACAGATTGCAAAAAGAATTGGAAGACATCCATCGACAGTCTCTCATGAAATAAAAACGAACAGGACATTCATTCGCGGACATTTCTATTTTGGCAATGACTGCCGCTTTGCAAGAAATTGCAAGATAAAAGGCCTTTGTGATTCCGCTTGCAACTACGGATGCAGGAATTGCCGAAGTCACAACTGCAAGGAATATTGCGACAGATACATCTCGTCCGATTGCGCGAGACCCAAACAGTATCCCTACGTCTGTAATAACTGCGAAAGCAAAAAGCTGTGTCACAAGACAAAATATTTCTACAGCGCGAAGTATGCGGAAGCAGCAGTTACAAGGCGAAGATCTGAGAGCCGGAAAGGCATCAGATTATCAGAAGAACAATTCAGCGAAATGGATAAGTTAATAACCAAGTACGTTAAGAAAGGCCAGCCGTTAGCGCACATATACGCTGAACATGAACAGGAACTTCCTGTGTGTCTTCGGAGCATATACAACTATATAGATTCCGGAGAGATGACGATTAAGAACATCGACCTAAGGCGCAAGACTTCTTATCGGAAACGCCAAGGAAACAAGCCTAAAGTCTCATTCAATCAGGAATACCGCAGTGGCAGGACTTATGTAGACTACGAATATGAATGCAAGCACGGATATATAAGTGAGGCCATGACGGTTCAGATGGATACCGTAAAAGGAAGAAGAGAAGCAGGCAAACGTCTTCTGACGATGATCTTCAGGAAGAATTCGGTAATGCTTATGTTCTTAATGCCAGACGGGACTTCTGCTTCCGTAAAGGGTGTATTTGACTATCTGGAGATTATGCTGGGAGATGAGACATTCAGGAATCTGTTCCCGGTATTTCTTACAGATAACGGCGGAGAATTCAAGAAGGTCAACGAACTGGAGTATGACGATGACTTGATGCCAAGAACCAGGATTTATTACTGCGATCCCATGGCTTCGTGGCAGAAGGCACAAATTGAGAAGAACCATGAATTCATCCGCTATGTCATTCCGAGAGGCAAGAGCCTTGATCCATATACGGACGATGACATAACGCTTCTTATGAATCACATAAACAGTGTCAAGCGTCCAAGCCTTGGAAATAAGGCACCTTACGAATTGATTGACGATGAAGACGAAGATATGCTCAAGCTGATGTATCTATTAAAAATGGACCTCATCCCTGCGGACGAAGTCCAATTAACCTCTGACTTATTCAGACAAAAATAAGTAAGTCAGATTCTGTTGCAGACGGTAACCGGAACATACCATTACAAGTAAAAAGTGTGTCGCGTTTTCTTTTGCAAACCGATTCACGGCACGCTTGTTTGCTATGCGCGGTTTTTACCTAATCCAACAGATTTATCAGGATTATAGCATGGTTTTGAGCTCAGAAACGTCTTGTACGAGGTCAATTTTCGCGTTTTCGTTAGTTTGTGTATTTTCAGTAAGGTGTTAGTTTTTCATTCAAGGTTCGATTGTAATATGCAAGAGAACAATATAATCGTTAATTATTTTAATGAAAATCTCAAGTGATTTTTAGGAAATCAGCTCAATTCAGAACTTTGTAGACTTGTCCGATTAGTTCTGCTATGCCTAATCAGATTCATTTGCGCAGCAATTATGTAGCAATTTTGTAGCGTTTATGATTCATTTGGTCAGACAAAACATGCTGAAAGCCCTTTGAATAAAGCGATTGGCGAAATGCTACATTCTGATTTTCACCTATTTGACAACGCGATTATGTCTGCATAGACTGATGATGTGGAGGCGCCTATGAACGGTAAAAACATCATAAAGTATAGGGAAGACAACGGGATATCCCAGATAGAATTAGCCAATGAACTTGGTGTTGCCAGATCCACATTATCTCGATGGGAGCAGAATAAAACAGTTCCTCGTGGTGAAGATTACGATCATTTACGCAAAATCATAGGCGATGAATATATTACCGACGAAGATCTTACCGAAGACAAGACGGCTATCGAGGCAATCGAAGTAGTGTCGGACAGAGTAGACAACATTTTATTTCAAGTAACACAAATTGAATCTAATCAAAGAAGCTTCGAGAATGAGGATAACAAGTCAAAGCTAAAGCACAGAAGAATAAGGACGGTTGCAATAATTGTTACATGCATAATCATACTTGCCATTGTTATAGGAACATGGTTTTACCTGATGAATTATGGTTTTGGTGGCGATATAGTTGAGGGTTCTGTAGGAATTGAGGATGTAGATGATTGAGATAACAATTGAAAGGAGAAAATAAAATGAGAAAAACAATTGGCGGTACAGATAAACATGCTATTTATACCTAATAATGAGTTGGTTAATAGGGCATAATTAATTTCGGAGAGAAGCGCAAGCTTTTCTCCGAAATATCAGCAATATTCACATAGCATGGGGGCAATTATGAGTGATAGGCTGATTGTAGTTACAAAGAAAATATTGGAGATGGTCATAGTTCTTTCGATAATGCTTTCGGTTGTTTCTTGCGATGCGGTATCTGTAGGGAACAACGGTAAGAGGAAAAGCGTTGTCGCAAAGAATGATCCTTGGTTTGAGGGGGAATTAGTAGATATTGATGTTAGTCAAGGTTTAGATCCAGACAGACGTTTAACTAACATGTTTCCTAAACTTGCCGGAGCGGATGAAAAATTCATCGTTGTTTTAGCTGATGGCTCGTACAAGGTGGATGATTGGGGAACGATTAAGAGCAATTCAGATTATGTTATTAGAAATCTATTAATAATTGACAGAGCTACAAAGCAAACAGTTAAAATAATAGATTTGTATAGCCTGATTAAAGGTGATGATTATATAAATGCCGTGTCATACCAAAATGGAACGGCCGCTGTAAGAGCTGAATCATGGGATTCGAAAGCGAAGCAGTCAGTTGATAGAGAGTATACAATCGACATAGAGACAGAGACCGTAACCGGTTTCATTGATTATGGTGGTATAGATGATTTTTGGTTTAGAGGTTCTTACAAGGTCGGTAATTATAAAATAGATTCGCTTTATAGATATATGGTTGATGCGAACGAAAATCGATACTGGCTTTTAAGAATCACTTCTCCGGATGGAAATCAAACAGAGATTACTTTTGAAGATCAAGACGAACGGTATGATGAGCTTCCATCAATTTTTGCGTTAGATGATAGCACTGCGCTTGTTCCAATTTACAGAAAACCAGAATATGTTTTTTATAAACTGGATCTTACGAATTGCAAGGCAACAAAGGCTGATTCAAAAGAATTTCAATGGCTTGAGCCGGATAAGCTGCGCCGTGCATCGAACGGTTCTGACGGCAAAGTATATTTTACAACACGAAGAGGTATCAGTTCGCTCGATTTTGAGAACAAGAATGCAAAGCAAGTATTTGATTTTAATAACTGTAATGTAAACAGAAGATATATGGAGGATTTGGAAATTGCTGAATGTTCAGGGGATTCATTTTTGTTCTGTGGCAGCTATGACTCTTTAGACATGCGCTCCTCTAAATTTGTCAAAAACTATGCTGTTGTTGAATTAAAAAAGGCAAAGAAGAATCCTCATGCCGGAAAGAAGATAATAGAGTTGTGTTCATATGACGGATACTTGAACGGGACATTATATGATGCAATCATCAAATATAACGAGATTAGCAGCGACTATCATATAGAATTCTCGGATCGCTACATCATGAATGCTTATTCTGATTTTGGCGATATAAACAGCAGTGATGAATATGATTCTGCTCTGCTTGGCGCGAACGGCAAATTGAGTGATGCGCTTGCCATGGACATCATGAACGGTGAAGGTCCTGATATCCTTATGAATACGAGCAGACTGGGTCAGCTTAACAATGATAACTTCCTGATTGATCTCTCGGTATATACTCAGGAACTGGATTCGAGCAAATACTACACCAACATAATAAACGGCGCGAAAACAGACGGAAAGCTGTATCAGATTCCGATAAGTTATACGATTGAAGGAATTCAGACATCTCCCGAATATGCAGGCAAGACAAAGATAGGTTTTACTCCGGGAGAGTATGAGAAATTCATATCAGAAGAACTTAACGGAAAAGATTTAATCGAGTCAGGCCAGGCGCTATATTTCACTAAGCTGTTTACCGGCATGAGTGATGAATTCATATCTGGCGGAAGAGTCAATTTTAGCAGCTCAAAATTTGCAGATATTGCAGGATATGTTAAGGAAACTGTGCCTCGGAACAGCGCAGCGTGGAATACTATAACTGATGAAACTCAGCAAGACTCATATGAGACTGCAACGAAAGGTATTAGAACTGCAATCTATTGTAACTGTCCCGGCATCAGCGGTTATCTTATTAAGAGATATCAAATCAAGGATGGAACTACGATATTGGGTCTGCCTTCTTCAGATGGCAGAGGTCCTATGTTTGGAACGGATACCTCAGTAGCGATATCAAAGAATGCAGTAAACATCGATGCTTGTGTTGAATTCGTTAAAATGCTTCTCTCAGATGAGGTTCAAGAAGACTTGGCCATGAATGACAAGTTTGTTTTGAATCGTGAAGCATTCAAAAAGAGTTGCAGTGCCGTGATTGAGTATTATAATTCTCCGGCCGGCGCAGATAATCTGTTTGATTATGAGATAGGCACTAATGTTCCAAGACGCTCTAAATTCCAAGATGAAGAAATAGACAATATGGAAAACATCATTCTGAGCTGCTCAAAATCGAATTCATCCGACGCGGCAATATCCACAATCCTTATGGAAGAGATGCCGGCATACTTTTTAGGGCAGAAAGATCTTGATGCCGTCATCAAGATAGCTCAGGACAGAGCGCAGAAAGTGTTGGATGAACGCGGCTAGCAATCTCGTTAAAAAGGCGTTATTGCCTTTTGAAATAAGTACGCAAGGTCTCGGCAATAGTGTCCCCGCACTTGGGGTCTTGTTTTTGATGTTGGCGTCGGGATAAGTTAGCTTTTTCTTCCGATAGAACGTCTATTACTATCTTGATGGCACTCAAATCCAGATTGATATGTTTAAGGACAGGATTGAAATCTCTTCACCGGGAAGTTTTTATCAAGGGAAGAGCATCAACAAGACATGGAAGATGGAAAAATCCTTATTCATTGGCGATTACAAGTGAAGATTCCGGAGCTTTCAGTAGTTGCTAAACAAGTGTCTTAAGTAACAAAAGAGAGGAGGTACAGACCAATGGTTAGTTAAACCGGCTGTACTTGATATAAAAAAGCAACTCACATGTAGCGAATGCGAGTTGCCGGTCAAATACAGAATGATACATTGTCTCTAATCTGTATCTACAAACCTATTTGAAGATATCACATGCAGATTGATGAGGCAAGCATAGCAAGGTTTTTAGAAAATCAAGGAGGTTTCTATGTTTAAGAAATTTATCATTACTGCTTCAATTGCGTGTGTTTTGATTGGATCTTTATCAACACTGGTTTCAGCTTATTGTGAAGCAAACAATTGGGGCATAAATCAAGTATATAATGGATCATACTGGGGCGAAAAGGCATGGGTTGACGCAAAAGCGACGACTTCTGGAAATCGTATAGATGTTTGGGTTCAGAAAGGTAATAGTAGTACTAAATATGGAAAAATGTCATATTCTATGCCAATTAGTTCCCAATTTCATACATATTACTCTGCTTTTGTAGATGGTACTGGCGGTAAAGAAAAACATAATATGTATTCCTAAAACTGAGCAGATTAATATGTCATAATTGATTTGTGTTTCGGAGAGAAGCGTAAGCTTTTCTCCGAAATAATCGTTTTTGATACATAACATAGAGGCTAATATGGGTGATAGACATTCTGTATTTACAAAAAGAGTATTAGGTATAGTTATAGTTCTTTCGATACTGTTGCCGATGATTTCATGCAATAAAAATAATGTTGGTAACGGGAAAAGGAAGAGTGTTGTTTCAAAGAATGATTCTTGGTTTGAGGGGGAATTAGTAGATGTTGATGTTAAGCAAGGGCTGAATCCAGACAGGCGTTTATATACGATGTCTCCTAAACTTGCTGGTGCGGATGAGAAATACATCGTTATTTTAGCCGCTGGAGAGTATCAGGTAAATGATTGGGGAACGATTAAGCACAATTCGGATTTTGCTATTAGAAATCTTTTGCTAATTGACAGAGCTACAAAGAAAACAATTAAAATAATAAATTTGTATAATCTTCTTAAACCAGGTGACTGGGTAAATGCCGCATCATACAAAGATGGAACGGCCACTGTAAGAGCTGAATCATGGGATTCGAAAGCACAAAGATCAATTGATAGAGAGTATACAATCGACATAGAGACAGAGACCGTAACCGGTTTCATTGATTATGGTGGTATAGATGATTTTTGGTTTAGAGGTTCTTACAAGGTCGGTAATTATAAAATAGATTCGCTTTA
>JAEEGK010001154.1_pt1 | contig 66046 bp, 56 predicted proteins | sample 8958771 | NCBI WGS metagenome assembly JAEEGK01 (sample SAMN16246547, study PRJNA631951) | gut metagenome | biome: gut microbiome; feature: rumen; material: SC-attached | host: Bos | place: Iran: Karaj | collected 2018-10
ATATTGTGGTAGGTAGCGTTTTGATTCCAGGCGACACGGCTCCGCGTCTCATCACCCGCGATATGCTCAAACTCATGGAACCTGGCACCGTGCTCGTAGATGTGGCTATCGACCAAGGCGGATGCTTCGAAACGAGCCACCCTACCACTCACAGTGATCCTGTTTATGAATTGGATGGCATCCTCCACTATGCCGTGGCGAACATACCTGGTGCTGTGCCTAACACCTCAACGATAGCCTTGACGAATGCCACGTTACGCTATGCTCTAGCACTTGCCGATAAGGGTTGGCAACAAGCATGCAAGGACGATTTGGCACTTTATCGTGGTTTGAACATCGTAGAGGGACGAGTCACTTATCGTGCCGTTGCAGATGTCTATGGACTCCTCTTTGACCCGATAGTGCTTTGAATATAAAAGTGAAAAGGAAAGCCTCACCCCCAACCCCTCTCCAAAGGGCGAGGGGAGTAGAATGAAGAGTGATGAATGAAAAATGCCTTCCGGATGGCTCCTCTCCCCCTCGGGGGAGCAGGAAGGGGGCTTCACTTCTCACTACTCATTACAACATACTTCTTTCCATCGTGTATATAGATGCCCTTTCTTGTGGGTTTGGAATTGAGCTTTGAACCGCTGAGATTAAACCATCCTGTTTTCGAAACTTCTTGACAATTTTCAAAGCTCTTTGCCATCGTAATATCTGTTGGTACATCTTCGCTTGTATCTTCTGTTACCCAGTTGCTGCCAAAAGTGAAGGTAATATTTTCTTTAGGCATGGGCTGCGTATCGAAGTCGAACATATCAGCATCATAAGGGGGATCGGCAGTTGTTGTGAAGGTAAAGTAACCCCCTTGATTTGCTGTGAAAGGTTTAGTAATGGTTTTCCCGTTAGTTGAAGTTGCCACGAAATAATAATCTACAGTCTCACCTACATGAAAGGTACTTGCAGGAACACTACCATACCAGCGGTTGCCGTTGGGTGTGAGATCTATGAGTTGCCACTCGCCACCATTTATTCGAAACATCAACTCTGCATGAGCGATGCCACTCTTATTGGTGATGATGGCACTAAAAGGTACGGAGGTCTGCTCTCCCAGATTGACGTTTCCATGGATATTCTTGTGCAGGATGCGAATTGGATTGTCGGCAGGAATCTGTTTTGTGACACAATGGATGGCACCACCACTGCCATCAAACTCATGTACATCGACACAATAGATAGTATAACCAGGGTAGGCTTGTTTGATAGCCTCAATATTAGCACGGTCCCAATCCGCTGTTGGCATTCCGTCGTTTCCCACCTCAGAGAAACATGGCTGAAGGATAACGTTGTTTACAAAAGTGTGGTTGGCATAAGTGCGTGAGTATTCTGTGCTATACTTCTCTTGCCCAAGAAAAGGCTCACCATCATTGTTTGATGGAAATGGTAGCCGAGACATCGTGTAATAGTTGCGTCCAAATATGCTTTTCTGTTCGTTGAGATACGCGATATTCTTCTTTCCTGTTATATAGTCATCCCAATCATTATACAGTTCCGGCATCATAGAGAAAGCAAAGCCATTCTCATTCCATGCGTCTGCATAGAGATCCACATGACCAGTACCTCCATCGTACAAAAAGCGTGGAACTATGTGAGTGGCACGCTGCCCCAACATCTCATTTAGAGCCTGATACACTTTATCCTTAGACAATGCCGATTTGTATCTATGGTGTATGGAATTGTAGTCTTTTCCGTCCCATTCAATTGGACCGCTTTCATCGTTATTGATAGCATAAACAGCATCGGATGTAACGAGAGAACCGGCACCGTCAACCAAACAGTTTCCACCTTCCCATACGAAATCTGTGATGTAATTAGGAATACCCATCTGCTTATGAATCAACGACGGAATCTGATCGTCGAGTGCACGACTATAGCGCCTATAAAAAAAGTCGAGCATGGCAAGATTGTCTTCGTCGCCATAATAAAAACAAATGGGTCCGCAATCACGATACCATATAGAACTGCCCTCTCCGTGCAGAAAACGCAGATGGTCGTGGCGGAGTCCCATGCGCTCGAGTGTTTGATAGATAATCGCTGTATCGTTTGGTTGTTTGATACGCACCCTGGCTTCTGCACCTCCCTTTTGGATACCATCCATTAAGTAGAAGAACACCTTGGCAAGGTTCGACACTGTGTCTATAGATGATGTGTATGGTCCGCTACCTTCAATTTTAAATTTACCATCTTCACCCTTATGGTAGTAGTCAGCCCAACCTTTTACCACAGGTTCTGCACTCCAAGTGAGATCACCCTCATGTCCTGGAACAGCATGTTCATAATAAGTGGTAAGGACAATGGCCTTTACCTCCTCCCATTCACCAGGGAACCACACACGTTCGTTGAATGAAGCCTGTCTTGTTGCTCTCCTCTCCACTTGGTTGGTTGTAGGCGACGCAGTGGGTATCTGACGCAAAGGATACTTGCCAGAATAGAAACGCTTATGGAATGTTTTGAAGATTTCACGTTTCAAATCCATATTCTGGTCATCAGAATGTTGTGCATGAGCCACTGTGTTCAACAAGACAGAGCATAGAAAAAACAAAATAGTCTTAATATATTTCATTTTGTTTTAAGTTTACTAAATATAAGTAGCGATACGCCAAAGCAACTCTGCGGGTCCGCGTTGATGATGGCGTGCCCACAGAAGTGTGGCAAGAAACTGTAAAATCACCATCACGATACCTACAAAGAAGGCGTAGGTGTGTCCTAATTCGCTGAATAGCCCCAATCCCCAGGCATAAAACAGGAAGCAACCCAAGACTGATTGCAAGAGATAGTTGGTGAGACTCATACGACCAAATGTGCAGACAGCGGAAAGCGATTGACGCACCCGTGCAGAACCATACCACAGCAGGACAATGGCAGCTGTTTCTGATAGTAGGATTGCGAGGTTAATGATAGGTGAGAGCCAATGCGCGAGGATACCAAGGTTGACACAGTTGCCAACGACAGCTATCAACAGACTCATGATGAGAATACATTTCCACACGAGCAGGTGACGACCTTCGTCCACGAATATGCGATAACGTCCAAAAAGCAATCCCAAGAGGAAAAGACCGTAAATCTGTGTCAGTCGCCCTGTCAATGCAAAGTAGCCCAAATTGGCAGGAAAGGCATAGCGCAAATTCTGCACCACGTTAAGACAGAAACCGCTCTCTTGATGATGGTGAGTCAAGAAGGCATAGTCGTGCCAAATCCAGTCGGAAGGCATCGTCCATCCACTGAAAAGTTGCCACAGTTCGAATGGCTGCAACAGTACTACTACGGTCAATACCCATAGCCATCGGTTCGGCAAACGATGACAGGCAATGAGGAGCAAACCACAAAGTGCATAGGTGGTGAGGATGTCACCATCGTAGAAAACGATATTGATACATCCTATGAAAAACAACAGGATCATTCGCCATGCAAAGCGAATGCGCGTCATGCTGCGACTCAACATGATGTGGAAAGTAAGTCCGAACAGAAGTGCGAAGATACCGTACATCTTACCCGAAAAGAGGAAGGTAACGACACGATAGACGGAAGCATCGCAAGGCAGAGTGAGATATGCTTGCGGACTGAACGCATCGAATGACTCTATTGCGTGGAACAGGATTATGCCCACGACTGCGATGCCACGCAGGGCATCGGCCACTTCTATTCGTCCTTCTGGTATTGTCATAGTTTAAATCCGAAAAGTATGCGTATATAGAAATTCTATTTACGATATACTTTGTAAGTAATAACTGTAAAAAAAAATAGAATCTTTGCCATTACTCACATGGAAAACAGATCATCCATGGTCACCTCGTTCTGTATCATGTTGAAGTAGTTGTTGTGTGCAATGCCATTCATCGTTACCATGACGAGGTGCAGGGTCCTTTTGTCTTTTGACAGCTCCTTGTATGCATCCAGCTTATTCTGCATGTTCGCTGCATAATCCTTATCAATCGTGAAGACATTTGTGGAATGCTTCATCTCACAAAGGTCGGTAACCCCGTCTGCACGCTGCATCACCAAGTCAATCTGTGCCCCACGTCTCTCGTCTGTTCCATGAGTAAACCATGAACATACGTTTGTCTGAACACCAGAGATGCCAAGTGCTGCTTTGATCTGTGGTATGTGCTGAAAACATACCCGTTCAAAAGCATACCCTTTCCATGCATTATGGGATGAGGAAGTAAAGGTGTTTGACCAATAATGTTCATCACTGAAGGCATTCTTCTTGATACAGAGGTAATAAAAAAGGGTGTAGTTATCTATAAGCTGATAAATAGCGTTGGTCTCTGCTGTATCGGCTGAAGCAAAGCGGCGGATGAAGCCACACTCTTCCAGTTCTTCGAGTATAGTGGAGAATGTGCCTCCGTCAGAGAGTTTGCTTTCTCGCAAGATATCTTCCCTTGTCATGCCAGATTTCCTGCCATCACTCATACATTCTATCACTTTGAGGTAATTGCCTGGGCGTTTGAACAGGATCGAATAAAGTGCCTCAAACTCATCACGCAACTGTGCTGTCTCTGTGAAGAACAGCTGGTCAACATTCTGTGCTACACTTAACCCTCTCTTCAGGAAGCTCCAATAATAAGGTATTCCACCGAGAATCATATAGAGCTCCAAAACGTCCTTCCTTCCCAATGCAAGATTGGCGCTATTGGCAAAGAGTTCGCATTCTCTGAGTGTGAAGGGAACGAGTTTGATTCGGTTGGTCAGCCGCCCACGAAGTCCGCCCTTGTCCTTCAGGAGCTTCTTGCTGATCCATGAAGTGGCGCTTCCACATACAATCAGTACGATATCTTTCTCCCTGCGAGCTGTAGCCCATCCGTTCCAGAAGTTTTCCAGTGCACCGATAAGATTTCCCTTGGGAGTATCCATCCATGGAAGTTCGTCGATGAAGAGAATCTTCTTGCCAGCCGGAGCGTTTTTGATGAGTAGCTTCAGCAGCTCAAAGGCGTCAATCCATGTTTTGGGTATGGCACACTTTGTCATGCCTGCAGCTACCAGGGAGTTGCGGAATGCCGTCAATTGTTGGCGAAGCGTTCCTTTTGCCACTCCTGTGTGTTGGAAGCAGAACTGGTAGTTGAAAGTCTCCCGGATAAGATAAGTCTTTCCGACACGCCGTCTTCCGTAAACGGCACAAAACTGCGACTCCTCTTTGTCAAGAAGGCTCAGTAGTTCGCGTTGTTCTTTTTCACGTCCAATAATCATGATGACACCTCATTAATTAAATTTCGCTGCGAATATAGCAAAAAAGTGTCTATAATCAGCGGAAAAGTATAATTATCTTTATATTTTCGCTGAAAATAAGGTGTTTTAAACTGATTTTGTTTAGTTTAGGTGTTTTCAAAGGCGTATGTTGTGTGAATTATTTGAACAACTTTGACCTTAACAAGAGGACATTAGCAATGGTGAGCTCTTTGGCAATTCAAGACCCTGTGAACCCAACCATCGTAGTCATCATTATCAGGATGTGGTGGAGAATACTATTGTGAGGAGTCTGATGGTGCATGGCACTGTTGTATGTTTGCAATTCCGCAATCAGTATTATTGGGAAACTGCAACCTACAGTCTATTGTCAGTGATTGTTCTGGATAATTGTCAGCACACCAGCGGACAAGGCGGGAACAGAAAGCAAAACATCGTTTCCATCTATCTTTGCAGCCGTTTTCTTGAGTGCTACGGCATTCTTGTTCTCCATGCTGTTGGCCACCGTAAGTGAGCCTGGAGCGTAATACTCGAATGCTGCACCCGACAAACTCTTCCAGTCTCCCTTGATACGCAGGGTGGCAGGCTCTTCTGTAGGATTCACCACCTTCACAATCACATCGGCACCATTCTCCGACAATGTGGTGCTTACACTGACATTGCCTGTTTCACCGCTGAATGCCAGACGATACTTTGAGAAATGGTCATACCACAGTTCAGTCACCTGGCAGTTGGGCGCCTTGAACAAGTCCTTGTAGTCAAAGTTGATGAAAGCATTATTCCAGTCTGGTGCATCAGTACGGCGAATGAACAAAGCTGCTGCACCCATGGCAACCACATCACGGGATTCACACATGTTGAGGAATCCGCCTGCAAATAGACCTGTGCGCCAGTCAATGCTGTTCAGGTTCCACTCCGAGATGAACAGTTTGATGTTCGGATTGGGGCTATCTGCAATCATCTTGGCATAGCGGTCGTACTGCTGCCCCAAACGAACCAGTCCGGAGGCATAGCCATTCTGTTGCTCATAGTGGTGCAGGCTCAGGTAGTCAAAATAATTACCGCTACGATTGATGAACTGCTCATCCTCACGGAATCCACCACAGGCGATGATTTTGATGGACGGGTCTATCTTGCGCATGGCGGTACTGAAGTCGCGAACACACTTCTCATAGCGGTCGATACCCATCTCCCACATCTCATTGTCAATCTCCCAGTATTTCACATTGTATGGTTCTGGATGCCCGTTTGCAGCACGCTTTGCTCCCCATTCGTCAGTGGCAGGTGCATTGCAGTAGCGAAGCCAGTTCACGGCATCCTGAAGGATTTTGTCATACTCTTCGGCTGGACGTTCAAACTTCACACTGACAACGATGATTGGCTCAGAATTAACCTCTCGGCAGAAGCGTATGAACTCATCCGTGCCGAAGCAGTTCTGGTCGTAGTCCATCCACATCCAATGTGCCCAGCGCTCACGTTTCTCCTGTGGGCCGATGCCCCATTTCCAATCATATTGCGCCACGTATCCACCTCCTGGCCAGCGCAGACATGTTGGGTGCAGTTCCTTAACGGCTTTCAGAATATCGGGACGGAATCCTCCAAGGTCAAGGCCTGTCTGAGTTGTCATTGTTACCATGTCAACCTGCACAGTACCACCTTTCACGGCTATGGCAAAATCACCATCGCAACTTATCTGTGGTTCAAGAGTGAATTCGTATTTCCTCCACTCCTTGCCGACTTTTCCAAGTGACTTTCGCGCCACGAATCGACCTTCGGTATCTCGTAGTCCTACAATCAGTTCTCCCTTGCCTTTGGCGTATATCGAACCTACATACTTTTCTCCGAATATGATGTTTTGGGGTCCTTGGAAAACACCTGCCTCGACGTTCTTCTCTGCTATGATTTCTTGAGAATAGCGCATGTTGACTGCATCGTCCTTGATGAGACGGTACTTGCCACCATTGCCGAAAGCGGTCCACTGTTGCGCCACAGATGGAATCTGCACATCACCTGGAGTACCCTCAAACAGTACTTTGCCATCGGTCGCAGTCAGCTTTATGTTGCGGTAAGTTGCCTCGGTATAATTGACCCAGAAAGTCAGATAATTGTGCTTTGCCTTCTCCAGACCGTCATAGCTGACCACCTCCTTGCCATCCCAGAACACTGTAACCTTAGTGCCACGGCTTTCCATACGAAGTTTGTGCCATTGCTGATTCTCATTCACCTGCTCCTTCGTTGCTGGAGCCGATGCCAAAGGAACAAGCATGTTCATGCGTCGTCCTGGTCGTCCCCCGAAGCCAGTCGATTCACGTTCTTCCATGGTGCAGATGGAGAAATCAGCCGTGGTGGACTGCTGTTGAAGTGAAGCACGTGCTGCCGCCTCATTTGCTGCGTCAATCTGTGACTGGGTCTGTGCCGGGGTGAACGTGCGGCTTTCATAATATGGGTCGTGTATGCGGAGATAATAAGGCTTTCCATCAGACTTGTTACGGAAGGCAAAACGAATGTCCATCAGTCCACCACTCCAAGCGCGTCGTGCCAACTTGTATGAACGCCAGTTGACTTCCATCGTCAAATCAAAATCACAGGTTTCCACACTGTCAATCTTGAGAGGCTGCTCATAGCGGGTAGGGGAGTGCAGTACCCTGTCATCGTCCATGAACCATCCGTCAAAATAGCCGTCACGTGGATGAATACCAGGAAACTGCTCTGGTTCGAAAGAACGTTCCTGTATCAGTTCCTGCCAGACGCCGTTGTTGGCACTGAAATAAATGTGTTCGAAAAGCTGTCCGTAGAGCATTTCGTCAATGATTCCTACAGGTTGTTTGCTCTCAACCTTAATCTCATAATCATTTTGGGCCCTGGCTATCAATCCAATCGCCAGCAATGCCAACAATAGTAACTTTTTCATTTTGTTTGTGACGATAATAACATGTAAATAATATAAAAACGACAAGGTTTCTAATCCTTTGAAGTTCCCATAAATAACGAGAGTTCGGGACAAGAATAATCTCCTAAATTTGGTAATCCGAGATGATGCTTATATCCTCACAATTGATTATCAGTTACTTATGATGAATCAAACAAGAATAAAACCCAAAATTACCGCTGACAAAGATAGCTAAATATACTGTATTATCGTCGATTCTTCAAAGAATCTTGGCGAAAAATAGTTAAAAACCATAGTTTGCCCTCTCCTGTTCCATCAGGCAAAACAATGTATACTCCAAACATAAGTTCGTAGAAATTACACATAAACCCTTGCACTGGCATACCGCTTATTGCTTTTTTGAAAACAAGCCAAAGCTTGTCTATACAATTGATAATCCAAAGCAGTTGGAATTGATCAGATTTCTTATTCTGAACTTGCGTATAGACTCGGCAACTGCTTTCCAATCATCCTCTGCGACCAATCGAAGCGTATTAGTATTCTTGATTGTATCCTGCATTAGGTGTATGCTGTTTTATTCGCTACACTCATACTGGCGGGTATGGAAAACTTTCGTTATTTCATTGTTCATTTTTTGTAAGTTATTTCCACTCAGCTATAATATGTAGTAGTTAATTATTTTTTTTATGATATTATAATAATGTATAATATATCCTTAGTATAATAATGAATATAATATTTACTAATAATCAATTCTACTAAACTACTACTAAATCAATTCCACTAAAAAAGTTGAAAAGCTGAAAGTATCCCGAACTATTTCAAGTGGACCCATTGTTCTTTTGTACAAATACAGTGATTCCGTATAATTGGATATCAGTTCCTAAAGTTGAAAATCTTTGATGCAATTGTTTACATCAATGTTTGTCTTCAGGTAATAGATAATCCAGAACATGGGCCCAGTCGGGAAATCGCTTTGAGCCGAACAGAATCCACTCACCCTTGAAATCGCTAGTTCCGTTCTTGCCTCGGTCATCTATCAGATAGTCTCCCTCGACCAAGTCTTTTCGGTGAGTGATGATCATTCGCTTATGAAACACGTCATCCAGATAGTTCGTCACCCACTTTACCTTGTCAGACCATGCGGAGGGATTCTTCCAAGGAGCTGTCGAGAGAATGAACACATCATACACCTTTGCTAACTTGTGAACGGCTTCAATTGCACCAGGCATTGGTTTCATCTTCCCGAACAGATCAGGAATCTCATCCAACCGTACGGCATATTTTGCCTTCATTTCCTCACTCATCTGGTCAAGTCCCGACTGGAAATCAACCAGCACATTGTCCATGTCAAAAAATAATCGTTTCATATTCTCTTTCTAAATTTACATGTTTTACATTGTTATACGATTTCCGAAGTTCAGTTGGAAGCAATCAGATTCCTAATTCCCTAAACAAGACAAATGTTTTGACCTCCAACTTCTCCTTGAAAGCTTCTTGTTTGCAAGCTTTGTCAATGAGAGTCTCTAAGAGTTCGTTGTTTTGTCGCTCAATGGAAGATGCTAAAGCCTGTAGTTCTGTGTCTAAGCCATACAGCTTTGTGTATTTCTGTACGATGAGGGCAGCAGCTTCGCGACATTTCACTGGCTCGGAATTAAGACTTTGGCCATCAAAGATAATTTGGTAGAACATGATGACACTGATGCGTCCTATGTTCCGAACCGGCAAAACTACCGAACAGTATTCTCTTCTTGAATGTAGTTCTGGTGGCAGCAACACCCTTTTGTTGACTACTCGGCGCCTGTTCACTTTGGAATCGAAGCTTCCATCCATGACGACAAAGTATTTCCCCTGCTTGACCCATTCCTTGTATGCCTCGGAATACTGGCCTCTGAGGTCTTTGGTTGCATAAGGAGCTACGACGAATTCTTCAAACTCTTCATCCGTCTCAAAGAAGAGAATTTGGTCTTTGTTGATGAGTGACATCATAGTGGTAATTGTTTTTAATAGTTAGACAAATTAAACACACATATAATATAGTCATCAACCAAGAAAAATTCAAAGATTGTGTGATTTTTCTTTACACCCCTTCAAATAAAATCCAGACTTTTATTTGTCAGTGAATTCATTCAGCGTTTGTTGCACAGATTTTCTTTCCTTCCTTGCTCCAGGTGTAAATCCAGTTGCCTTTACGACTCGTGATGGTGCTACCCGATACACCGACGATTTCGCCAACATTGGAAACACTCATCGTCTTCAACGTCTTGCCATTTGCATCGCAGATATAGTAGAAGGAATAGCGCTTTGCCACGAAGAAGTCGCTGCACCAACCCTTCAATTCTCCTACACTGCTGCGAGAGAGACCGCAAATCTTCTTGCCTTTTTCGTCATAGATGTAGTACCAGTTTTTCGTTTCCTTGATGTACGAAATCTGCGGGTAATCATGCTTTTTCTGAGCTTGCTCTGAGACTGCAGAGGGTAAGCAGGCAATAATAATCTGTTTGCTCTGTGCCTTAACAGCCATTGTCAGCATGAGGATCAGGATTGTAAATTGTTTCTTCATTCTTTTTGTTGTATTTTTTATTCTGTTATTTCTGAATATCCTTGATACATTCTCAGCAACCGTTCACATGTATCAATCTCTCTCTGAAGCGTTAGAATGGCCATACGATTGCCTGTGATGGAGGTTCTCAAATCATTCACGATATATGCAAGCACCATTTCTCTCGAATCAAACACCTCATTATAATCCACCACGGCACCATCAGCCAAAGTCAACTTACACCTTCCGAAAAGACGGATAAGGTTTCTGCCAGGAATATCCTTTTTTTCTGTAATGACGGATTTTCTGATTGAATAGGTTGAGGATGGCGCGAGATAATAGACCGCATCACCAACTTGGAGTTCTGTATCATCAAGACAATCCTTGTTGAAATTTCTTGTATAATCATAAATGACCTTCATATCAAATATCAATAATGTTCTACTCTCGATATTTTTGAAACAACTCTTAGTTCCCTCAGGGACATTATCCGACCAAAACAGCTGTTGTTCTTTAATAGAGCCAACCTAATTAAGAATCAATCATCTTCCAAATTTGCATGAATACTGATGAACTCCCGCTCAATACACTCTTCCATATCATGTCGATGCTTGGCTTCGTTCTTCAGCCGACAGGCTTCATTGAACAAATCGTTCATCTGCCGCGCTAGCTGTTTTCTTTCCTCAGGATCTGTCGTCTCCTGCAACTTTCGCTGCAATGCCTTAGCTGCATTACGAGCTTCGCTGGCTTTCTGATGTAATTCTTCTATCATCCTATTCGTTGATAATTGCTTCATATAAGTATTTACAAATATAGTTGTTTGTTTTTAATCGATATACATTTCCACATGAAAATTTAGATAAAAAATGGAGAGCACCAAAACATCAAGAATATTCTGAGCTCCATAGATTGGAATATGACGTGGCATATTGTTTAGAATCCTATCCTCCGCTGGTCTTTACCAGATTGCATTTCGCTGTCGCAATGAAGGGTCAGCGACTCCATGACGTTATCAGCTGCACCATGCAGAATGCTATCTATAGCGTGCCGACGGGCTATGTTCTCTATCTGGCCACCACTGAAGTCATATTTGGCGGAGAGTGTTTGTACAATTTTGTCATCCAAATCTGGAATCATCTCATGCCAGATGTGCGCACGAACCTCAGCCGTAGGTTTCTCAAAGTAGATTTTGTAGAGGAAACGGCGCTCAAAGGCCTTGTCCATGTTCTGCTGCAGGTTGGTGGTGGCAATCATGATACCGTCCAACTGCTCCATCTCCTGAAGGATGATGTTCTGTAACGAGTTTTCCATCTTGTCAACAGCATTCTCCGCTCCGTTCTTGCGAACACCGATGATGGCGTCTGCCTCGTTGAAGAGAAGTATGGGGGTCAACTTGGCTCGCTTCACCTGTTCACGGTATCGGTCGAAAAGCGCCTTTACATTCTTCTCGCTTTGGCCTACCCACATACTCTTCAACTGGGGAACATCTACCATCATGATGCTACGGCCAGTCTTTCGAGCCAGCTGATAGACCGTCTCCGTCTTGCCTGTGCCAGGATTGCCATAAAAGAGGCAGGCAAAGCCGTTTCGGAATCCCTTGAACTTCATTCGTTCCTGTATGCGACGGAAGTTATCTGTCTGAAGGAAACTGCCCAGTTCATCCACCTGTCGCTGGACATCGCTGGTAAAGAACAGTTGCTTTTGAGCCAGTTGTGATGGATCCATCATGTCGGAGAGTTTCTCTTCTGTGGCAGTGAGCTTCATCTCTGCCAGCAGCGTCTGCTTGGCATTATCCGTCAGTTTGTACCTTGTTACATCAGCAAGACCATCTACACACAAATGCTCTATGAGCTTCAGCTTCATCAGCCGGTGCTCGCCAGTACGAAGTTTGGCCTTGGTAACGTTGAACCGGGCTGGGCTTTCAAAGATGTCTTCCATCTGTCGGAAACGGATGTCATCGTCATCTTCGTTGATCAGCAAGTGGCAGAACAGAACCAATAGGAGCAAGTCATCATCAAACAAATGGAGAGACTGTATCTGCCTGACAAATCCAACCTGGGGATTGTCCTCAATAAGTGTCTTCACTTCCTCTGTCAACCCTCGCGAACTGATGGCACCGTTATTCAGGTCATCGAACCAGGTATCCAGCAACTCGAACAGCTCCGCACAATTCAGGTCCTTGCAGTTGGGCAACTGATAGACTTCGTTGTGTTTCAGGCAACGGATGACAGCGGTAGGAATATCGAAGTCATCCTCGTCCTTTATGTTGCGATACTTCAGCAGATGGCGTCGCACCAATGCGTCTATGTCGGTGGCATAGCTGAGCATCTTGATTTTATTGATGTCAAGATAGTCGGCTAGGTCATTGTAATCAACATTTCTTGGTCCTTTCTCCATGCAGACGCTGAATAATACGGCTTGAGACTCTGTTATGCCATAGCTATCGGCCAAAAGCTTGATTTCCTTCTTTGCCAGTCGGAAGAACTCCTTGCTCAGTTTTGAGTTATAAGACAACTCAACGATATGCTCCATAGCCTGAAGCAGTGTCATGTCTTTTTTTGCTTTCATGGCAGTCATTCGTTAGGCAGCAAGAGCCTGAAGCTCCTGCTGTGATTTTGATGTAAGATGGAAGTGCCTAGTCATTCTTAGAATGAGTTCTTCGGTTTGGGAAGAAGTGAGGTCAAAGAGAGTGAGGGTGTATTCATCATTGTCGAGTGAATGGGTGAAGAGGACCTTTTTGTGAGAGAGGTAGTTTTTGATTTTTGAATAGTAGTTCTTTGAACTGGTGCGAATTGTAGTGCTCATAATTGGTAATTATAAATGAATTAGTTTCACTTTTTTTCTGATTGCATCCTAATATAGACACCAAGCAGAAAAAATTTAAAATTATGAGCTTTTTTTTCAAAATTATTCATTCATATCGATTCGAGACAGGAGAATGCCTGACACAAGGAATAGGAGAACGGCTCCTTCAAGTCGGTCTTGGCATTTTATCATACGATACGTTTAGGATTGTTTGTGCTCATAGTCAACAAATGTCTTAGGCTGTTTTTTGGTCCAACAAGTGTTTTTGTAAGTAACAATGCAATAACACACGAATTAACAACCCTAAGTGTACATATTAAACTTATGGCTCTAAATAAGAATCATTAGCTCTGATTATAAAGAACTACTGATTCGTGACCATATAAAGCGCTTACGATAAAAGAAACAAACTATAATCTTATTCGCCTATTTACATAATAATGATGTAATTTACTATTTATGGTAAAGAGGGGTTGGTTCTGAAATATTGTAGTAATTGATAGTGAATTTGAATAGCCTCATTGTAAACGTTTTGTATAGTATTGAAGTTTTGATTGTGGTACCATTTTTTACCTAAAGATTTATCTATAGCAATTCTTGGCTTTGCATTCTGTTTTCCCAGATTCTTTGAGCAGTGTATTTTCCAGTCTAAGTTTTGGGGCTTTTCATTGGTTGCATTTTGCGTTATAATAAAAGATGTATTTAGTATATCAATAAAAAAATTATAAACCGTACCGTTCCATGTTATTCCAACCTTATTTCCATAAATACGAGTAGTATGAATGTAACTGTTAGCATTATTGTAATCCTTGTGAATCAATACCACTTTAAATGTTCCTCCCTGAAATTCTATCTGCAAATAAAAATCCGTATTATTAATATCTACTTTATTCACAATAAACATAGCTATTCCGTTTCTTTCATCATACTCCACAGATGCTTGAATCTGTAATTTTTGGGTTAATTTTGCGAGAAATTGTTTTTGGAAAATGGTTTCAAGATTATTTTCAACTATATATCTCTCAGCCTGACTAAGTGACGCTCTAGACTTGTTTGCGTTTTTCAATTTCATGAATACGTGAGAATAAACAGAATAATTTTGGGAATTCAAAAATTTATGTAATTCATACGTCATCTCCTGAATTGAGCAGTAATACTCTTCAACTAAATCATACGAATTCAAATTATTAATATTTTGTAATGTTTTTTTCAAATCATCATAAGTTGCAGACACCCACTTGCCACTTGTACTTTTAGCCTTGTCTCTACCCAAAGACAGAAGCAAGTAATGATGTTTAAAGTTAGGAAAGTTCATTGAGATGATGTTTTCATACTTCACCGTTTGCCAAATTTGGGTAACTTGTCCATTTGTCTTAACATTAGACAGGTGTTCTTGCGATTTTAGCTTGTTCTCTATCACCCATATTTCAGGATTTCCACTTGTGTCTTTTGTCTCTATCATTATATCAATATCATTCCATTCAACATGTGTTTTTATAGAGCTGAATGATTTTAGAGGGGTTACATTAAACAAATTACACAACAATTCTGAACGATCTTTTTGTGGAAAAGTAAAGAAACGACTTGTAGGAGATGCAGAAGCAAGCGGTGTTTTATCATTCGAATCGTCCAGAATCCATGCAATCATAGCTGAATGCACTTTTTCCATATCAGCGACACCAATAGCGTTAAAAAATTCATGTTTAAACTGTTTTATTGTTAGTGATTAAAGTTTTCCACCCTTTAGGACAGTAAATAATATACTGATTGACAAATAATTAATCTTCTAAAATACAAGGATTTTGAGAAAAAGTTGCAAATTAGCAATCGCTAACCCAAGCCAACTAAAATCTTAATCTCAATCCTGTTATGACGGCAAATTTATACAATATCCACGAGAAATACAACATATTCCTCCAAAAGAATCGCATGCACTCAGATATTATCACTCTCTTCAGATGTTTTCATCTGTCCAGGAAGCTCAGCCGTCTGAAACTGGAGAAGCAGCAGGGTATCTCCGCCTCTCTGATAATAGTGCTGCTGTACCTGTTCCCCATGTCCGTTCGCTTCATGGGCATTGTCCGTGAGGAGAAGGAATAAGCGCACTGTATCATTATGGATGACACCACTCTTGAGAAGACTGGCTCCTGCATGGAACGCATAAGCCATTGTTCATTTTTTGTAAGTTATTTCCATTCAGCTATAATATGTAGTAGTTAATTATTTTTTTATACTATTATAATAAATACTTATAGTATAATAATTACTTGTAATCAATACTACTAAACTAATACTAAATCTATTCCACTAAAAAAGCTGATTTTAAAAGTGAAAATTAAAGAGAGAGAACACTGTTTCGGTGTTCTCTCTTCTCCTTAGCATTAAAATGGGAATTGATAATTTATATTTTGAGGAGGAGTAATCCAAGAAGAATGCTGTATAGGCTCAACATCCTTTGTGAAACCCGTGCTAGGAATATCATAGTTCTGGTTAAGCCCTGGTATTTCAATTGTGTTCGTAGTGAAATTCAGGAAAGGATTATCTGATTGATGAGGGATATACTTTTGCTTCCAATTGTTCATTGTACCTAAAGACAAGTACAATCCATGTTGTGCCATCAATTCCTGGTTTTCTCTCACTGACATGGAAGGCTGATATAGCTGCTTGAATAATTCTATTCCATAATATTTTTCTTGTCGTGCCTGCTCACGTTTCTCTGCTTCTGTCATAGGTCTGTTGGGATAGGTAGGAATGCCACGTTCTTTGCAATATCTATATAGGGTTGTCTGTGGCACATTGATTCCTGATGCAATATTTTCCTGGATAGACTTTGTTCGGTCATATACAGAATCCAGCTCAGTGTATCTAATGCGTTTCCTAATCTCATTCACCAACCTCATTGTTTCAGGAATACCTGGCCTTATAATAAACTTAGGTCTGTGTTCGCGCCAATAGTTGATTTCGAAATCACAGTAAGCAGCCAGCTGTTCAGGAGTCTTTTCGAAGGCATATTTCACCTTCCGCATCAACATTTCAAGAGTAATCCAGTCTTCTTCGCAGTTCTCAAAGAAACGCTCAAAGTCCACGTAGATGTTAAACATCATCGTATTGGGATCCATATCGGGGAACATCAACCTCCTCAGGCAGGCGTTCTTGAACAACTTGCGCCGCCTATGTTGTCCATCAACCTGCTTCTCTGGGTAGAACCACAGCTGTAGATAATTCTCGTCTGTCAACTGGTATAAGTCGTCTATCCAGTCAGGCTTCTCAACGCGGTACTTATATGGGAACAGCCTGGAATAGTAGTGCATGAATACATCATAGCTCAAGGTGTTCATATCATAGATCATCCGCTCGTCGAACTTGATTTCCTGGGCTTCTGTCACTGGTGCCGACATCGAAACAGGCAACATAGTATTCAGCTCTGGTTCTTCCTTAGGGAAATCCGAATAGGAGTAGATGAGATAGGACTGATACGTCTCTTCATTGCCATATACACCATTCATGTACTGTGAGATTCTTGTGCCACAGTCATCCTCCATCGGTTCAGACGTGTCAAACACAATCCTGTCATTGATAGTCTGGGATACGTGTATGAACTCATCCCTGTTTAGTACACGGTCGAACACATAGACCATTCTGAACCTTCTTGATGTCACTCCATTCTTAGGCTTTCTGTCAGAGAAGGACATATACACACATGTTGGTGGATATGTAAGCTTTGATAGATAGTCGGCAACATTATCGTACCTGGTGTTGTCAACATCAACAAACACTGTCTGTGCACCTTCAAAGAATGCGTCAGACTTCATGCAAACCTTCATTGCACCCTTATGGTTTCCTCGATGATGTTCCGGGTAAGTCTCATACCATTTTCCATTTGCATCTTCAAACCAGTACTTCTTGGTTGGATCGTACTTGAACAGGTGGCAAAATGCGTGTCCGTTTGTGGCGAGCCATAAGAACTCGCTTACAGTCACCCGTTTCTTTACAAATGCCATAGTTTCCCTTCCGATGGCCTTGGCTCCCAAATAACTAAGACACGCCGATGCGTCTGTCTTGCTCTGATACTCTTCCAAACTAACATTGGTAAGGAACCTGAAATTTATATTTTTATTCATCTGAAATATTTTTTTACATAGGTAAGGATTTCATGCCAAGTGAAATGAAAGCATCTGTTTTCGGGTGTTTATTGGCAGAAAACGGCATATTTTTTTTCAAAAGTCAAACATCCAAAATCAACGTAATTATCTGTTTATCAGTACTAATAGCGCGGATATTTGAGGCGGATATTTGATAGGGTGGGGCAGATGTTTAAATATCCTGTAAATATCCGTTTCCGACAAGTGCATTCTTGCTTTCCAGCGACTGTCAAAATCATTAATCTGAATAGAGATTGAAAACTGCCAGGACCAAGAAATGGGGCAATAGTATGGATGTTGTCCCTTTCTTATTTTAGTTCACCTTAACTTCTCTATGTAATGTAAAAAACTCAGTTTACAGCCCTTAAATCCCCTATCTATGAAATTAAACCAAACTGATTTCAAAAACACATGGACTATGAAAAATCGATTACAATATACAGGATACATCTATAGTAAAACCCTGATTGACCCATCAGCAAAGGGGACAGAGGATGAAGGAAAGATGTACATAGGAAAAACGACAAACCTTGAAAGGAGATTTCAAAAATGGAACAACGCAAAGAGCCCTTATGGAGGGAGAAAAATCAATGAGGCTCGTTCCAAATATGGAGTTAGTGATGCATCATGGAAAACAGATACCTTGGAAACTATTACAGCCCGTTCAGAAGAGGAACTGAAAAATAGGATGAAGAAAGCTGAGGAAAAATATATTCGCCAATACCTATTACTGGAAGAAGAATAAGACTGAATACTTCAGGAAAGGAAATAGGCATAATGGTATGCTTACTATGAGTGGTACTATGTGTAAAGCTGGAATACCAATGGATATGGCTTCAAGATATCTCCATGATTCCTACAAAGACATGGAACATGATGAGATTGAAAATGTCTTATCATTTGCTTATGAGAGAAATCCATTTGGGTGTGACAGAAGATTCTATGGGAAAAAGAAGTATGGAGACCTTCCTTCTTGACAGTCAGGTCTCCCAAAACTCTCGCCTTATTATCGAGACATGAGAGTTTATGGAATCAGGGGCATCTTCGATGTGCTAGTGAAATATAACTATTTTTTATTCTAACGAAATGGCTTTCTTTAGGGAACTAGTAGTTTTTAGAGAGAAAAAAGGTTATGTCTTGTTCTCCTCACTAGATGAACACCACAGGGGGTGTACTTTGGTTTCACGAACTCATGAAAAAAAATACTAGAATTCCCCTTTAACATCCCCAGCTTTAGCTGGAGTGGATCTTGACTGAAAGGAAAGATCCCTCTGATTGTAATTCTCTCCTAAGATATTCAAGTTCTTCTCATAAGGGACTTGATTAATGCCACCCTGATTATTTACATAAAAATATATACAACATTTTTTAATTGTTCTTTTATATCTTTTCTTAACATGTTTCAGGGAGAACATCAATATGGGTGTTCTCCCCACCTTAAAATAACACAAATAACAATGAAACAAATCAAGCATTCTTCACATTGACAATGACTACACGAACAATGAAGCTTCAAATCTGAAATGGGTAAAGGAAAGAAGTCAGGAATATAAGGCATTCTTTATTCAGAGAAGGAAGGACATGTCGGTGCTGAATCTCCAGTATAGCACCTTACCTTAGAATGTAGGGTGTCAAGGTTTGAAATGACATTGGATTCATGATAAGGAAGTGACAATTAAAGTATTGAAAAATCATGAAATCAAAAAGACCACCACCGGAGTAAACGGTATTATCAATTCATGGGTTCTCACCGAAGAATCCTTATTATCAAATAACAACAACAAATAAAGAAAAAATGCAACAGGAAAACGTCATTTTGGAGGCCGAATCCCTTCAAAACATAATGTATTTGTATTAATAGAAACAATAAATAAATTTTAAATAAACATGAATAATAGTAAAATAATTTTTGACAACGTTGTTCTTGATAAAGAACTAACAGAGAATGGTATAAAAGAACTTATGGCTCTTGTTAAGGTACTCTTATACCACTGCGACGATCAAGAAAGCGCTAACAAGAAGGCAATCCCCGTGATGCAGTATCTACACAATAAGGGAGTGATATATTATGATTATGATTTGGCGACGTTCTATCTTGAAGGTAAAGTAATAGCCCCAAATGGTCCTTTGGCGATTGAGTTACTGAAGGAAATTGCTTCTTCACCAATTAACGATGCTTTATCTATGCGAAAATTGGGTGATTGCTATCATTACGGGGTTGGAACGTCGGAAGACGCCACCGAAGCATTCAAATGGTATGAGAGAGGGGCGGTTTATGGTGATGAGTATTCAGCCCTCAATGCTGGTGTACTTCATGCAAGAGGTTTTAGAGAAATGAAACCGAACTACAATAAAGCCATACCCTATCTCAAAATGGTGAAAAAGGACAAAAAATTAAAAAAGATAGCAAAGGAATGGTTAAAGCATATTAAAGATGGTGATACGCCAGACTATAGTTTCTAAATTACAATTGTTTGTACTTTTTATGCAATTAGAAAAAAATGAAAATCCTGGTGAGCAGAAAAGCAGCCAGGTCGGAAGCAAGACTTCCAGAAAGAAATCAAACGTGAATTATATTGAGGTTGTCCCTTCGTTACCTACGTATTGCCCGGATGTGGCAGGAGTAGTACGAGTACTAAAAATATTGTTCGTTCCAGAAGAGCGCACTCCCGTAAAAATGGTAGTACAACACACATTTGGATTACCTTTGCTTATCGATTACGAACATCGTGACATATTTTCTACACTACCAGACCATCCTGATACAGTCCGTTCTTTTTGTATTGAGGAATTTCTGCTCATGTGTGACTTAGATACGGATTTTGCAGTCGAAGGGCTTGCTGGGTGGGGCATTACTAAAGTTGAACTAAGGTTAGGAGATGGATCGACCAAGATAGTTGATACGAAGACCTTCTTGGAAGCATTTAAGCAGCAGCTGGAAAACAACTGTGACGTATTGGTTATTCAGTATGAAAACGAAGAAATCCGTATCCCTAATGAATTATTTTTCAGATTGAAGGATGATTCAGAAGAATAACGTCCTATAAAACTCAGCAATAGGATTCTCCTTTATTGATGGGGAGGAGGTATGCCAAAGTGTATATCTCTTCCCTTTGTTATGAATTAGGCTCAAATAAATGAGAATAACGTAATGAAGTGTAAAAGTGAAAAGTATACCAATAAAATAATCATCAAATATACCAATCTATAGCCATTTGTTGTGATACATATTCTCACATCAGTGGATCAGCAATAGAACTTGGTACATTCAGCCTTATTATTTGGTATCTTATCGCATTATCATTTACACCCCCCTTCACTCAAAACAAATCATCGGTCAAGCTTTTAAAATTTAGTATTTTAACATTCTTTAGCAGACGAGGGTAGGAAATCCCGAACTTTTCCATTATCTTTGTGTATTATTAAAAACATATTGTATAACCTATTGAAAATTAAAGGAATGAAAAAAAACTTTTTGTATAGTCTGCCGGCTTTAGTTCTTGCGGCTGTTGCGTGTGCCGGTTTGTATTCATGTGGCAGCGACGATGATGACAATCATGTGGAAGAGGCCAAGTTTGTCTTGCTGGGCGAATACCGTACCCCCTACATTAATGATTTAACAATGTTCGAGGTTTGGGGTAGTGGAGGAGTTTCATCAACATTGCACTATGCAACCTGCAAGAATTTCCACTCATACGTTTTCGGGCAGGATGGCAAGGCTACTTTTCTGATTTACCATCATAAATCCTGTGTCAGGGAGCACAAAATGAATGATCGCAACACACTTGTCCTGAATCCGGTATTATACAAAGGCGACACTCTCGACTGGTATGTGGAGGGCAAGGGGACTGACTTGTCATATACTGTTGATTATAGCAACAGGAAAGTCACGATATCAGACGGCAAGCAGTTCAACCTCAAGGTTGGCAACGGGCAACGGGTTGAGAGTTTGTTGGATGAACACGGCATTATCCAGTATGTAGCGGGGACATGCATGGATGAGAAATACAACAATGTGGGATATACGGAGTGGCTCGGATCCCTATATGGTTCTGGAGGCAAGTGATGGAGAAAAAAATGGTGGAAGAAACACCCGCTCTTTTTCACAATGACCAAATTGCCTAGGCACTGCTGGGGCAATTTGGTCATACAGTGCTGCAAAATGTGTGGCGTACGTCAGTTCCGGCTATATCGACGTATTTGGCCGCATGACATTATTGCACGAATACATTTTGAAACAGCAATAGACATCAAAATCATCTGCTCTATATCGTTTACTTAATTTCTTGGCACAAACAAGAGCCTCTTCTTTCGACGCATAGATTCTCTTCGGTTGTTGATCACTACGCCTAATATGCGAATATTTGGAGAACGCATCCCACGCTCTCCTGTTTATAAAAAAATTCCTTGCCCACTGCGGTTGTTGTAGTTGGTCTTTGAACCAAATCCATAAATAGCCCTTATTTATTTTCATCATCGTTTTCGTATAAGAGCCATGAGAATCCTTACAATTCTCATGCCATTATCTCTGTTTTACAAATTTCCGCGTACCGTTCTTGTCATAAACAACATAAATTCCCTTTGGCAAATTTGATAAGATAGAGGCATAAATGCCTTCAATGTCTTGACGAGCAATGTTCTTTATTAATTTGCCATCTACAGAGTAAATATCTACACCACTAAAGTCTTTACTCTCTATAGAGCATACTCCAGCAAACTGATCTATAAGTCTAATCCATTCCGCTGTATTTACTTCCTTGTAATAAGCCTCAACCTCGTAATTATCTTTGGAACTAATATCACCAGCAAGAAAGCGATAGGTTATTTCTTGGCCACTATAAATGGAAGTTGGCATTTCATAATTATAAGTTTTTCCTTTAGATGATACTACAACTCGCAGGCTGTCTTCAAAGTTATTGTCCGACAGATTGCGAACAGTCATTTCAAGCACCTTACCGTCAGCAGCGGCATTTGAAACTTCGTGGATTCCATCATTTCCAAGATACAAATTGGTTTCTAATGTGTGGTAGTTCGGCATTGTAAATGTGTACGAATTGCTTTTCACACTGACAGACACACGATTCGGCGCATTGTCCAAACCACGTACCCAAGGACTTTCTGCATCATCACGTGAGACAATGCACATTTCATAGTCACCATCACTTAAATTGTCGGGCAGTGTGAAAGCACGGTCTATGTTTATTGTATAACCTCCATCTGTGAAAGACAAATTTCGAACTGTCTTTGAAACAGCCTTTAATTCTCCATTCTGATAGAAGCCCAGGCTAAGTTGGCAACTTCCTCCAAAGAAGTTAACATAACGAACTTGGAATTTAGCTTGTACACTACTATCTTCCTAATAGTTTGTGTATGTGGATGGCCGTCAAGTACATGAGCTGAATTTCAGAACATTTTAAGGATGTGGTTAGAATGTAGAATAGCTATTGAGTAGGGTGTTCAGTTTGGTGTTCACATTTTTTTGTTAATTCAACATGGTATAACGTTAAATGACAGATAGTTATGATGTAAAAAATGCTCAAAAACTAGCGTCAGATACACATGACAAGACAAAATGTCTGCAAACCCTTTATACAAGGGACTTTGTTGTAGAAAAATCATCATTTTTGAGTACATCAAACTGAACACCCTAGCTATTGAGTGGTATATTTAATGATTATTTTTTGTATACTTTTCTGTTATTATTTACAATCAAAGATTATTCAAGCGGGTTAATAGATAATTTTTCTGCCATTGACAATATAGATTTGCCTGTTACGTCGTTGAGATGTCGGAACAAATATTCCATTGATATCATATACATTCTCAGAGTTGGAATTAAGCTGGTCATGTACTTCCTCCATACCGAGGGATGTAGGGTCAAGATCCTCAACGATAGTTAGCACCCCGCTCCAATCCTCATTGTGCGTCTGTCTGTATGCTTCCTCGTATTTTTCTTTAAACCCAATAGGAATATGTAATACTATCTTGCTATTGTTTTTAATTCTATACATTAATTCTTCTTGAATCCAAGGCGCAATTACATATGAGTAGATATCTGTAATTCCAGGACAATAATCGAAATAATCAAATGAAAAGCTATTTAATGAAGAAGGAAGAGTGACAGACAACAAGTTTGCTTTCATGGAAAAAGCATAATAATCTATTTTCTCAACCCCTTCAGGAATTACATAGTCACATCTATTTTTCCCTGTATATGCAATTATTCTTTTACCATCTGCAGGAAATATGGTATTGTTATCAACATAATAATATGGGTTATTAGTATCTATCTCCAAATTATCTATTTTCGACCTACCAAATACATCATTACCTATCTGTTTAACTGTTTTTGGTAGAATTAAATTCTCTAAATATCTGCATTGAAAAAAAGCCATATTTCCAATTGTAGTTATAGTAGAGGGCATCGTAATCTCATATAACCCCATGCAAAACCGGAAGGCATTATGACCTATTCTTTTTAGATTAGAAGGAAGTATTATCGTCTGTAATGTTAAAGAAGGCAACTGGTTATCATTTGGCCTAGACCAGAAAGCACTGTCTGGCAATTCGTCATTCTCTATGGATGCCTCAGAGAGATCCAAGTATGACAATTGTCCTATATCTGACAAATCACTCTGTCCTATATCGGCACAGCTAAGTCTTCTCAGCACATAGATGTCGTCTTTATTTAGCTTACCAGTAACCTTCAATCGGCATATTTTCTTTGCTTTTATCTCACCACCCATGGCATCTAAAATTGATCCAGGCGTCGTAACATGAACAAGATTTGTTTCAGCAACCACCTCTTTAGGATAAATTCCAATAATCATGCGCATATTATAAAGCCAATCATTCCCATCCTTTCCAGGAGAAATCAAGTCATAATACTTATTTTCACTGTCTTTCGCATGACCCAGATTAAAATGCACATTGCCATTTTTGTCATATCCATCAGCGACAAAAATATGTCTATCTCCCTCATAGTTATTTGCCCCAACAAGTATAGGACGTCCTTCAGACAATTCACGGTAAATAAGAGTAAGCCATTCGTCCATCGTATATCCACCAGGGACATATCGTACAATACGCAGATAAGGATTATAACCAAAGAACTTTTTCAAGGCTGTTGAGATGTATTCTATTTGTGTTGCGGTGCTCCAATCTAAATAATTCATCTCAAGGGCAATTCCAATGTCATACATCAATTTTGCCACAGCATCAATTTCCTCTTGTGTGCAGTTCTCATTTTCGAAGTATTTTTCAATCATGTTGTCCCAATCATAATAAGATTCAGAGAAGTCAACATATCTACTAAACATTTCACCTGTATTTGGATGTTCCCAATGATAAGAATTTACACCTCGCCCTTTTTGGGGATAGTTCCAATATTTCATTATCTGAGCCAATGCAGTAGCTCCACATCCTGTCTTAGCTTGTAAGTTTTCATATACATAAGGAAGAAAAGCATTCTCTCCACCACCATACTGTGCCCATTTAGTTTTCAACAATGGTTCAACATAAGATTTGAAACCATTTTCCTTAATAATATCTTTACCAGTTTTTCCTGACAACGCAAATGGTATTAACATGAAATAGAGGAATACCATTTGTTTTTTACGTAATAGTACTAACATAATGTTAATTTTTTGTTTTTATTATTGGACTAAAGATTTCCACCCTTTGAGAATAGTAGATAATATACTATTGATAGATGATTAATCGTCAAAATAACAGGATTTTGAGAAAAAGTTGTATATTAGTAGTATCTAAACGAAACCAATTCAACTCCAACCTCGATCTTGTTACGACAGCAAATATAAACAATCGTCACGAGATATACAACATATTCAACCAAAAGAATCGTATATATGTATTTATTTCCACCCAAAATCACCCCCCACCCCCCATATTCCAACAGCGAATCAATCTCGCTGAGGTTAGCTACCTGGACTTGGATTCGCTACAAAGAGTAAATTTTATTTCAGGTTGCATCTTTTCTGGTAATGATAATTTGGTGTATCAATAATTTTTACTTTATTTTGCAAAATCAATGTTTAACTTAAAATCGCCACCAATATGAAAAAGTACGTTTTATTTGCATTTATAGCATTGTTCTTTGTGTCTTCTTCTGTATGGGCAGATACAGCATACGTGAGATTTACTGATGGAGAAACGGTTTCATGGATTCCAATCGAAGTAACCATCGATGACACGAATTTTGAGATTTCCAGTAATGCCATTGATGAGAACACAAAAGGTTCTATCGACCTCAATGAAGTGTGGTCGGAGAGTGGTCGCTCCTTCCCCGTGAGTTTCACGGGATATTTTCGCTTCGACATAGTTGAATCCAATTGCTTGATTTTCAACTATAAATGTACGATATTTATTTGGAATGTGCAGGCTATTTACCTGATAGTCAATGAGTTGTAATAACTGTTTTGAAAACTAATTTGTTGGGTTACATTTGAGAATACAATTGACATGTTAGTCAACTTTTAGACTTTATAGACTACTAGTGATTCTATATTATCATTCACTGCTGTCCGAAGAAATATGGAAAGCCAAAAAATACAGTTCAACAACACTCGTAAGTTCTTGATAATCAAAAGGGCGTTTCTTTATAGATTATATAACCAAATGAAATCTCAATTCAAATCGAGTAAAAAAGTAATTCATTGTAAATTATTTATAATCAATGAATTAAATCTGTTGTTGCTGATTTTCCTTGGACAGTAGTGATTATCATTATATCTTCATTTTAATTTGGTGCCGATGTTTAAAGCAACAAATTATTCACAAATCTCTTCTTTCTTATTTCATATTTTGATATTAATCCTTATATTTGCTTACTTCTTAGAATTAATCAATCTATGACAAACGTAAATATTTTCCTTGCGTCATCTTATGAATTGAATGACGATCGTATTGCTTTCGGCAATTTTATTCGTCGCCTTGATAATCATTATGAAGGTAAAGGATATCGAATCAAACTCTTCATTTGGGAAGATTTTGATGCTGCTGACAACCAGAGAAGAAAGCAAGATGAATATAACGAATATCTCAAGAAAAGTGATATTGTGTTTGTTCTTTACAAAACAAAAGCTGGTGAGTATACTGTTGAAGAAATGGAAGAAAGTTTAAATATTACTTCTCTAGAAACAACACTACACCATGATACATATATTCTTTTCAAGGAGCCGACAATAGAAGAACTTATGCAACAATCAGTGGAAAATAAGGAGAAATTCGAAAAATTTAAAAGTGAGTTGCCAAAAAAATATAAACGCACTGTAACGACTTTTCAGACTAAAGAGGAACTTCATCTCTTTAATTTGATAGTATTACAGTTGTCATTTCCTACCTTGAGAGAAGATGTGATTATCGAACAAGGATGGTTGAAAAGCAAAGGCATGAAAATCGCTAAAGTAAAGAATCTTCCTTTCTTAGCAAAAGATGTCAAGTTTAATTCCTTAGAAAAGTCTTTCACAATCAAATTTCCCATTTCAGTTGAGAAAGTAATGGATATTCATGAAACCATGGAAAAATGTCCTACACTTAAGGAAGTGTTCAAATCTTTTTTATCTATTCAAACCAAATAACCTGTTTATATGGAAATCACACACCCTATTGAGAAAACCTACAATATTTTTCTCGCATATCCTGAAGAAATTCATGATGAAATCGCCGTTCCTTTTGGAGAATTTATTCGTCAACTTGACTACACCTACGAAGTCAGAGGTATACGCATCAAGCTTTTTGATTATGACGATGAAGATGAGCTTGATAATCAGATAAATGAAGATAACATCAAAAACAGCCAGATGTTCCTTGCTGCTTATCGAACGCAATATGGAAAGCATGTATTTACTAACTACCAAAAAGCACTAGATATTTCGGCTCAAAATAAACTTGATGCTAAGAAATCAACCAATCAATCAAATAATGATAATATCATTTTTCCTAAATCATATATTTACACGTATTATAAATGGGAAAAGCGTTCCAAGGAACTAAATGATTACCTTGACAATATTGTAAATAAATCAGGTTACTTCACATGCACATATTCAACCATTGATGATTTCAAGAATCATTTTGTCATGCAGTTCCTGCTGGTTGAGAATGCAAGTTATTTGCAACACCCGTTAAAAGTAGAAAATGGTGTTGTAAAGCTTTACGACTTAGAGATTGCGAAAATGAGTAACCTTTCATTTGTTGCTAACAATGAGCTATATCAAAATATGGAAAAGCGTCTTAAAACTTTACCTCAAAAAATAGATATAGCCAGAGATCGGATAAAAGAATCCCCAAATGAAGTGTCTTTTCAGGAAGATTTGCAAGAGCTTTTGGATGAATACAATAATCTAAAAGAAAATTTACAAAAGGAACAGAACCTTCTTTTAAAGACGGCCATTCGTATTTCCAAATTTTATGGAAAGGTAATTACTGATAGAATTAATAGGGCAAGAACTGAGTTTGAAAAAGGTAATACGCATAAGGCAAATATTATCCTAGACGAAGCAGAAAAAGATGGTGACTATAATTTTATGAATTATAATCAGAGTAAGGATACTACAGAACAAATAAGGCAGAATGTAATGTATTCTATAGAAGAAAATCGTTTTAAAATAGAAACTACTATGTCAGACGCAACTCATCATATAGAGGAACGTATTTCTGAAGCTAAAAGATTGTATGAGAAGATTGATTTGTGGGCAAATAATATAGAATTTGATAAAGAACAATATGCAGATTTTTTGTCTGATTATGCGGAATTTCTTTTATTATATGGGTGGGAAGATAAAGCTCTTGATATATTACTAAAGCAATTATCCTTTGTTATAGAATTATATGGCACAGAACATCGTCAAACAGCCAATTCATATTATAACCTAGGATTTATTTATAAAAGTTTATATAACTTTGATCGTTCATTAGAATATCTTAAAAAGTCATTAACAATATTCAAAAACTTGTATGGAGAAAAAAATCCAGACATAGCCACAACATATGATTTGATCGGACAGCTTTTTATTGAATTTGGATATAGTCAAAAAGCCTATGATTGTTATGAAAAGTCATTTATCATAAGAAATGATATTTATGAAAAAAACTCTCATATTGAATATGATTATCGTAACTTCGCTAATTTTTATGAAAACATTGGGCAATACAAAAAGGCTATTGATTTATATAAGAAAACATTGGACATTCAATTAAATGATCCACATAAGGATCTTGTTGAAATTGCAACAATATATAATAATATGGGAAATGCCTACATATGTTTGGCTTCCAAAAATGATGCTTTGACATATCTAAGAAAAGCACTTGAAATAAGGGAAAAGGAACTCGGTCTTAAACATCCTTTAACAGCTAAAACATATCTTCTTTTTGTTGAATTATATGATATGTTTGGTGATTATAAACTATGTGAAATTTATGCTAACAAAGCTTTTGCTGCTGCTGAAGATCGAATAAAAACAGGACATCCAGATGTATCGTATTTCTATCAAATTATAGGAGGAGTTTACGATAGTTTAGGAGATTACAAGAAATCTTTGGACTTTTATGTAAAATCATTGTCCTTTTTGGAAACTAACAATAAAAAGAACATAAAAAGAGTCGAAGAAGTTTATAGTTATATAGCAAATGTGTATGCTGAAACTGGAGATTATCAAAAAGCAATTGAATTATATAAATTAGCTGTAAATACTATTTTTGATTTCTATGGTAGTGAGAATCCATTTTTGATTGTTTCTTTAGCGAATTTGGGAAATGTTATGAATAAATTAGGTAACTACAAGTTGGCAGAAGATTTATTTAATCAAGCATTGGAAATTGGAAATAAAGTTTGGGAGACAGAACATCCAGACATGGCGCTTATTATTTCATTAGAAGGAAATTTTTTCTATAATTTAGGTAATTATGAAAAAGCTATCGAATACCATGAGAAGGGGTTAAGTATTCTTTTAAATATTTTTGGGGAACTCCATCCTAAATCAGCAGATATGTATATTAATATAGGGGTTGATTATTTAGCTTATGGTGAATATGAAAAAGCAAAAACTCACATTGAAAAAGCCTTGTCTATACAGACATCTATTTTCGGGCAAGGACATATTTGTATTGCTAATTCATTAAATAATCTTGGGCAGGTATACTCTTATAAGCGTGATTTTGATAGTGCTTTAGATTATTTCAAAAAGTCTTTTTCAATTCTTAGAGATATTCTAGGAGAAGACAATCATATTACAGCAAACTCATGGAATAATATTGGCACTGTATATAATGAAATGGGAGACTATAATAAAGCTCTTGAAAATATGAATAAAGCATTGACAGTTGTAACAAAACAGTTAGGTGAACAGCATCCATTGGTAGCCAATGTATATAACAATATGGGAGCTATTTACGATAATATGAATCTTATAGACTTGTCTTTAAAATTTTACAAAAAATCATTGTCGATTAGAATAAAAAGAATTGGAATTAATCATCCTGATACTGCAAACTGCTATAATAATATTGGATGTCTGTATGTTAAAGTGGGAAAAAATTATAAAGCACTTTATAATTTCAAAAGAGCAATTAGTATTTATGAAAAGAAATTAGGGGATAATCATCCAAAGACAATCAACACTTATTTGAATTTAGGGTTAATTTACGATAAATTGTACAATTATAATAAAGCAATATATTATTATTCAAAAGCAAAAGATTTTCTTGAAAATCAACAAGAACAAGATAAAACTGCACTTATAAATTTTTATGATAATTTTTTGTCAGTATATATTCATAAACGAGACTTTAAAAAATCATTGGAAATATCAACTAAAATTTATAATTTGGCAATAGAACACCCTGGTTCAAAGGACAAACCTGAAATTCAAGACCTTAAAGAATCAATAGAGTTACTAAGAAATAAAATAGAAAGTGACGAAAAGAAAAATCAAGAAAAAAGAATTAATAAAAAGAATTATTTCATCCTTGTCGTCAATTACTTAAAAAAACTTTTCCATTAATATGTTCACTAACACTAGTGGTCTGTAAAGACTAAAAGTTGACAATGGTTCTTTGCCCTGATGTCAATCACCCTCACATGATAGACCTAGGTCTACCTTCTGGAACAAAGTGGTCGTGCTGTAACGTGGGTGCTTCCTCACCTGAAGAATATGGAGGGTATTTTGCATGAGGAGAGACAGAAGAAAAGAGTGTGTACGATTTGGATACATATTTATATGGAACTCATGTGATAGACGAAGAGGGGGAACGTTTTTATTATCAAGACATTGGTTCTAACATCTGTGACACACAATATGATGTGGCCCATGTGCAGTGGGGTGGCTCTTGGCAGATGCCTTCACTTGAGCATATTAAAGAGTTAATTAACAATTGTTCATTTATCTGGTCATGGTCTGGTGAAGGAGTATGGTTCAAAGGTCCAAATGGCAATAGTATCTTTTTACCTAGTGCATATAATATAAGAGGATCTGAGCCTTACTACGATTATGCACCTGGCTTTTACAGGACAGGTACGTTGATGTCTTATAATATGGCATATGTTCTTGTTTTTTCACCAGTAAATTTTGTGTCATGGGAGCGTACTTACTTTAGAGAATGGGGATTCCCAGTTCGCCCTGTTGCAAAATAGATGTAGTCCTTGTACCTCCATATAACAAATTCATTCAATTATCCAATGGCGTAATGTTTTAATGCAAAATTATTTTGTCCCAAATACATTATGCATAGTTTGAAAATGTAATGTACCAAAAAACTAAAATTTGGATCTAGGAGCACATCCAGAGAATAATAAACCGGCTGGCTTTAGGCATGACGCTTAAAATCAGTCGGCTTTTATTAGTCTATAATCAATATAGACAACAAAGCACCAAAAAGGGAACCCCATTCCTGAGATTCCCCGTGTCCTGTTGCCAGGCATATATTAAAGCAAATGAATTATCTGCGTCCAAAGTACCCAACGCCGTTACCTTGACTCTTGTTCTGAGCAATGTGGCCATTTGGCTCATTAGCCGTGTTCTTATTATTCTTATTCGTATTCCTACCTGCCGTGCCATTGCCATGACCGTTGTTACCCTTTGAAGCATAGTGATTGGCTGGTTTTCTGTTGTTTCCACCCTTATAGCTCGCATATCCCTTTGGATGAGCCATATAGAAGTGGCTCTTGTTGCCATAGTGGGTATAGACATTGAAAGTCCAATAACCCTTATGCCATGTGAGCGGACGATAGAAGTAGGAAAGACCTATGTACTTGTTGTACTGATAGGCGGTCAGGACATACTGTAGGTCTGTATTGCGGCGCTTCCACCAAACACCGTACACGTCGTTGCGTCCGTTGACACTCATCATGTAGTCCAGATTGATCTCATAGACTGCATCATACTGGGCATCTGTCAGGGAAAGCTCCCATGCCATCTTGTCGGAAAGATACAGGGCTTCTTTCTTAGCCTCCATATAGCTCATAGCGTTGGCAGTGATAGTCATTACCATCAACATTGCCAGAATCATAATCTTCTTCATAATAAGTTCTCCTATCTTTTAGAGTTAGACAATTTGTTTCTTGTTTTCACTACTATGACTAAATAAAGGAGGCGAAAGGTCGTGGATTATTCCTATAAATGATGGTGGATTTCCCTATATCTCAGGCGGGATTTTCCCTCAGAGATGTAAACTACAACGCTGAAGGAGACAAAAAATTTTCATTAAGGACCGGTTTGACCAAGTTACCTGAAGGACTTGGATTCGCTACAAAGATAACAAGTCTTTTTGGCATCGATATTTTTTAGTGCTATTTACACCCTAAAAGAACTCGAAATTTTTTTGCTAAAAAAAGTAAATAGTATCAAATTGACGAAAACTACCAAGGGTTTAATTCATGAGTATGTCGATGAATAATGATGGCATTTCGTTTTGAAGAAAATTGATAATTATATTTGTGCTTGAATTCGTCGAAATAACTATTAATAATGAAAAAGAGAGTAACCTGATAGAAAAAAACTCATTATTTTTGTCATGTAATGGATTCTTACTACCTTTACAACAGATAATTTCCATTTGAAGGTTATCTAATGAGAATTCAATGAATACAACATGCAAAAAAAATGTTTATGAGAAAAGTATCTTTAGGTTTAGTTGCAGGACTAACCTTGTTTTTGACAGTAAACTGCAACAATGGTGCAAATGCGAATGCAAACAATACATCCGACAACCTCTTCAACGACAACATTGTCAGTAATGACGCCACTGCCAATAATGAACAAATTCAAGATACGATGGTGCTCGGCAAACTCTATTTCGTCAATCTCAAAGAGGGAGAACAACCCGTCATGACAGGTTTGAGTTTATTTGGCAACCGTTGCGGCAGTGAGGATTTCAACCATAAGCCTTACGCAACGGAAGGCATCCGTTCTGTTTTTGAACTAGATGAATGGATTGAGTTTCATCCACAAACAAACGCAACGACTGGCATCAAAGTGATGGTTTTCAAGCACAAGGTCGATCAGGGCTTTTACATGAAAAACACCTTAAACGACGAAACACCTGACTATGTTCAGGGATGTGATCTGAATAAAGATCCAGATGCGGAAGAAACCGAACATTGGGGGACTTTCTACCTCCATCCTGAAGAAGTCGCTCCTGGCTACTATGACTTTGTTTTCATCTACAAAAATAAGGTTTTTGCCACCATGCTCACCCAATTCTATAAGGTTTCAGAAATATACGAAAAATCTGATTCGGAGTTGGAGAAGTTAATGGCAAAAAGTATCAATCAATAAAGGAAAAAACTTTTAGAACGCCCTTTTTATGTTCAAACATTGCAATTTGTAGAAAGGACTTCAAGAGAATCCACCAACATCATATTGTTTGTATCATCAATAGGGTAAAAGGGCTTGATTTAAGATTTTCAGTAAAGAATAACCAACTGACGACGAAGGTGCATGAAGGCTTGAAGATGATAGTCATTTTTGATAAGACGAGTGGAAACGCGAATGGTGACATGAATGGTGACGGCAACATTGACATTTCCGATGTGGTGAAACTCGTGAATTTCATCTTAGGACAGTAACAACAACTGATAATCCCAAGTGGCTTTTTGTTTCACTTGGGATTTTTTCGGCTCTTACCTTATATATAGCAGCCCACCGAGAAAAAATCACGGCTGGAATTGTGACGGAGAGTGGGAATAGCTAGAGAACATTGGGCTTTCTTTTCAAGTTGCTTCAATCTTGATAATAATTCTGTTACTATTTCTATATTTTTAAGGATAGGGATTTTCCTATTTGAAGGTAGGGATATTCTTTTTCATAACAGAAACAAAGTTGGTTTCTTTGTACATCTAATTTGCAGCAAATACAAACCACCAACGTAAATTAAACCAATTACAATGAAAAAGAATCACTATTTATCAATTCTGTTGGCCTCAATTATGTCGACAGCAATGTGTGTGGGATTTTCATCGTGTAAGGATGATGAGACAGAAACCCCTGCTACCAAATCCTATTTAAATTGTCCCGACAATAACCATCCTCACCTTATCGACCTTGGGTTGCCATCAGGTACAAAGTGGGCTTGCTGCAATGTAGGAGCGGACAAGCCAGAGGCCTTTGGTGGCTATTATGCCTGGGGCGAGACAGAGGAGAAATCAACATACGACTGGGCCAACTACATCCACTGTGACGGTTCTGAAGAAACCTGCCATGATATCGGTTCCTCTATCGCTGGCACTCAATACGACGTTGCCCATGTAAAATGGGGTGGTTCATGGCAGATGCCTACAACAGAGCAATGTCTTGAGTTGCAAAGCAAATGCACCAATAACTGGATCACGATAAACGGTGTTAATGGTCACAAATTCACAGGCAAGAATGGTGGTAGTATCTTCCTTCCAGCTGCTGGGCTCCACAAAGGGTCAAACTTCAACCAGGCTGGAGATATCGGCCACTACTGGTTGGGGTCGCAATGTTTCGGCTCACCCGGTTACTCGTACCATCTCTACATCGATTGGGGTATTGTGACTCACCCAATCTCTGAAAGACACTGCTTGGGATTTTCAGTTCGCCCAGTAGCAAAATAGAAGGAACTTTTGTGACTCCTTATAAAAAGATTCCATTAACCATAAGCCATCAGTAACTCCTGTCGTATTAGATTCTACAAGATACTCTGAAAATGTTGGAAATAATCTGAGACTCTTCATGATTTTGAAAGTATCTCCAACAATTCAGGAGAAATTAAGAGAAAACAGGCAATACGGGGGCTTATAGCTGCAAAATTACATTCTTTTTACCCCCTTGCGACAGAAACCGAGGGTCTTTTTCATGGTTTGTCGCAAACAAGGGGTGTTGTCGCAACAAACGAAATGAAAAACACGATTATTTATTGACCACCTCCAATTCTCGCCATATCTTTGCAGCGTCAAACAAAACAGAATATAAACAAAAAAAGAATATGAATACAATTAAGAATTTCATCGCAAAGTGGTTGAAGAATATGGAAATGTCAAATTTGATGATTCCATCAGGATGTGTCCCACAGCTCCAAATGGTACGAGTGGGAGCATAAGCCTGGAACTTCACAATATTCAAATAAAAACAGATTATTAACAATTTAAAACTTCTCATATTATGGCAACAATAGTAATCGCAATATCAGTTTTTTTAGCAATCCACTTCGCTTGTATGATTGAATCAAAGCACGAATTCCTACAAGCTCGCAAAGTACAATGTTGATCTTATTCACACATCATTAAAGGGGCGGCTCACAATGGTTGTGGGTCGCTTTTTTTTGTTGGTGAAGTTGCAATTTTTAATCTTAAAACTATTCCTAAGATTTCTGTTTCTAAGATAGATATATATCGATGATGAAGTGTTCCTTTGGAGTTGAAAACTAAAATATAGTGAGCTTGAATTATTGAAAAAGTCGAACATATTTGACCCCCTATGACGATATAAAAATGACCCCTGAAAAATGACCCACTGTCCTTTGTTAGAGAACAGTGGGTTTGCTTTTTCATGTTGTCAAAGATGAGCACCTTGATTAATATGGTTAGGGATGAAAATACACTTCTTCCCATTATAATTCGTGGATTCTTTTCCACTTTTGAGCAAAAAAGATGAAAGACACTTAAAATAAACAAAAAAAAACATTATATTTGCAGTGTCCATTTGAGAGAGGATGTTATTTGTGGTGTTTGGAATGATTTATTCTCACAAAAACACATTCTCACATCTAATACCTTTCTTTTCGCCTAACTCAAGCAATTATAACAGTCTCAGCTTATTCACAATTACTCGATTAAATCAAACATAATAATACCCATATCATCATGAAAAGACTAAATACACTAATCCTGGCATTGCTGATGTATTTGAAGAACTGTTCAACAATTGTACTCGTACAAATATAGAGTTGAGATTGGTCTCTGGTGTAAAGTTTACCAGCAAAATAAATGGTAAGAGTATTTTCTTACCCATAGAAGACGATTTTTCTGAGGAGATTAAAGATCATTATTCTTTAGAGTACTGGTCACGTACGGCATACGATGAAAATGATGATGGTGATGATGATGAGGCATGTTATTTATCTTTACATTCTGATGATTATTATTTGATTTATGATGATGTAAAAGAAGAGAAAAGGGTTCGTCCCGTTTCCAGATAAGTGTTCCCACGCTCTGAACAAAGAGTAATAATAGCATTTGGGGAATGTCCTTGGATAACCTCCTACACCGAAATAATAAGCCAAACTGACTAGGTGACGTGGGTAACTAAATACTTTGACCACGTGTTCCATAAACGAATGATAATCACTCATCGGAAAATCATGTCAAAGGAGACTATCTGATTGATGATTGAGGAAATAGTGGCACCGGCGAGTTCTAGGGCGAATGGATTCAGTTTGGCTCCGAGAAGTTTCCTGATTGGAATAGAATTGTTGTTTGTTAGGATGTTCTGATAGATGTTCCCCCAAAAAACTATAATCAGAATCCTGGAACACATCATAGAGAACAATTAACCCACTGTCCTTTGCTATTGAACAGTGGGTTTGTTTTCAATCTTGATGAGATGAAAACTTACAAATCATACCTAACAACCGCCACTTGTAATCCCTTTCTCCTGGCAATCTCAATCATGGATCTAGTGCCACGGCTCTTACCATCCCAAAAGGCAATTAAGGCATCTGAAACCTCTGCCATTTCTTCATTTCTGATGGGGTCAGCATATTTTGTAGTCAATGGAAAAGCCGCGTGAAATAGTGGACTTCTATAACCTAAGGGGCGGAAAGGAAAGGATCTTCGACGACATGAACAACGGCTTCGGATGGACAAGGCTGCTAAAACCATTCATGGCAGAGAACACCATGTTCCTCCTGCTCACGGCTATCACCTACAACTTCTACATGTTCTCATGGAACAGCCTGACACAAAAGCCTTCGGCCTGAAAAAAGCAGTAGGATCAAGTCCTTCGTCTTCAAGTTCATCAGCGTCCCCGCAAAATGGATAATGACTGCCAGACACTACGAGTTGAACACCTATACAAGCAACAATGCATACAAAAACGTTTTTGCAATTGCGGACAGATGAACATATCACATCGAGGGTCCATAAACAGCATAAAGTCCCTTTAATGCCTGACGGGGAAAGGGGAACTTATGCACAGAGAAGGGATTTGCAGTCGCCACTCACAAGAGAGACCAAAAGACCTTTTTGAGAGCAAATCGGCAGCCAGAATGCAAAGTTGCGGATTTCAGGTATTATATTTTCATTTTCCCATTCTAAAACAGAACAATCATATTATTATAGGTTCTTGACAACCACCTTTCTGTTTATAACACCTTACCAAACATTTATATCATCATTATTATATATCGCCTGTTTAATAGAGTCATTCAACATAGGAAAGAATTTATAACCTGTAATTCTCTCAACCTGTCGAATTGAATTCACATAAAAATCTTTCTTTCGATTCCCATCAGTATTTCTACAAATAAACCCAATACCTTTAGGATAATAGCAATCTGGAGCAAGTACAACTTTGAAAAATGCCTCAGGTACAGGAATAAGATTCTCGCCAATAGTAATATGTTCTTGGCGCAAGAAAATGGGTCCACAAACAATATAGACAGTACCATACTTTTGAGCCCATTTCCTGCATGCAATCTCTATTTCTTTCCAGTCACCTCTATTCAGATTGGGATTCTGTGGACACATATTGGATAAAAGAAAAGTTTCATCTCTACCTATATCGTCCCAATTACAATCTCCACCTGGGCACATGTGACCTCTATCAAATCCCGACAAAGCATAGTCTTCGTTAATTGACCTCTCTTCAAGCGCTATATCAAGATCCTCATGATATTCATTCCACACTCCTTCCTTTCTGGGCACAACCCTATCAGTTGTCAATTTCCACATTACCCAATTAGGCTGTTTTGTCATTTGATTATAAGAAACTGTATAACATTTCCTCACAAGCAGCTGTGAGGGGATTGAATCTGAGATAATGGGATAACCCATAATAGATAAGGAATCTCTGTACAATTCAACTGTACCACTAAATGATTTCTCACCTATATTAGATTGTTTAAAACATGAAGTACACGATTGGAGAGAAAAAAATAGAATAATAAGGAAAAAGAATCTTTTTGACATTGATCTTTGTTTATCTCTTTCGTGTTAAAAATTTAAAATACCATGAGCAAAATTAACAAAGCCACTAATCATAAATAGAATTCCGACAATCTTTATAATTGTTGCCCAATTTCCTTTGACTTTTATTATATTACAAACTTTATAAGTAATAAACCAGCCTATTGCTATTTTAATTATTCCATCTATCATATTTTTCTATTTTTTAATGCTGTCTATATACCTCCATTATTTATAATCCAACATATGCCAAAACCATAAAATAGAAATACAATAAAATATCTATATGTAAAAAGACCAACGTAAAAAAGGCAATCAAAAGTATATAAATAATTAAATACTAAGAAAAAATATCTATCATAATTTCGAGAGCCTACTTCTTATCTTAAAAATAGCAGATAAATTTGCCACCAATATAGTTGTTCGATTTCCAAATTTTATCCGTTATATATGTTTTATATACATGATTGTACATATTCTGATACATTTTATAATAGATTGAGAAATCTATATGCCGTGAATTTAAACCAATCTGAGGATAATAACTGAATATACCATTTTTCATCAAATCGGTATTGTCTATAAGTTCAATCTTAGCCTTATTCAATCCTATTGAATATTCAGCACCTCCTCCTATATAAAGACGACAACCATCTCCCAACTTTATGAGATTTAATTTCAAGTTCACAGGGATATACAAACGCCCTGAATACAAAGTAAAGTCTTCAAAACTAAATTCCTTACTTTCTTTCTCACTATTATTTCTTTTGTCTGCGTAATCAGTGAAAACTTTATAACCAACACCTATTGTCAAATTAGCAAAATGATTAAATCGTCCTATTCTCAGATTTAAGCCACCACCAAGTTCAAATAGTCCATCAGCAAACCCCGCATCTATTCCTAATCCCACAGTTAAAGTTGGGCCATAAGTTCTTCGATTAAATTGCCTTTTTTCTTTTCTGCAACGATTTAATTCCCCTTGAACATATTGTTTAGAATACTCTGTCTTTGCATACGACATAGCTTGTTCCTTTTCAACTGAAGAAGATGAATAATTGAGTTTACCGGCTTTAATTACTGCTATTCGTGAACTTACTTCATTACAATACTTACTATTTGGGTAGTCTCTTAGATATGCCATAAGTTGTGATTCTGAAGCATTATTATCCAATTGTGAATATTTATAATAATGAAGACACTCTTGATACATTTCTTCATCTCTATATGTAAAAGTTACCAATGAAGATTGTTTAGCTGTAGAAAACAAGAAATAGGCTTCTCCTAAGTTTCCATCACTATATTTATTCACTGCTGTTAAAAGGTTTATGCTAGCTTCTGCTTCTTCTATATGGCGACTATATTGTTTATAATTGCTTAGATAATTAGAGTATGACAAAAGATTACGACTTCCTTTTATTTTGGCCCATTGGGTTTCACTATCAATTTGTCCAATTAACGACTTTGCTTCATCTGCAAAGAATTGAGTTTTAGTTTGTGAAAGATATGAAGAATAAGCATCACGCGTATTTAGAGATTTAGCTTTATTCCACATAGAAATATCTTCAATTAGAGCATCGGCGCGAGCCACTTGTTCTGCCTGCTTCGAATATTTTTTCTTAAATTCCTGCAATTTTTCCAAGGAACATTGAGAACGGGCTTCTTCAAATTCTTTTTCTCGAATTTCCTGTTTCTTTTTAATTTCTTCTGCAACATTCTTTTTTAACTGAATGGCATTGGGGTCAGACGGATTCCTATCAAGAATTACATCACAATACTTTTCAGCTGTTTTAATGAGACCTTTATTGAATGCCTCCAATGCCAAATCATACATTGCCTTTAATTCTTGACAATTTTTATACTTTATTGTAACTTCAGCATTATTTTTGTACTTGACATAAATTTTACGTGCTGCTGTATAGTTGCCATCAGCATATAATGCATCAGCATCTTCTAAACTAGTTTGTCCCAAAGCAGATAAAGGGAATAATAATAACAAAAAAATATAAAACAGTTTATTCATTTTGTTTAGAGTTTTAATAATGACAATTTCAAAAATTACCAGTCATCCTCATTAACTGATTCAATTTCTTTTTGCACAGATTGGTCCTGTTTTACAATTTCGACAACCTTTTGCTCTAACTTTCTTCTTTCATCAGCCAACAAAGACTCCACTTCGGATGAAGACTTTCCATACAGAGACGCATTATCAACAAGATTATCACAAGCTTCGTTACCATCCATCGTATTTCTGCCACAATTGGCCACGACATATTTGACGTGAGACAAATGAGAATCAAATAACTCGCTTTTTATGCTTCTAAGTTTCGTCATCAATTCCGAACAAGGTTTTAATGTTGATTTCGATAAAAATGAATTAGCTTTATCAATAATCGATTTAGCAGAATCAATTCCACGATAAGAGCGACTTTGTGTACATATTGACAAAGCATCAAAATAATCATCAACAACATGAATGTTAGAGATTGCTACATTCTTATTTCCTGATGAGCAATAAGCAAAAGAAGAAATCAGAAGATTATTCTCTTTCACTTCATTCATAATACTAGTACTCCACTTTCCACTACTAAGAATATTTTGAGTAGCATTAATAACGTAATTAGAATAAGCACTTTGTATTATTTCTTGACACTTAGAATTTTCCGTTAAGTCAATTTTGTTTAGCAACAATTCTGTTTTTGTTTCATCCATTAACTGCTGATAGACTTTCTTTGCTGAAAAATTAGAAAAAGTATTTTCAGTTGGTATTTTATTTTCAACATCTATTTTCACTTCATCAACGAACGAGCTTGTTGTTAAAGTGACATCGCTAATTGTACTAACCTGAGAGTACATGACGCCCATGAAAACAATTATTGCAACAATCAGTCCAATTAATATTAATACTTTACCAGTAGTACTTTTTTTCATATTTATATTTAATTTTGTCCCGAATTCTATTTAGCTATTGAATCCAGACTATTTTTATCACTATCATCTGTCGTTTTCTGATTCAAACTATCTTTTTGCTGAATCGAATCTTTAGCAGCTGCTGAAGAATCAGTCATAGCTGAATCGTTAACAACTTCTGCAGAATCGAGAGGGGTTGTCGATTTTGTCTGCAATGTTTTATTCACTTCAGATATATTAATATAAGCAAGATACAATGTGCTCGCAAGTAGAATCATTGACAGCACCATGAAAAATATGGCAAGTTTCTTCCAAATAGGGGGGACAACGATAATCTTTTTCATGCCACCCCTATGCCTGTTATGTCCTAGATAGTCTGAATCTTCAATTGGAAATTTTCCATATTTTTTATCATTCTGATTAATTTTCTCTGTCTCATCTTCAATTCGAAGATTATCATCAAGTTTTATATAGACAGGAGTTTTAATATTTTTAACGGATATTTCATATTTTCGTTTTTGAGTGGTAATGTATTTTTCTGATGACAATTCATAAGTAGTTTTTTCCAATTTCAGCTCATAATTCACATCTGTTTTAAGCTCAACACTCCAACAATTATTTTCAGCACTATATGTTGCATTAGTTTTGCTATTTGATTCACTTCTAGCAACACAAGAGACAATAGCATCTTCTCCAAGATTCGTTATTTTCTCATCTGCGAGAAAATGAATTTTTACAATTCTGCGTATTTGTTTTAAGCTCAAATTGTAAGAGTCCTTTTTTTGTGGATCTATTTGCTGCCTTGAATTCTCAAGTGCAAAATATTTTGAATCTATGCTTACATTATACAACTTTTTATGGGCACAGAATTTATATTGTTTTTGTCCATCAATAGTTTCGACCGTCAATTCATCAGACTTTAATCCATCTATTTTAAGTTTAATATCCTCTTTCTCATCGTTGTCTATATTTTCTGGATAGTTGAATTGGATTTGAACGTCTCGATAAAAATCCACTTTTTTCTCATCTATAATTATATCACTACCATTAACAGAATATTCATTCTGGGATTTTCCGTCAGCTATCACTTTCAGAACTTTTGGTAGCATTTGGGGCTGTGAAGTCAAAGGGACTTCAAACTCATCACCTTCAAGTATATAGTACCTGTCCTTACCATTTATAATAGTATAAAGTTTCTGTAAAGAATCACCTAAGTTTATTGTGGAATCATCTGGACAAGCAGTTTTATCAATAAGGTATACAGACTTGTACTCTGAATTTACATCTTGATGAGGATTCTTAAAAAACTTTGCTATTGAACTTGCATCCGAAAACTGACGATATGCAATTTTTGAATTTTGTGTGTCAAATAGTTTTCTACCTTTCAATTCATAATCAGTTTCAACTTGAATTTTATTGAGAAACGCATCTGCGGTCTTCTTAAAATGTTCCACTGCGTCAATATCCTTTTCAAAAAATTTCTTTAATTCCTCATCTTGAGTCTCATCAAAAATTTTAGTGATATCATTCAATGAATGAAGCAGTATCTTTTCATCACTTACTCTAAAACCACTCTGAATAAAAATAGTAATTTGTATCTTACCTTCACGAGTACAAACCCTATTAGGAATAATTTGAGAATAGTAGGTACCGATAGCAGATTCCATAATTCTATATGCAGAACTGATATTAAGAGAATTCATATCTCCTCTAACATCACCAAACTTTTTCTGCCAACCATCATTAATTTGATTGTCAGCAATCGATACAATAGAAGTATTCCAGCCTGCATCCTCATAGCTTGCTGATATATTTAATCTTACTTTTGACATATTATTGAATTTAATTTTTTTAACAATTAATTTAAATGGTACATCTAAAATTAAAAGCCAAATAATTTATTAAGAAAGCTCCACCATCTTGAAGAAACCTTTAAAGATTTCTCACAGATAATATCTAGAAGACGCTCAGCTCCTTTAGCATTAAATTTGCATACTTCCGGAGAAAGCATCTCACCAATAGAAAAAGGAAGAATCTCAAACCGTTTAGAGCCACTGCCAATTCCATTTCTTTTACAAATTTCCAATAAACCATTATAGAATGCCAAATATTGTGTTTTTATATAACTTTCTACCTTAGCAGGATACTGATCTGGTGAGCAACCTATCATATCAGCCTTTGTAACTACAATGTATATTCCATCTGTAGAATTTTTTATAATATCATGAGATAATAAATATTTCACACCAGCTTGCAAAAATTGTGAAGTTGAAATTCCATCAAAAAATTTTTCTTTTCCTGGTTCTACATAAGGAACTATGAAAAAATGCAATTTTCTATTAGTTTCGTCCGTTAAATACTTCGTCGTTACATTTAGACAAAGTTGACGAGTTTCATCAAGTTCCTCTTTATTGTTTTTTGTATGCATACTTTTGAATGTTTCACCAGCCAAATCAATAAGACAAACTCTACGTTGTCCATATTTAGGATGATTCAATGTATATGCTGCATTTGCAATAGAATTTTCATTAGTACCTTCAATCAGTACACTAGCTTTCCCTTGTACTGAAAATATGTTCGTTAATTTTTCGAAATAACTTGTACTTGAGATTCCAGGGTCATATCCATCGCACATTCCTTCTGTAGTTGCTGTACTTAAAATTGCAGACAAACAACAAGACTTTCCTGAAGCAGGCATGCCCCAAAAATAAAGTTCAGTAGTTTTCTTAGGCAATTTGTATTTATCTTTAATATACATTTCCTCATCTAACGGCTCTATTTTCAATGTCGTTCGCCTATCACAATTTCTTAGAACATTCAGATCTTCTTTTGTAATGCCTATATCTTTAAAATCATCTTCTGTGAGATATTTTTCATCAAATAAGTTTGCGTAGTCTTTAGCCTTAAGTACTCCTTTCTTTTTCTTTAATTCCTCAACATATAATGAATGTGCATTTATAGCAAAATTATTTACAATTTTTAGAAGTTGAGACCAATAATCAGTATTTTCACTATCAGCTTTACGAAAAGAATCCAATTTCGTTTTATACTTTTCGCATTCTGAAATACGAGATAATGGTTTTAAATCATTAAGATATTTTTTTAATACATCTTTATACCATCCTCTGACATGTACCAAATGATCTCCGTCTGGAAAGCCATAGAAATAGCGTTCCATATCATTGATATTCTGATCTTTTCTACAAAGTTCAAAAAGTTTTTTTTCTTCCTGATTTGTCATATATATTTAATTTATTAAGTCTAAAGGTCTTTACGTGAACGTAAGCCATCTCTTAACGTTGGCATAATTAATGTGAAAATCGTAACTAAAAATACTGCAAGAAGCCTCCAAGATAAATAAAAGCTTGGTTCAGATAACATGATCTGAAGATCCGCATTACTAACATATTGAGGATATTCAAAAGCACTTGCCTTTTCTCCAGGATGAATAAATCTTCCACTGAGTTTATTTAAATTATCAATGCAAGTAGAGATTTTCTTATCAAGTAATGTGATATTGCTTACAAAGGAAATATTCCAAATGTTAGCCTCACCTGCATTATCTAACCATGCTACGAAATTTTCTTGTAGTTGGTCATTTGTAGGTTGGAGGGTTCTATGCAAACTTTTCTTTAAATTATTAATTCTCACTTGGTCATTTATGCCAGGAAACATTCCAACAAACTTTTGATATGATTGGAAATCAACATTTTTATTTGATATCGTTTGTCTAAGTATATTCTCATAATTTTTTAATCTATTATCCACATATTTCTGATAAGTCGGATAAAGTTCTCGAGCTTCAGCAATACCAGATGTATATTTGTCTTCTATTTGCTCTTTTATTTTGTTAATTTTTGCGAAATGACTTTCTCCAATAAAACTTATTCCTGCAAAGATAAGGAACAAAATGGAAAAAACAATCATTAAAAGGGTTCTTCTTTTACTGACAAATGCTGAATTAGAACTCCATATGCGAGGTAATATAAAAGAAGTAACCGCCAACAAAATTGCGAGGATACCTGTAACAAGAATGCTAAACTTAACATTACCCATCGTTAAATACATCCACCCAAGCAATTCTATATAAGAATATACCAAAAGACATAAAAGACCTGCCACACTAAAACCAACAACACTGGTAGTGCTTGCTTCTCTTCTTTTTTTTCTTTTACGATTATTTCTTATAGGACTTTCAACCTGCTTATTTTCATTTATCTGTAATTGTTCTTCCATAACTTCAAAATATTAATTATTTTATTTACATTTCCAAGATTCATTTGCATCTTTTTCATAAATTGTACATTCTTCAAATTGAAAATATTTACCGCCAGGATAAGCAGCCTGCCAATCAAGATTTAGCCAAACTCTCCCATTGCTTTGACGAGAGCACAAATTTTTAATAGAATAATGTGAAAACAACTTAGATATGCTCTTACGCATCTCAGTCTCGGAAAGTCCTGTTACATCCACCTCGGTAAACGCATGTCCTCCGCGCCGTCCCCAACTTGTATTGATTCTCGCATTTCCTCCAATTGCAATAATACAAGCACACATCGTCACCGCAAAATCATCGCAATCACCACTCAAATTAGCGACTGAAATACTTTCTGAGGCTTTTGCCACATACTCAGCCCCTGAAGGATCATTAACGTATTTCCAATTATTATATAAATGGTCAAAAATAGCACAAATCTGCCCAAAGTTATATTCTCCAGGAGATTTAGATGCTAGATTTATTGCAAAGTTTCTAGTCGTTGGATTCTTGAAGTCGACAACTACTTTTAGCATATTACAATTGTCAGAGCAATTACTACTCCAGCCAGTTGTCTCTGAACCTTTATGAGGTGCGATTGGCGTTCTTTCGTTTTTTCTATCGTTTTCATCATCAGGCCTTACGATTTGGTTATCTTTCTCAGGCATAGGTTCTGGAATATAATAATCACCTTCCCTACCAACATATGACAAATACGCATCAAGACTATCTGTTAAGTTTGGCATAATACAGATATCAGACTTTTGGGATGAAAGAATCATGGAATTCAGACATTTCCTATCATTCTTCACATATGCATAAATAGTTTTTTGCTCCTTATTCATAGAAACCAATCTCGGAGAAGAACTATCCATGACGACACGAATATTTTTGCCTTGAAATTGATTCAAGAATTCTTGAGATTCATCTGAACCATTTACACCAAGTAAAACGATTCTATAACCATTATCCAATATCAATGCGTTGCCATCCACAGCTGTTTTAACAGTAAAATTACTACTTTCAAAACTGCGTGGAGCAGCAATCACAATGATGATTAATAAAAGAATGCCTATTATTATTGCAACTTGCTTCATGCAGATTCAATTACGCATTAATTACAAAGTTATTCGACATTTCTTAACGACTTTAAACGAGTTATCTGAAGATGAAAAATCTACTATACCAGGTTCAACTATAGAAGGTTCTCCCGTTAAGTCAATTTCACAAACAGGCAAAAGATTATGTTCAGTATTAAAAGCTAAAACTTGAATATTTGCCAGATTGGGGTAGAATTTTGCATTTGAGCCTCCTCTCACATATTCAATAATAAAGTTTGCACGCGGTTGTTTCAAATCCACGTCACCAACACCTATTTTCATTTTGAACAAAAAAGAATTGCCTTCAAAACCAGAATATAACAGTTTGACGGGTTGACCTGCTATTAAATCATTTTCTTTTTTAGTGATTGTTCTTTTAGATGATTCTGTGATATTAGATCTTGAAGAGATTAAATTTGATGGTGCATCTTGGTTAGAAAGCAAAATTTGAATTTTTTTTATAGATTCTTCTAAAGTTTCCACTTTCCAAATCAAGCTGTCAATTTTCTTAGATATTTCCATAAAATCAATCTTATTGATTGATTCAAAGGTCTGACCAAATTGCAGTTCAATCGCATTGCGAATCTCATCTGCCACAGATTTACCTATATATATACTCATTGTTAATAATCAATAATAGAGTTAAAAACAAATGAAAATACTACTTATCTTTGTTTGTATCAGGCTGTTCGCCAAAAAACTTGATAACTTCAGCTATAAACTGAGCCATAACAGAAAGAAAAACTGATTCGTTTATTGTCATATTACCAACATGGCCATTTGACATTACAAGAATGTTATTCTCAATAGTTTTCTTTGCACGTTCTATCAATTCCAGCATCTGTTCAGTTTCATAAGAATTTCTACTACCAAGAATATATTCACGTATAGTCAAAACTCCATTAGGACTAATATTTCCTCCAAGTGGTGCACCAGCTAACTTAAAATAGAAATCGAGAAAATCACCAACTTGTTTAGCTATTCTTTTCCACTTTGTTGAAATAGCTTCCGTCAATAAACTACTATCTTCCTCTTCAAAAGTTTTTTCTTTATTATCAACGGGTTGTTGTTTATCTTTGGGTTCGTCAAAATTAAAAATACCACCAAAAGCATTGGATACTTCGTCGTTTTGAGTCGGTTTATCAAAGGTAACACCACCACATGAATTATTATCCATGTCTAACATGTTATTATTTTTATGGTGTATCTTTCCGTCAAATGGTATATAATAGTTATCTGCAACAACTGAATCTCTAACATTTTTCGATGCTAATTTTAAAGCACCATTAGCAGTTGCTCTTTTAGGCTCTTTCAACAACTCTACTTCGATTCTATTTAGACTATTCTTTCCATAAACTGTTGAAAATATCCCGTTCATAAGTTGCTTAATAAGATCCTTACGATTCTTATCACCTTTTTGCGACATCAATATGAGTTTTGAACCATTGCCACTAAGGACTATATTTGTAGGAAACTTACCATTTAATTTAAGTTTACAAACCTGAGCTATTTCCCATAATAATGCTGAGATATGCATAAGGCTAATAAACAAAAGAGGGGATTGATTCATTCCTTGACGAACTGCTATTGCCTGAGCTGGATTATTCATACCATGAGTAAATATGTAATCCATAAACTCTGTCACATTATTATTGCTTTCATCTATATCCACTATACGAGATTTTACGCCTTGACCTGTGATGCCAGCATCTTCTTCTGCAACAAAAGGCCTCATAAGTCTAAACCAAACATTGCTTCTATTTGCCATTACAGCACCACGTCCACTTATTTTGCCAAACATAACATTACCAGCAAAAGAAAACGAAGTAGCCAATGTTGGTCGATTCACAGTGTTTCCTTGATGGTCTTGAATAGGCTCATAAATAATAACGTCAGATGTGCCTCCACCTATATCTATACCAACTTTAATGCCATTTTGATTATCTGCAAATGGTGCCATTTCCATTGGAGTTTCAGACTCTGTGAAATGGAAAATCTTATTATTATAATCATCACAAAAATACTTTCGATAAGCACATTCCCATTCTGTTCTAAAAACATCGACATCTGATAACGCTAAAGGATATGTCCAAACCAACTTTACACTACTTAAATCAAAGTTTTTATAGATGAACTTATTACGCATCATAAAACATAGTTGGTCAACATAAAGTCTAAACGCATTTCGTTCTCTTAACTCGCCAGGGGTTGTTGAGAACCATTTAAAATTAGTAATACGAGAGTCGACATCTGTATTTCCAATAGAACGACATCCCTTCTTTGCATATAAAAAAGGAATATTCATTGTATACATAGATACAAAAGGCGCCCCATTTTGTGCATATTCACTTTTGTTAAGTTCATCATCATTAACCACTAACTTTTGGTATAATTGAATCGTTTGAACAGGGAATTTAGCCTGATATTCTTGTTCACCAAATTCAGTTGGTATAAACTCAGTGTATTGATGTAACCCACCTTGAGTAATATCATATGATTTTGGAGATTCTTGATAGCATAGTTTCCCGACAAGTCTATTATAGTTATCATCCTCAAAGGTCCTACAATTAGCACCATCGCCGTATGCAACATAAGTGTTAGATGTGCCTAAATCTATAGCAATGGAATTACTATGGGTTACATTAAGATTTTTTATGTCGAATCTAGGAACAATTAGCATTTTAATGCCATTAACTGTGATTTCAACAAAATTAAATCTCACATCACGATAATTACTTAAATCATGATTTGTTAAATATCGGCTTTCAAGTGAAAGATAATACAAATTATCTCGAATTATGCCCTGATAATTCTCTTCAGTTATTGTTGAATGTCTTTGAACATGGAACTTTCCTGTTTCATTCACAGCAATATTATTGTCTATGAGTAGATTTGTCTTGCTATCTTTTGCATAAAGAACCCAATCCGACTCAATATCAATCAACCGGTTTCCTGTAAGATACAACATTAAACGGTAAAAATTATCTGGGCCATCTTCAGACGAAGAAATCTTGGTTACCTGATGAAATGGATATATTCCAAAATCGATATCAAGAGGATGTATATGTGAAGAATCATAAATTTTAGTCAACGAAACTATTACGCCATTTCCACCTTCTATAGGAAGTGATAAAGTAATATAAAGTTTTCGCTTTAAATCACTAAATAGTGCATCTTCACCCAATGGTATTTCTGTCTCGTATCTTACAGAGATCCATTTTTGGAGTTCATCTGTTGATAATAATTTACCGAAATCATCGTATAAATTGAACAACTGAAAAAACAACTTTTTGAACGGAAGAATTGCATCTACATCCTTATCATTGTCTGGCACAGAAAGATATTTTTCATCATCAACATGGTTTGTTGTAATAAAAACATCATCCTCCAAAAGATCATGAATTGTGATCCATGCTAAAGACTCTGGATTTTCTGAATTAAGAAAGATATTTTTACGCTCTAAAATCGGAGTTTTATAATAATCACTAGTAGAATCTTCCACTTTAGAATAATCTAAAGCTCTTTGTGTTTTAAGAAAATTCTCAAATACAAAAGTATCATATCCAAGAGGTAAAATTTCCACGGGTCGGCATAAATCCGCATCAACATGAATTGGGACCCCTGTATGTTCATTAATTGTAAACGATGAAAACTTAAGGCCAAAATAATCCCGTCCACCATTGTTGGTGACCTCATTTCTAATATTCTCATCAACACGAGTCTCTAAATAATCGAAAAGTACTTTAAAATTTCCACTATATTTTAGAATCAAAGCATACATGAAACGTTGAAAACTTTTACTTCTGTCTTCAATTCCAAACCACTGTTGTGTTTCAGTCTTATCTTTTTCTGAATGAGCAAACAAAACACGATTAGGATTAGATACTTTGATTTGACACGACAAATCCATATCCTCAGGAGTAAAGAATACAGTGAATGGACTTGTCATAGCTATGAGATATTCTACATCTGCAATATTTTTAGTTATGCAATAAAAATTAACAAATTTATTACTGCCATAATTTTTACGAAACAACTCCAATGCACTTAGATAAGTGGCAATATTTCCACTTAACATACTGGTGGTGTCTGGGTGTTGGTATTTATATTTTCTGACACGAATATTTTCGTCTGCCAATTGGACACCATCACGAATAAATAACATTTCAAATACGTCCAAACAATGTGAAATGGCACGTTTATAGGCAGGAGCCAAATCTTTAAATTTTCTTGCTTTACCTTCAATAAAAGCTGTTTCAGTCACATGCATTCTTGCATAGGGAGATGGAATGGACAAAATATTGTCAATCAAAGGCTCATTAGCATCAACGGAAGCATTGAGAAGTTCTTCCTTACCATATGGATTTTCATGGTTAGCACGTTCAATCCAACCTTCACCGCTAGCATCTCCTTGTTTAAGTAATTCAAAACCTAGTTTCATATTATTAATTTCCAAATTCAAGGTTAATACATCTGTTCTTATCACTATCATTTATAATATGCTCTATGGCATATAAAGAAGTATAGAAGGCAAACTTTTGTCGTACTTCATCCGATTTGAAACCGTCACCTATATTTTTATTGACAATGGATTGCATTTTACCTAATATGTTAGGATCTTGAGGCTGAGTTTCTCTATTAAAGAAACCTCCCGAAACTTGGTGATCAATCCGAGGATAAAATCTCTGAGTGATATAATTTTGCTCACTACTTGAAGCTTGAGTATCATCAAAAAAACGGAACTTAAAACCACCACTATGATAATCGTGATTCAATTCTTTTTTCCACTGCTCAAATAAGTCAAAAAATGAATCTAAATATTTACCCATCATGTTATTATATCCGCCTTTAGTCATTCCAATTGAAATTGACCACTGATTACCTTTTGTCGCAATATACCCTGGTACACAGTCTTTCCATATAAATTTTAAAAGTTGTAATCTTACAAATACTTCACGAAATTTTACATCTGGATCAATGCTCTTCAAATCATAAAAAGCCCCATTGCTTGGTTCCTTTTTAATAAAGTACTCATAATAAGTAGTAAAAACCTTAAAGTTTTCATTTGCTATAGAGTTAGTCATACCTTTAGCTGTATAGGTAAAATGAGCGACGGATTTTGCGCCAAGCAATTCAAGCATACAAGCAGGGTTGTCCTGCTTCTCACCTCCTTTAAACTTCGGGAATTTACTTCTAAATTCTGAGCGGCCAGAACCCAAATAATACATTGATGAGAGAGCTTTTACATGATTATCATAGTATGCTAATGCTGCTTTTGTTTTAGTTGAAAACTCGCGATCATTCACATCATAGTTTTGAAGGCCCTTTGCCACCATACTTTCATCTTGCACAGACCGTAAATCAAAATAAGGAAATAATGATAGCGCTCCAACCTTTAAGCCCTCATAATTACCGTCAAACATGTCACGGATTTTATTGACCAACAGAGGAAAACCTGCAGCCCCAGTTCCACCAAATACTGAACTGATGATAAAAACACCATCCTTACTATTAATATTTAAATTCTTGAAGGTATCGCTTTCCAACATTTGATTAAGAACAACAGCTCCAATACTTGGATTACCTACAAACCCCCAAGACAGTTTCATGTTTTGGCTTTTTTCCGAATAAAGAGCATCAAACTCCTTCTTCATGTCGACACTAAGATTTTCAGCTTGAACAAGTTTCTTTAAAGATTCCACATCTGTACCACTAATGTTCATCAAAACTGGTTGCTCAATTTTGACATGAAACATACTGTTCTTTTGTACAAACTCATCTTTAACATAAGAAGCATCAACATCAAATATTTTTCGGACTTGTTCATAAGCCTTTATTAAATCCTGAGCTTTCATCAAAGCTCTTGATTTTTCGTCCGAATCAATAAAAACAGGTTGAATCGTATCGCAGTCTATTGGCATGCCACCAGCAAGAGCCATTACCAAGGAACGCATTACTCGCTCCCCTGAGCCACCTATTCCAAAAACAAATAGTCTATTCATGATTATTAGATGATATTTTTGTTTCTATTCTTATTTAAAATAGAAGTGCCAAGGAATATTCCTTGCATTTTTTGAGAACATCTGAAGAGCTGTACTAAACAATAAATACATAATGGCAAAGCCAATAATGCTACTATATAAACTGAACACTAAAATATCCAAGCCATCTTGTCCTATATAAGCATTAAGACCAACCAACTGACTTCGATTTCCAACAATAATCTCAGAAACTATAAATGTGATTAGCATTCCCCATACACCAACTTTAATCCAATGAGACAAACTTGCATGCTCTTGAATCTTAATATTGCTCCAATAAAAATAGAAGAATAGTGTAAAAAGGAAAGAACAGACTATCAATGTGCCAAATCCCCACTTTAAACAACATTCCACACCTGTATTATGCCAATAGTAATTAGCTGTTTCAGGATCATAAACTAAAAAATAAAAAAGTTCAATAAATTTTTCCATAATGTTATTTGATGTTTAATATTGTTATTAATGTCATTTCTTTTCAATGCTAACTTCAATGGATGCCACATAAGGATCTATCCCAACATACGCTCTCTCAATTGCCTCTATTAAGTGAGAAAACATAAAAGTCTTTCCTTCAAGTTCTACTAAATCCTCAACTTCATCGTTTTCTATTTCAGAGTCTTTTGCATTGAATGATTGGGAAATGAAATAAATCTTATCCTTCACGCTCGAAATATCTCGAAGTTCCTCATTAGACTTAAGAGTTATCTTATACAAATATGTAAATTCCACATTTACGTTCTTTTTCAAATTCTTGTCTGTATTTACATCATTATAATCAACCTTTTCCACTTTATCAATAATAATATGATCACAAAGAGGTTGTTCCATTAATTTATCTAATGGCTCAAGATAAGATGCAATGCTGAAATCCTTAATGCCAATATAAAAATAGGGTGCTTGTGGCCCTTTCTGCCCAACAGCAACTACGGGTATATTATCAGAAATATTCACAATAGCACCTGACTTTTGGGCTCTAATAACTGTGTATTCTGGATGAGCACATTCAGTATTATACATATACACACCCGTATAGCCCTTTGGCAATACCTCATAATTAAACATAGCATCCAAATTTTCCTTGTTTCCTACCATAATAAAATAATAAGGACGATTATTCAAAATATGATTTACAGCACTGTTCAACTGCTTATCATGATAGGTATAATAGTACCTTCCATTAAATTCACTTTTATACTGAACAATAGCCACAGAGAGTTTCTGATTCACCAATTTTGTCATCGAAGAAGTTACATTCGATTTTAAGATGCCAATATCGTATCTGTTTTTTTCAGGGTTATTTACGATACTTGAATGAGGAAACGACAGAATACCATCTGTAACAATCACACCAACACGGCCAGGATTCTCCTGAATTCTAGAAGCCACCACATCAAACATATTATGTACCTCAGTCGAAGCACCACCAAAAAGAGAACAGTTACTGATATTATCACAAAATACTTTAGTCTTATGAGGTATCAAAACTGTATTGTTAATGGTGAAACATCTTACACTATCTTCAGACAGACCAAAAGTATTCGTATTCAAAGGTTTAGTTGTGAGTTCAGGAACATTTTCCTTGAATGTTCCCTGAACGCCATCTACATATCCCTTCATACTGCCTGATGCGTCAATAAAGATTTCAATAGCCTTTGGTTTACTTCTTGACTTGGTAAGCGCATCATGTGCAGTCTGAACTAATTCCCCATGGTCAGAGGGGGTACATATTTTTATAGCTAATAGTACAGCTAATACAATTACTATTAATGTAACAATTTTTTTATTCATAATATTTTAGTTTTAGATTATCATTACTTTTTTACAACAACTTCAGTATTACCAATAGCAGAACCATAAAGAACTGCCAGTTTAGTGATTTCCACCACTGATCCATTCTCAATTTCATCATCGGAAGAAAACTCGACTTGGCCAATACAATCTATATTGTTTGACAAAGGCAAAGGCTTAAACAATTCCACATCTATAATCTTGTATCCAAGTTTAATGATACTTTGAACAAGATCCGACTCCAACTCAAAAAGTCTCTTTTTGTTTACAGCTTCTACTCCAACGTATTCCTTAATATACTTCATTTCACGGATCAAAATCAAGGCTGGACCCACTATCGTTTTTAATGCAACATTGTAGATATAATAACTTAATGAGTCCATTTCTTTATCTTGATCCATACTAATTGCATTACTCAATTCCGACTCTTTAATGACACAACGATGATTTGCTAAAATAGAGAGGTCTATTTCAGTTCTACGCAACGATTCCATGTGATTCGTTGCTTCTGCAAACTTCAATCTTCGTTTTACATAAAAATAATTAGCATCATCATCTTCTGTATAATAAGATTTTATTTCTTTATCAATTTCAGCAAGAATATCCTTAACCAAATTAATGGTATGCACAGCGATGGAGGCATATCGAGCAGCCTCCTCAGAACATTCTCTAAAAGAAATCTTATTATCATTATTTTGAATCAGCACAAGTTTCATTTGGGTTTCTGCCAAAGTCTTTTGTGAATCCAAAAGTTCCTTTTTCAACTGAGAAATTTCATCTGTTTTCTGTTTCTCAAAAAATTTAAAATTCTTTTTTGAATCATCTAATTCTTTTTCCTTATCAAAATTAGAAGCAATTACTTTTTCCAAGTCATGATTTAACTTCTTAATTTCCTCATCTTTTAAATCAATTTCCATCAATCTTTTAGACTTTAATTGATCCATTTCATTTTTACATATCTTTAGGTCATTTTCTGCTTTTTCTAACTCGGATTCAAGCGAATGAATTTTAGACACCTGATCTGAATTAGTATCCTCATTTAGTACTTCTGATTCAATTAGTTCTATGCTATCACATTTTTCTATATGATCTATATTAGAAAACTTATCAAAATATAAATTTGAACTTTGATTAGGTTCACCTATTTGACTCCATTGCACAATGCTCTCGACAGTCTTAATAGAACTTATCACAGACTTTAGGTTTAGTTCCAAATTACGCAGCTGTTTGGAAACACCTTCTATCATACACATCAAATTTGGTGACACACAAGGTGAATATTGTTCATTTGTGTGGATTTCATCATTTTGAGGACAATCTCTATTTAAAGAATCATTCATTGTACTTCTTCAATAATAAATATTATATTCGAGTACGATAGCCACCTTTTCTATTCTGAACTTGACTACGTACATTTTCTATTTCCATATTAGGTTCCACAATTTGTTGCTCTGCTTGTAATGTAGCAAAAACATATGCAGGGTCATTGTCATCTCCTATATCACGCGATTCTGTTTCAATTATATCGGATTCCTTTACATCTCCATTTACAAACTCCACTTTATATGTTACTCTATCATGACGATCCACAGACATTTGCACTTTTTTTGTATCTGTATCGATATCAACAGAACCCAAATATAATCGTTTATATTTCTTATCACTACCAAATGCATCGCTATTAGAAGTTCCCATCAATTGATAAAATTCCATTAGGTTTCCTTCCTCATCAAATCCGCTATGAACATCTCGTGATGCAACAAAATTTCCCTTATATTCATCAAAACGTTCTTTACTCATAATAACAGGGACAAAAGTTTCATCACCTCTGTAAATCTTTTTAAAACCATAAGATGAAGTAATAAGTTCATTATCCAAAGATAACGATGTACTATAAATACCATACCAACAAGCACCTCTTGCAACAGCAGATTTAATTTCTGTGTCATCTAGTCCATTCCATTCATTTATCTTCATTCCCAATTGATTTCTTACAGTATTCTTGATTTCAGGGAAAAGGACACTTCTTCCAGAGAAAATCAAGCGCTGTATCGTTTTACCTTCACAAGCGGAAGTTAAATCATCAACAGATTCTTTTATACGACTATAGACATATTCATTCATAAAAGAAGAATGAATCAAACCTTCTACAATTAGGCAACGATAGTCTTCCCAAATTGTATTACTATGTTCGATATTGAATGCAATTTTCAGCAAGTCTTCATCCAAAGCATGAAATCCATATTTGATAAGCCCCGCAAACATTTTATTTAAAAAATCGAGGAAGACAACCGGACTCATAAACATACCGTTGTAATTTCCCGAATAAGCATTAATTAAAGATAGCTTAAGTTGAAACACATTATCAAGAAGATCATTTTTCTCCTTCTTCTCAAAATCTTGCTTCAATTCATCGCTAATAGCACCACTCTTTGAGACAGATGCATAAATATCTATTAGAGTTTCAATTAAAGCAAAATCAATATTATCACCTCCAACAGCATAACCAACTCGACCAATTGTAGAAACTTTTATTCTTGTCTTACCAGAGGTTTCATTAACAGCTATTTCATAAACAGAAGCATTGATTGTTGCACCACCCATATCAAAAACCATTACAATTTCATTGTTCATGGAACTGATACTCGAATATTCTTTTTGTATATAGTTAAATAAGATAGCTTCTGGTTCATAAATACAACGCACCTCTGCATATTTTCCCAATTCTTGAACACTTCTTGCCATATCTAACATTTTAGGTAATGTGTAATTATTAGGAATTGCAACCACAATACGTTGAGCACTATTTCCATCTTTTCCTATTAATTGCTCTTGAGTCTGAGGTGTTAATTCATTAAAATAGTTTGCTGATTCCTTATCTATTCCTTTTATGAGCAGATGGGCTATTTCCATACCAGAAAATTCCTTCTTTTCTTCCTTCATTATAATTTCAATTTTCTTTTTCTTATTGTAACCAAGAAGTTTCTTTATGGAAACAAAGCATTTACTGCCTTTATTCACTTCTGATTTCCAATATTGCCTTGCTACATTACCATACAAATAATCTTCACCTGGTTCATAGTCATTAAATCTTGATTTAGGCTCTATATCTTGAGGAATAATAATACATGAAGGGATAATTCCCTCTGTTAACGGCATAATTGTTGGAGAATAAATAGAACCGCCACGTGCTGTTCCCATACAAATACAAGATCCTGTTGTTCCTGGATCTAATCCAACCCAAGTCTTATTATTATTAAGGCGAGAATGAACAAAAAGATCTATTACTCTTTCTCCATCTATCTCATAACATGAATGTTTTTCGGATTTAATAATAAATCCTTTCTTATATGAAACACGTGTGTTAGTTTTCAATGTTACACGAGATGGGGTGTCAAAAAAACCATCGTCAAAATCTGCTCGGCTTAGATGTAAAGAAATAAAATATTCAAACGAACCATCTTCGTTCACTTGAATTTCTTTTTCAGCAATATCACCTGGCTGTCCATCATTAATTGATACAGCTATGTATTTTTCTAAATTATTAACAGAAAGATCAGAAGCATCAAGATTAACAAAGACTTTAACATTAGACTCCAGTATACTACAACCTTGATCCTCCACAACACCTTTTACAACAAATCGCTTTGATAATTCTGTTTGACTTGCAAACCAGCAAGGCAAAGTCAAATCACCATAAACATCATTAATTAAGGTGAATTTTTCATTTATCTGTGGTGTTTCAGTTATTCTACTTATTTTAGGCATATTATTTACATTCAATTTGTTATTTTATTAGAACCATATATAATGGTCAAAGTCTCAGTTTTTTTCAACCATATTGTTAATCATAAATAAAATATAATTCATTGGCGCACCCTATTTAAGAACTAAATTGAAATAATAAAAATCTCATTTTTCGTTCTAACCATAAATAATACTACATAAGTAATCAACTTCTGTAGCATGGTTTATCAAAACAAACCATTTAAAAGCAAAAATAGTAATGCGAATTAAATTACAATTTTACTAGAAGATTAAAAAATATTATATTTAAATCGCTGCAAATTTATATAAAAAAGGAAAGAAAAACAAAAAATAATACTATTTTTATTAAACAAATCTAAAACTATTTATTCAAACCAATAATCGCGGTCAAAATTGAGGTAGCTGATGGCTTCAGCAATATGAGAAGGTTTGATGGTTTCGGAGTCCGATGGTACGACAGACTTTCAGGATGCGGTTATAAGCCCTGGCGGATAGTTTCAAAGCGTGTTCTGGGCTGCTATCTGTTGACTACAGCCGAGTATTTCTGTAAGCATTTCTGTAGAATACTGAGCCATATCCTTTGCAAAAGCCTGTGCCTCATTCTGGAAACGAGGTGTTGACAGGCTAATATCGGGAAATGACTTTAACCTGTCATTCATTATCTTTGTGGAAGCGAGTATTACCTGCATATTTGACTTCTACCCATTTAATTGTTCTTCCAAAACTCTGCTGCATCAGCCACACAGTCAGGACACTCTCTGAGTACCACCTTTGTGTCGACACCTTTAGGTTTTCTTGATTTCATGTTCTTCCATTCTACATGTTCTTCTGAAAGCGGAACATTTCGTCATCCTCGCTCCAGTTCTCTTCAAGATCCTCTGGAACCGCAGGACCATGTTGATACTTGTTCTAGAACTCAACTATATGGAACCCTAAACGGATGACATAGAAGTGAATGTTACGTTTTTCGAAATAGGGAGTCATGGTTTCCCACACTCTAATCTCTGGGTGCATTTCTTCTACAGCCTTCCATGCCGCCTGACCGATGCCCTTGCTATGAGCCTCCGGATTGACGAACAATATTTCCAGTTCACCCTTCGCATTCTGCTGGTCAATCTGAAGAATAAGACCACCGACAACATTACCATCACAGACGATACGATAGGTCTCAGCCTGATTCCCATCTATGCTACGCTCAATGGTCTTTCGTGAAATGACCTCTTCTCCTTCTTCTACGCGGTCATCACGCATACCAAATTCTTCTTGCGCCCCATACTTGAATGCCCTTTGGTTGTCGATAATAAACTGTTCGCGGTCATCTGACTCTAACGGAACAAGTATAATCTTAATATCTGCATTCCTCATGTCTTTTCATTTTATCGGATCTGAACAATACTCACGTCTGCCACAATCCTTGCAAAACTTGCCTATCCACACGTTATCAAACTGCTCAATGGCTGCTTCAACCAATTCTGGGTCATCGGTCAAGATGCCAGCCTCGAAGTTTCTTTTTCGTGGTGACTTCATTCCCATCCCTGCGCCAGTCAAGTTAGCCGAACCGACATAGGCAATGGTAGAGTCTATGATGATGAGCTTGAAATGGACTCTGGGACACAGCACACGTTCCATGCCGTCATAGAGGATAGGATGTTTCTCGTGATCCTCTCTCCATGCAGTTCCCGGCTCTTTGGCATGAATCAACCTGACCTCCACGCCCTTTTTGAGCAAAGAGGCAATCAGAGCAAGGAATGGCTTATCATCAACGTACAGGTCTTTGATGTCTGCCGTTCCAATCCACACAGTCTGTTTGGCTTTACCTACCAGGGACAGAACTTCCTTGTAGTGGTTCTCGTCTGCTATGTATTTGATGAAAATCATTTTATCTGCTTACCGTCAGAGAAAGCATTATCAACAGTCTTTCCCAACTGAATAGACCAATTGTGGATTCAAATGTACCTCCTCCATACATGAATACGATCTTGTCAAAGAAGGTATAAACATAAGGTCACTCATATAATCTCATTCTCTATTTCATTACATGGAAGCTTCCCTTCATCAACTTCTACAAATTGGGATTTATATGATTTCTTTTTTGAATTTTGCGGGATTACCAGCCACTAAGGTCCGTGGAGCAACATTACTGGTTACCACAGAACCTGCAGCAATGACTGCACCATCACCTATTACGACACCAGGCAGTATCACGGAATGGCCACCAACCCAAACATCATTGCCAATAGTAATTGGAATTCCATAGCCATCAAGCGTTCTACCTTCGGGTTGGAGACGATGACCAGCTGTATAAATTCCCACATCAGGCCCAATCAGACAGTTATTGCCGATGTGTATTTCTGCAACGTCGAGCATCGTACAATTATAATCAGCATGGAAATTGTCGCCAACATGGATATTCTTACCAAAGTCGCAATGGAAATTATCACCAACGAAAGGATTACTACCAGAAGATCCGAACAATTCCTTGACAATTTCTTGCTTCTGGATATGATTGACCAAAGACAGACTGTTTAATCGCTTGATAAGCTCAGATGTTTTGGTTAACTGTAATAGCACATCTTCACTAATATCTGTACGACTGAATGTTATCTTTTCCATAAATTCCGATTTATCTGTCTTTTATCTCTATCTTTTTTATTACCTTGGCTGGAACGCCACGCAGATGGAACATCATGTGGACATCACCACCGCCAACGACGGGTTTGCCCGATGCCATGTAATCACGAAATTCTTGTATGGTCATATTCTGTCTGTTCAATGTCGTTCTCATTTGCGTGGGCAAAGTTACGAAGAATATTCAAATTATGGCACATTTCGGGCATAAAAAAAAGACCGACAGCACCTTGATGATGCTGTCAGTCCGTTGGAGAGATGTAAGTTTCTGTTCAGAATGCGATCGGCCCGTGGCCCATGCACGAGGTGGTGCCGATGGCCGTGAGGAATGCCGTGAGCGCGGCTACTAGAACCTTCACCGCCAGCTCGATGATGCGTTGCTTCTTCATGATTCGATGTTTTTTTTCGAGGAACGAGGAAGGAGGAATGAGGAAGGAGATTACTCCTGCGTAAGAGTCAAGGACAGATAACTCTTCCAGAGTCAAGGACAGATAACTCTTTCAGAGTCAAGGACTGACAACCTTTTCAGAGTCAAGGGCGGATAGTCCGTGCTTTTTCTGCACTTAAACTATTCTCCTTCCTCCTTCCTCGAAAATCTAATTACCCGTTGCCCTGCTGATCAGCCGTAGGAGCCAGCACGTAGGTGAGTGGCGTCTTCTTCTGGAATCGCTTCTCCTTGCCTCCGACGGTGCGCTTCTCGCTCTCCACGAGATACCCGAAGGTGAAGACGCAGTCCTCCTTCAGCGCCCTTGAGGTGAGCTTTTCGCCCTTCGAGTTCTCCGGGTTGAAGTTGATGCGGATGCCGTTGATCATCGCATTAGGACCACCTGCCACAGCATCGGCGAGATTTGCCTTGCCCAGCTTCTGGCCGTCCACGCTCGGCGAGAACGTGCCGAAGCCGTCGAGCTTCACGGGCTGACCCTCGCGCAACAGGTGCACCAGACAGTTCACCAACTCGCCCAGCACCAGCTGGCACATCTCCAGCGAGGAGATCTTGCCGTGCTCTGTCATGTGCTTTGCCAGACCCTTCAGGTTCAGCGGTTCCTTACTGTCCACCTCGGCGAAATACTTGCCGTAGGCGGTACTTTCGTCATTCTTGTTCTGACGCAGATTAATCACCATGGGAATTTCACTTCTTGCCATAATCCCTTTTCCTTTCTGTTTTTTGTAGTATTAGATTCTTTTGCGACGATCTACATCGGGTCGCCGCCTCCCGCATGTGTCGAATTGAGAACTGAGAACTGAGAACTGAGAATTGAGAACTGAGAATTGAGAACTGAGAATTGAGAACTATGATTACCTCTGCAGCGGTAGCAAATTCTTCACTCTTCACTCTTCACTCTTCACTCTTTTCTTTTCTCTTTGTCTCATAAAGACATTGCAAAGTTACGAAATATATCCATGCACTCCAAGCTTTTTTTCGATTTGTTTCAAATTATTTTTGGGTTTCATACTCTAAACCCTTTGTAAATGTCTGATTGACAACCTTTTGCAATGCAGTCCATTTCGTGGTTTCTGCGATTTCTTGCGTCCTTTCGTTAGCAAGCGAGCAGAGCTCAAAGGCCGTTTTTTCTGTGTGACAAAAAAATCTGTGAAATCTGTGAAATCTGTGTGACAATAAAATGGATGTAAAGCATTTTCAGAGTCTTCCATGGCCCCTGATATCGCCTGTTTTCCGTCCTTTTCAGCCTCCTTGACTTTCCTTAGGGGGAACTCCGACTTTCCTTTAACGAAACGCCCACTTTCCCCTAACGAAACTCTCCGTTCCCCCAAGGCTCTCTCGGCGTTCAGATCTTACGCATTCGTTCTGTAAAGACTTTTTCTTTAGTACGTGTGTCTTACCCTGAAAAACGTTGAATCAAAAACAACGTTTAAAGATGGAGAAAAATGAAGACTTAGAGTTGTTAGAGTTGCAGGAACTTGCACTGAAGCACAAAACAGCCAAAAGACAAAAGACTTTAGATGAAAAGAGCATGATAGTAAAGGCTCATTTGTTAAATCATGTGCCTATTCCGCAATTATCTAAAGAATTTGGCGTGGACAAGGTAACAATTTACAGATGGATTCGTACCTTTGCAGACGGAAAGGTGCCAGTAGGAAGATCTAAGGGCACTGCTGATGTCAAACCAAATCCGCCTGCTATGCCGAAGAAGAAGCAAAACGTGGAGGAGAGTGCCGCCGAGGAGCTGGCACGCCTCAGAGATGAGAACAAGCGTCTGTCGGAAGCATTGAAGATGGCCGAGTGGATGAACCACGCCAAGGACGTGATGATCGACGAGGCCGAGAAAGCCTTCAACATCCCAATCAGAAAAAAATCTGGTGCCAAACAGTGAAGACGCTTGCCGCAGAGAAGGTCAAGGGCCAGACCATGGGCCTTCTCTGCCGGCTGTTTGGCAAGAGCTGGCAGGCATACTACCAGCACAAGGAAACGTTAGGCAAGCAACGGCTTAAGGAAGAAATGGTTGTCCAGTTTGTAAGAGACATACGACGTTTGGATCCTGGCTTGGGCGGGGAGAAGCTACACCAAATATACCGTGACCGCTTCGGTGCAGACTATGAGTATATGGTTGGCAGGGACAAGATGGAGGCCATCATAGCCAAACATCACTTGCATGTGAGGACTCCAAGGCGCCGTCCGCGCACAACTGACTCCAGACACGGACTGCCCACTTATCCAGACCTGAGAAAGAACCTCATACCCATACGCAAGAACCAGCTATGGGTTACGGACATTACATATATACCCATTTGGAACTATGACGGGAGTTACACCTTCTGCTATCTCTCAATGATAACGGACTATTATACAAAAGAAATCATCGCTTGGTACGTAGGCGAGTCGTTGGACGCCTGGTGCAGCGTGGAATGCCTCATGCAGGCCCTTGAGAAGCTTGATACGGAGGAAATCGTCAATCTCATCCATCACTCGGACAGAGGCGTACAATACGTCAGTGCCGCATATACATCGCTGCTTATCGAAGCCGGTATTCAAATCAGCATGACAGAGAGCGGTGACCCTAAAGACAATGCAGTGGCCGAGCGCCAGAACAACACCGTCAAGAACGAGCTGCTCAAGGACATCAAGTTCCACTCTATCGGAGAAGTAAGAAGAGCATTAGACAAGGCTGTCGCCTTCTACAACAACGAGCGCCCGCACCTCTCACTGAACAACATGACACCACGTCAGGCTGCTTCATGTATGGGTAAAATACAAAAGAAATGGACCAGTTACAGAGAAAAGTACCTCGAAAATTTGGAAATTCAAGAAGGAGCATGTACCTTTGCACCGCAAACCCTAGAAACGATTGAACGGCTTTCCGCGGAGTCTATTCAACAAAAACAAGGGTTAAGAGAGAATCATTCAACTTCTGCCAGGGTTTAGGATGAGGTACCCTAAAAGGCATTCAACCTATGGCAGGGTTATAGTAAAAACCATTCAACTTTTTCTAGGGAAGTACATTCAGTTGCATTGTTGCATTGTCACATTATGACAACATGAAAAAAACATAAGAGGTGATCAGGGATAACCGTCCCTCTGTATTACCCTAATTGTTCTATCCGCCTGCTCAGCAAATGGTAATACGCGGCCTTCATGTTTTCCGGTAGGAATGACTGGCCGATGAGTTCTTCCCATTCGGGGAGGTGGCCCTTCATCCGTTCTATCATCTTTTCTGTCACAGCAACTGGAATGCCGCTTTGGGTGAAGGCGGTCATGAAGGTGTTGCGGTCGAAGCCGCTCTTAGTGCCACCCACCGTAAAACTCATAGCCATCTCCTCTGTGTCAGCAGGGTCGGCCAACAGCACGGCCAACAGATCGTAGGCAGGTGCCAGGTTATACTCTCCGTTTCCGCTGTCTATCAGCGAAAAGTTCTTGCAGTGCATGTCGGAATTGCCAGTTATCCAAGAGAACAGCACCACTTCCCAATATCGCTGTACGTCGAGCATGGGGGCCGACGAATACTTCTTGATGGTTTCTGCCAGTTGTTGGTAGGTGCCGTAGTATTTATGCTCGGTGAGGCGGTTGGTCAGTTGGCACATATCCAGCATCGATATCTTTTCACCCTTCCGTCCGCGGTCCATACGGAGGGTCAGATAGCCCAGTTCACCATCAGCCAGTCGGATGAGCGTATGACGGGCGGTACGGACACGGGCCACTTCTGCCATCTTCATCGTAAGGTCTTCCAATTCTGGCAGACAGGGAAATTTGCTGCTTTGCGGTTTGAATATATACTTGCCCCAGAGGCCTACAATGGTTAATTTGGCAGGCTCGTTCTTCCCGCCTCGGTTCACATCCAGCGACATTTTGGCCTGCACACCGGTTACGGACGTACTGGTGCGGATAACCTGTCGGGCGAGTTCAGACATATTTTCCCGCGTATAAGGAAGGACTGGTGCCATCTCAGAGCCGAAAAACTTACGGGCACAGCCGGGATGAAAATCTGTCTGACCTTCTTCCATTTCCTGATAACAGTACAAACACTTACTCATGGTCTAACGGTTTTACGCTGATGTTACCTATACAATCCTTACAACAAGCCATCAAGAGCGACATCCGGTCACGCGGGTCAATCTTCCACGACGACGATGCAATATCCAACAGCCATCCTTCTGGAATAAGCCCATCGAAGACAGGAAACATCATCTCCTTGTCGTACCGTTGTTCCGTCAGGGGCATGGTGGGACTTAGTTCGACAGCGACTGGACGGACAAGATATGTCTCGTCATAGACGAAATGGAAGCCTTCCTCATCCTCTGTGAGGATACCACAGTAGGTATCGTTGACATAAATTCCCGCCTGCTTCATACAAGATCAGTTTTTACGGGGCCAAGACATTCGCCAAACAGGGCGAGCACATCATTCACCTTATCCATTCTCAAGGTCTGCTTCCCTTGTTCGAGATCCCTTACGAACCTGAGACCTACGCCGGCTCTCTCGGCTAACTCTACCTGAGAGAGGCCGTTTTTCTTCCGTTTCTGCTTAATATGCTCCGATAAAGTCATAGTAAATTATACCTTAACGGGTGCAAAGATACGTATTTGTTCTGAATAATATATCAAAACGGGTATAAATTTTAGAACTTTTATGAAAATTATACCCGAAAAGGTGATAAAAGGTAACAGAGGGACGGTTCTTTTGTTATATCGGCCGGTGTAACAAAAGAACCGTCCCTCTGTTACACACTTTTTGATTGACTTTGATTGAGAATATAATTTTTCTGCAAAATAGTAGGATATTCCAAATATTTATCGTATCTTTGCGCCAAATCACTAATTAAAACGCTAAAGATATGA
>JAEEGK010001156.1_pt1 | contig 66002 bp, 63 predicted proteins | sample 8958771 | NCBI WGS metagenome assembly JAEEGK01 (sample SAMN16246547, study PRJNA631951) | gut metagenome | biome: gut microbiome; feature: rumen; material: SC-attached | host: Bos | place: Iran: Karaj | collected 2018-10
GGACACCTTCGACGACCCCTACCTCGCCTACGCCGAGGTCCAGAAGGCCTTCAGCGCCATCTCCGACAAACTCACCGGCGGGCTCGAACTGGCTGCCAGCCAGACGGAAACCCTCGCCGGCAAACCCCAGGCCATCCTCGATAAAATCCAATCCAAATGAAACGCATACTCACCCTGGCGGCAGCCCTGCTGCTCAGCCTCAGCGCACTTGCCCAGAACGGCAAGGCCATCTACCAGAAATACTCCGACGCCGAGGGCGTCAGCGCCGTCTACATCTCTCCCGCAATGTTCCGGATGATCGGACGCATCCCCGACCTGGAGACCGGTGACGGCAAGGTCAACCTCTCCCCCGTCATCCGTTCCCTGACCGGGATGTACATCCTCAACAGCAGCAACCCCGACATCAACAGCACCCTGCGGTCCGAGGTCGAGCGCTTCATCTCCGCCGGCCGCTACGAACTCCTGATGGAGGCCAAGGACAGCGGCGAGGCCGTCCGGATGTACACCGTCGGCACCGAACAGGTCGTCAACGGCTTCGTCATGCTCGCCGCCGAGGCGGAGGAAGTGTCCTTCATCTGCCTGGACGGAGAGATGCCCCGGGAACAGTTCGAGACGCTGGTCGCGAACCTGATGGCCGACTAGCGGCTGCCGCCGCCGGAGGATCTGCCGAAGGACCCGCCTCCGCCACTCCTCGAGAAGCCGCCGCCTCCGCCGCCGATCCTGCCACCCGAGCCCCCCGAGCCGCCCGAGCCACCGCTCCGGGCGGCTTTTTCTGCGGCGGCCTGGCGCATCGCCGAGGCGGAGATGTCGTGGGACACGCGCGTGAGGTTCTGGAAAGTAGCCGGGTTGAGGCCCGTGGACTGGGCCAGCTCGCCGAACTGGGCGGGATAGAGCTTCTCGAACTGCTCCGCCACCTTGTCGGCGATGCCGAAGAGGGCCGCGAATACCAGCAGGTCCTCCCAGACGCCCACTTCGATGGCACCCCGTTCCCCGTTGAGCGTGAAGTCCTGCAGGAAGTTCTGGAATTCGATCAGGTGCCGGGCCTGCTCCTGCCCTTCGGGGGTGAGGGTCGAGGCGTTCTTGGACAGGTGGTGGTCATCGAACCACTTGCGGCCCAGCGTCTGCACCCGGCCGGGGATGTTGGACAGGCGCCTGAAAGACTTCTTGGACCACTTCTCGAGCTCGCCCTCCTCCAGGATCAGGTTCTTGCCGCTGGCTTCGCGCACCATCGTGTAGAGGTCCCGCTCGACCGGCTCCGCGATGTGCGCCTCCCGCTCGAAGGAGAGATTCACGCGCTTGGGCTTGTTCGGATCGGGCAGCACCCCGACCTGGCCCCGCATCACCCAGCGGAGGAAATAGGCGCCGATCAGGTTGTTGGCGTACTTGTCGGACTCCATCCGGTCGCCCTTCGAGAGGGCGTAGTACGCGGCGGGGAGGTCGTTGTCCACGGGCACATCACGGTACCAGCCCTGGATCTTGCGCTGGCCGTAGATGCCCTTCTTGTATTTCTGTCCCAGCACGTAATAGCTGAAGGCCCTCCAGGTGAGATAGATGAGTCCCAGGATGAACCAGCCGGCGGGTGAGAGCAGGAACACGACCAGGACCAGGAAAGCCGTCCAGATCATCTGCAGGATTTCCTTGAACGTCGGCTTCTCCTTGTAGTCGCTCCCGCGGAAGGCCATCTTGCGGACCTGCTCGAAGCTCTTGCCGTAGGTGACAGCGGGGGTGAAGAGGCCCGGCTCGAAGCGGGCCAGCACCGTCATCGCGCTGTCGGAGTCGAACGGGGCCTTGGACTCTGCCCGGACGACCCCGTCCTCCACGTAGATCTCGCTGTCGCTGCGGAAACCCCACACCAAGACGTTGTCGGGGGTCCACGCCGGGCCGTCCGTGTCGTTGATCAGCGTCAGCTTGACGTGCTGCGGCGGGGCGGACAGGCCGGGATTCACGAAGGTGAAATAGAGCCCGGCATAGTCTCCCATCTGCATCACGAGCCCCTTGACGGTGTAGCTGACCGTCCAGACGTGGTCGCCGTAGTCGCCCTGCCCCCAGCAAAGCTCCACGCCGTGGGCCTTGCGCACGATGCCGCAACGGCCGCGCTTCTCCTCGCGGCTGCGCTTGGTGTCCCACCCGTCCCCTTCGGAGGCGAACACCTCCCCGTCCTCGCTGACGGACAGGTCGGTGATGTCCATCGGGCCGAGGTGGTCGAAAGGCAGGTAGAACTCCGTGCCCGAGACGACGTTCACGTCCCAGACCTGCGTCACGCGGGCGCTGCCGTCCGGGCGGAGCACCACGGTCTCGTCGATGTCCCGGATCTGCTGGGCATATCCGGTCGCCGCCAGGCACAATGCCAGGCAGACAAGGGTCAGGATCTTTCTCAAAGCCAGGGAGCCTGTTATTTCTTGGCCTCCTTCTTGGCGGGGTCGAGCGGGAGTTTCGTCTTGTCCAAGACCTTCCGCTCCTTGCGGGAGAGCGGGGCTTCCGCTTCGGACTCCGGCGGGGCCGGAGCGCGCCTCAGGGCATCCTCAAGGCCCGACTTGGCCACGGTGGAGGTGTCGTTGGGGACGGACGGACGCGGGACGATGACGACCCGAGAGGGGGAATCTTTTTTCATCTTGACCATAATGGGTATCTCTTTTAGTGTTTGGTCTCTTTGTGGCGACGCCCGTGCAGGTAGGCATCGATGGCGCCGACCGCATCCTCGATGTCCGACACGTCCGCGAGCAGGTCCACGTCTCCCTGCGCCGTGAGCCAGCGGATGGAGTACAGGCCGTAAGGCGTGCGGAGGTAATCGGTGATGCTGATGTTGCCGCCGGCGGCGTACTGCAGCACCGTCTGCGCGGTGACGGAATCGTCGAAGTGCTCGTTGCGGGCCTCCACGTGGCGGTTCAGGACCGCCGCGATCGAGGCGCAGGAATCATAGGCGCGGATGATCTTCATCCCCAGCCCCACGTCCCCGATCCGCTGGAAGAGCGAGGACATCTTCAGCAGCTCCAGCGCATCGTCGCTGAGCGTGATCGATGCGTCCGCGAAGATGATCCCGCTGTGGTACGCGACGGAATCGGGCGGACAGGCATCAAGGTCCTCCAGGTGGGACAGGAAATACTGCGCGGAGGCACGCTCCTGCAGGAGGTAGTCGGACATCACAGCAATGTCCTCGGCGTTGGTGACCAGCTCGGAGCGGACCAAGTCCAGCGCCGAGCGCACCTCGCGTTTCTCGTTGGTCCGGTTGATGATCCCCTGGACCGTGAAGGTGATCACGATACCCAGGATGACGGAGAGCACGTTGCTCAGGAAACTCGAAACGGACTCTTTCATAAGAGGATGGAAGCGGCTTTGCCTCCCAAAATTAACAATTATCCGCCAAAAAGCCAAGGCGCCCGGCCGGAGAGGCTACTCGTAGCGGAAGGCGCGGTAGGAGTGGGGCGGCAGGGTCACGGCCGCGCGGGCCTTCGGCGTGCGGACGAACGGTCCCTGCTGCGCGGCGGCGGGCACCACCGCGCCGCTCTCCAGGTCGGTGAAGCGCGTGAGGGCCGCGTCGCCGACCAACCGGACCTCGACCGGCGTGTCGTTGTAATTCTCCACGATGGCGGTCTTGTTGTCATACAGGAAGAGGCTGACCTTGGCGGGGCCCTCCAGGTAGAGGTCCAGGTCCCGGCTGACGATGCGGCGCAGCTCGTTGAGCACGCCCTCGGGCAGGTCGTAGAGCTGGCCCGGGTCGTCCGGGACGGCCAGGACATAGAGGTAGCCGCCGGAATACAAAGCCTTGTGCAGCAGCGGGTAGCCCGACACGCCGCCGGTCAGCGGACGGCCGGCGCTGATCACCTCCCAGCTGTCGTTGGTCATATACCGGATCTGCGGGATGAGGATCTCCCGCTCGCTCTTGCCGTAGCGGCCGAAGTCGTCGACCAGGGCCTTGAGGTCCGTCACGCGCAGCTCACAAATGTCCGCAATCTTGTCCGGGATGGCCTTGACCAGCCCGGCGGTCACCAGCACGTCGCCGCCGCTGCGCAGCTGCTGCTCCATCTTGGCCACGATGTCCGGGTCGGAAGCGGCCTGCTCCGTCAGCAGGACGCACTTGCGCCCCTGCGGGAAGCTCGCATACATATCCATCGGCAGGCCGATCATCCCGAGGTAGTTCTGCAGGAAATCATCCCCGAGGGAATGGTAAGGCTTGTAGGACCACAGGCCCACGGGATTGCCGAGCTTGCCCACCAGCTCGTCGGCCTGGCGGAGCACCACGTCGGCGATGCGCGCCATCGTGGTGGGGGTCACGGTCTGCCGGCCCTTCCGGAAGGGCGCCGTCATCGCGTCGTAGTCCCAGCTCGTGCCGCTCCCCTGCCAGGGGGCGCGGAAGCGCGGATTGAGCTTGACGTCCACCAGCTGGTTCCACGCGAAGAGCATCACGTCCCGGGCCTTGGCGATGGCGGTGAGGTGCAGCTGCTCGGCGTAGCGGTCCATGCTCATCCCGATGCCGCCGGAGTCCACCCATCCGCCGCCGTTGCGCCCGTCGGAGATGTGCTCAAAGTAGGTCATGATGTTGTAGCTGAGGTAGTTCTGCAGGTGCTGGGCGCCGGCGGGGTCGCGCGTCTCCGTGCCGGTCCACACCCCGTCGAAGATCTTGGGGCCGTCCTCCAGGCTGAAGCCCAGGCCCTGGAAATGGTCGTACCAGTTGGGGTACTTGATGATCACCTTGACCTTCGGGTTGACGGCCTTGGCGGGGCCCACGACCAGGTTCTGTCCTGCCTCCTTGAGCAGGTCCAGCCGGTACTGGGTCCAGCTGCGGTCGCCCTTGGCCTCGATCTCCACGTCTTTCTTGCTGGAGGTGAAGAAGAAGTCGTCCAGCAGGAACTCGTCGAAGTGCCGGGCCGTGTGCTCCGCGATGCGGCGCACCATCGCCCGGTCCTTCGGGTCGGAATAGCTGAAGGTCTCGAATTCGTTGGACTCGTCGATGGTGTAGGTGATGCCGCCGGCCACCTCCACGCCCTGCTTCTTGAAGAAGGCCTTGGCCTTCTCGAGGGTCTCGTCATCCACGATCAGCAGGTCGCGGTGCGTCTCCAGGTAGACCTTGTCCACGTCCAGCTGGTCGGAGATGAGCTTCCAGGTGGATTCCAGCCAGGCCGGATCCTTCATCTTCTGCACCTCATAGGCGCGTACATATACGGAAACGGTGAAATTCTTGTGGTCCGCCCGGCCCGGAACGGGGAGGGCGAGCAGCAGCGGCAGGGCGACTGCGGCGATGCGTGCGAGGAGTCTTCTCATCTCTTTCGGTTCAATTGGTGTTCCGAAAGATACGAAAAAAACCGGACACTAACCCATATCTTCGAAGATGATCCAGTCCGGCGCGGTGTACGTCAGGTAGCCGGCCGCCACCATGAACAGGACCGCGACGACGATCCAGAGCAGCCACCTGTCGCGGACAAAGCGGCTGTGGCTCCAGCGCTTGGCCAGGTGGACGGCCCCGAGCATCGCGGCGATGTAGATGATGACATCCAGGAACATCAGCTCGTGGCGCACGAAGATCCAATAGGAGAAAAACACCACGACGATCAGCGGCATCACGGCCAGGCCGCCCAGGATGGGGGCTCCCAGCTCCCGGATGTCGCGCCGGCTGACCGCGAGGTAGACGCCCAGCAGCAGCATCGGATAGAAGACCATCTTCATGTGGGCCATCACGCTCTCCTTCACGGGGAAGATATAGCCGAGGAAATGGTTGAAGAACGGCACGTGGTGCACGAAATGCATGCTGGTGCCGAAGACGATGAGCAGGATGGTGGCGATTATGGTCTCTTTGCGGGTCATACTGACTAGGTATTATCTTCCCGCAAAAATACGGTATCGTCCGTGCAACCCGGTTGCATTCTCTAAACGACCACCGCCATCCCTTCGCGAGAGGAGATGGCGGTGAGGGGTATAAAACAACGCTCCGAAGCGTCAGAACTTGCCGCTGAGGTCGTACACCTTGCCGACTGCGGGAGTACTGTCCCACACGGAAGATGTATATTCAGTTCCACCTCCGGCATGGGGATCAATCACTTCTACTTTGAGACTTGTTGTAGCCCCATCCGGGAAGAAAGGGATCCAGACATCCTGTCCGAGAACCATGTTATCACCGTCTTTGACGAACTGAATCCCCTCTTCAACTCGTCCTACATCGATTCCGGCATATCTCATAATCTCCAGATTATCACCGGTTCCTTTGCGGGCAACGCCCGCATACTTCACACCACTGATTTTAAGCCAACGATCTCCTTCAGTCACTCCGGTGATTTTGGTCCCTTGCTTGATAAACAGGAACGAATTCTGCTGCGCGAAAGTGAGGCTCGGGATAGAACCGTCTTTCACGTCCGCCTTTGCATAATAGACTGCATTTGCTGCGGGAGCCTGTACTGATGCCGCAGTAAAATCAGGTGTGGAGAATATATAACCGTGATAATCATCGTTGTAAGCAAGATACGGATAGACAAACATCGCCGTGACCTCCCCGGAGGCCGGGAAAGCACTGGATTCATTGCTGAACGTGGCACTTTTCCCATCGGAACTGACCGCCGTCACCGTGAACTTCTCATAGGTTTCTACCGTCACATCTTCCGTTCCGGCGTACCACAGGACGGCGATCTCGTCGCCCACCTCCCAGGAGGCCTTGACATAAGTCCCTTCGTCCGTCATCGAGAACTTGGTCCCGGGAGCGGACGCGATGGATGCTTCGAATGACACGGCGCGCCTTCCCTCGGGGGTCTGGAGCGCATTCTTCTGGCAGGAAACGCCCAGGGCGGCCATTGCTGCAATGGCAAGCCCCGCAAACAACATCTTCTTCATAACCGCTACCATTCTTCTTTTTCATACTTATTATCGCCCAAACCGCCGCTGGCGGCAATCACGCCCTCGAGTCGGACGTTCAGTTCCTCGCACTCCGGCGAGATGTACTGCTCTTTTGTCTGTGTAACCATTGTTTATTGATTTGATAATAGATACGCGAAAAGCCCGGCACTTCCATTGATTTACAGCAGGTTAAATACAACCCCCTGCTAAAAGGAGGAGTTATCAAGAATCGATATGAAGGAGCATAGATCATTCCCCTGTCATAAATGCAACTTTCAAAAATAAGCATTATCTGCCAAAAATACAAATGCCCCCCCTCCTGGAATGCTGCTCGCAGGCCGGGAGTCTTACCTAGGTGCCGTTCTTGTGTTTCAGGCGAGTCAGGCAGACCCCCGGAAAACCGTGGCCGCCCGTGGCCTCGTGAACGGGAGGGGCCCGCCGGACCGAAGGGACGGTGGGAGGGATAGCGCGAAGCGCGTAGTTTTCCGGGGGCCTGCCTGCGAGCCTACGAGAACGGCACTACAGCCTGCGAGCAGCATTCTGGGACGCGACGAAGGAGAGCTGTAGATACAAAAAAACCGCCGCAGGTATGCGCCGGAAGGGATATATGATGATTATTCTTGTGTCGGTGTGGTAGCGGGAGTGGGTCACGATCCCACGACCTCCGGATTATGAATCCGACGCTCTAACCAGCTGAGCTACCCCGCCATCAGGCTATTTAGCTTGTTGAGATAGAAGGATTCGAACCCTCACTGACAGAGCCAGAATCTGTAGTGCTACCGTTACACCATATCTCAATGATCCCGCGCCTTGCGGTTTTGGGACTGCAAATGTACAACACTTTTGGTAATTTGCAAAATTATTTTCGCTCAATCAGCACGATCGCCCACACTTCGCATCCCTCGCGGCGCCCCACGAAGCCCAACCGCTCCGTCGTGGTGGCCTTGACGCTGACCCGGTCCTCGCCGATGCCCATCACACCCGCGAGCGCACGGCGCATCTGCGCAATGTGCGGGGCGAGCTTGGGCGCCTGCAGGGCGATGGTGATGTCGGCGTTGACCACGCGCCATCCCGCATATTCCGGAAGCGAGAGCACGGCAGCGAGCAGTTCCTTGCTGTCCACCCCCTTCCAGCGTTCGTCCGTGTCGGGAAACAGGTGGCCGATGTCTCCGAGGGCGAGTGCGCCGAGCAGCGCGTCGCACAGCGCGTGGATGGCCACGTCGCCGTCGGAATGGGCCACGAAGCCGGTCTGCGAAGGGACCCTGACCCCGCCGAGCCACATCGGCAGGCCGGGGGCGACGGCGTGCACGTCGTATCCTTGTCCTATTCTGAATTCCATATCACTACAAATGTAAAGAAAAATGGTTACATTTGTGAGTTATGGGACTATTTAATTTTTTCGGTGAGAACGAACACCGGGTATTCAACTACAAGCCGATTTACTACAATCCGGAGGAAGAAGAGCGCAAGCGCCGCTTCGGCGCCGTGGACGGCACCTTCGAGCGGGAGAAGAAAGAAGGCACCTACGTGCCCGGCTCCTACATCAAGGGCGCTTTCCGCGAAGGATCGCGCACCCGTACCCCGATGAAGCGCGTGCAGACCATCATCGGCATCATCTCGCTGCTGATGATCGTCGTGGTGCTCTGGTACATCGCCAAGTTCTACTCCCTGTTGTAGCGGAATGGGCAAACTCAAGGTTCTCCCGGCGCAGATTGCCAATATGATCGCTGCGGGCGAGGTCGTACAGCGGCCCTCGTCCGTGGTGAAGGAGTTGATGGAGAATGCCGTCGACGCCGGCGCGACGCAGGTCAACGTGGTCATCACGGATGCCGGCCGCACCCTCATCCAGGTCATCGACAACGGCTGCGGGATGAGTCCGGTGGACGCCGTGCTCTGCTTCGAGCGCCACGCCACCTCCAAAATCGCCACGGCCGAGGACCTGGAGCAGATCCTCACCTACGGCTTCCGCGGCGAAGCCCTCGCCAGCATCGCCGCCGTGGCGGAAGTGACCTTGCGCACCCGCCGTCCCCAGGACGAGACGGGCACGGAAGTGCGCGTGGGCGCCTTCGGGGAGACGAAGACCTCCACCGTGGCCGCGCCCGCGGGCTCCAATTTCATGGTGCGCAACCTCTTCTTCAACACCCCCGCCCGGCGCAAGTTCCTCAAGAGCGACAACGTCGAGTTCAAGCACATCCTCGAGGAGTTCACCCGCGTGGCCCTGACCCGGCCCGGGATCGGTTTCACCCTCTCCCACAACGGCCGCGACATCTACATTCTCAAGAAGGCCAAGTCCCTGAAATTCCGCGTGCTGGACCTGATGGGGAGCCACGTCGCCGGGGAGATCGTGGACCTCTCCGCCGAGACTTCGGTGGTGCGGATCAGCGGTTTCGTGGGCCGGCCCGATTCAGCCCGCAAGACCCCGGGACACCAGTACCTCTTCGTCAACGGCCGCTTCTTCCGCAGCGCCTACCTCCACAAGGCGGTGATGAAGGCTTACGAGGAGATGATCCCCGACGGGGTCACCCCCGCCTACTTCATCTTCCTGGAGGTCGATCCGCACAGCATCGACGTCAACATCCACCCCACCAAGACCGAGATCAAGTTCGAGGACGACGGGGTGGTGTTCCAGATCCTGTACGCCTGCGTCAAGGAGACCCTCGGGCGCAACAGTTTCGGCGCCAGCATCGATTTCGACACCGAGGGCGCCGTCCCCCTGCCCCAGCTCGGCCAGAGTTTCGAGCAGTACAAAGGCGTCTCGCGGCCCGTCATCGAGACCGACCCGGGTTACGATCCCTTCCGTGCCCCCGGCCAGGTGTCCGCAACCCCGCCGGGCCCTGCCCCCGCCGCTCCCTACGACTATAGCCGCCACATCGACAAGCACGAGGACTACGGCCGCCTCTTCGAGGAGAAGACCCTTCCGACCGGCCGCATCCTCATTCTCCAGGGAAAATACATCCTCACCCCGGTCGCGTCCGGCGTGATGATCGTGCACATCGGACGCGCCCGCGAGCGTATCCTCTATGAGCAGACCCTCCGGGCCCTGAGCCGCCAGGCGCACGTCACGCAGACGGCTCTCTTCCCCGTACAGGTGCCCGTGGGGGCGCAACAGCGCCTGCTCTTCGACGAGCACGCCGGCCTGCTTGCCGGCCTGGGCTTCGACATCACCCCCGCCGGGGAGGATGCCGTGGTGGTGAACGGCGTGCCCGAGGGCTACAGCTGCGAGCCCGGCAAGGTCGCAGAACTGGTGGGCGACCTCGTGTACGTGCTGTCCGAGGACAGCCAGGCCCTGCCGGAAATGATGCAGCAGCGGCTGGCGGAGAAATTCGCCACCCTGGGCTCCTCCCACGCAGACCCGCTCACTTCCCCGCAGGAAGCGCAGCGGCTGATCGACCGGCTTTTCGCAAGCGAGAATGCCGAATTCACCCCCGGCGGACGGCGCATCGTGAGCATCGTCGCCACCGGCGACATAGATAAACGATTCTGAAATGGCATACTACGAATACGACAACGGCCGCCGCGGCGGATTCCTCGCCTCGCTGCCGACCGTGACCAAGAACCTGATCATCATCAACGTGATCATCTTCATCGCGACCCTGATCAACGAAGACTTCATGATCCGGACCTTCGCCCTGTTCTACCCCTCTTCGGAGCTCTTCCGCTGGTGGCAGGTCGTCACGCATATGTTCATGCACGGCGGATTCTGGCACATCTTCTTCAATATGTACACGCTGCTGATCTTCGGCTGCGTGGTGGAGCGCTACCTCGGTCCCAAGAAGTTCCTGCTCTTCTACTTTGTCTGCGGCCTGGGCGCCGTGGCCCTGCATTTCGGGGTGGAGCATCTCCAGATCCAATCCTATATGGAAGGAGCGGCCCTCGGCAACACCACCGCCGTCCAGAACATCGCCATGATCCGGAACACCCCGACCGTGGGTGCCTCGGGTGCCATTTACGGTGTGCTGATGGGCTACGCGATGCTCTTCCCGGAGTCCAAGATGACCCTGATCTTCCCGCCCGTGACGCTCAGCGCCAAATGGATGGTGGTCGTCTTCGCGGCCATCGAACTCTTCACCGGCGTGTCGGGCCTGAACAGCGGCATCGCCCATTTCGCCCACCTGGGCGGCATGCTCATCGGCTGGCTGATAATCCTGTGGTGGCGCAAGCGCGGCATTTTGTTTGACCAGGACAAATTGTAGTCATGGACAGTGCACCCATCATCCAGCAGGCCGTGAAGGTCCTGCGCGAAGGCGGGGTGATCCTCTACCCCACCGACACCGTCTGGGGCATCGGCTGCGATGCCACCAACGAGCAGGCCGTCGCCCGCGTGTTCGAGATCAAGCGCCGCTCCGAGGCCAAATCGCTCGTGCTGCTGGCCTGCGACCTGGATATGGTCGCGAAGCACATCCGGCAGATTCCCTCGATCGCCATCGATCTCGTGGAGGTCAACGACGCCCCGATGACCATCATCTACCCGGGGGCGCAGTACCTGGCGCCCAACGTCGTGGCCGAAGACGGCTCCGTGGGCATCCGCATTCCGCTGGCCGAGGACAATCCCGCCGGGGCCTTCTGCCGCGAGCTGGTGTGGCGGCTGCGCCGTCCGCTCGTCAGCACCTCCGCCAACATTTCCGGCGAGCCCACGCCGGCCTCTTTCGCCGAGATTCCGGAGGAGATCAAGGCGGCCGTGGACTATGTCGTACCCAAGCCGTTCGGGGCCGGGGCGACGGGGCGTTCCTCCCAGATCATCAAGCTCGGTCTGGGCGGCGAGGTGGAGATTCTCCGGCCGTAGCGAAGGAATCTAATCAGAAAATTATCTAAAATAGTTGCGCAGTTAAATTTTTTAGCTATATTTGCTGAAAAATCACTGCGCCTATGAAACGCCTGACCAAAAAGGAAGAAGTCATCATGAGCCACTTCTGGGAGAAGGGGCCCCTGTTCGTGCGCGAATTACGCGAACTGTATCCGGATCCGAAACCGCATTTCAGCACGCTGAGCACCCAGGTCCGCACACTCCAGGAGGAGGGATTCATCGACCATAAAGCCTACGGCCCCACCTACCAGTACTTCGCCAAGGTGACGCGGGAGGACTACAAGCAGCGCTCGCTGGTGGGCCTCATCGACAAATATTTCGACAATTCCTACATCAATGCGGTATCCGCGCTGGTCAAGGAAGAGAAGATCTCGGTGGAGGAACTGAAGGAACTCATCAAGCTCATCGAAAAGGAGAAATAGCCATGCTGACCTTCCTGGTATATGAAGGCAAGGTGGCCGTGGTGCTGCTGGCCTTCTACCTGTTCTACCGTTTCCTCTTGAAAAAAGAGACCTTCCACCGCTTCAACCGGGTGGTGCTGGTGGGCACGGCGGTGCTTTCGTTCCTGCTGCCGCTTTGCATCATCACCATCCACAAGACGGTGGAGCAAGCCCCGGCAGACATCCTGGAATTGGTTGAAACGGTCGGCGGGGCGGCCGCCGGACCGGCTCCCGCAAGCAATGCCGTCGAGGCAGCCTCCGCCCCCTGGTGGCCTACGGCGCTGGTCCTGCTGTATTTCGCGGGCGTGGCCTGCGTGCTCGCACGGATCGTCATCTCCCACCTTTCCGTCGCGCGCATCATCCGGCGCGGAGAATACATCCGGGAAGAGGACGGATGCAAGATCATCCTGACGGATCGGGACATCGACCCGTTCAGCTGGATGCACTATATCGTATTGTCGCGGAAAGATTGGGAAGGGCCGCACGCCCCCATCCTCACCCACGAAAAGGCGCACATCGCCTATGGCCATTCGTGGGAACTGCTGCTGGTGGACGTCCTGTCGGTCTTCCAGTGGTTCAATCCTGCCATCTGGATGCTCCGCGCGGACCTGCAGGAGCTGCACGAATACGAAGCCGACGACGCGGTGCTGCGCAGCGGGGCCGACCTCCGGGATTATCAGTATCTGCTTATAAGAAAAGCTGTCAGCAAGAGCGGCTACTCGGTTGCCAACAGCTTTAATCACAGTATCCTTAAAAATCGTATTACTATGATGTCAAAAAACAAATCTTCGGCGCTCCGGGGACTGAGAGTCCTCTACGCCCTGCCGCTTGCTGCGGTCTGCCTCGCGGCCAACGCCCAGACGGTCATCGACTACAAAGGTAGTGATAATCCGCAAATAAACTACTATTCCGGCCCGACGGCCATCAACCTGCTGGTGATCCAAAACGGGAAGGATGCCGAGTATGTGGTCAACGGCGAAAGCGTCAGCCTGGAGGCCATCGGTGCGAAAGTGGATGAGGTCCGCGCCAAGGATCCTTCCGCTTATGTGAGCATCATCGCCGAATCCGATGTCCGGTCGGAAAAGATCCAGCAGGTGAAGGACGAACTCCGGAAGGTGAATGCCCTGAAAATCCAGTATACCTGCTTCCCGAAGAATGTGCAGGTCCAGCGGCGGCTTGAGCCGTCCGGAGCCGTCAGCAGCAGTCTCTCCGCCTATTCGAAAGCGGATGGCGACATCCAGATCCAGCTCACCGCGAACGACAAGCTGCTGTATGGGGGCAGTGACGGGAAGGCCATCGATCCGGACGACCTGTTCGCCCTGGCCAAGCAGGATGTCGAGAAGAACAACGGTGTCTCGTTCTATCTGATCGTTGACGACAGCTCTTCTTTTGGCGCCTATTCCTCCGCCGTCCAGACACTCTATTATGCCTTCAAATCCGTCCGGGAGGATCTGGCCATGAAGACCTACGGCAAGCCGTATGACCTGCTGAAGATGGACCAGCAGGACGAACTGATGGCAAAATGCCGGGCGAATATCTTCGAGGTTCGCTATTTGCTGTCGATGGTGAAGTAGACTGCCGTGGCGGCGACGACCGCGGCGGTTTCCGTGCGCAGGCGGCTATCGCCGAGCGAGACCGGAATCCAGCCGTGCTCCCGCGCCAGCGCCGCCTCCTCCGGACTGAAATCCCCCTCCGGCCCGATCAAGATAATGATATCATTTGACGGCAGCAGATGTTGAATCTGCTGCCGTTCAACGTCGTCAAAGCAGTAGCAGATGAGCTTCAGGGCCTCGGCAGGAGCCGAGAGGATAAAGTCCCGCACGCTCCGGGGCTCCTCGACCAGCGGAAAAGCCGCCTTGAGCGACTGCTTGGCCGCCGAAACCACAAGCCGCCGCAACCGCTCCGTCTTGAGCACCTTGCGCTCCGAACGCTCCCCGATCACCGGCGCGATCACATCCACCCCGATCTCCGTCGCCTTCTCCACGAACCACTCATAACGCTCCAGATTCTTGGTCGGACAGACGGCCATCGTCAGGTGGTAGGGATGCGCGCCGAAACCGTGGGTCCGCGTCAGGATGCGCGCCCAGGCGCTGCGGGGATCCGACAGCTCCAACACGCAAGTATAGAGCGTGCCGCGCCCGTCGATGATCGAAATCTCATCGCCCTCGCGGTGCCGCAGCACCCGCACGCAATGCGCCGACTCCTCCGGATCCAGCCGGATCTGCGCATCCTGGATATCGTCAGAGAAAAAAAGTTCCATAGACAGTTTTCTATTTAAAGAGGGCCTTGACCAGCGCGGGCACGTCCGCGACCTTCACGACGCGGATGCCCTCGGGCCGGGCCTCCACCTTGGCGAAAGACGAGACGAAAATCCGCGTGAAACCCAGCCGGGCGGCCTCCTGCACGCGGCGGTCGAGCTGCCCTACCGGACGGATCTCGCCGCTCAGGCCCACCTCGCCGGCAAAGCACACGTCCGCGGGAATCGCAAAATCAAAATTGGAAGACAGCACGGCGCAGATGACCGCCAGGTCCACCGCCGGATCGCTCACCCGCAGGCCGCCGGCCATGTTCAGGAAGACGTCCTTGGCGCTGAGGTGGAAGCCGGCGCGTTTCTCCAGCACCGCCAGGAGCATATTCAGCCGCCGGGCGTCGAAGCCCGTGGCGCTGCGCTGCGCCGTGCCGTACACGGCCGAACTGACCAGCGCCTGCACCTCGAAGAGCAGCGGTCGCGTGCCGTCCAGCATGGCCGCGATGGCCGTGCCGCTGAGCCCCTGCCCGTGCATCGGAATCAGCATCTCGGAAGGGTTGGCAACCTCCCGCAGGCCCGTCCCGGTCATCTCGAAGACCGCCAGTTCGGCGGTAGAGCCGAAACGGTTCTTGATGCTCCGCAGGATGCGATAGGAACTGCGGTTCTCGCCCTCGAACTGCAGCACCACGTCCACGATGTGCTCCAGGATCTTCGGACCGGCGATGTAGCCGTCCTTGGTGATGTGGCCGATCAGGATCACCGGCACGCCGCTGTCCTTGGCGAAGCGCAGCAGGGCGGCGGCCACCTCGCGGATCTGGCTCACGGAGCCCGGGGCGGAGTCCACGGACTCGGTGTACATCGTCTGGACCGAGTCCACGATCATCAGAGCGGGCTGGAGGGCCTGGGCCTCCGCAATCACGGCCTCGATCTGCGTCTCGCAGAAAATCAGGCAGTTGGAGTCGTCTCCGCCCAGGCGGCGCGCACGCAGGCCGACCTGCCGGGCGCTCTCTTCGCCCGTGACATAGAGGGTGCGCAGGCCGCTGCACATCAGGGGAATCTGCAGGCTGAGGGTGGACTTGCCGATGCCCGGTTCACCGCCGATCAGCACCAGCGAGCCCGGCACCATCCCGCCGCCGAGGATGCGGTCCACCTCCCCCATTCCGAGGGAAATGCGCGCCTCCTGCGAATAATCGATTTCGCGCAGTTGCTGGGGCCGGCGCGCGGCAGGGGCCGCCGGACGGGTCGCAGCGCCGCCCGAGGGGCCCTTCTTCGGCTCCACCGGAGCCTCCACCATCGTATTCCACTCCCCGCACGCGGGGCAGCGCCCCATCCACTTGGGGCTCTCATTGCCGCACGAGGTGCAATAAAAAACCGTCTTCGCTTTCGTAGCCATACGGATACAAAGATACGAAAAAAGAGAGGAAAAGACAGGCTCAGCGCGGGAGTTCGAAGACTTCCATCTCGCGGACCTGGCCGGATTCGAGTTTGAAACGGAGGGCGGTGCGCACGACTTGCCAGCCCTGCACGCCGGCGGCGCCGGGATTGATGTAGAGGAAGTCGTAGCGGCGGTCCTGCATCACCTTGAGGATGTGGGAGTGGCCGCAGATGAACACGTCGGGCCGATAGCGCTCGATCAGGGCCTGGGCGCGCAGGTCATAGTGCCCCGGAGAGCCCCCGATGTGGGTCATCAGGACCTTCAGGCCCTGGACTTCGAGATACTGGTGGGCGGGGTACTCGCGGCGGATGTCCTGCCCGTCGCAGTTGCCGCACACCCCGACGAGGGGCTTGAACGCGGCGATCGAATCGGCAAAGGAGAGTCCGCCGCCGAAATCCCCGGCGTGCCAGATCACCTCCACCGGCTCCAGGAACTTGCGGAAAGGCTCGCTGAAGACCCCGTGGGTATCGCTGATCAGCCCGACGTACATCCGAGGTTACTTGCCGGCGATATACTTCTCCCAGTCCCAGGCGGCCTTGAGCGTGTCGTCAAGGCTGCGCTCCGCCTTCCAGCCGAGTTCTTTGCCCGCCAGGGACGGATCGGCCCAGATGGAGACCACGTCGCCGGGACGGCGCGGGGCGAACTTCCAGTTGAGCTTGAGGCCGTTGACGCGCTCGAAGGTGTTGATGAGTTCGAGCACGGACACCGGGCGTCCGGTGCCGATGTTGAAGATCTCGTAGCCGGCCTTCATCTGGCCGTCCAGCATACGCGTGACGGCGCTGACGTGGGCCTTGGCCAGGTCCACGATGTCGATGAAGTCGCGCAGGCAGGTCCCGTCGGGGGTCGGATAGTCGTTGCCGAAGACGGACAGGCAGGCGCGCTTGCCGATGGCGGTCTGGGTGATGAAGGGCACGAGGTTGTTGGGTACACCGCGCGGGAGCTCGCCGATCAGGGCGCTGGGATGCGCGCCGATGGGGTTGAAATAGCGCAGGGCGATGCCCTTGATCCCGGGATAGGCCTTCACGCAGTCGCGCAGGATGTCCTCGCACATCGTCTTGGTGTTGCCGTAAGGCGAGGTGGCCGGCTGCCGGGGTGTCTGCTCCGTGACCGGGAGGTCCTCCGCCTCGCCATAGACCGTCGCGGACGAGGAGAAGAGGACGTTGCAGCCGCCCCGCTCCTTCGCCGTCTCGAGGATGTTCACGAAGGAGAGCAGGTTGTTGCGGTAGTACTTGAGCGGCTCCGAGACGGACTCGCCCACCGCCTTGAAGGCGGCGAAGTGGATCACGGCGTCGATGGGATACTGCGCGAAGAGCGCATCCACGGCCTCCTTGTCGCAGAAGTCCATCCTGACCAGCGGGAGGGTGCGCCCGAGAATCTGGCAGACGCCCCGGTAGTTGGTCTCGTCGCAGTTGGAGAAGTTGTCGGCGATGACCACGTCATAGCCGGCCTGGGACAGCTCCACGGTCACGTGGCTGCCGATGAATCCGGCGCCGCCGGAGACAAGTACGGTTTTTTTCATATGCTCGGTTTGTATTAATCTTTCCAGTCTTTGTAGGGGTGGCGGATCAGGCAGGAATTATAGTAGCGCCTGTCTCCGGTGACCTCCGCGCCCAGCCAGGCGGGACGCTCGAAAGGCTCGTCCTCCGCTCCCAGTTCGATCTCCGCCACCACCAGCCCTTCGTTGTCTCCGTGGAACACGTCCACCTCCCAGGTATGCCCGTCGGGGGCGGGCACCAGGCAGCGGGTCTTGTCGATCCGGCCCGGCTCGCAGAGGCGCAGCAGCAACTCCGCTTCCACCGCAGAGATCTCCTTCTCCCACTCGAAGCGGGTCAGGCCCTTCGCCGGGCCTTTAACCGTGATATAGCCCTTGTCTCCGCGCACCCGGACCCGGACCGTGCGGCCCGGAACGGAGCACAGGAAGCCCTGCCGGATACGGCTTTCGCCGGAAACCTCCCTCTGGAAGTCCCCGGCGACCAGGAATTTACGTTCTATTTCCTGCAGCGGCATCTCCTAGAGATCCAGCAGGAGACCGATTGTCAAAGTACGGGCGTCGCTCCGTTCCGCAGGGAAAAGCGGCGTCAGGCCATAGAGGACGAAGAGTCCGAGAGAACTGTAGGAGACACCGGCCTCGACCGTGGCGCGGAAACGATTGAACATCGGGGTGACATCCTGACGGTTCTTCGGGGAGCGGTATTTGGAATAGCCGCTGAGCAGGTACTCGGCGCTGGCACCCGCAAACACGCGGGCATCGCCCACCTTGTAGGTAATGCGCAGGGGGACTCCGATATAATTGCCGTGGATCTTGGACTTGCGGCCGTTATAGTCCGGGGTTTCCGTCTTGATGGAATAAGGCAAGTAAGCCTTACCGGAGCCAGTCGGAGTGGCGTCTAAAAAAGTGTAGATATACGGAATTTCCCGGAACGTCCATTGGGAATCCCGCAGGGTGAAGTCCATGAAGGTCCAGCGCAGGCCCAGGCTGACATCCCAGCTCCCGCCGGGCTTGGAGAAATGCACCGCGGCCATCTCCAGGCCGTACACGAAGTTCTTGCCGGTCCGCGTGTCCAGGAAATCGGGACGTCCGGGATAGTCCCAGGCACCCTTGTAGTTGACACCGGTCAGCGCCGTCCAGCCGAAATACATCGGCAGGGCGAACTCCAACTCCGCCTCGACCGCGGCATCTTCCCGCGAGAGACTGATCTGATTGATATCCAGGTCCAGATCCTGGGCCAGCGCTCCCGTGCAAATGGCGGAAAGAGCCAGTAAAATAAACAACTTCTTCATACGAACAAAGATAGGAAAAAATCAGAACTCCAGCTCGCGTCCGCGGTAGAAATCCAGCAATTTCGTCTGGTAGAGGCACTGGAAGCGGGCCTGGATGTGCTCGGACTCCGCCCGGAGCCAGCTGTTGCGCGCATCGTTGTAGGACGCCACATCGGCCTTGCCGACTTTGTATTTCTCCTCGGTCAACTCGTAATGCTGGCGGGCGCTCGCGGCACTCTCCCGGCTACCGGCATAGCGCGCCTGGGCCGTGACCGCGTTGTAATAGGCCTGCTGGATCTCCTTGTAGAGGGCTTTCTTGGTGCTCTCCAACTGAATCTCCTGGCCCTTGAAATTGAGTTCGGCGTTGCGGATGTTGTTGCGGATGGAGAATCCCTGGAAGATGGGGATGCTCAGCGACAGACCCACGTACTGGCTGAAATTGTTGCGAAGCTGCTCGCCGAACGGAGCGGCCTGCACCTTGGAATTGGTGTAGTAGTTGGAGCCCAGGCCGCCGCTGAGCGAGATCGACGGCAGGCGGGCGCCCTTGGCCCGGGTAATGGCCAGCTTGGCGTAGTCCAGATTGATTTCGGCCGCCTCGACGGCGGGCTTGATCTCCACGGCCTCATCGTAGATGGCCTCCGGGCGCATCAGCAGGGTCTGCGAGGGATCGCCGACCTCCGGGGTCACGATGGAGAAGCCCTCCGGGGAAGGCAGTTCCAGCAACTGGGTAAGTTCGAGCAGGGACATGCGCAGGTTCCCCTCGGCCTGGATCTCGGACTGGCGGCTCTGCGCCAGGGTGGCCTGCTGGGCGGACACCTCCGCCTCGCTGACCTTGCCGGCCAGCAGCCGCTCGCGGATCTGCTCGAGCAGTTCGGCATCGTGCTCCGCCTGCTGGTGTGCCACGCCGAGCAGCTCCTGGTTGTAGAGAATCTGCACATAGGCCTGGGCCACGGCCACGCGGATATCGTCGCGGGCCTTCTCGAGGTTCACCGTCGCGGCGGCGAGATTGAGCCGCCCGAGCTTGATGCCGTTGACGATGTCGAAACCCTGGAAGATGGGCATGTTGGCACCCAGCGAGAAGGAGGTCGAGGTGGTGTTGGAGTTGGAATAGGTATTGTCCGCCGTGAGGCCGCGGCCGAAGGAAAGGTTCTCCGAGGAGGAGGCGTTGACATTCGGCAGCTGCCGCCCCTTCGCCGTGCTGAGGTCCACTTCCCGCTGCTCCACGGTCAGCGCGCTCTGCTGGACGGTGAGATTGTGCTCCAACGCGTAATTGATGCAGTCCGCGAGGCTCCAGGGCCCCTGCTGGGCCCGGGCCGGACCGCCTGCGAGCAGCAGGACGGCCGCGATCAAGATGCTAGTTCTTCTCATCTTCTTCGGTTTTGATGATCATCGGGCCGCGGAGCTTATCGCCCGCCTGCAGGCCGCTCTTGATCTGGATGGTGACACCGTCGCTCAGGCCCGTCTCGACCTCGATGCGGTCGAAGGTGCCGGCGGCGTTCTTGCGATACACGAAGGTCTGCTCTCCGTCGAACTCCAGGGCGCTCTCCGGGATGGAAAGCACATCCGTGAGGGTCTCCAGGACGATCTCCGCGTTGGCACTGTAGCCGGAGCGGATCACATAGTCGTTATTGACCTTCAGGGCGGCCTTGATCTCGAACTGGTTGGCGCCGTTGTTCTCGACCGCCTTCGGCGAAATATACTCCAGGGCGGCCTCGGAGCTATAATCGGGCAATGCACCGATGCTGATCTGCATCGGCATGCCCTCCACGAGCGCGCCGACCTCGGTCTCGTCGATGTTGCCGTCGAAGATCAGGTCCGACATGTTGGCCACGGTGGCCACGGTCGTACCGTCGTTCATCGTGTTGGCCTGGATCACGGAGTTGCCCACCTTGACGGGAATGTCCAGGATGAGGCCCGTGATGGTGGAGCGGACCAGGGTGGAGCTGCCTGTGGTGTTGCGCGAGGACACGCCGTCACGGATGACCTCCAGGGACTCCTGGGCGGCCGCCTTCTCCTCGACGGCCTGGTTGTAGGCCTGCAGGACCTGGTCGTATTCCTCGTCGCTGACGAGCTTTTTGTCATAGAGGGCCTTCTCGCGGTCGTAATTGGTCTTGGCCTGCTTGAGATTGATCTCCGCGAGGCGCACGCGGGACTGGGCGGAGCTCAGGGAGTTCATGTCCGGGATGACGCGGAGCTTGGCGATGACCTCGCCCTCCTTGACCTGCTGGCCGGCCTCCTTGTAGAGTTCGGCGATGATGCCGTTGATCTGCGGCTTGACGTTCACCTCGTTGCGCGGCTCGATCTTGCCCGTGACGACGGTGGTGCGGTTGATGTCGGCATAGCCCGCCTCCAGCTCCTGATACTCGATCTTGTCCGGGCGGGAATTCTTGAACAGGAACACGAAGGTCCCGATGAAGATCACCGCGATCAGCGCGAAAATGATGTACTTGACTACTCGTTTCATATGGTTTGTTTTTATTTATTATTCATCTCTCATGGCGTCCACCGGTTTGATGGACATGGCGCGGGTGGCCGGCGCCAGGCCGGCGACCACGCCCAGTGCGGTCAGCAGCAGGGCAGCCAGCACGGCTATCCAGAAACCGATCTGGAAGCTGGCGGGCGGATTCTCGCCCGAAGCATTCACGATGGTCTCCGTGAGCCGGAGCAGCTGCACGGCGAAGACGATGCCGAACGAGCCCGCCACCAGGGTTAGGGAAATGCTCTCGAAGATGATCTGGGAGAGGATGTCACGCGGCGTGGCGCCGATGGCGCGGCGGATGCCGATCTCGGTCGTGCGCTCCTTGACGGTGACCATCATGATGTTGCTCACCCCGATCACGCCCGCAAGGATGGTTCCCAGGCCGATCAACAGGATCAGGAAGTTCACACCCCGGAAGAGATTGTCCACCAGGGAGAAGATCTGCTCGGTGTTGAGGATCATCAGGGCCTGCTTGTCCTTCGGGTTGAAGAGGTTCCGGCGTGCGAGAATTTCGCGTATGCGCGGCTCCTGGTCCGACATCCGCACACCCGACCGGCCGGTCACGCAGATCAAGTCCACGGTTTTGCCGCGGTTGTATATCTTCTGGGCTACCGGGAGCGGGACGCTGACGGTCTGGTCGGCGCGGCCGTTGATGCTGATGTTGCCGCTGCTGTAGTCCACACCCACGATCTGATAGAAGACCGGCCCCACCTGGATGAATTCTCCGCAAGGATCTCCCCCGTCGGGGAACAGGTCCTTATAGATACGCTTGCCGATCACGCAGACCTTGCGCTCCTGCAGGATGTCGGTCTCGTTGAGGTAGCGGCCGTATTTAATCCGGGGCTCCTCGATCTTGGCATAATCCGCCTGGATGCCCTTGACGCTGCCGCTGGCCGTGTAGGAACCGTACACGATCTGTCCGCCCCAGGAGGCGATGACCGGCGTGACGGTCTCAAGGTCCGGCATCATCTGGCGCAGGCGCTCGACGTCGGTATAGCTGAGGTTCCAATAACGTCCTTCTTTGAAACCTTTATACGGCTCACTGGTCTGGGAGGAGGCCATGATGCAAGTATTCGTGGCGAAGCCCTCGAAGTTGGCCATGATCATCTGCTTCATCCCATCGCCGCCCCCCAGCATGAAGAGCAACATGAACACGCCCCAGAACACGCCGAAGCCGGTGAGCAGGCTCCTGCTCTTGTTGCGGACCAGCGAGTCCGCAATCTCCCGGAAACTATCTACATCGAATCTCATTCTGCGCGGAGGGCTTCTATGGGTCTGACCTGGGCGGCCTTGCGGGCCGGGAAGAATCCGGCGATGGTGCCGGCGATGATGAGTACGAGGGTGGCCTCCAGGGCCACGTCCAATCCGACGGTAGGGTTGACGAACATCGCGATCTGTTCATCCATGATGGATACGGAGGACTGCCCCACGGTCTTGTCGAGGATCTGGCAGGCAATCATGCCGAAGAACATGCCGATATAGCCGAAGACGGCCGTGATCGTGACGCTCTCGGCAAGAATCAATTTCACGATGTCCCAGGGGCTGGCGCCGATGGCCTTGCGGATCCCGAACTCGTGCGTGCGCTCCTTGACGGTGATGAGCATGATGTTGCTCACGCCCACGATGCCACCGAGCAGGGTGAACAGGCCGATGATCCAGAGCGCCGTGTTCAGGATGTTGCGTCCCCTGTTCATCTGGAGGTTCTGGGTAAAACGGTTCCAGATCCACAGGGCGCGCCGGTCATCCGGAGCTGCGCGGTGCCGCAGGTTCACCGCAGAGCGATACTGCTCCTCGAAAGCCTCGTTTTCTTTCTCGGAATCGAGACCGTGGAAGGTGAAGGTGATGTCGTCCACAGTCCGGCCTTTTCCGTAGATGACCCGGAGTGTCGTATAGGGCACATAGACGGTGTTGCTGTTGGAGGCATCGTTGGTCTTGGTGATGCCCACCACGCGATAAGAGAAGTCGCCGATCCGGATGTATTTCCCCAGGATGTCCTGCGGCCGGACCTTCTTGCCGGAATTGCTGTTCAACTTCATGCCCGGGAGGCGGGCGCCCGTGTCCCGGATATCATTGCCGAGCAGTATCTCGGCCTGGTCCTCCGGCAGCACGACCACCTTGCGGTTCTCCTTGATATCCTTCTCGTTGAGGAAGCGACCGTACAGGATCTCGATCTTGTCCATCTGCCGGCGGGCGGGGAAGCTGCCTTCTATGCTGCCGGAGAAATGCTTTTTGCCATAAATGACCGTGGCGCTCGTACTCACGGTAGAGATCACCTGGTCCACGTGGTTCGCGAAAACCTCGCTCTTCGTCAGCGCCACATCCCTTTCGTCCAGCTCGATGATACGGCCTTCCTTGAGGCCGTCATAGGGCTTGGACGTCCAGCCGCCGCCGACTTGCATCACATTGGTGGAGATGCCTTCTCCGCCCACCAGGAAAGCGTTCATCAGGCCGTTGCCCGCGCCCAGCAGGACGATGAGCATGAAGATGCCCCAGGACACGGCGAAGCCGGTCAGGCAGGTCCTCAGCTTGTTGCGGCGGATGCTTTCCCAAATTTCGATGAAGACGTCTCTCATTTCATGACCGTGCTGGTGCCGAACACCGATGCGTGGTGCTGGCGGTTGTCTTCGATCTGCCCGATGATGCCGTCCTTGATGTGGATGATCTTGTTGGTGGCGTTGGCGACACCGCTCTCATGGGTCACGACGATGATGGTCATCCGGTCTTCCCGGTTGAGCTGCTGCAGCAACTCCATGATCTCGACCGATGTCTTCGAGTCCAGGGCGCCCGTGGGCTCGTCCGCCAGGACGATTCGGGGGCTGGTGATCAGCGCCCGCGCGATAGCCACGCGTTGCTTCTGGCCTCCGGACATCTCGTTCGGATAATGCTTCGCCCAGTCGGCAAGGCCCAGGCGGTCGAGGTATTCCATCGCCATCTGGTGACGTTTCTTGCGCGCAATACCTTGATAGAAGAGCGGCAGTTCCACGTTCTCGACGGCGGTTTTGAAGCCGATGAGATTGTAGGACTGGAAGATGAATCCGATCATCCGGTTGCGGTAGTCAGCAGCCTGACGCTCGGACAGGCCCTTGATCAACTTGCCGTCTATATAATATTCGCCGGAATCATAATTGTCCAGGATGCCCAGGATGTTGAGCAGGGTGGATTTGCCGGAGCCGGAGGCGCCCATGATGGAGACGAACTCCCCGCTGTCGATGGAGAGGTCGATTCCCTTCAGCACGTGCAAGGGCTGGCCGTTGTTGTATGTCTTGTTGACGTCTTTGAGTTCGATGAGCATATAGTGTACTATTGAACTATTACACTGCAAAGGTATACATTATTTTTTTATCTGCAAGAATAATTCCAGCTTTTTTTGTCTGTCGCACTTATCATTCTTTTCGCAAAGATACAATTGTTTTATTGAAATGCAATAGAATCTTATTGATTTTTAGCGAATATTTATTGTTTTTCGAGAATTCACGCGGAAAAGACGGTGTAATCTTCCTCGAAACCCGCTACCCCGCCCGCCCATAATACCACCGCCTTCATTCCATTCCAGAAATAGGTGTCCAGTAAACCGCCTTCGTACGCGATATTTGTGGCTACCTGTCGGACTTTTTGTTGATTATCAGCCATTTGATGGTATAGGTGTACGGCTTTTTTGCACCAGAAGGCGTTTTTCTGGACACCTGTCTGAAAGATGAGTCAACCCCCGCCAGAGATAATCCGGGTGGCCCGGAAAAAGGCCTTCCGCCGGGCCATCCTCCACGTCAAATAACATCCTTACGGGATTTTCAGACAGAATACAGCCTTCTTTCTGTCTGTAGGGAGATTTTTGTCGACCTATGGACAGGTATAGGGCCTCTGGCTGTCTGTAGGTCATCCATATTGATGGGCCGGACAGGATCAAGGCTGTTTTCTGTCCGTAGGCCCCGATGGCTGCCACTGGCTGTGAAGTCTGGCTTGCCAACCACCGCAGCGGGGTGTAAAATGGGCTCTGGGACACCCCGGGGGATGGGAAACCAGGCAGCGGGGTGAGAATCGGGGTCTGGGACACCCCGGACGGGGGAGGATTGCCGGTCTGGCCGGCAATGACATGAATGGCCGGGGATGAAGGCCGGTCCCCGGCCGGGACGGACGCCGAGGCGGGACGGCGGGAGCTGCGGACAAAAAAAGAAGGCGACCGATAATCGCTTATCAGTCACCTTCTTTTCGTGGGAATCCCCCCCTAGATCTTGTCGCGGATCAGGAAGTAGTACACTGCGAAGCCGATCCAGCTGAAAATCACGACCGCAATGGAGAGGAGGACCTTCTTCAGCAGGGTGAGCTTGTTGTGCTTGAAAATGTCAAGCACGCACCAGATGGCGAGAACGACGCCAAGGATGTAAATAATTCTTGCTAACATATTAAATTGGTTTAGAGGGTTGTTGTCTTGAGAATTCGCAGCCGCACCAGGTCTGGTTGTAGAAGCCCTGCTCCCGGAGCACGGCATTCCGCCGCTCCTGCAGGCCGCCCTTCCGCCAGTTCTGCGGCCAGAAGGACACGGCCTCCCCAGCGGCGGTGCAGGCCGCGGTGCCGGCGCGGTTCACCTGCTCCAGGTCTTTCCAGCGCGAGGACGCGAGGGTCGTGGCGAGCACCGGCAGGCCCTGTTCCGCGGCATACTCCGCAGCCCGCCCGAGCCGGAAACGGAAACAGGCCTCGCAGCGGCGGCCTCGTTCGGGTTCGTCTTCAAGCCCGCGGACGGCCTCCAGCCACGCTTCGTGGTCGTAGGCATCTTCCACCAGTTCCACCCCCATCCGCACGGCGTAGCGCCGCAACTCTCCCAGGCGCAAGTCGTACTCCTCCCGGGGCGTGATGTTCGAATTGCTGAAGAAGAGCAGCGGACGGATACCGCTGTCCCGGAGGCATTCGAGAATGGCTCCGGAGCAGGGCGCACAGCACGTGTGCAGCAGGATGTCCTTCGCGCCCGCGGGCGCTTCCACTTTCAACATGGGCTATTCGATGGCGTTGATGTCGATCAGGTTGTTCAGGATGGCATACACCGTCAGGCCCGCCACGGTCTTGATCCCGATCTTGCGGGTGATGTTCTTGCGATGGGTGATCACGGTGTTGATGGAGATGTTGTGCTTGTCCGCGATCTCTTTGTTGAGCAGGCCCCGGGCCACGCTGACCAGGATCTCCTTCTCCCGGTCGGAGAGTTCCTGCCGTTCGGAGTCGGCCTCCCCGGAAGCGGCGACGCTCTCGCGGGGATGGCGGGGATTCTCCAGCAGGCGCACCATCGGCACGAGGACGCTGTCCTCGATGTAGGTGTGGCATTTGAGGTCTTCCTGCAGGGCGAATATCTTGAGCAGCAGGGAGATGCGCGAGCTCCGGTCGCACTCCGGGGGCAGGGACTTCATCACCAGGTTCTTGAAGTCGGATAGCTTCTCGTCGATATTGGAATGGTTCTCCTCGAAGCGGTCGATGCAGAAGGTGCCGCGGTGCGCGCCGATGATCAGATCCTGGACATAGGGGATCACTTCCTGCTCCTCGAAGGCAAAATGGTTCTCCAGCTCGGTCTTGTAGCCCCGGAAGAAGTCCCAGACCACCTGGCGCCGCCGCTCCGGGCAGGGTGCGAGCAGCCGGCCGGTCGCCTCCTCCATCTCCACCAGGGCCCGGCTCAGGTAGTAGTCGTGCGACTGATGCAGATAGCGCAGCACGTCGCCGACGTGGCAGCGGCGCAGCACTTCCATCGAGGGTTTGAAGTCCGGAGAGGAATAGACCTCGCACAGCAGGATGATCGTATCCGGGTCCAGGCCGGACTGGATGCAGACTTCGGAGATCGTCTTCTCGCCGAAACTGCCGTCGATTCCCACGCGCGCGAGCACCCCGAGCAGCCGGTAATTGGCCTCGATCAGGTCTGCAACTTTCATCTTGCCGGAGTACTTGTCCATACCATACAAATTTAACAAAAATTTTTGCGATTATCAGAATTATCCCTATTTTTGCAGTCCCAAAGTAGAACTGCGGCAGTGGTGAAATGGTAGACACGCTACTTTGAGGGGGTAGTGGGCATTGGCCTGTGTGAGTTCGAGTCTCACCTGCCGCACGAAAAAGGACATCCGGTTCGGATGTCCTTTTTCGTTTATAACGTTTTTCTTTCCGGCTGGCGGGGGTCAGTTGCTTCTCTTCAGCACGAATGTGTCGGCGATGCCGTCACAGTTATATGCATCCAGCGACATCGTATTTCCGCCTATCTCCCCGGAATAGGAAATGATGGTCTGGCCCCCGGCGCTCCGGGACAGGCTGAACGAATCCCCTGCAGACCAGTTGACATCATATTTCACCTGGGTCATCCCCAGCAGCCCCGCATAGCCGTGGTAGACGGAACAGGTCTGTCCGCCGCCATTGAAATGGAGCATGATGACGGCCCTCCGGTCCTCCAGTTCGCCCGTCGTTCCATTCAGGGTCTGAGCCGGGTACTCTCCGCACCACAAGCTATCTTCGTAGGTCACATCCTGTTTCGTACAGGAAAGCGCCAGGCTGAGGACGATTGCCATAAAACCAACGATTCTTCGAAGTGTCTTCATATTTCAACTCTTTTTGTAGAATAAACACACCCAACCCCGAAACACTGCCCCACAAACCCGAAAAAGAATAATACGATCCCCCGGCGTGATTTCTCACTGATTCTTATTATCTTTGAAATTGGAAGGGTGCGGCCCTTCCGGGCCACTTTTCCACTAAAGCCAGATAACGATATGCGAAAACTCCTCCTACCCGTCCTTCTCGGAGCGCTGTTGCTCCCGGGCCGGCTCCTGGCGCAGCCGGAGCCCGTGGACCTGGGCCTGTCCGTCAAATGGGCCTCCTGCAACCTGGGCGCCGACTCCCCCGAAGACCCCGGCGACCTGTACGCCTGGGGAGAGCTCAAACCCAAGAACAGCTATGTCCTGGACAACTATAAATTCTTCGAACCCGGGCCCGGCCAGACGAGTGTCAATCCCTGGAACCTCGACTGGCTCCTGACCAAATACTGCTCGGACAAAGAATATGGTCCCCAGAAAACACATTACGGCACGGTGGACCGCCGGGTTATCCTCGAACTCGAAGACGACGTGGCCAACGTGAAACTGGGCGGGAAATGGCGCATCCCCATGCAGGAAGAGCGGGATGAACTATTCAACGAATGCACCTGGACCTGGAAAAAGGTAAAAGGCGTACCAGGCTACGAAGTGACCAGCAAGGTCAACGGCAACAGCATCTTCCTCCCCGTCACGGGCTATTTTATGGATGAAGACCTCATCCGCCCGGACGACCTGGGCTACTACTGGACCTCCTCCTTGTATCTCGACGACCCCCGGAAGGCCATCTTCTGGGGATTCAGCGAGAAGGAAATCTATCCGAGACTCAACCAGGTACCCAACCCCTATGGACACCAGGTCGCGATGTGGTCGCGCGCCGTCGGTTTTGCCATCCGTCCCGTAATCCTATCAGATTCCTACCAATATGCGAACCAGGATTAATCTGTTTTGGGGCGTCCTGCTGGCCTTCGCGCTCCTGTCCACCTCCCTGCCCGCCCAGGACAAAGGATACTGGGTGCTTTCGCATTTCCACTTCCGGGACGACTATTTCAATTACCACCACGACTTCATCGAAGGGACGGTCACCTACACCTCCTCCAGGAGCGTCGCAACCGGCGGGACCATGTACATGGGAGCCGGTACCCAAGAAATAACCGACGAGGAGGAAATCGCCCGCCTGGGCCACGGTTTCACGGAGAACAGCATGAAGGTAGGTCTGATGCGCAAATCGGTCGTCACCTGGTCCACCCCACCCCAGACCGTGAAGGCCGGCGAAGAGCATCTCATCAAGATCAACGCCAGCCTGGATATCGGAGAAAAAGACCAGGAATACGATGTGTCCGTCGAACTGGAGAGACGCGACCAGGGGGATTACCCGCCGCCGGACGAGCGGGATTCCCACAACGACAAACGCGGATCGCTGGGTCTGGACGATTCTAATACAAAAATCGTCAACCAGAACCCCTGGGGGAAAAAAGTCCCGATGGTCCCGCCCTTCAACCATCCGAAGTACTATGAGTTGGAACTCAGCTATACTTCCTATATAATGGGCAAAGTTGTCTCTGCGGCCTATGTCTACAAATACGTCCCCGACCTGAAAGAGGTGACCACCTTCGCCTCGGACGAGGAAGGAGAAGATATCGGAGGAGGCGGATCCGACCCGGACAGCCACAAGATTCCCTGGGGGATCATCGGCGTAGGCATCGTGGGCGGCGGCATCGTCGGGGCCCGGACCCTGCGGAAGTCCCAAAAGAACAAGAAATCCGATCAAAAGAAATCGAAGAAAAAGAAGAAAGAAGAAGAGAACGAGGAGGAGCACAGCACCTTCCGGATGGTCCTCTACAAGGAATTCGGCGACACGCTGGTCCTGGGCGAGGCAGCCCGGATGGTAGGCGCCCGGATCGAGGAGATCAAACCCGGCGGGACCGTCGTCGAACGGCCCGACCTGACCGCGCGCATCTCCATCGCTGCCGAAGAAGGCTGCAACACGGGCAATGTCCGCACGCAGGGCCGCTACAAGGCGGCGGACGTCTCCGTTGAACCGAAACCGGACGGCTCCGCCCCGGAGCTCGCCAAAGTGCGCTTCAGCTTCAGCGGCACCGGCGGCATGTACATCAACCACGTAGTCTTCCGGGTCGAGAGCGCCCCCGAGCTGGTGATGGACGAATCCCTGACCTTCGCGGCCTTCTCCAACCAGACCTTGACGATGGAGATGGGCATCAACGGCTATGCCGGCCGGGGCGATGTGGAGAAACTGGAAATCTCCCTGCCCCGCGGCGCCGACGAATTCTTCACCGCCCGGCTCACCCAGGATGCGGAGAACCCCAGGAAGTTCGTCGCCACGCTGACCGAGACCGGGAAACTCCCGCCGGAAGAGAAGTACGATCCCGACGCCGGCGAAATCGAGCAGTACATCTGCGAGGTGTCCATCTATCTGCGCGGCCTGCAGGACCCCGTGTCCGGCAGCTTCGACCTGTTCCGCCTGCACCTGGGCCTGGCCATGGACCTGCGCGCCCTGAAGGGCTACCTGGTGACCTGGGACAGCACCTACGACCACGAAATCCTCCCGGAAAGCCCGGAAGGAAGGAAGAAGTTCGGCGAAGCCGCCATCCGCTTCCGGCTGATCGTGGAAGAGCCCGAAACCGGACAGATCAAGAGCGTCATCCCGGACAAGGACCCGGCCTTCGTGTTCCTGGACCTGCCGGATGAGAGCCTCCTCTTCCTGGACAAATACGGCAACCAGATCCAGAACCTCTGCGAGAGCATGAAGTTCCAATATGCTTTCGAGACCGTCGCTGAGGATAATTTGGTCCTCGGAACCATCCATGCGACCGAGGGCGGTCTGCTGCCGCCCAACCGGGCCAAGGCGAAAGTCCTGATGGTGGTCTCCTGGCACGGGCAGACCTACAGCCAGGAGATGGTGGTGCCCATTATCTCGCAGCCCTTCGTGGACATCAACGACAACCGGCGCTACAACGAATGGCTGAAAGACAACCAGCGCAAGTTCGAGCAGCTGGTGGACATCCGCTACAAGATTGCCTTCGATCCCCGTTTCAACGAGCTGATGCCTTTTTACTATAAGGTTTACGCGCTGGTGGAAGGCTACGACCCGCGCTTCGGCATCTACGAACCGGACTACAACAACATCATGCGGATCTTCAAGAGGTATTGCTCCGGCGAACTGGGCCACTACTTCGTGAACGATGCCGTCTGGAAGCCTACCTGGACCGAAGCCGACGAGAATTTCAACGCGTTCATGGCCACCTGGGGCTCGATGGAGAAATCCATTCCCGTCATCGGCATGCGCATCGCGCTGGGCTTCTTCACGGCCGGCGCCTCGGAGCTGGTCTTCACCCCGATGAGCGCTTTGACGAGGATGCAGGACTATGTGAACAAGGGCGGAGACAGCGCCTGGGAAGGCTTCAAGGTCGCCAGCAAGGAGGTCCTCTTCTGGGAAGGGGTCTTCTATGTGGGCGGCAAGGTATTCCAATACGCCAAGTACAGAGGCTGGACGGATAAAGCCAAGGACCTCATCAAAGACAAAGCCAAAGCGGGTTACCAGAAACTCAAGGACATCTACAACAGCTTCAAGGCGGGCAAGGACAGCACCAAGCAGCTGAGCGGGGCGAAGAACGTGAACCTGGCCAAGCTTGGAAAGCAGGTCCAGGAAGGCGGCAAGAAGGTCTCGCAGATCTCGTCGAGCTCCCGGACCCGGGCGAACGATGCCATCCGCAAGACGCGCAGCCAGGGGGACAAGGCCTTCACCAAGGAATCCATCCTGGCGGAGGAGGCGGCCAAACGCGCCCGCCAGGACGCCAAGAAGATCCTGGACCACTTCGAAGAGGTGATGAACAACCCCACCGCCAGTCCGGAGGAAATGCGCCGCGCGACCCTCGCCCTGCAGGGCAACAAGACCGCGCAGAACCTCCTGCGGAACCATCCTTCCGACATCCTGCGGGCCAATTTCAACGCCCAGATGCAGGAGATGTACAAGATGACCGACCCCATCGCCATCAAGAAGATGGCCGAACGTATGGGGGTCCCGGAAGGAAGTATCCGGACCTGGAACGGCGCCAGCGGCAACGATGCCAAGGAGCTGCTCTACGGCCGCAAGATCGGCGCGGACCGGGATGTGACCTTCCAGATCCTGGACAAAGACGGGAAATGGGTGGACCTCCCGGAGGACGTGATGGAAGAGGCCTACTCCCAGGCCTTCAACGAGGTGCACTACAACTTCTTCCCCTACAACCGGAAGGAATGCATCAAGACGCTGCAGAAGTTCGACCAGGCCGTGGTCAACGGCAAATTCGGCCTGGAATCCTACGGGGACGACCTGGGCCGCATCATCACCAAGGGCCGCCAGGCGGAGAAACTGGTGGATCCGGAGCGGGTCGCCAAGACCTTCAAGCACAAATGCGATCTCTGGCTGGAGCAGGGCAAAGCCTGCCGGGAGCAGGCGGAACAGCTGCGGAACGCCGGCTTCATCGACGAAGCCCTGCACGTCCAGGGATACGGCGACGCGCTGATCGAAGAGGGCCTCCGGCAGCAGACCAAGCAGTTCAAGCGCATCCTGGAGCCCCGCATCCAGGCGCTGGCCAGCAGTGGCAAAGCGCAGGACTACAGCCTGCTCTACGAGAAGATCCGCGTCCTGGAGAGCATCGGGAATCCGCCGCCCGAGGGGGCGCTGTCCTGCACCCTGGAGGAGGCCCGCCTGACCCTGCAGACCCAGTACGGCTGCACCCTGGAGGATGTGATCGACGAGTGCGCGAACCTGATTCCCGAGGTCAACAAATTGCTGTAGGCAAGGGAATTATTCTTCGTGGCAGTGCGGGCAGCGGGAGCTGCCCGCACATCCGTTGCAGCCCCCCGCGCAGTTGCAGCCGCCCTTCCCCGGGGAGCGCAAGAAGGCGCGCAGCGCGAAGAACAGCGCCGCCAGGACGATCAGCAGGACGATCAGGCTCGGGAGATTCATCGCAGCAGGGAATTAAAAGAACAAGCCGGCCACCAGATACGCCAGCCAGGCGACGACCCAGGCTACCAGGCACTGGAAGACCACCACGACGAGCGCCCACTTGCCGCCGAGCTCGCGCTTGACCGCAGCGATGGCGGCCACGCAGGGCGTGTAGAGCAGGCAGAAAGCCAGCATCGGGATGGCCGTCAGCGCCGTCAGGCTGGCGGTGACATTGAGTACCTCCAGCGTCGCGACGACGCTCTCTTTGGCCAGGAAACCCGTCACCAGGGCCGTGACGATGCGCCAGTCACCCAGCCCGAGCGGGGCGAACAACGGCGCGATCACCCCCGCCACCGCGGCGAGCATGCTGTCTTCCGGGTCCACCAGGCGGAAGCGCCAGTCGAAACTCTGCAGCACCCAGATGACGATCGAGGCGATGAAGATCACGGTGAAGGCCCGCTGCAGGAAGTCCTTGGTCTTGTCCCAGAGCAGGTGCCCCACGTTCTTCGCCCCCGGCAGGCGGTAATTCGGCAATTCCATCACGAAGGGCGAAGGTGCGCTCTGCCCCGGCACGAGCCGGGAGACCAGCGCGACGGCGATGCCCACCAGGATGGCGGACAGATAGAGGATCACCAGCACCAGCCCCCCGTGGCCCGGGAAGAAGGCGCTCGTGAAGAAGGCGTAGATCGGAATCTTCGCCGAACAACTCATATACGGAGTCAGCAGGATGGTCATCTTGCGGTCGCGCGAAGAAGGCAGGGTGCGCGTGGCCATCACGGCGGGCACGCTGCAGCCGAAGCCGATCAGCAGGGGCACGATGCTCCGGCCGCTCAGGCCGAGCCGGCGCAGCAGTTTGTCCGTCACGAACGCTACCCGCGCCATATAGCCGCTGTCCTCCAGCATCGACAGGAAGAAGAACAGGATGATGATGATCGGCACGAAACTGACCACCGTCCCCACGCCGCCGAAGATGCCGTCCACCACCAGGGAACGGAGTCCGTCGCTGACGCCCCAGCGCAGCATTCCGGCATCGACCGCCCCGGCGAGCGACTGGATCCCCCGGTCCAGCAGGTCCTGCAGGGGCGCGCCCAGCACGTCGATCGACAGCCAGATCACCAGCGACATCACCACCACGAAGATCGGGATGGCCGTCCAGCGGCCCGTCAGGACCCGGTCGATGCGCCGGCTGCGGAGGTATTCCTTGCTCTCGCGGGGCTTGACGACGGTCTGCGCGCAGAGCCGGCGGATGAAGGAGAAACGCATATCGGCCATCGCCGCATTGCGGTCCAGACCGCGTTCCTGCTCCATCTGCACGATGATGTGCTCGACCATCTCTTTCTCGTTCTGCTGTAGGCCGAGCGCCCGCTCCACGGCCGTGTCGCCTTCCACCAGGCGGCTCGCCGCGAAACGCACCGGGATACCCGCCCTTTCGGCGTGGTCCTCGATCAGGTGCATGATGCCGTGCAGGCAGCGGTGCACCGCGCCGCCGTGGTCGTCCTTGTCGCAGAAGTCCTGGCGCACCGGACGCTCCTGATACCGGGCCACGTGGACCGCGTGGGAGATGAGTTCGTCGATACCCTCGTTCCTGGCCGCGGAGATGGGCACCACCGGCAGCCCGAGGATTTCCTCCATCTCGTTGATGCGGATGGAGCCGCCGTTCCCCCGAACCTCGTCCATCATATTGAGCGCCAGCACCATCGGGACGTTCAATTCCATCAGCTGCATCGTCAGGTAGAGGTTGCGCTCGATGTTGCCCGCGTCCACGATGTTGATGATGCCGCGAGGCTTTTCCTTCAGGATGAAATCCCGGGAGACGATCTCCTCGGAGGTATAGGGAGAGAGGGAATAGATGCCCGGCAGGTCGGTCACGCGCGTGTCGGCGTGGCCGCGGATGACGCCGTCCTTGCGGTCCACCGTCACGCCCGGGAAGTTGCCCACGTGCTGGTTGGCCCCGGTCAGCTGGTTGAACAGGGTGGTCTTGCCGCAGTTCTGGTTGCCCGCGAGGGCGAAGGTCAGCAGGGTGCCGTCCGGCAGCGGGTTCTCGTGGGTCTTGTCGTGGTAGCGGCCGGCCTCGCCGAAGCCCGGGTGGGCGGCGGGGTCTACCGAGCGGACCGAAGGATCGTCCGCAATGAAATTGCCCTCCTGCGGAAGTTCCTCCGCGGGCTCGATCCGGATTCTGGCAGCGTCCGCGAGGCGGAGCGTCAGGGCATAACCGCCCACAAGCAATTCCATCGGGTCGCCGAGCGGCGCATATTTGACCAATTTGACCCGGGCGCCCGGGATCAGGCCCATATCCAGGAAATGCTGGCGGAGGGAGCCCTTGCCCCCTACTTCAAGAATGACGGCGCTGCCGCCGACAGGAAGTTCTCTAAGTGTCATCTTTGCCTTTTATCCAAGATGCAAAGATGGCACGTGCGCGCGAAATGCGCAATCCCCATTTATTGGGATTTCTACAGGAAAGCCCCCTTCTTCGTGGACTCCGCACGCAGGCGCGCCAGTTCCGGGAAACGGCCGCGCAGCACCGGAATATACTTCCAGGGGACGTCGGAGAAATTCTTGATGCCCATTCCCACGAGCTCGAGCACCTCCCGGACCTTCATCCAGGTCCAATTGCGACTGGGGTCGCTGATTTTCACCACCGTGGCGATGCACTTGAGCTCCAGGCGCTTCTGCCGGGAGGGGCGGCGGCCGGCGCGGTCGTGGACGGCGCTGGCGGCCGGGACGACGCCGCAGCGCAGGCCGTGCCAGTGCAGGCGGTCGATCCAATTGTCATCCTCGCCATATTGCCGGAAAGCGGGAGAGAAGCCGCCCACGGTCTCGATGGCCCGGCGGCTCAGCAGCCAGTGCGCCGCCATCACGAAGGGCACCTCGACCACCAGGGCGTCATTGTGGTAGCCGCTCAGCGCGGGATCGATGTACTTGCCGCATTTCTTGTCGAAGCGTTTGTCCCGGCGGCCGCGGGCGTCCAGCTGCATCGGGCTGAGGATCCCCCACTCCGGCTTGTGGGCCGCGACCAGCCGCTCCAGCGTATCCGCCTCCAGCCAGGCATCCTGGTTGAGCAGGTAGGCGAAGGGATAGCCCTCGTCCAGGGCGATGCGCAGCCCCCGGTTGTTGGCCGCGCCGAAGCCGAGGTTGTCCTCCATCTCGAGGATGCGCACGGCGGGGAACTCCTTGCGGACCAGCGTCAGTGTGCCGTCCGTGGAGCCGTTGTCGATCAGCAGCACGTCGGCCGGCAGCGAGGAGCCCCCCACGCTGTTCAGACATTTCCGGATCCACTTCTTGGCGTTCCAGCTCACGATGATCACCAGTACCTTAGCCATTCGAATACTTGATAAAGAGTTCTTTGGGACTGTTTTTGGAGAAGACCGAATGCAGCACGTTCCGGGCGGTGCGGCGCATCAGTTCATTCCGTCCGGTACGGGGAAGGAAGGCGTACTTGCAGACCCGCAGGGCCTCGAAGCACCAGATAAAGCATTTCAGCGGCAGCGGCTCTCCGTAAAAGAGCATCGAACCCCGCACCCGCGCCGGCTTGATGGCCGGCTCCAAAGAAGAAACGGAGCCCCCTGCGACGTGGGTGATCGAGACGTCTGCATCCACCCAGACCGTGTGGCCCCTGTCATTGAGCAGGTGCCCTAGGGCGATGTCTTCGGGCGTGAAGAAGAAACGCTCGTCGAACCACTCGAGTTCCCGGAAGACCTCCGTCTTGATCAAGAAACAGGCTCCGTTGAGAGTATTGGTCCGGAAGAGCCCTTCTTTCATCGACCAGGGCGAGGGGCGGGTCTCATCGACCAGGTGCAGATAGTGCCGGGCATAGCGCCACGGGGACCACGGGCCGCGCCCGCAGGTCTGGATGCGGCCGTCCGGGAAACGGATGCAGGGAGAGAGCGCCGCGGCATCCTCCGGCAGCCGCTCGAAGTCCGCGGCCAGGGCGTCGATCACCGGCGTGTCCATCACCGTGTCGTCGTTGACGATGAAGCAGTATTTCCCGCTGGCTTCCCGCAGAGCCAGGTTGTTGTTCTCGCTGAAGCCGCGGATCTCGTTGCTCTCGATCCACGTTACCCAGGGGAAGTCGGCCTGCGCCCGGGCGAGGTTCTCCGGGCTGAAACGGTAGGCCACCACGAAGCACTCGCAGGGCACGTCCGTGTGCGCCCGAATCCCCTCCAGACAGGGATACAGGTTGTCCAATCGGTTCATGCAAACGATGACGATGCTGACGAGCGGAGCTTCCATCACCGCAAATATACGGAAAAACTAGAGTAATCCGTCAGGAAGATCGAGGTCGAGGATGCGCGCTTCCGGGTCGGCGGAGAGGATGAGGTCGGGGTGCAGGGGAACGAGGTCCTCGCCCACATACAGGCAGAGATTTCCGGGGATGGGTTCCATCCCGGTGATCTCGCCGACCCGCTCCCCGCGGTTCAGCAGGGTCCAGCCGGTGAAATCCATCTCTTCTTCCTCCTCCCACTCGCCCTCGATGTAGACAGGGCGGCCCACGACCTCCTCGGCGTCCTCCAGGGATGTGATGTCATTGAGGTGGATGATGGCCTTGGAGTTGCCGCGCTGCTGGAGGTCCTGGATGAAAAAGGGAACCGGCAGTCCATCGAATTCGATGAACACCGGTTCCTGGAGGTCGATCTCGGCGATCTCGATGTCACGCACTCCGATGAGGAGTCCGCCATCGGTGCCGTTGGATTTGAGGATCTTGGCGATCTGGAGCATTACGCTTCGGCGGGAGCCTCAGCTTCCTCGGCCTGGGCGGCAGCGGCCTCGGCGGCCTGCTGGGCGGCGAGTTCGGCAGCCTTCTTGGCAAGCGCCTCGGCGCGGGCCTCGTTGACCTTGGCCTCTTCGGCCTTGGCAGCCTTGCGAGCCTCGATGTCGGCCATCTTCAGGCCGGACTTCTTGGCGTCGATCTTGGCGTCGCGCTGGGCCTTCCACTCATTCCACTTCTGATCGGCAGCGGCCTGGGTGAGGGCACCCTTGGCCACACCACCGTCCAGGTGGTGACGCAGCAGCACACCCTCATAGGAGAGGATGCGGCGGGCGGTGAGGGTCGGCGTAGCACCCACCTTCAACCAAGCGAGGGCACGCTCGGCGTTGAGGACGATCGTAGCCGGGTTGGTGTTGGGGTTGTAGGAGCCGAGTTGCTCGATGAAACGACCATCGCGCGGTGCGCGGGAATCCGCCACTACAATGTGGAAGAATGCGAAATTCTTCTTACCGTGGCGCTGTAAACGAATTTTAACAGCCATTGTGAATCTGTTTGTTTAAAAATAATACCTAAATCGCTTCTACCCGAGAAGCGGACGGCAAAGATAGGTCAAAACATCGGAATACACAAGCCTTTACGCAGAAAATGCTTATCTTTGGAAAAGCCAATGAAGTATCCACGATGAAAAAAATCCTCCTCCTGACCCTCTGGCTGGCCGTCTGGGGCCTCGCCGCCGCCCAGACCCCGGTCTCCCTGCACGTCGACGCCGCCCGCCCGGTCGGCGAAATGAACCCCCTCTGGGCCTGGTTCGGCTACGACGAACCCAACTACACCTATATGAAAGACGGCCGCAAGCTTCTCTCGGAAATCTCCGCCCTCAGCCCCGTCCCCGTCTATGTCCGGGCGCACAACCTGATGACCACGGGCGACGGCAAGGCCGCTTTCAAATGGGGCTCCACCAATATGTACACCGAGGACGAGGCGGGCCGGCCCGTCTATTCCTGGGACATCATCGACCGCATCTTCGACACCTACATCGACCGGGGGATGCACCCGCTGGTCGAGATCGGCTTCATGCCGGAGGCCCTGACCAGCAAGGCGGGCCCTTACGCGCACCACTGGCAGCCGGGCGACAACTACAACGACATCTACACCACCTGGACGGCGCCCCCGAAGGATTATGAGAAATGGGCGGAACTCGTCTATCAGTGGGTCCTGCACTGCATCGACCGCTACGGCCGCGAGGAGGTGCTGACCTGGTACTGGGAGCTCTGGAACGAGCCGGACATCGCCTACTGGAGCGGCTCTGCCGAGGAATACTGCAAACTCTACGACTACACCTCCGAGGCCGTCCTGCGCGCCCTGCCGGAGGCCAAGGTGGGCGGCCCGGAGACCACGAACCCTTCCAGCCGCAACGCGGCGGCTTTCCTGCGGACCTTCCTCGACCACGTCATAGACGGCACCAACTACGCCACCGGGCGGAAAGGCGTACACCTCGATTTCATCTCCTTCCACGCCAAGGGCGCCCCGCGCGTGGTGGACGGGCACGTCCGGATGAACGCCGGCGTGCAGCTGCGCAACATCGACGCCGGCCTGGGCATCGTGGCCTCCTACCCCACCCTCAAGCACCTGCCGGTCATCATCGGCGAGTCCGATCCGGAGGGCTGCGCCGCCTGCGGAATGTACACCAACCCGGAGAACGGCTACCGCAACGGCACGGTTTATTCCAGCTACACCGCCGCCACCTTCGCCCGCAAATACGAGCTGCAGGACCGGCACGGGGTGCGCATCGAGGGCGCCGTGACCTGGGCCTGGACGACCTGCTGAAAGACAGCGTCCGCGAGGGGGATGACGTCTCCGCCATCGCTTCCCGCTCGGAGCGAGCCATCGCGGTGATGGTCTGGGACTACCACGACGACGACCTCCCCGCGGAAGGCGGGGCGTCGGTCAGCCTCACCGTCGACGGGGTCCCGGCGCGCAGCGTGAGAGTCTCGCACTTCCGCATCGACGCCGATCATTCCAATTCCTACGAAGTCTGGAAGGCGATGGGCTCGCCCCAGCAGCCCACGCCGGAGCAGTACCGCACCCTGGAGCAGGCCGGGCAACTCGCGCCTTTCGCCCCGCCGCGCACGGAAAAGATCCGCCGGGGCAGCTACACGACCGCCTTCCGGCTCCCCAGGCAGGGAACCTCGCTGATTCTGCTGGAATGGTGATGCCTACCGCTTCGGGTGGAGCAGGTAGCGGAAACCCGGGTGGTTCCGGGTGTTCTGCCCGGGCGGAAGCAGATAGTCCCGCGGGAGACCCGAGCGCCGCAGGCACCACATCAGCGAGAGCTGATCGCGGCGGCTCAGGTGCAGCAGCCGGTCCCACCACAGTTCGTCCAGGGCGACGACCTGCGGGTCGTTGTGCCGGCGGAAAATGAGGTTGTTCTCGTTGAGTCCGGCGTGGCGCGGCAGCCCGTGCGTCCACAGGAAGAGCCACACCCGCAGCAGGCCGAAGACGGACAAATACTTCATATCGAAGCATTTGCGTGCCTCCTCGTAGCTACAGTCCCGGTCCGGATGCGTGACTCCGCTGTATTTCACTCCCGCGACGGCCTTGGTGCGTGCGGCCCGGTAGAGGGTGCCGTCCAGGATGGCTACGTTACCGTCGATCCAGACGCTGCAGTCATACTCCGGCAGCACCAGGTGGGGATGCATCTTGGGCCAGCGGGAGTCCAGGGCCGGATTGCCCAGGCTCTGTGGCAGTTCGCGGATCTCCCAGACGCCGATGCGCTCCGCCGTCTTCTCTCCCGGCCCCACGAAGCAGAAGAAATCGAAGCCCTCCTGCACCGTGGCAGGCTGCTGCAGCTCGTCGTATCCCCCGATGATACAAGTATAGATCGCTATCCTTTCCATTCCCTCATAGTGAAATACTTACCCAGCTCCACGTCCGCCTCCTCCGGCTCGAAAGGCACGAAGCCGCTCCAGTGGTAGAAGGTGTATTCCCCGAAAAACACGCGCCCGTCCGGGGTCTCGTAGAAGTCGATGCGCACCTGCGGGAAATCCTCCGCCAAGGCCTCCGCCAGCTGCAGCATCTGTTCGAAATGCGCGGGTTTCGCGGGCGGGACGGCGGCGTTGGGATGCCCGTTGCGGATGTCCAGGTGCCGCCACTGCACATCGAAGAAATCGAATTTCGTCTCTTCGGAAGGATTGTCCCGGTCCGTGGCGACGAAGAGGAATTCCGGCTTGCCGCCGAAACAGAAAATCTTGTAGTCCGCGAGGGCGGCGCCGAGATACTTCTCCGCGATGATGCGCGGCTGCAGGCCCTTATAGGCCCATTCGCGGTCGCGCCGCCAGTAATCGTCCGCCAGCGCGGCGGACAGTTTCGCGCAGGCGGCCTCCCGGTCGAAGGCGGCCTTGTCGGTGCAGATCAGCGTGCTCCCGCTGTCGTGCGTGCACTTCAGCACGAACTGCTCCGGAAGGTTCTCCCAGGGAATCTGTCCCGGCTCGTCCCAAACCCCGAGGGTCGGCACGATGTGCTCCGCTCCGATGCGCGCGGCCACGTAGTCCTTCACCGCCGCCTTGTCCGCGAGGGTGTGGTAGAGCGGATTGCGGTCGCGCAGTTTCTGCCACTGGATCTTCTCCGTGAAATGCACCGCACCGCCCACGGAGAGCGGCCGGCCGAAGACCACGCGGTACTTCGCCTTCAGGAAGAGCCTGTCCGGCAGCCACCTGCCCACTTTGCGCAGGACGAAGCCCCGCTCCCCGGCGGACAGCAGGAAGTACCAGGTATAATGGGCCATCAGGGCCCAGCCCGCCAGGGTGCCGATGAGCAGGCGCCAGCCGGCGCCGAGGGACGTGCCCCGCAGCAGGATGGGGACGACCAGCGCGAAACAGCTCGTCATCAGCAGCAGGGCGAGCAGCCGCAGGAAGGGCTTCACGGGGAAGCCCGCCAGCCGCTTCGCGAACACGATGCGCTGCACCAGCACCGCGAGATAAACCGCGATGAAGATGACATAGGCCCAGGCCGGGCCGGCGCCGAGCCGAAAACAGAGCCAGACCAGCGGCAGGCCCAGGTAGGAGGTCAGGCCGGTGACCAGGTAATAGCGCTTGACGCGCCCGGTGGCCTGCAACAGGGTGACCAGCGGATTGCCCACCAGGTCCACCAGCAGCCCCACGAGGGTCAGACGCAGGAAGGTGGCGGCGTGGGGCGGCACTTTGTCGGGCCCCAGCCACAGGTCCAGCAGCAGTTCGGCCTCCCCCAGCACGGGGATGAAGAAGGCCAGGATCACGAGCCAGGTGTATTTGGCCCCCTTGTGCACGAGGCCGAAGCAGTAGTCCCGGTTCCCCGCGGCCCAGCTCTTGGTGACCTGGGGATTGACCGCCGTCAGGAAATTGGAGACGAACTGCTTGACGATCCCCTCCACCTGCAGGGCCACCCCCCGCGCGGCATTCACCGCCACGCCGAAGAAGAGGTTGGACACCTGGTTGACGCCCTGGGTATTGAACACATAGGCGCTCGAGCCGAAGAAACTCCAGCCCGCGAAGGCGGTCATCTCCCGCACCAGCACCCCGTCCCAGAGCAGGCGCCCGCGGGCTTCCGCGAAACGCCGCCGGCAATACAGGCCGTAGGCCAAACGCACCAGCACGGCGACCCCCAGCATCAGGACGGCATAGCTGACCAGCTTGTCGAAAGGAGAAATGTACAGCAGCAGCGCCACGCCCAGCTTGAGCAAGGCCTCACCCAGACTGATCACGGCGAAGGCCGACATCCGCTCGTGGGCGATGATCGTGGCGTTGTAGGGCACGGAGAGCAGACTGACCACCAGCACGCCCAGCGAACACTGGAGCACCCGGCGGGCCGCCTCCAGGCGTCCGTCCGGGATGTCCAGGCGGTGGTTCAGCCACCACACGCCGGCCGTCTCCACCAGCAGGACCAGCAGCAGGGCGAGCCCCAACTGGATGATGATGCCGGTCGAAAAGATGCGGCGCAGGCGGGCGGGATCGCCCTCGGCCATGTGCGCGGCCAGGTAGCGGCTGATGGCCGCGGAGAGCGAGGTGGTCAGGAAGGTGAACACGGTCACCACCCCGCCCACGACGTTGTAGGTGCCGTAATCTTCGATGCCCAGGGCCCGCATCACCACGCGCGAGGTGAACAGGCCGATGAACATCAGCAGGAACATACGGAAATACAGCAGGAGGGTATTGCGGGCAATCCTCCTGCTGTTTTCCGAAAGCTGTCCTGCAGCCTGCGGCATGAATTATTCGGTAACGGCTTCTTCGCCGCGCTCGGCCTTGAGGTCGTTGTAGAACGCGGCCTTGGCGCCCTCGACGTACGGAGCCAGCCAGAGGGTACCGATTCCCGCGGTCAGCATGGCCAGGAAGAACCAGCCGATGAAGCTCAGGTAGAGGTAGAAGAGGTCGAACTTGTGGCCCTTCATCATCTCGCGGCTGCGGGTGCTGGCATCCCAGGCGCTGATCTCCGGATGCTCCTCGAGGATATACGGGGTCATCGCATAGGCAAAGGTCATGATGATACCCGGAATGACAAACAGCATCGTCCAAAGCACAATCTTGAGATAATACAGGAACATACCCGCGACTTTGTGCAGATAGTTGGACTTCGCAATGGCGAACATGTTGTGCGTGGCTTCGTAGTCCCGGCGCTCATAAACGAGCCTCATGGAATTCGAGTAACCGAGCATGAGCGGGTAGAGCACGAAGATGTACAGCACCATCGAGCCGCCAAAGAGCCCGAAGAGCAAGCCGAAATTCGGCGGGACGGTGTTGCCGACGATGAAGGACGGCCCCTGAATGGCGCCGACGACGACGAACGAAATGAGCATGACGACCAGGCTCGCCAGGACGACGGGCTTCCAGTTCCCGCGCAGGCGGTCCAGCGAGGCGTTTTTGTATTCGGTATTGGTTCTCATAAGGGAAAGGTTTTAATACTGACAAAGATAGCAAAATAATTCATTTGTGGAATAGCCCGAACACGGCTGAGCCGGATCCGGACATCGAAGCATAGGCGGCACCCTCGGCATAGAAGCGCTCCTTGAGCCGCTCCACCTCGGGGTGAATCGGGAAGACGGAAGCCTCGAAATCATTGAAGAGCACGTCCGGCCACATCTCCACGGGATAGCGGAGCGCCTCGCGCAGCGGAGGCAGGGAGAGCCGCTCGCGCGGGACCACGCGGGAATAGGCCTCGCTCGTGCTGATGCGCACCCCTTCGGGCACCTCTACCCGGATCTCGTAGTCCGACAGGTCGAGGTCGTAGTCGGTCAGGACATCGCCCCGGCCCTCGCCGAGCATCGGGCGGTTATAGATGAAGAATGAGCAGTCGGAACCCAGGCAGGCGGCGTAATCCGCCAATTGCCAGTCCTCCAGGCCCAGGTGGAACATCTCCGTGAGGGTCATCAGGGTAAAGGCGGCGTCCGCGGAGCCCCCGCCCAGCCCCGCACCCACGGCGGAGCGCTTCTCCAGGCGGATCTGCACCGGCGGGAGGTCGAACTCGGCCTTGAGGAGGGAGTAGGCGCGCAGGGTGAGATCGTCGTCCCAGGTCACATTGTCCGACGCGACGAAGCGGAGCTCGTCCGAAGGCGTGATCTCCAGGACATCGGTCATGCCGAAATACGGGACGAAGAGGGTCTCGATGTCGTGGTAGCCGTCCGGGCGGCGGCGGAGCACGCTCAGCCCGAGATTGATCTTGACATTAGGGTAGACTAGCATAGATTTCTTCGGCTGCTGCATCGCTCAGGCGGCGGATCACCGGGGCGAGGAAGGCCTGCATCTGGAGCCGGCGCGCCTCGGCCTCGGGAATGCCGCGGGAACGCATATAGAATAGTTCTTCGGGGTTGAGATAGCCGGTCGTGGCGCCGTGGGAGCACTGCACATCGTCGGCATAGATTTCCAATTGGGGACGGGACTCCGTCCGGGCGGTCTCGGAGAGCAGCAGGGTATGGTTCTCCTGGTAAGCCTGGGTCTTCTGGGCGTCGGGGGCGACATAGATCAGCCCGTCGAACAGGGCGCGCGCCGTCCCGCCCACGATACCCTTGAAGAGCTGGCGGGAGTTACAGCCGCCCGCGCTGTGGCGGACCAGCACGCGCAGCTCCACCCGCTCGGACCCGGGGCAGAGATACAGCCCCGCAAGGTCCAGGCCGGCGCCGGGGCCGCAGAGATCCACTTCCAGGGAATACTGCACATCCGTGCCGGGCGGCACGACCAGGGTCATCGCGAGTTCCTCCCCGGCTTCCAGCCGGAGATACTGCGGTGCGCTGTCGCGGCCGAGGATGTAGACCCTGCTATCCATGGATGCTCTCGTAGCCTTCGCGTTCGATCTGGTCCACCAGTTCGCGGCCCGCCGTGCGGACGATGCGGCCGTCCTTGAGCACGTGGACCACGTCCGGGACGATGTAGTCCAACAGGCGCTGGTAATGCGTGATCACGATGGAGGAAGTCTCCGGGGTGCGGAGGCGCTCCACGCCCTCCGCGACGATGCGCAGCGCATCCACGTCGAGTCCGGAATCCGTCTCGTCGAGGATGCTGAGCACGGGTTCGAGCATCGCCATCTGGAAGACCTCGTTGCGTTTCTTCTCGCCGCCGGAGAAGCCCACGTTGACATCCCGCCGGGCGAACTCGCCCTTCATCTGCACGAGGGCCATCTTCTCCTTGAGGAGCCGCAGGTACTCGCCAGGGGTCAGTTCCGGCAGGCCCTGCGCCTTGCGGCGGGCCGCCACGGCCGACTTCATGAAATTGGTGATGCTTACGCCCGGGATCTCCACCGGGTACTGGAAGCTCAGGAAGATCCCCGCCCAGGAGCGCTCCTCCGGGCTGAGGGCGAGCAGGTCGCGTCCGTCATAGAGGATGCTCCCTTCGGTGACCTCGAAGGTCGGGCGGCCCGCCAGGACGGCGCCCAGCGTGCTCTTGCCGGCTCCGTTGGGACCCATCACCGCGTGCACCTCGCCGCGGCGGATTGTCAGATCCACCCCCTTGAGGATTTCCTTGCCGTCCACGGAGGCGTGGAGATTCTTGATTTCCAGTAAGACCTTATTCATTCTTGTTGTAGAGTTTTTTCCAGGAGATGAGGGACCAGATGCCGTTGGCCAGGTACAGGGCGCTGACCACGGGCATCAGATAGAGGCCGGAGCTGATGTAGAGGACGATGTTGGCGGCGTTGACGATGAGCCAGACCACCCAGCACTCCCAGCACTTCTGGGCGCTGAGGTATTGGGCCAGCAGGGTGAACATCAGCAGGTACGAATCCAGCCAGGGCGAGGGGTCCGGCTGGAACACGCCCGGCCATTTGACGGGCAGCCAGTCCAAGCACATCGCCCAGACGGCCCCGAACACGCAGACGATCAGCACCAGGCCCGGCCAGCGCTCGCGGGAGATATGCCCCACCTTGAGCCGGGAAGCGTCGGCCGCGCTGCGCTCCTCCGCGCGGGGGTGCGTCCAGCGCCAGTGGCCGAAGAGGTTGATGGCGAATGACACCGGCTGGAGCAGCATTGCGCTGTAGAGGTGCGAGCGCCAGAAGAGCACGAAGAGGAAGATGTTATAAATGTAGCCAACCCAGAAGTTGTACTTCGAGTTGCGGCCTGCGAGGAATACGCAGGAGAGGCCCAGAACGGCCGATATGATCTCGATCCAACTCATCCGACGGCGCCTTCAAGAGATACGGACAGGAGTTTCTGCGCCTCGACGGCGAATTCCATCGGCAGGCGCGACAGGACTTCGCGGGCGTAGCCGCCCACGATGAGCGCGACGGCGTCCTCGGGGGCGATGCCGCGCTGGGTGCAGTAGAAGAGCTGGTCTTCACTGATCTTGGAAGTGGTGGCCTCGTGCTCGACGACGGCCCGGGGATTCTGGTTGCGGATGACCGGAAAGGTATGGGCCCCGCAGCTGCTGCCGATCAGCAGCGAGTCGCACTGCGAGTAGTTGCGCCCCCCGTCGGCACCCGGACCCATCTGCACCAGGCCGCGGTAGCTGTTCTCGCTGTGGCCGGCGGAGATGCCTTTCGAGACCACGCGGCTGCGGGTGCCCCGCCCCAGGTGGATCATCTTGGTGCCGGTGTCGGCCTGCTGATAGTTGTTGGTCATCGCCACGCTGTAGAACTCCGAGGAGGAATGGTCCCCCAGGAGGATGGTGCTCGGGTATTTCCAGGTGACGGCGGAGCCCGTCTCCACCTGGGTCCAGGACAAATGCGAGCCGGAGCCCTTGCAGATGCCGCGCTTGGTCACGAGGTTCAGGATCCCCCCGCGGCCCTGCGCATCCCCGGGATACCAGTTCTGCACGGTGCTGTATTTGACGTCGGCGTCTTTCTCCACCACGATCTCCACCACGGCCGCATGGAGCTGGTTCTCGTCGCGCATCGGGGCGGTGCAGCCCTCCATATAGCTCACTGACGAGCCCTCGTCGGCGATGATGAGCGTGCGCTCGAACTGGCCCGTGCCGGCGGCGTTGATGCGGAAATAGCTGGACAGGTCCATCGGGCATTTGACCCCCTTGGGGATGTAGCAGAAGGACCCGTCGGAGAAGACCGCGGAGTTCAGGGCGGCGTAGAAATTATCCCCCACCGGGACGACCGAGGCGAGGTACTTGCGCACCAGGTCGGGGTGCTCGCGCACGGCCTCGGAGAAGGAGCAGAAGATAATGCCCTTCTCCGCGAGGCTCTTGCGGAAGGTCGTGGTCACGCTCACGGAGTCGAACACGGCATCCACCGCCACTTCGCCCTTGGGCTTCACGCCCGCGAGCATTTCCCGTTCGCGGAGCGGGATGCCGAGTTTGTCGAAGGTCTCCATCAGGGCGGGGTCGATCTCGTCGGGGCGGTCCTCCGCCCGCTTGGGCGCGGCCCAGTAGATGATGTCCTGGAAGTCGATGGGGGGCAGTTTGAGGTGGCCCCACTGCGGAAGGGTCATCTGCTGCCACTTGCGGAAGGCGCCGAGACGGAAATCCAGCATCCACTCCGGCTCTCCCTTCTTGGCGGAAATCAGGCGGATGATCTCCTCGTTGAGCCCCTTGGGCACGTACTCCTGGGCGACTTCGGTCACGAAGCCCTCCTTGTACTCCTGGGAGGAGATGTCTTTGATGATTTCTTCCATGATGAAATGCAAAGATAAGGATTCTCTGTTAATCCGGACAGCCTCAGGCAGGGATTTTGTTGTATCTTTGTCCAAATTACGTTGCCAGATGAAGAATTTCCGTCTTTGGTTCCTGTCGGCCGCGGCTCTGCTGCTGCCGCTTGCCGCGTCCGCCCAGTCCATCTGCTTCTGGACAGACGCCGCGGACATCGTTCCCATCCGCATCTACGTCGATGAAGAATACCTCGGCGATGTCACCGCCGCCTTCGAGACCCAGCCCGCGCTGGACGCCGAAGGGGCCCTGAGCATCGACACCACCCCCACCCGCCACAGCCTCACGGCCGTGGACAAATACGGCCGCGTCTTCAAGGACTGGTCCGGGACCATCACCCCCAAGGAAGGCTTGATCTACTTCGAGCGCCTGCACGAACGCGGCTTCCGCAAAGTAAACCGCAAGGACTACGCCTTCGTCTTCCTGGACTGGGAGCCTCTCTTCCTGCTGCCCCGCTACTACCGCCGTTCCCGGGCCATCGAAGACCTCTACCCGCGTGAAGATCTCGGCCCGATGGTCGGGATGGCCGCGGTGGCCGTGGGCGCCACGGCCGCCCTGGGCGTGGCGGCCGCCCGCAACTGGAAACTCGAGGACAGCCGCTTCCCTTACTTCGCCCTCGGCCTGGGCACGGAGTATTTCTCCACCCTGCAGGAATGGCGCAACGTCGTCCAAATGAAGGCCCGCTTCGGCGGCAAGGGCGGCCTCTCGCTGCTCGCCGACGCCGGCACTGCCATCTTCCCGGGCTATGGCCCGGACAACAATATCTTCACCTTCAGCGCCGGGGCCGGCCTGGACTACGGCGGATTCAGTTTCGCGGTTCGCTACAAGCCCCCCGTGGGCTCCTCCTACGATACCTTCCTCGTCGGAAGGGTCGCCTACGACTGGTGGCTCACGCCAGGGTTTGCCCTGGATTTCCACGCCGGATTCGGCGTGGGCGGCTTCGGGGAGCGGGGCCTGATGGATTATTATGACTTCCCCTTCGGCTTCGGCCTGCTCTTCAAGCTGTAGATGCATCCCCTGATCCTGCTGCTCTGCCTGGCCGCCTACCTGGGCGCGGTCATCGCCCTGGGCTGGCGCATCGCGCGCCGTACCCGCGCCGGCAGCGCAGACTTCTTCCGGGGCGGACGCAAATCGCCCTGGTGGGCCGTCGCCGTGGCGATGGTCAGTACCTCGATCTCCGGCATCACCTTCGTGTCCGTGCCCGGGATGGTGGAGGCCTCGCAGTGGTCCTACCTGCAGATGGCCCTGGGCTTCGTGGCGGGCTATGCCGTCATCGCCTACGTCCTGCTGCCGCTCTACTACCGCCTCAACCTCACCAGCCTCTACACCTGGCTGGAACAGCGTTTCGGGGCCTGGAGCCACCGCGCCGGGGCCGGCTTCTTCCTGCTCTCCAAACTGCTGATCTGCGGGGTGCGGATGTACCTGACGGCCATCGTGCTGCAGCTCGTGGTCTTCGACCCGCTGGGCATCCCCTTCTGGCTCAACGTGGCCGCCACGATGCTCTGCGTGTGGCTCTATACCTTCCGCGGCGGCGTGCGCACCCTGGTCTGGACCGATATGCTGCAGACCCTCGCCCTGATCCTGACCGTGGTCATCTGCACCGTGGTCATCGGGCGGGCGATGGGGCTGGACTTCGGGGCGATGTGCGGCAGCATCCGCGACAGCGGGATGAGCCGCATCTGGTTCTGGGATGACTGGCGGGACACCCGCTTCTTCTGGAAGCAGTTCCTCGCCGGCATGTTCACCACCGTCGCCATGACCGGAATGGACCAGGATATGATGCAGAAGAACCTCTCCTGCAAGACCCTGCGCGAGAGCCAGCGGAATATGATGAGCTACGGGGCGGCGTTCATCCCGGTGAACCTGCTCTTCCTCGCCCTGGGCGTGCTGCTCTACCGCTTCGCCGCGCAGACGGGCCTGAGCGTGGCCCGGCCGGACGATCTCTTCCCCACCATCGCCTGCGGGACGGACGCGGCCGGGACGTCCTGGATGCCGCCCGTGGTGAGCCTGCTCTTCGTGCTGGGGCTCTGCGCCTCGGCTTTCAGCAGCTCGGGCTCGGCCCTCACTTCCCTGACGACCACCTTCACCCTGGACTTCCTGCACGCCGACGGGCGGGCGGACGAGGCCGCCCTGCTGCGCACCCGCCGCCGGGTCCACGCCGGGGCCGCCGTGGTGATGGGCCTGGTAATCCTGGGCTTCGGGGCCATCCGGGACGGGAGCGTGATCAACGCCATCTACACCGTCGCGGGCTACACCTACGGCCCCCTGCTGGGCCTGTTCTTCTTCGGCATCCTGACGAAGCGGCGGGTGCGGGACCGCTGGGTGCCCTGGATCTGCGTGCTTTCCCCTGCACTCTGCTACCTCCTCTCCACGCACAGCGAAGCCTGGCTCGGCGGCTACAAGATTGGCTTCGAGCTACTGCTTCTGAATGCGGCGCTGACCGCTCTCGGGCTGTGGCTCAGCGGCATCGGCCTGCGAGATTTCGGGCCGGAAAGCGGCGAACGGTAGCGCAAAAATCTTATATTTGCAAAAACCAACCTCTTTTCGAGAATGAAAACCATTAAGATCCTGGCCGCGATTACCGCTGCGGCCCTGCTCGCATCCTCGCCGGCGGACGCCTGTACCAACCTCATCGTCGGCAAGAAAGCATCCGTGGATGGAAGCGTGATGTGTACGTACAACTGCGACGGCTTCGGCTTCGCCTCCCCGCTCGGTTTCTATGCTCCCGGACGTCACGCCCCGGGCGAGATGATCTCGGTCCGCGGCGGCTTCGGCCCCGGCGGCGCCCAGCCCCGCTATGTGGCCCAGGCCGACTACACCTACGGCGTCGTGGGTCTGATGAACGAGAATCAGGTCACCATCGTCGAGACCACCTGGGACGGACGCCGCGAGCTCCGCAACCCGGAGGGCTACCTGGACTATTTTACCCTGATGGACCTCGCCCTGCAGCGCAGCACCAACGCCCGTGAGGCCATCGCCGTCATCGACCAGCTGGTCCAGGAATATGGCTACAGCTCCACCGGCGAGAACTTCGTGATCGCCGACAAGGACGAGGCCTGGATCTTCGAGATCATCGGCAAGGGCCAGGGCCGCAAGGGTGCCGTGTGGGTGGCGCTCCGCGTCCCCGACGATGCCATCTGCGCCTACGCCAACTCCAGCCGCATCCGCCAGTTCCCGCAGGCCAAGAAGATTGATAAGAAACTCGGCTTCTACGTGGTCGAGGGCGAATGCATGTACTCCGCCGACGTGATCTCCTTCGCCCGTGAGATGGGCTACTTCGACGGCAAGGACGCGGACTTCAGCTTCCGCGAGGCCTACGGTCCGCTGGACTTCAGCACCATCCGCTACTGCGAGGCCCGCGTGTGGAGCTTCTTCCGCCACCACACCGACCCGGCCGTGATGGACGCCTACCTGCCCTTCCTCAACGGCCAGACCGATGTCATCGACCACCTCCCCCTGTGGATCACGCCCGACAAGCCCCTCTCCGTGCGCGACCTGATGAACGATATGCGCGACCACTATGAGGGCACCGCCCTGGATATGACCGCCGACGTGAGCGCCGGTCCCTGGGCTTCCCCTTACCGCAACCAGCCGGTCAACTTCGAGAGCAGCGACGGCACCGCGATGTTCCGCGAGCGCCCGATCGGCTGCCAGCAGAGCGGCATGACGATGGTCTGCCAGATGCGCGACTGGCTGCCCAATGAGGTGGGCGGTGTGACCTACTTCAACATGGACGATGCCACGATGGTGGCCTACGTACCCGTGTACTGCAGCATCAACCGCGTCCCCGAGCCGTTCCGCCGCGAGAACAACAGCATGAACGAGTTCTCCTTCGACAGCGCCTTCTGGATGAACAACTGGGTGGCGAATATGGTTTACCCCCGCTGGAGCGCCATGATCGGCGACCTCCGCGAGGCCCAGGCCGAACTCGAGGACTACTATGCCGAGGACCAGAAAGAGGTCGAGAAGCGCGTTGAGAGCCTTACCCACCTCGAGCGCGTGAACTACCTCACCCAGAAGACCGAGGCCTACACGGCCAAGATGATGGACCGCTGGGACAAGCTCGCCAAGCTCTTGATCGTCAAGCACAACGACCAGACCATGCGCGCCATGCCGACCGCAGGCGCCCAGGGCCCCGGCATGGGCCGCCGCCCCACCCCGCCGGCCTACGCCCCGGCCTTCATCGACGCCGTCAAGGCCCAGACCGGCAACCGCTACGTGCATCCGGATGCGAGGTAGTCGGGTCGGACGGTTCTTCGTGCTGGCAGCACTCCTGATTCCTGCGCCCGTTCTCCGGGCGCAGGACGTTCAGGACGGCTGGTTCCTGCGACAGATCCGGAGTTTCAGCCGGAAACTCACCACGCCCCGCCGGGAGTTCAACCCGGAATATGTCTATCAGCTGGACGTGCCGTGGGTCGTCTCGCTGGACGGCGACCTGATCCACACCGGTTTCGGGATGCAGAGCGACATCACCCCGGAAGGGCCCGACGGACCCGGTTCCACCATCCACGCCTCGTCCCATCTGCGGGAGAAGATGTCCACCAAACTGGGCGGCGGGATTACCTACGGAACCCTCTGCCTGTCCAACACGGTGGAAATCGGCCCGAACCGCGCCCTGCGCAACAAATACACCCGCTTCTCCCTCTCGCGCCCCCGCTTCGGGCTCAGTTTCCAGTATTATCGCATCAACGATTTCCTGGACGGCACGATCCACTATGACGCCGCACCCGGAACGGACCGCAGCTTCTCCAGCCAGCTTCCCGGCAGGCTGCGCACCATCACGGCCGACGTCTTCTATTTCTTCAACCCCGACCGCTTTGCCTATTCGGCCGTGACGAGCCTCAACGTGATCCAGCGCCGCTCCGGTGGCAGCTGGATGGCTACGGTTCGCTACAACCAGGGCGAGTTCCGCTTCGATCCCAAGGACGACTATGTACGGAACTCCTACGACCACATCGGCTGCTACCGCACCGGCGAGATCTCGCTGGGCGGCGGTTATTCCTACAACTGGGTCCCGCTGCACCGCTCCCCCGAAGGCCGCGGGGTCAAGGGCCTGCGCAACCTCACCTTCAACGGCACCCTCGTCCCGGGACTGACTTTCTACAACCACCTCCACACAATCCCCTACAAGTATCCGAATCCGGAGCAGGCCGAGGCCGTTGAAGGCAAGATCGTCCGCTCGCACACCTACGGTCTGCCGGGCATCAACATTTCCGCCCGCGCAGGCGTGATCTTCTCCTGGGACCGCTACTTCCTCTGCTCGATCGTCACTTTCAACCGCTATCATTTCAAAGGGGTCGAGACCGTCACCCTCGACGAGCAGACCCGCGAACGCTACCGCACCCTGACCGGCGGGGTCTTCTATGACATCTCCGCCCGGGTCCAACTGAATGTACGATTCTGACCATGAAACGAATCCTCCTGCTCTCCCTCGCCCTCCTGTCCGCGTTCGCCTCTCCTGCGGCCACGCCTGCCCGCAAAGTCACCGGCGAAGCGCTGGGAACCGTCCGATACGAGGCCCGCTACAACTGGGGCGCCATCAACAGCAAGGTGGCGGACGCCACCATCACCCTCGAGCGTGACAAATGGAATGGAAGCGACGTCCTCCATTCCCGCGCCACCATCAGCGCTTCGTCCATCTTCCGTCTGTTCATGAATGCGGATTACCTCGCCGACGCCTACCTGTCTCCTACTACCCTGGAGCCGGTCTACTATATCAATCCTGTCAAGAAAGGGGGCAAGGAAGGCAAGATCGAATACACCTTCGACCACGCCGCCAAACTCGTCAAGTCCGAATCCGTCCGGCCTCCGGCAGCCCCGGAGACGGTCACCTTCCCGCTCGACGGCAAGACGATGGACCTGCTCTCCCTGCTGCAGCACGTCCGTTTCCTCGACCTGGGCGAAGGAAAATCGGAGTCGCTGCACCTGCTGATGAGCGGCCGGTCCGTCAGTGCTACGCTCACTTGCGAGGGGGCCGATCCGGAAAAGTTCCCGGACAAATCCGTACTTCGTTTCCGGCTCAAGATGGTCGAGCGCGGCCTGATGGAGAACGGCAGCGGCAAGGAGATCGTGGTCTGGCGCTCCACCGCGGCCGACCGGCGCATCCTGGCCCTGGAGGCGGCGCTCAGCGCCGGCTCCATGACGGTATCGATCCAGGAATAAACTTACTCCCGGGAAAGGGAATAGGGCAGGTCTGCGGAGTCGGGCCTGCTCTTTTTCTTGGGCGTACGGCCCATCCGGAACTCGAGCACGCCGCCGCGCAGGATGTCCTCCCGCGTGAGGTATCGCCTGGTGTAGGGCTTGCCGTTGAGTTTGACGGCGCGCACGTAGCGGTTCTGCGAACTCACCCCCGGGGCCTTCACCGTGAACGTAGCGCCGCCGTCCAGATGCAGAGTCATCTCCGGCAGGAAAGGCGCGCCCAGCACGAATTCCCCGCTGCCGGGGCACACCGGATAGAAGCCCAGGGCGCTGAACACGTACCAGGCGCTCATCTGGCCGCAGTCGTCATTGCCGCCCAGGCCTTCCCGCTCGGGCCGGTACATCCGCTCCATGATCTCCCGGAGCCAGTATTCCCCCCGCCAGGGCTCCGATGTCCACTGGAAGAGGTAGGGAATATGGTGGGAAGGCTCGTTGCCGTGGACATAGCCCCCGATCAGGCAGGAGGCCTCGATGTCCTCGTTGTCCGCATAATAGCGCGGATCCAGCGGCGCGGAGAAAAGGGTGTCCAGGATGCTCAGGAAGCGTTTCTCGCCGCCCATCAGTTCGATGAGGCCCGCCACGTCGTGCGGGACGTGGAATGAGAAATTGTAGGAATTCCCCTCGATGAAGCCTTCGCCGTAGGTCTGGCGGGGATCGGTGGGATTCTTCCAGGAGCCGTCCCGGCGGCGGGCCCGCGCGAAGGGGCTGCTCCCGTCGAAAAGGTTCCGGTAGTTCAACGCGCGCTTCCGATAGACCTGCGCAAGGGCCTCGTTTCCCAGGGCGGCCGCAGCGCGGTAGATGGTCCAGTCGTCGTAGGCGTACTCCAGGGTGGTGGAGGCCCCGGTGGAGGAGTCCTCCAGCGGGACGAAACCCTTCTCCATATAACTGCCCAACCCGTCCAGGTACGGGACGGTGGCGGTGGCGGTCATCGCATCCAGGACCCGCTCCCCTTCCGGCAGCACGCCCGCGAGCAGGGCGTCCGACAGCACGGAGACGGCGTGGTAGCCGCTCATGCACCAGCCCTCGTTGGCCATCAGCGACCACAGGGGCAGAAGCCCGTGGGCGCTCTGCGACTGGTGGGCGAGCATCGAGCGGGCCATGTCCCGGGCCCGCCCGGGATGCATCAGCAGCAGGAGCGGGTGCTCGGCCCGGTAGGTATCCCAGAGGGAGAAGACCGTGTGATTGTCCCAGCCTTCTGCGCGGTGGATACCCCCGTCCAGGCCCCGGTAGGCCCCGTCCACGTCGTCATACACCGACGGATTGATCATCGTATGGTAGAGGGAGGTATAGAGCATCCGGAGCTGGTCGGGGGTCCCCTGCGCGTCCAGTTTTCCGAGTTCCCGGTCCCAGGCCGCGGCGGCCTCCGCGCGGACTTCGTCGAAGCTCCGGCCCCCGCACTCGGCGTACAGATTCTTCAGGGCGCCCTCCACGGAAGTGGCGCTGAGGGCCACCTGCACGGTCAGTTCATCCCCGCCCGCCCGGTCGAAGTCGAACCAGCAGGCGATGCCCCGCCCGGCCATTTCCGGGAAGTTCCGGCCCAGGGGCAGCTTGCGCCAGAAGCCGTTGTACGGCGAGGGCAGCGTTTCCCGGTAGCCATAGTCTTTCACCGGACGGGAGAAGCGGACGGCGAAATAGGTGTAGTGCTCCCGGGCCCAGCCCTGGGTGAGGCGGTAGCCGGTCAGCAGGCTGTCCCCGACCATCCGGACGCTCGCCCAGAGGGTTTTCCCCTCGTAGTTGTAGATGCCGTGGGCGAGGTCCATCACCAGGTGGCGCTCCCCCTCCGCGGGGTAGGTGTAGCGGTGGACGGCGGTCCGCGGGGTAGCCGTCAGTTCCGCACGGATACCGTAATCGCTGAGGGTCACGGCGTAGTAGCCGGGGCTCGCGCTCTCCGCCGCGTGGCTGTAGCGGCTGCGGTAACCCGTTTCCGGCCGCTCCGCCGTGCCGGGATTCAGCCGCAGGGGGCCGATGGTCGGCATCAGCAGCACATCTCCCAGGTCGGAGTGCCCGGTGCCGCTCAGGTGCGTATGGGAGAAACCCACGATGGTCGGGTCGTCCCAGCGGTAGCCCGCGCAGAGGGAATAGACCTCCGCCTGGTATTTCCCCGCCACGTTGTGCGGGATGGTGTCCGTGTCGGGACTGACCTGCACGCCTCCGAAGGGCACACAGGCCCCGGGGAAGGTGTGGCCCATCCCGGCGGTGCCGATGAAGGGATCGACGTGCCGCGAGGGCTGCCCCGCCATCGGCAGAATCACCAGGAAAGAGAGGCCGGCGGCCAGGAAAATGAGTTGCAACTTCTTCATAATCAACGGCGATGTGCGGATCCTGCCGCTAGCGCGCGACGACCGGGAGGCCGGGGTGGCCGCCCGGGGAGACCGCGCGGACGGCGAAATAGTAATTATCCTTGCTCAGGGGGCAGGAGAACTCCGGTGCCTCCCCGCCCGGGACGATATCCGGCTGGCCCGTCGGCAGGGCGGGCAGCCATTGGGACCGGTCCGTCTCCCGGCACAGCACCTGATAGGAAACGCCGCGGCCGTCTTCGCCGGGGGCGGGTTCCCACTTGAGAATGGTGTTGTTGTCCAGGGCGTTCGCATTGGCGATCCGCACATTCCGCGGGGCGGCCGGAGCCTGGGCCAGGTTCATCACCGCAGCCAGGTTGACCCGGATATTGCGCACCAGGTACGGGAAATCGACATAGGCCGGCAGGTCGCCGTAATCGACCCCGTCTTCCGTGCGGACATCCTGGTGGGTGCGCTCATAGTCCTCGCAATACTCGCAGACACGCACGGCGGTGAAACCTTCCCGCTGGAAAGACGACTGATCGCCGCCCCGGCGATAGCGGTCCGTGCGGTAGTTCAGGACAACTTCCTGCTCCGGGACATAGATGGCGGCCATCTCCTTGATATAGCGCGCCAGCTGGCGGGAATCGCTATCCTCGCCGCTGCGGCTCTCCGAGAAGACACGGACCTTGTGGTCCTCCCGCAGTTCGGTCCCGCTGGCCCGGACATTGCCGATCATGTCGTTGCTGAGCACGGCCTGCACCGGCCATTGCTCCGCACGGGCGCGGGCGGCGAAGTGGCGGGAACCGTCCAGGCCCTGCTCCTCGCCGGAGACAAAGAGGCATTTGACGGTCTGCTCCAGGGGGATTCCGGACAGGATGCGGACCGTCTCCAGCAGACAGGCCAAGCCGCTGCCGTCATCGTCCGCGCCGGGCGCGAAAGCCGTCGAATCCATCACGTCCAGCACGCGTGTGTCGATATGGGCCAGCAGCAGGATTTCCCGCTCCGCGCGGGTCCCGGGCAGGGTTACCATCAGTTCCGGGACCTCCAGGACCCGGTCATAGCGCCCGCCGTTTCCGCCCACAGGATAGCTGACCCGTTCCACGAGGGGACGCGGGCGGCCGGGCGCGGCGGCCTGCGCCCAGCGTTCGCAGCGATCGGCCAGGTAAGTCACGGCCGCCCCCAGCCCGCGTGCCGGGTCGGTCCGGGAACTCAGGGTGTGGCGGGTATGCAGGGCCACCAGTTCGTCAATATACAGCCTGACGCTATCGATGCTGACTTCGGCCACGGCGGCGGCGATCTGCGGATCGCCCGGTGCGGGCGGGGCCGGTTTGCAGGAGGCGGCCAGCAGCGCGAGGGCCGCCGGCACGGCCAGGATGGAAAACTTCTTCATTCTGTCCGATTCTGAATCCGGGTTATTGGGCTTTGCTTTGCAGATAGGCCTTGAAGAAACGGCCCTGGGTGGTAGGGGTGAAATCCCAGTCGCTGATGAGCATCGGGGCCCAGCTGGTGTCGAAACACCAGACGGTGAACGAGATGCCCTTCTGCTCGAAATACCGGGTTATATGCTCGCCATAGACGTCCGTCGACATCACCGGGACGTGTGCGCCCGGCTCATCCTCGAGACAGTATCCGATCTCCGTGCAGATGACGGGGTAGGTGTCCGCCACGAAACCGAAATCCCGCTCCCACTGCTCTTCCCAGGGTTCGGGGCGTTTCATCGGGTAGGGATGGGACACATAGGCGACATTCGGGCGGGCGATGGGTTCCTCCGCCACCGGCGTGAGGTCATAGGCCCAGTTGAATCCGGCGCAGAGGCACAGGGCGTTGGGATTGTAGGTGCGGACGGTGTCGATGATCTGCTCCTGCAACTCCTTCCATTCCGTCCAGGTGCAGGGGCCGGTGCCGTTCACCGTCGGTTCGTTGAAGAGTTCATACAGCGCCACCTGCGGTTCGTCCTTGTATCGCTGCGCGACCGTGCGCCAGAACTTGAAGGTTTCCTCTTTGGTGGTGTTGTACATCGGGGAGGTGTAGCGCTCCTCCTTGAGATTGCCGATGGAGTGCCAGTCCATGATGACGTACAAGCCATACTGTTTGGCCCATTCGATGCCCCGGTCCATCGCCTGGAAGGTCTCTTCCCAGCCCAGCGAATTGATATTCGAGGGATGGACGGCGAAACGGACAACGTTCGCGCCCCAGTCGGCGGCCGCGGCGAAATACCGTTCGTTCCATTGGCCTTCGCGGACCAGCTTGACCGGGTCCGAAAAACATAATCCACGGAAAATCAGTTCATTCCCTTTCGGATCGACGAACTTGTTCCCATCTACTTTCACCCAGCCCTCCCCGGTCGAACATGCGTTCGCCAGGATCAGGGAAAGGACTGCGGCAACGATGACTGAAAATTTGATCTTGCTATTCACGGTTATAATTGGTTGATTTTCTTGCGCTTGGCTTATTCCCGCACGGAGAAGCGGTAGATGACGGTGTGCCGGTAGGTCTCGCCCGGGCGCAGGACGGAGCTGCCGGGGAAGGCGGGATGGTTGAGGGCGTCCGGATAGAGCTGGGACTCCAGGGCCAGGGCGGTGCGGCCGCCCGTGTAGAACTGCAGGCCGGGCTTGTCGTTGAGCACCTCCATCACCCGCCCGGAGGCCGGGGAATAGACCGTCGCGGCGAGTTCCGGCTGCGCCGTGACACCGTGGTTCAGGCAGAAATTCTGGTCGAAGCTGCGGACCATTCCCTCCGGGACGGGCGGGAGCTGGGCGCCGGGGACGAATGCGCCGCGCGCAGCCGGGGCGACTTGCCGCTCGCTCAGGAGCACCGGCCGCCGGAAATCGAAGGGCGTCCCCTCCACCGGCAGGATCTTGCCCGTCGGAATCAGGGTGGCGTCCATCTCCGTCATCGTATCGGCATCGATCCGGATGACGTGGCCGAGGACGTTTTCCGCCGGGAAGCCGTCGAGGTTGAAGTAAACGTGGTGGGAGAGGTTGCAGACCGTGGGTTTGTCCGTGGTCGCCCGGTAGTCGATCGAGACGCCGTCATCCTCGGTGACGGAGAAGGTGAGGAAGGTTTTCAGGGTCCCCGGGAAGCCGTCCAGGCTGTCCGCGAGGGTGCAGCTCAGCACCAGGGTATTCTCGCTTGCTTCTTCCACGTCCCACACGGTGCGATCGAAGCCGGCGGTCCCGCCGTGGAGGGTGTGGGCGCCGTTGTTGCGGGTCGTGTTGTAGGTCACGCCGTCCAGGGTGAAGGTGGCGTTCCCGATGCGGTTGGCGTAGCGGCCGAGGGCGGCGCCGACGGGATTGCGGCTGAAGCCGCGGTATTGCTGGATGTTGTCGTTGTGGCCGACGACATTGGTGTAGTTGCCGTCTTTGTCGGGGGTCCAGATACCCACGATGTAGCCGGCCAGGTTGGTAATCTGGGCGGTGATCCGGCCGTTGGTGATGGTGTAGAGGGAGACGGGCTTGCCGTCAATCTCGGTTTCGAAGTCGGCTTTGTCCAGCAGTTCGCCCGGGGCCTTGGTCTGGGCACGAGACGTGAAGGCGCCGGAGAGCGCCAGGGCGCAAATGGCGGCAAAGCAGAGAAGTTTGTTCTTTTTCATATGAGTATAGATTCGTTTGCTGTCCTTATCGGATACGAATCTACACTTTTTCCCCCGCTTATGCAACAAAGTCGGGAAATACAGCCCTCCGGAATCTCGCCGGATGTGGCGGATTTCCCTACAAGACAGTCAATTCGATAGACTACCTTTGCAGAAAACTCATACGCTTATGAAAAAGATTCTGATTCTCCTTTTTGCGGCTCTGTGCCTCTCCGTCCCGAAGCTTTCCGCCCAGCTCGGCTTCGATTTCGGCATGGACTTTATTTTAATGAACCGCGAGGCGCCGTCCGGCTACAAGGCCGGTGCCTTCGGAATGGGCCCTTACGCCGGCATCATCTACGGGATTCCGGTAAGTATGTCCGATATGATCAACGTCGGGGTCAACTACAAATTCGATATCATCTACGGCGCGCCGGGCGCCTGGGACGATGAGAAGAAGCTGTGCCCGATGACTTTGATGAACCGCGATTCGGATATCCGGGAGCAGCACATTCAGGTGCCGGTCACCTTCAACCACGGCGGAGGCATCTTCAATCTCGCCGTCGGACCGGTGTTCGATTACTGCCTGAAGTCCTCCACCTCGTACGATAACGGCAAGACCTGGGCGTTTGATAACATCAAGGACCTGAAAATGAAGCCGTTCAATGTCTATCTCAAAGCCGGGGCCGGGGTCGGGCTGAAAGGCTTCTCCTTCAACCTGACGGCAAATTATGGCCTGCTGGATTTGTCCCCGGACAACAGTTCGCTGCGCCGCTGGGGCGTCGGTCTGGATTTCCACCTCAATTTCTAGGACGCCTTGCGACAGTTAATTCTGACCCTGGGCCTGCTGATTCTCGGCAGCCTCTCCCTGGCCGGGCAGGACGTAGTGATCAGCGGCAACGCCGACTTCAAGCGGCTTTGCGAAGGCAGTACGCTCCCCAAGGTGGAAGGATGGGTGGTCGTCTCGAAGAATGTCTCCGCGGCAGGGCTTTCTCCGGAATACTGGTACGGATTAGCCCAGATCAAGAAGTCGGGGGACAACTATGTCGCCACCCTCGGCTATGGCCCCGTCCGCTGCGACAACATGGTCATCCTCGCCGACAGGCTGCTGGTCCACAACAGCGGCTCGAAGTATTCCGCCGTGTGCCTGGTGGACGGGAAATGGAAACCGGTGCTGAAAGCTTATACCTGCGACGCCGTCTTGATCGGGCACGCGGACGGAGCCCGGGCCAAGCTGCTGATCCGGGACAGAAAAGGCCTCTACAGTTGGATTGACGAGGGCGGAAAGCACCTCTCCGGCACGCCGGAACACTATGATAAAGCGCTCCTGTACAACGGCAACAAGGAAGTGGTCGCCGTCAAGAGCGGAAGCAAGTGGGGCGTGATGTCGCCGGATGCCCGCGTCGTCGTTCCCATCCAGTACGATACCCTCTTCCTCACCGCACCGCTCCGCCGGTGGGGCGGGAAATGGGCCGATGCCAACTGGTTCTTCGTGAACGACGGCGGCCGCTGGGGGGTGCGCGGCGACGATGGCTCCGAACCCTTCCCTACCGTTTACGGCGGACTCTCCTACTGGCCCACGGCGCCGGACAGCTGGTGCTACCACATGCCCGGCGGGAAGTGGGGGATGAAGGAAAGCGGCGGCCGGCAGATTCTTCCCGAAGAATACGACGGCCTGTCGACCTACAGTTTCAGCCCGTCCGTAAGCGGCTCCCTGCGCCTGCCTTTCGCCATTATCGCCGGGCGCGGGAAGGGGCGGGCGCTCCTCAACCACAAAGGCAACGAACTGCTCCCATTTATGGAAGATGCGGACAGGTTCGACATGCTGGTGATGTTCTATCCCCAGAAATCCTTCTCCGTCTTTACCTGGAACCGCTACAAACTCTGGACGAAGGGAGAATTCGAATCCACGGCCGAATTCGAGGCGAGGAAGCAGGACCCATCCAAGGCCGCAGGCTACGTGGCGTCCCTGCTTCCCGCTGCCGAGAAGGCTTTCGCGGCGGCCATCCTCGGGAATGACGCCCGGCTGATCCTGAGCCGCTACGACGCCGACAGCGAGTGCTTCCTCTTCTCGGTCGACAAGATCCTGCAGGACACCTACAGAATCCGCGTCCCCCGCGCCGACGCTCCGCTGTTCAAGGAGGAGTTCAAGGACTTCTCGGCCGCCGCCCTCGGGACGGCCAAGTACTTCATCCAGAATGATATGCTCGCGCTCCGCAGCATTGTTTTCACAACTCCGGAAGGAAAATCATTCAGCTTCGAGAATCCGGCGGCTGAAGGGTATTCCCTGCCCGTACTCAAAGATCTTGATTTGATACAATGATGAAAAGAATCCTTGCACTTCTGTGCCTTGCCGGCCTGAGCCTGGCGGCGGGCGCACAGTCCAAATTCGACACCGGCACGCACGCGACCACGGCCCTGGGCCAGCTCCAGGAAATGAGCGGGCAGACGATATCCATACCCTCCGGGAACCATCACATCGTGATTCCGGCCGCAAAAGCCGTCAGCGCCGTGAGTTCCGCCAGCTCGGCTTCGGGCAGCAGCAGCGCCCTCGGCCTTGCCTTCAACATCCTCACGCCCATCCTCTTCAGTGCCCTGGACGCATTGGAAAGCAGCAACTCTTCCGCAAGCGCGCCCTCCCAGGCCGTCAGCTATGTCGAAGCACCGAATCCCGTGGCTCCCGACCGGTATGACGAGTGCGATGCCGACATCGTAAGCAAATTCCCGCCCGGCTGCAAATTCGAGCGCCACTACCCCGTCCCGGGCGAAAAGGACTGGTACCTGGAACTGGATATGACCAACGAAAGTTCCGTGGACCACGATTTTACGATCATCTTCTGGGAGAAAGACGGAAGGGACGGCACACCGCGGCTGAACGTAATCCGCAGCGGCCTTCCCCAAAACCGCATCCACGATCCCCTGCTCGGAATCAGCGTGAACGGGCATTACGATACGGTCACGCCCACCACCCGCTACAAAATCGAGAAAATCATCTACAACGACTAATCCGCTCCCCTGTCATCCTGAACACACCCCTGTCATCCTGAACGAAGTGAAGGATCTACAAGCACCAGATTCTTCGCTGCGCTCAGAATGACAGGAGCCGGAAAAGGTGACCAAAAACCTATCTGGTTCTAGTAAGACCTGAGAATAATGATTACTTTTGTATTTGTCAATTACTAAGTAGTTATGAAATTAAAGGTCAGCATCCTGGCGGTGTCGCTGCTATGCGCTTCCTGCGCCACACAACCCGCCCTCAATAGTTTTAAAGACCTCCCCGAAGATATCAGCGTGGAAACCATCGGCAATCGTGTCGTGGAGCAATTCCTCGCCTCTGATCCGCTGAACTATGGAAATAATCTTCCGGGTTATCAGGCACCCTATACTTATGGAGGCGGCAAGGAAATGAATTATGCCGTGGTAAGCCTTTGGGTTAACGCCATCGAGTTTGCCCGCCGTTCCCACAACAAGGAGCTGGAGAATCGATTGATCGATTCTTTTGAGCCGTTCTTTGGAGAGAAAAAGTCAAAGTGCAATCGTGATAATCACGTGGATTTCTCGATCTTCGGAGCCATTCCGCTGGAGATTTATCTGATGAATGGTGACAAGCGGGCATTGGAAATGGGACTCCGATATGCTGATCACCAGTGGGAAGATCCGACAGGAGAGCCCGGCGAGGAGGTGGGTGGCAATGGTAATTTCCCGATCGAGGGTCAGCGGGAATTCCTTGCAAACGGTTATTCTCCCCAGACCCGCCTGTGGATTGATGATATGTACATGATCACAGTCCTCCAGGCCCAGGCTTATCGAGCCACCGGCGACCGCAAGTATATCGACCGTGCGGCCCGTGAGATGAAAATGTATATGGACAAACTCCAGCGGGACAATGGTCTATTCTACCATGCCGCCGAAGCGCCCTATTTCTGGGGACGGGGAAATGGCTGGATGGCGGCAGGTCTGCCTATGCTTCTGGCCTATCTCCCCAAAGATAGTGAGTATCGTCCTTCCCTGATGGAAGCCTATCAGAAAATGATGAAAACGCTCCTTGCATATCAGCACGAAAACGGCATGTGGGGGCAGGTTATTGATGATCCGGAGTTTTGGGATGAATCTTCCTGTTCGGCCATGTTCGCCTATGCGTTTATCGAAGGTGTGCGCCATGGCTGGCTGGACGAGGCTACATACGGCTCTGCCGCACGCAGGGCCTGGGTTTCCCTGTGCGGGAAACTGGATCAATATGCTAATATTGCAGATGTCTGCATCGGGACCAATCGTAAAGACAGCCGCGAATGGTATATGAACCGTCCCCGCGCTATCGGTGACCCGCACGGGCAGATGGCCATGATGTGGATCTGCAGCGCGCTGCTGTAATAAAAACAACATATGGGGAATAACACTGTTTTTGTGCCCCGGGCGGGAATCGAAGAACTGAACGGGTCTGAAATGGGTTGAATGGATTTGACATTGGTGACAGCTTATTATTAATTGATATTCAATAAATTATATGCGTTTTTGAGCCTGTTTCGATTCTAGTACGGGGTCTAGAAAAATCAAAATATTTCAGCTAAGTCGGCAAAAATCGGCAAAAATTATTACCTTTGTGCCGAAGGCTAAATAGTTGATATATGGCGAATATCGTGTATAAACTCTCCACGAAGGAGGACAAAATCACTGGAAAACGTGAGATTCACGTCCGTTTTTACCATGGAAAGTTCGATGTAAGGGCAAAAACGAACCTATACGTACAACCTGAATACTGGGATGCGGCTAAGCAAACGGTGAAGATTCCGAACACTCGTTCGAACACTCCGGAGAAGCAGCAGCTCATTATGAAACTGTCTGCCCTTAAGGCGGATCTCGAGTCTCTTTCAAATGATATCCGGGAAGCGTACATTGCCGACGGAGGAGGAAAAAGAGATCTTCCTACCGAGTGGCTGTCTGATTTCATCGCAAGCCGTATCCTTGCCCAGGAGAGGATTGTCGCTCAAATGGAAGAGGAAGAAACAGCTGAAGAAAAGGACGACTCACAGAAAGAATTCTTTGACACGTTCGAACATTTTGTGTCCATCCAGAAAATATCCATTTCCCGGATCCGGCACTACAATGTCATCATCCGCGCCCTTAAACGCTTCGCCATCTATAGCGCCCAGGAAGTAAGCTTTGCCACGCTATCCTCGGATATGCTCCGGAAGTTCTCCAAGTTCCTAGAGAATGAGCACAAGTTCGTCGTGGAAGGAAAGGACGGAAAACCGCGCATCAAAGACCCCCTCTATAAAGCGGCTTATAAGTCAGTTCCTGAATGCCGGTTCCCGAAGCAGCGAGGCCAGAATTCCATTATCGGCACGATGTCCCGTCTCCACACCTTCGTCCGCTGGTCGATCAAGAGAGGCTACATGAACCGCGACCCCTATGATGATTATGTCATCGGCACGGCCATATATGGCACTCCCTTTTATCTCACTAAGGAGGAACGAAACCAACTGTACCAGGCGAAGTTCCCGGATAACCCCGGTCTGGATGTCCAGCGTGACATCTTCGTCTTCCAATGCTTCATCGGATGCCGTGTCGGCGACCTGATGAAAATGACCAAGGCCAACGTCATCAACGGCGCCATCGAGTACGTCCCTCGTAAGACCAAGGAAGGCCGTCCCTATACGGTCCGGGTCCCTCTCTCTCCCACCGCATTGGAAATCCTAGAGCGATACAAGGACCAGCCCGACGGACGTCTTCTTCCCTTTATTTGTGAGCAGGATTATAACCGAGACATCAAGAAGATGATCAAGCTCGCCGGCATCGATCGCGTGGTTACGACGCTGAACACCATCACCCGCGAGGAGGAAAAGCATCCCATCTGGGAAGTCGCCTCCTCCCACATGGCCCGTCGCGTCCTCGTCGGTAACCTGTATAAGGAAGTCAAGGATCCCAACCTTATCGCTAAGATCTCCGGCCACGTCGAGAACTCCCGCGCCTTCAGCCGCTACCGCGACATCGACGAGGAGATGGCCAAGGAAGTAATCCTAAAGTTGGAATAAGTCTCAAAACCGAAAAATGGTCTCAATCAGAATTATTCATAAAATGGAAATGCAAGAGAAAACAATATTCACTGCTACCCCAATCGAAGGAGGATATTCGTGGACAATCATATCATTGTTAGGCACTATCCTGAAGGATGCCGAGTGCCTATATGGAGAAAGAGATCGATCATTCAATATTCTTGGGGTTGAACTTTGTGATCAAGATCAACCTATGATTTGGTATCCAGGTTCTAAGGACGGGCGAAAAGATGTGATAATACAAATAACGAAAGACTGCGAGACAAATATTAACAAGGCGGTATTTCAGGTTTCTCATGAAATCATCCACTGTTTATGTCCGAAGCCCGGACGACATGCAAATGTCCTTGAAGAGGGACTGGCAACATTGTTTTCGACGTATGAGTCGAATAAATTTGGAACAGGATACCATCCTGGCTCGTTACTATATATCTCTGCCATGGAAAAAGCAGAAGAATTATTGAGTTATGATGAAACTATAATAAAGAGAGCAAGAATGATGGAACCAGATATTTCATTGATAACTAAAGAAATGTTACTAGGTTTCCATCCATCTATCAAAGATGATTTACTTGAAATCCTGCTTAAGCCCTTTAG